>Ga0210407_10000199_pt1 | contig 74536 bp, 65 predicted proteins | sample IncBWC27MmetaG_FD_150860 | JGI IMG/M metagenome (GOLD analysis project Ga0210407, IMG submission 150860) | Forest soil microbial communities from Barre Woods Harvard Forest LTER site, Petersham, Massachusetts, United States - Inc-BW-C-27-M | ecosystem: Environmental > Terrestrial > Soil >...
AGATGCGAGATTGAGCGTAGCGAAGAGGCTGGCGGAGACGGTGACATCGCGCACGGCGGGATTGGTGACGCAGGTGCCGAGGCGCATTCTTTTTGTGTTCGTGGCCATGAGGGTGAGGAGCGGAAAGGGCTCCTTCCAGATGACGTGGGAATCGAAGATCCATCCGAAGGAGAAGCCGGAGGATTCGGCCTGGCGGGTGAGGCTCAGGATTCTGTCAATGGAGATGTCTGGTTTAATGGTGATGCCGAAGTCCATGAAATTGAGCCTCCTCCTAGGAGCAACTCTGAGTCCGTCTTCGATCTGAACCTCGAAGATACGCCTGAGGTCGTAAGAGCACAGGCAGGAATGCCTGTGCTACCCGTCCGCCGGCTGGGTCACCGGTGCGACGCGGCTCATCAAGGCGAAGTAGGCAAGGAAGCTAACCAGGAAGCCGACGAACCAGGCGTAATTGTATAAGAGGCGCAGCGGTGGATACAGCAAGCCAACGAAGGCGACAGCGGCGCCCGCGGCCAGCGCGGCTACGGCGTTCCAGTTGAAGCCGCGTGAGTATTCGTATTGGCCATTGCGCTGATAGAGATCTTCGACGACGAGGAATTTCTTACGGACCACGAAATAGTCACAGATGAGCACGCCTGCAATCGGACCGAGAAAACCGGAGTAGCCGACCAGCCAGCCGAAAATGTAGCTGCCGTAGTCCGCCATCAGTTTCCAGGGTTGCATGATGATGCCCATAGCGCAGGTGATCAAGCCGCCGGTGCGAAAGCTGATCCGGCGGGGGGAAAGATTCGAGAAATCGTTGGCGGGGGAGACGACGTTGGCGGCGACATTGACGTTGAGCGTGGCCATAAGCAAGGCGATCATCGCCAGGACGACGGCGAAGGGGTTGCCGAGTCGCGCGAGGACGGCTACGGGGTTCCAAAGGGCTTCGCCAAAAATGATGAGGGTAGCGGAAGTGACGGCGATGCCGATGAAGGAATAAAAAGTCATGGTGGCCGGGAGGCCGAGAGCCTGACCGACGATTTGGTCACGCTGGCTCCGGGCGTAGCGCGTGAAATCAGGAATGTTCAGCGAAACGGTAGCCCAAAAACCGACAACGCCGGTGAGCGAAGGGATGAAGAAACGGAAAAATTCGCCGAAGGTCTGAAATTTTGAGGGCGTGGCGAGCATGGGGCCGAAGCCGCCAGCTTTGCTACGGGCCCAGAGGAGAAGGGCAAGTCCGATAAGCAACAAAAATGGAGCCGAAATCCCCTGCAGGAAACGAATAGTTTCAATGCCGCGGAGAATAACGAGCACGTTCAGAAGCCAGAAAAAGAGGAAGCAGATTGCCGGACCAGTGTGGAAATTTGCCCAGGACGGAGCGAGGGCCACGATCATGGCGTTGATGGCTTCGCCACCGATCCAAGTTTGAATGCCGAACCAGCCGCAGGCGACGAGGGCGCGCAGGATGGCGGGAACGTTGGCGCCGAGAACACCGAACGAAGCGCGCGCAAAAACAGGAAAAGGGATTCCGTATTGCGCGCCGGCATGTGCGTTGAGCAGCATGGGAATCAGCACCAGGACGTTGCCAAGAAAAACAGTGAAGAGCGCCTGCTTCCAATTCATGCCGCCGGCGATCATGCCGCTGGCGAGCATATAAGTGGGAATGTTCACGCTCATGGAAATCCAGAGGGCGGCGTAATTGTAGGTGCGCCAGGTGCGGCGTTCGCCGGGGGCAGGAGCGAGGTCTTTGTTATAGAGCGAACTGCTCTGGATGGTTTCCGCGCGAAGCATACCGCTGTGAGATTCACTCATCCCGCTGCCGCGGTATTCGCGGCCTGTGTGCGCGTGATTTCGCCGTAAGATTCCGGGCGGCGGTCGCGATAGAACTGCCAGGTGTCGCGGACCTTTTGAATTTCGTCGAGATTGAGTTCCGCGACGAGCAATTCGTCCTTGTCACGGCTGGCCTGGGCGACGATTTTCCCGCGCGGGTCGCAGAAATAACTCTTGCCGTAGAATTCGCCGATTTTCCACGGAGCTTCCGTGCCGACGCGGTTGATGGCAGCGACGAAATAGGCATTGGCGACGGCGTGCGCGGGCTGCTCGAGCTCCCATAAGTATTCGGAGAGGCCGGCGACGGTCGCCGAGGGGTTGTACACAATTTCGGCGCCGTTCAGCCCGAGGATGCGCGCGCCTTCCGGAAAATGGCGGTCGTAGCAGATGTAGACGCCCACGCGTGCGTAGCGCGTCTGGAAGACGGGATAGCCGGCGTTCCCTGGCGTGAAATAAAACTTTTCCCAAAAGCCTGGATGGCAATGAGGAATGTGGTGCTTGCGATATTTGCCGAGGTAGCGGCCGTCGGCGTCAATCACCGCGGCGGTGTTGAAATAGACGCCGGTCATTTCGACTTCGTAAACGGGAACGACGAGGACCATCTGATATTTCTTGGCGAGCTTCTGCATGAGCGAGATGGTGGGCCCGTCGGGGATGCGCTCGGTCAATTCATACCAGCGAGTTTGCTGCTCGGCGCAAAAGTACGGGCCATAGAAAAGCTCCTGAAGGCCGAGGACCTGCACTTTTTTCTTGGCGGCATCGGCAATCAAGCGCTCGTGCTTGGCGATCATTTTCTTCTTGATCTCGGCGAGCGAGAATTTTTCCGGAGACCATTCACATTGGGCCTGAATCAGGCCACAGCGGACGAGACGGGGCATGCCACACCTCCCGAGCAAACGCAGGCGAAAAGTCTACTCTGTGCGCGGGTGTGCGACAAGGATTCGGCAGCCGAGTGTGCCATTTGCCGGACGCCAACAAACTGATGGAATGAATGCAACGGACAGCTGTTGGATTGACGCTGTGAACCATGGGAACTACCATCGTCAGCAAACGATTTTGGGGGAGTCTTAACTTGGGGAAAATGTGCAAAGGAAGAATCGCGGCACTGTGGACCTTCTGCTTGCTGTTACCGGCGAATGGCCGAGTCGCGAGCGAGCAAGAGCACGGGAACCACGGAGCCGGGGGAGCGCTTGGAAAGGTCGAGTTCCGGGTGTCGTGCAGCGCCGAAGCACAGCGGTCCTTCACGCGTGGCGTGGCTCTCTTACACTCGTTTACCTACGAGGAATCCGCCGAAGCATTTCGCGATGCCGCGGCTAGAGATGCCCATTGCGCCATGGCGCATTGGGGACTGGCGATGACGGAATACCACCAGATGTGGGACCCCTATCCGGGACCGGCGGAATTGCAACGTGGTTCGGCTGAAATCCAGAAGGCGCGCGAATTGAAGCCAGGGACACCGCGCGAGAAGGACTACGTCGAGGCGCTGAGTGTTTTCTACGACGGCTGGGAGCAACGCAACCACGCGACCCGCGCCAATGCGTATCGAGATGCAATGGAAAGAGTGCATGAGCGAAATCCGAAGGATGAGGAAGCGGCGATTTTCTATGCGCTGGCGCTCGTAGCGACGGCTGCGCCGGAAGACAAGACGTATGGCAATCAGCGGAAAGCGGCGGCACTCCTTGAGCCCTTGGTCGCGGCGCAACCCCATCATCCGGGAGTAGCGCATTACCTGATCCATGCTTATGACAATCCGGTGCTTGCGCCACAGGGAGTGGAGGCGGCAAGAGCCTACTCCAAGATCGCACCCGATTTGCCGCACGCGCTGCACATGCCATCACACATTTTTACGCGGTTGGGACTTTGGGAGGATTCGGTCGCGTCGAACGTCGCTTCGGCGGCCGCGGCACGAAGACACAAAGACCAAGGCGAAGAGTTTCACGCACTGGACTATCTCGTCTACGCTTATCTGCAACTCGGCCGGAACGATGAAGCGGAAAAGATCAGAGACAACCTCCCTGACCTGAGCAACGTCAGTCCTTCGTCGCTGTTCAAGATCAACTATGCAAGAGCGGCGATTCGCGCGCGCTGCGCGCTGGAGCAGGAGCATTGGGCGGAAGCCGAGAATCTAGCGCCTGAGCCGGATGTGCAGCCGCAAGTGGCGGCGATTTCTCGCTGGGCGGCAGCGTTGGGGGCCGCGCGCACGGGAAATCTGCCGGCGGCGAAAGCACATACGGAGCAAGTGCGCAGGCTGTCAGGAGAACTGAAAGAAAAAGGCGACACCTATTGGGCGGAGCAAGTGGCTATTCAGAGTGAGGAGGCTGGGGCATGGGTGGCGTTTGCCGAACATCGAACCTACGATGCACTGCGTCTACTGCGAATGGCGGCGGACCATGAAGATGCCGAAGAAAAGCACGCCGTGACGCCGGGAGCGGTTCGTCCCGCGCGGGAATTGCTAGGTGATCTGCTGATGGAAATGCACCAGCCGAAACAGGCGCTGACCGCATATCGGCAGGTCCTAACGGTGGCGCCGGGAAGACGCAAATCTTTGATGGGGGCGGCCGAGGCCACGCGACTGGCTGCTATGTCCAGCAAATTGAGGTAAATACCTGAGATAGAGTTTCTTACTGCAGCGGGCAGGTAAATTTTCGGGGGAGGTAGAGCTTTTTTACTTGGAAATCGTTCGGCAACCGCTGAAAACAAAGGCTTTAGTTTTGGCGGAGGGCTTGCACTCTCAGAGTCAGTGGGGGAGGCGAGCCGAGGATCCCTTTAGGGGATTGAGGGCTGGGCCGGTTCGCTACTCCCCCCTTTTCACTTTCGCCGAGCGGTGACCCTGAATTTCCTGCGAGGGACTCACCGAATCACCCTAAAACACCCCGAACACTTCCGAACACGGCGAAAGTGCGCCTGAAAACCAAAAAACCGCGCTGAGAGTTGAGAGAGTCAACGATTGAGCGCCGACACGGCGAAAGATGCGAGCGCGAGTTAGACTGACAAGAAATACGCAGGCTTGGGCTGGACGAGACGGCCTTCGCCGGGCTGGATTTCGTGAGGACGGGTACGGTAGTCGCTGAGCGTTAAACCCAACATGATGGCGAGCCAGAAAACGGAACAAACGATGACTAGTTGGGTGCGATGGGGGCTGTAACGGGCGTGCATGAAGTAGAGAACAACGAGCGTGGCCTTGATCGTGGCGATGACGAGGGCGATGACGATGTTGAATTGATGAAAGTTTTGGAAGGCGGCCCAGACGGTGATTGCCGTGCCAATCATCAAGGCCCCGAAGATGGCGAAGTAAACTTTTGGCGAAACGATATGCTCGGACACGCGCGACTCTCCCTACGTTTTCTACCGATGCCTGTCAATCAGATATAGCAGCGGAAACAAAAAGATCCACACAATATCAACGAAGTGCCAGTACAAGCCGACGATTTCGACCGGCGTGTTGTACTGCGGCGTAAAGCGACCAGCAAACGATCCTTTGATGAGCCAGAGGAGCAGGCCCGCGCCTACAATCATATGGAGGGCGTGGAGGCCGGTCATGCCGAAATAGAGAGAGAAATAGAGCTGGCCATGAGCGTTGATGTCCGGGTCGTGCGCGAAAGCTTCTTCCACTTCCTTTTTTTCCAAAGCGAGTTCTTCCGGATCATCGCCGGGCATGGGATGCGTCGGATGGTACTTCATGTCAAAGTTGCGGCCGGGAACGAGATGATGGTCGAACTTCTGCTTGTATTCGACGGCTTTGACGCCAAGAAAGACGGTGCCAAGACCAAGCGTGGCGATCAGGAAAATGCTGACCAGTTTCTTCTTGCCCACCTGGGCGGACCAGACAGCCATAGCCATGGTCAAGCTGCTCATGATCAGCACAACGGTGTTGCCGGCGCCCAACTTGATGTCCAGAGTGTTGCTGCCAATGCCGAAAGCGGTGCTGAAGGCGCTGCGATTGATGGTGTAAGCCAGGAACATGCCGCCAAAGAACAGAACTTCGGTGACCAGGAAAATCCACATGCCGAGCGTGGCGGTTTCCTTCTGCTGCTCGAGCGTTTGAAACTGTCCGTATAGATCGCCGGTGCGGTGCACGCGGTACTCCTCTTTGCCATCCAGGGATGGCGTCTAATTGCTTGCGACGCGGGCGGGGCAAGCCCCGCCACTACAAATCAATTGACTATCGCCCAGGGACGGGGAACGCCCGCCCGCACAAACAGAACAGGCTAGTCATCTCCATGGGCCGGCGCGGGCAATGGCGATCCCGCTGCCAAGCCAAGATCCGGCCGGTTCTGAAAATCGTATGGCTCCCAGGTCACTTCCGGAGTGACATGGAAATTCTCCGTCGGTGGCGGCGAATCCGTTTTCCACTCGAGTCCCGTGGCCGGCCAGGGATTCTGCCCGGCAACCTTGCCATAGCGCATGGACCAGGTGAGATAAGCCATCGGGAGCAAATAGCCCAGCGCGAGAATTGACGCGCCAGCCGTCGACAACACGTTCAGGACCTGGAATTCCGGCGGATAGGTGTGATAGCGGCGCGGCATGCCAAGGTAGCCAAGAATGAATTGCGGAAAGAACGTCAGATTGAAGCCGACGAACAACGTGACGGCGGCAATGCGCGAAAGAGCTTCCGGGTACAGGCGGCCGGTGATCTTCGGCCACCAGAAGTGCAATCCACCGACGTAACCCATGACGGCACCGCCGACCATGATGTAGTGGAAATGGGCGACGACGAAGTAGGTATCGTGAATGTGAATGTCGAGGCCAAGGCAGGCGAGGAAAAGCCCGGTGAGGCCGCCGATGACAAAAAGGCCGATGAAACCGAGGGCGTAAAGCATCGGCGTATCCCAAGAGATGGAGCCCTTGTAAAGGGTCGAAGTCCAGTTAAAGACCTTGACCGCCGAGGGAATCGCCACGAGGTAGCTGAGGAAGGAAAAGGTGAGCGCGGCGTAGGTGGATTCGCCGGTAACGAACATGTGATGCGCCCAGACCAGGAAGCCGATGACCGCGATGGCGATACTGGAGCCGGCGATGAAAGAGTAGCCGAAGATAGGTTTGCGCGCGTAAGTCGGAATGATCTCGCTGATCACGCCCATGGCGGGAAGAACCATGATGTACACGGCGGGGTGCGAATAGAACCAGAAGAGATGCTGAAAGAGGATCGGATCGCCGCCGAGAGCGGGATTGAAGAAGCCGAGATGAAACATGCGCTCGAGGCCAACGAGCAACAGCGTGATGGCGATAACGGGCGTGCCCAGAATCATGATTAGGCTGGTGGCGTAGTGCGCCCAGGCGAACAGCGGAAGCCGGAACCAGGTCATGCCGGGGGCGCGCATGGTGTGGATGGTGACGATGAAGTTGAGGCCCGTCAGAATCGAAGAGAAGCCATTGATAAAGATGCCAATGACCGCAGGCGTGACGGCAGAATTCGAATAGATGCTGCTGAGCGGCGTGTAAAACGTCCAGCCGGTATCCAGCCCACCGGTGGCGAAGGAATACAGAACGAAGCAGCCGCCGATCATGTAGATATACCAGCTGAGAAGATTGATCTTGGGGAAGGCCAGATCCTTCGCGCCGATCATCAGGGGAATCAGGAAATTGCCCAGGACGGCGGGAATCGAGGGAATCAGGAAAAAGAAAATCATGGCCACGCCGTGCATGGTGAAAAGCTTGTTGTAGGTTTCGGGCGTGACCAGCGCGCCGGTTGGCGTCAGTAGGTGGATGCGAATCAGTGTGGCGAAAATGCCGCCGATGAAAAAGAAGAAGGTCACCGAACCGAGCCACAGCAGGGCGATGCGTTTGTGATCGGTGGTGAGCAGCCACGAGCGGATGCCGTAGGAGGCATTGAGATAATCCTCGTGCGGCATGTTGTGGCCCGGCAACGGATTCGGCGTGTCGCTCATAACTTATTTCTTCCCCGTGGACGGCGCAATTCCGGAACCCTTAGGGGGAGCCGGCAGCGACTGCAAAGACTTGATGTAGGCGGTGAGAGCGAAAATTTGCTCCTCGGTGAGCTGTCCCTGGAACGAGGGCATTAACGGCTGATAGCCGGCAACAATTTTCGCGTTGGGTTGCAGAATGGATTCGCGGATATAGGCTTCGTCCGCGGTGACTGTCGAGCCATCGGCCAGAAGTACTTGCGCGCCATACAGGCCGTTGAGCGAGGGAGCACGGCCCGTGCCGTCGGCGATGTGACAAGTGGCGCACGCTCTTTCGGCAAAGAGCTTTTCGCCGGCAACGACGGGGTTGGCGCTTCCGCCAGAGGAGCCGGAAAGCCACGCAGCATAATCCGACGGCTCCATGACGGTAACCCAGCCGCCCATCACGGCATGGTTCGTGCCGCAGTACTGCGAGCAAAAGAAGTGGTAACGGCCGGGCTTCGTGGGACGGAACCACATGGTGTTGTAATGCCCTGGGACCACATCCATTTTCACGCGGAACGCCGGAACGAAAAAGTCGTGGATCACGTCTTCGCTGGCCAAGATCAGGCGAACGCTACGGCCCACAGGGACGTGCAATTCATTAATCTCTTTCAGCCCGTTGGGCTGCTGAGCCTTCCACATCCACTGTTTGCCGATCACGTAGACGTCCAGGGTGTCCTGTGGGGCATGGCGGTAATCGACATAGACGACCGCGCCCCAGCCGAACATGGCCATCGCCAGAATCAGCGGAATGATCATCCAAGCGGCTTCGAGGCGCGAATCGCCTTCGATGGGGACACCGACCTCGTTCGGCTGCTTGCGATGGAATTTGAAAAAGAAAATGACGATGGCCACGGTAATGGCTGTCGCGAAGAAGACACAAACGGCAGTGATGAAGAGCATCAGGTTGTCCACCTGAGGCGCGAAGTTGGACGCCTGCTCCGGATAGATTGGCAATTGCGACTGCACGGCTTAGTGAGCTCCTCGTTCCAGGCCGCCGGCAAGCGTCCGGCGCAAATTCCCGGCTGCCGCCGACGTTTCACGGCGGCGCGATATCCAAATTCCACCGGCGATGCAGAGAATCGTCAGAACCCCGCCGAGACGGATAATCTTGAGAATCGAGGCGCTGTATCTGGCGGCGGAGGGGTCGTAGTGATAGCAGAAAAGCAAAACGTGATCGATGGGCGTGCCGATCTTTCCCGCGGAGGCGTCCACAAGCCCCAGGCGCATGTCTCGGCCGGGATATTCGATTCCGTAGAAGTAGCGCGAGATGCGGCCGTCCGGCGTGAGAATCATCACGCCGCTGGCGTGCGCGAATAGATTATTTTTGGCGTCGAAGGAGAAACGGAAATTCGCCGCTTCGGTCGCGGCTTCGACGGATTCCTTCGAGCCGGTGAGAAAATGCCAGCCGGAATCCGTTTCCGGGCGGCGGAAATGAGCCAGCGCCTTCTTTTTCTTTTCCGCGGCCATCTCCGGAGTCTCGCGTGCGTCAAAGCTGACGAAAACAACTTCGTAGTCGCGGCCGGGATTGAAGCTGATCATGCGGAGCGCGCCGACGACGCCCTGTTCGACCTGATCGCAAAGCATGGGGCAGCCGTAATAGACGAAGGCGAGGACGACAGGCTTTTGTTGCCCGAAGTAGTCGCGCAGCTGGACGCTGCGGCCGGTTTCGTCGCGGAAAGGAAGATCCAGCGGCATTGGCGCGTTAAGTGCTGGCTCGAATCCCACGTTTCTCAGCGCCAGTGGCATGGTCGCGGCGGCTTGGCCAGCATTGATGGGGACGGTCTGCGCGGGCAAAGCGAACGCCGCGAGCAAGAGCGCCGCAGTCCCGACGATATGGCGAGCTTTATTCATTTCATTATTTCTTTTTCTCCGTCGCAGACGCAGGGGCCGTGGCCAAACCCTTTTCGGCGATAATCTTCATCGCATCCTTGACGGGAATTTGCGCGATGCCGCTAGACTTGTCGATCCATTCCAGCTTTTCATTGGCTTCGGAGTCTTCCTGAATCTTTTTGCGCAAGTCGGCCTGTGGATCGGTCTCATGGCCGGGAACGCCTTGCAGCCGCGGCTCCGGGGGCAGCGCTCGAAAATCCTTTCCCAGTGCCTCGCGAGAAGGCGGCGGAGGCGCATCGGTGGAAGCCGCATAATTCAAAGTGAAGCGGAGAATGTAAATGCAAATCAGCAACGCAGCCACAACCGCAAGGCCCAGGGCAAAAAGGTACCCATAAATGGTTCGCGCGTTGACGTCGCGTTCTTCGAACGAGACGTCGGTGTGGCGCGGCTCCTGGCCCGCGTTCTGAGACTCAGTGCTCATGATGCTCAATGGCCTCCGCCAGTTTGGGGTCGCCCAGAGGGAGAAGCGGACACTGCTTCAAATTGAACGCGAAGAAGCCCAGCCACAATCCGCCGAGAGCGATGGGCAAGACAATGTCCAGCCACGTGGGCACGGCGCGAGAAGTGAATTCCGGGCGCGTCATCCAGAAAAGGTCAACAAGACGCATGAAGATAAGCCACATGGCGATCTTCGGAAGCACTCTCGCGTTGCGCTTCACATCCTGCGAGAGGAGCAGGAAAAATGGCACGAAGAAATGGAACACCAGCACGATCACGGCGACGACGCCCCAGCCGCCGTACAGCCGCGTTAGATAAAAACTGATTTCTTCCGGCTGGTTCCCCGACCAGATGATCAGGAGCTGCGAGAAATCGAAGTAGGCCCAGAGCATCACAAAGGCGAGGAGCAATTTTCCCAAATCATGCAGATGGCGCTTCTGCAACACGCTGGCAAAAGGCTCGGTGCGCGCAAGAAGCACGACGACCGCAATCATGAAGGCCATCGAGGAAATGAGCTGTCCCGCGACGAACAGGAAGCCGTAGATGGTGGAAGCCCAGTGAGGCGAAAGCGACATGACCCAGTCGATGGCCGCGAAGCTCATCACGAAAACGTAAAGAATGATGCCCGGGCCGGCGAGCATCTTGAAGCGAAGGCGCAAAGCGCGGTCTTCGGGCTTGGCGTCCTGCTGCTTGGACAAAACATTGAAGATGAACATGAGCAGCAGCCAGACTGCAAAATAAATGACCGCGCGAATGTAAAAACCATTCAGCGTGAGGTAGCTCTTCTGAAACTCGGATAGAGCGCCTTCGCCTGTGGGCGGCGCGTTGAGCCAGCCCTTCTCTTTATCGTGGCCCGAATAGAGATAGTGCACGCCGAAAATCGCGATGGGCAGGAAAGCCACGACCATGAGTGGTAGCGTCCGCGTGGCCGATTCCAGCGGACGGCGGATGATAATACCCCAGTGGCCGCTGGTGAGATGCTGCAGCATGACCAGTCCAAGCGAGCCGACGGTTAAGCCAAGAAACAGCAAGAAGGTCATCAAGTAGGATTGGTAGAAATCGCCCGGGCTGCGCACGGCGCCGAGAATGGAAATCAGCAAGGCGACGCCGCCAATCAATAGCGCCCATTGCTGAAGGCGGCTGATGCTCTCCGGCGCCTGATATTCTTGCGCAGCCATTAGAAGCTGCCTCCTGTCGAATCCTTTGTGCCGCTCTGTTTCTCGCCGCCCTGTTTCTCGCCGGAGGAGCCGCCTTGATTCAGCTTGTCGCGAAGCTCCGCGGGCAGATCGGCGGCCTTGGCGTTGCGGCTGAGCTGCAGCGCGCGAATGTACGCGATGATGGCCCAGCGGTCACGCGGAGGGATCTGCGCCGAGTAACCCAGCATTTGGCCGAAACCATTGGTCGTGACGTCGTAGATATAACCGTTGGGCGCCTGGCGAAGACGGTCCAGATGATAGCTGGGCGGACGCTTCATGCCGCGCATGGCCACCATGCCGTTTCCGTCGCCCTGCAAACCGTGGCAGGGAGAACAGAAAATCTTGTAACGCTCTTCACCGCGCTCAACCAGCGCGAGATTCACAGGCAACGGGAAATTGTTCGAATCCTTCGGCACAAAGAGCTCATCGTTGGCGAGCGAACCGCGGGCCACGGTATTCTCGACAAGCGGGCGCTCGGAGCGACCGTCCTCGAAGAACGGCGAGGGGGAAAGCGCTTTGTTCTTGGGCTGGTTGGCCATGTCCTGCCGGAGATATTCGCAGCCAGCTCCGAAAATCAGGCAAGCGGCAGCGCAAGCGGCGGCCAGGCAGCGCGAGGTGTTAGTCATCCGACACCTCGGAAACGTGGTGCGCGTGGAGACTCTGCAGGAAGCGGGCGGTGTCCGCAAGATTGAACTTTGGGTCGCGAGCCTCGACGCACACGAAGAAACGGTCCGACGATGCATGCGTGAAGCGATGCACGTTGAATACGGGATGGTGCGGCTGGGGCAGCCGGTTCAAGGCGAGCATTCCGAAGACCGCGGAGAGTGCAGCGCCAAGAACGGTAAGCTCAAAGGTGACGGGGATGAAAGCGGGCCAGCTATTCAGCGGGCGGCCGCCGATATTCAAAGGATAAGTAATGGCCATTGCCCAGTATTGAAAACCAAAACCGCCCAAGCCACCGGCTAAGCCGCCGAGCAGAGTAATGAAGGGCACGAGGTTGCGCTTCAGGCCGAGCGCTTCCGAAAGTCCTTCGACGGGAAATGGAGCATAGGCATCCAGACGGCGATAGCCGGCTTCGCGGACTTTTTCCACGGCATGAATGAGCTCTTCTGGTGTCGCAAACTCACCCATCACGCCGTAGATATGGGAGCGCTGCAGGTGCATTATTTCTCTTCCTCGGAAGTTTCCGCGACAAGTTCGCGCATTTCCGCGATGGAAATCGCGGGGAGAACGCGCACGAACAGGAAAATCAAAGTGACGAACATGCCGATGGTGCCGATGAATGTGGCCCAATCCCAGAACGTGGGACTGTAACGGCCCCAGGCGGACGGCACGAAATCGCGCGTCAGGCTGATAACCACAATCACAAAGCGCTCCAGCCACATACCGATGTTCACAACGATGGACATGCAGAAGAGAAAGGCGACGTTGTGACGCAGCTTGTAAGACCAGAGCGTTTGCGGCAGCAGGATATTGCACAGAATCAGCGCGTAGTAAAACGGCGCGTACGGGCCGTGGAGCCGCTGCTGGACCAGGAAGACATCGAACTTGTTACCGCTGTAGGAAGACATGAAAAATTCTAGGAAGTATCCATAGGCGACAATCAGCCCAGTGGCGAGCATGACCTTGGCCATGTTGTCGAGGTGGCGCATGGTGATGAAGTCTTCCAGGCCATAAACTTTGCGCAGCGGAATCGCGATGGTCAAAACCATGGCGAAGCCGGAGAAGATGGCTCCAGCGACGAAGTATGGCGGAAAGATCGTGGTGTGCCAGCCAGGAACGATGGCGACGGCGAAGTCAAAACTCACGACCGTGTGCACGGAGAGAACCAGCGGCGTAGCTAGACCCGCGAGAAGCAAATACGCCGACTGGTAGCGATGCCAGTGGCGAGCGGAACCCCGCCAGCCCATCGAGAGCATGCCGTAAATAATCTTCATCGGTTTCTGGATGGAACGATCGCGGAGCGTCGCCAGATCCGGAATGAGACCAACGAACCAGAACATCAGGGAAACCGTGCCGTACGTCGAAACCGCAAACACGTCCCAGATCAGCGGGCTGCGGAACTGCGGCCAGAGCCCCATGGTGCTGGGATAGGGGAACATGTAAAACGCCATCCACGGGCGGCCAGTGTGAAACAGAGGAAAAATGCCCGCGCAGGCTACGGCGAAAAGGGTCATCGCTTCCGCGAAGCGGTTGATGGAGGTGCGCCACTTCTGATTCAACAGAAACAAAATCGCGGAGATCAGCGTGCCGGCGTGACCAATACCAATCCACCACACGAAATTGACGATCGCAAATCCCCAGCCGATGGGGATATTGATGCCCCAAATGCCGACGCCTTTGATGATGAGCCAGCCGATGGCGATGGTCATCACGCCCAAGAGGCTGAAGGCAATCAGAAATCCTATGTACCAGCCGAGGGATGTTGGGCGCGTCAGAACGATCGAGCTGATTTTGTCCGTGACGGACCCGTAGGTATACCCCGGGCCGATTACCGGCGTTAGCCGGCGGATTTCGGGAGAATCGAGCGGTGGTTGCCCGGCGCTCATGCCGACTCCAATTCCGGGTTGGGATTGCGCACCGCGGCCAGATAGGTGGTGCGGGGACGAGTATTCAGTTCGCCGAGGAGCGAATAATTCCGCTGCTGCGCTTTCAATTTTGCGACGCGGCTGTTTTTGTCGTTGGCATTGCCGAAGACAATTGCCTGGGTGGGGCAAGCCTGTTCGCAGGCCGTGACAATCGCGCCGTCGTGGATCGGGGCGTTCGACTTTTCCGCCTCAATGCGCGCGTTGTTGATGCGCTGCACGCAATAGGTGCACTTTTCCATGACGCCGCGGCTGCGAACGGTGACTTCCGGATTGCGCAACAGCTTGAGTTGCGGCGTCTCCCAATCCTGGAAGCGCAGGAAATTGAAGCGGCGCACTTTGTAAGGACAGTTGTTCGAGCAATAGCGCGTGCCGATGCAGCGGTTGTAGGTCATGTCGTTCAGGCCTTCGGCGCTGTGCGCGGTGGCTTCGACGGGACAAACTTGCTCGCAGGGGGCGTTCTCGCACTGCTGGCAGGGAACAGGCTGAAAGAATGTTTGCGGATTAAAAAGCGAATCATCGTAGCTGGACGGGTCGTTGGTCGCGGACTTGGCCTTCTCGTAATAACGGTCGATGCGGATCCAGTGCATTTCGCGGCCGCGCATCACCTGGTCCTTGCCCACCACAGGAATATTGTTCTCTGACTGGCAGGCGACGACGCAGGCGTTGCAGCCGTTGCACTTGTTCAAATCAATGGCCATCGCCCATTTGTCGCGGTTGTAGGGAAATTCGGCTTCGCCCTTGTAGAGTGAGAGTTCCTTCGGCGGCAGTTGCGTGGGCTCGTTAGCGAAATTCGGATTCTTGTGATACTCCGCGAGCGTGCCAGTCGCCAGAATCTGCCGGCCTTCCATGCTGAAGTGATATTGCGTGCAGGCGAGCGGATAATCGTCGCCGGTTTTTTTTATGGCGCTGGTGGGCGCGAAAGCCGTCCAAAGCGCATCGGACGCGCGAACGGCGTAAGCGTTGAAACCTTTGTTCGTTCCGGTGTAGCCGGCCCTCTTGCGCCCGTATCCCAGCGGAAGGACGATCACGCCGTCGGCTTGACCGGGCAAGCGCCATGCGGCGGCCGTGACTTTGCTATTCGAGAGCGAAATGTCGATGACGTTGGAATAAACCTTGCCGTGCTCGCCGCCGCGCCAGGCGACGTTGTGGGCCAGTTGCAAACTCTCCGCTGTCTTGGGACTGACTAGCGCGGCATTGTCCCAGGTAAGTTTGGTGACTGGCTTGGGCAATTCCTGCAGCCAGCCGTTGTTGGCAAAGCGCCCGTCGTAGACGCACGGGTCGGGGCGGAAGATGAATTCAAGTGGCTCGTAGTCGACCGACAGGGGCACAACGGTCCCTAGGCTCGCGGGGTTGAATTTTAGACTGACGGCGGCAGGCGCGTAGGCCGAGCTCGCGACGAGGCCGTCGTTCAATGTTTTTCGCCAAAACTTGTCGAAATCGGCGGAAGGATTCGCGGCCTTCAGGCGGTCGCGCAGCGCATCGTAATCCGAGAGTCCGGGTTTATCGCTAAAAGCGGCAAGCACTTCACGCGCTGAGTGCGTGTGGTAAAGCGGCGCGATCAGCGGCTGAATCACACTGAGTGTGCCGTCGAAAGCGCGCGCATCGCCCCAGGTCTCCAGGTAGTGCGATTCGGCAACGTGCCAGTCGCAGAGTTCGGCGGTTTCGTCAAAATGCAAGCCGACGTAAATCGTGTTCTTGACGGGCTTGCGATTTTTCTTCTCGTCGAATTTGATCTTGGATGTGAAATCAAAATCGTGCGGCGCCGTGTAAACGGGATTGACGCCAACAATGAGAAGTGTCTCGACCTTCCCATCGTAGATGTCGTTGCACAACTCTCTCAGCGATTCGAGATTGTTGACCGGATGCGCTTCCGCTGTCTCCGTGTAGTATAACGTTGCGCCGACGTTGCCGAGCGCGGCATTGATCGCATGTGCCAACGCATGGACTCTCGCGGGCTGGTGTTCGCCCGCGACAACGAGTGACCTCCCTTTGTGTTGTTGGAGATCCTTAGCGACCGCGTCGAGCCAGTCTCCGTCCTTTCCGGGTAACGTCGCCAAGCCACCTAGTCCTAGCTTTCCGGCCAAGGCGCGCGCTAAAAGTTCCACCTCAGAAGCCCGCAGCGGCAAACGATGATCCGCGGTCGCGCCAGTGACGCTGGGCGTCGGCTCGACTACATACAGCCGGTTCATTTTCGTTTCCGGGAAAATTTCATCGGCCAGCGGGTTGGACTTGGGTCTCTCGTTCAGCATGCGGCGGCGCGAAAATTCTCTTGCATAGCGAATATGCCCCGGTCCGCTGCCAAGAAAATCAGAATCGAGCGAAAGGATGACGTCGGCCTTTTCCGGCCGGTAAACGGTGTTGAGGTAATTTCCAAAAGCGAGCTTCGCGCCTTCGCGAGTGCCATCGCCGACGGCCGGCTCCCACTGGTGCCACTTGGCTTGTGGAAAAAGCCTCAGAAGAGACTGAATCTGTGCGGCGAGCGTGGGCGAAGTGACAATGCCAGTGAGGATGCGGAAACCCGCTCCGTTCGATCCCTTCATCGCAGCCGCGATGGCTTGCGCGCTGTCCACAAACAATGACCAGGTCTGGATTTCGCCAAATTTCGTTACCGTCTGCGCGCGATCCGGGTCGTAAAGATTCAGTATCGAAGCCTGCGCGAACACGTTCGTCGCGCCAACGCTGGATGGATGATCGGGGTTGCCTTCGACCTTCGTCGGCCGCCCTTCATGGCTTTCCACCAGCAAACCAATGGCATCCGCACCAAACGGCATCGCGGTGGCGTAAAACTGCGGCTTCCCGAGGGTCATTTCATCGGGCTGCTTGACGTACGGCACGATATACTGCTCCGGCGTGCGGCCACAGCCGGAAAGGCCCGCAAAAGCCAGCGACGCCGCCATCAGCTTCAGGAAATCGCGCCGGTCGACGGAGTCGTCCCATTCCGATGGCGCCTGCCTTGGAAATTCGCGATGCAGCAGTTCCTCAAATTCTGGATCGCCAGCGAGCTCTTCGAGCGTGCGCCAGTACTGCTTGCCGGTTTTTGACTGAAGCTTGGCGCGTACCGTGGCCAAATCCAGCGGTCCTTCGTGCAGCTTCGCATCTCCAGCTGGATCGCTGTGATCGTGCTGGCCGTCGAGGTGTTCGTGTTGTTCGTGCTCGCGCATACCGTCCATTAGCGATGACAGGTCGAGCAACTCGTCAGCTCGGCCGTTGTCCGGATCTGGTACTCTTGCTTCAGTTTGGCACCGACTTCCGCCTGATTGTCCGGAGCCTTCCAGTCCATATTGAACACTTGATCCTTCGGGCGCAAAACTTGCTCGGGATCGCGGTGGCATTCGATACACCACTGCATCAGCAACGTGTTTGCCTGAAATACCAGCGGCATCTGGTTGATCTGCCCGTGGCACGACGAGCATCCCACGCCCTTGTTGATATGAATGCTGTGATTGAAATACACGAAATCGGCCAGGCGGTGAATTTTGACCCACTGGATGGATTTGTCGGTGCGATAGCTCTCGCGAATCGGCTCGAGGTAGGGGGCGTTGTTGAAAAGCACCGAATGGCAGTTCATGCAGGTCTTCGTCGGCGGAATCCCGGCAACCGCGGAAGTTTCCACGCCGGTATGACAGTAGCGGCAGTCAATGCCATCGTCGCCAACGTGATGTTTGTGGCTGAATTGTACCGGCTGCTCGCGGGTAATGTTCTGCCGCGTCATATAGGGCGAACGCGCCACCGCCAGTACAGCCACAAGCGCGATTCCGACCAGAAAAAGCGTCGAAAAGACACTGAATCGCGCGATGAAATTCGTACTGCGATGAAAAATCTGGGCCATGTCTGTTCAGCACTATGCGGGGGAGCGCTCCAGAATGGAGCTGCGGTCAGGGCGTCCCACGAGTTAACCGGACAGTGCAAACCCGGGTCGTTCTCGACGCGATAGTGTCCATCAAAACTTTCTGGAATGCAACCTCCGCGCCCGCGTGTTTGCAAACAATTTCTCGCAACTTTCTGTGCAGATTTTGTGGCACCTTCAAAACTTTCGAACAGTATTCCCGTCTGCTTGTTTCAACCCGTAGCGATGTACGAGGTGGAGGCGAAATAGATCCCCATCCGATCGTACGTCCTTCTCCGTCCACACTCACCCACCGTCACGGAGTGTGATGCTTGAACGAATGGAGAAGTTCAAACATTTTTCACAACATTTTTGACCGGGGCATTCGTCAAGGGTCGTGGTATCTTAGAAGTACCCTCCGCCGCGCTTATTGCGGCGGAGCCTACTCTGTTCCGCGCGGCTCCCGCCAGCCGACCGGAGTCCGCTGCACGCCGCTGGGGCGTGGTCCAACTGGTAGGACACCTCACTGTTAATGAGGACGGTGAAGGTTCGAATCCTTCCGCCCCAGCCAGATTTTCCCTCTAGAATCGCTGCGAAATTTGCGTCGGTCCGATTTAATACCGATTCTAATAACCGATTCCAAGATCAAAGGCCAGATGTTTCCCACTAAATTGTTCGTAGCAGATCGGTCTTTACGGTGGGAGCCCGATACGGCGCACCAGGCCGGCGAAACGCGGGTCAGTTCGCAGCGGGTCCCAGAGTGGTTCCACTTTAAGGTAGCCGAGACGACTGGTGCGCTCCCCGTAAGCCTTTTCGAGCCACGCGAAGGCTTGATCCTTCTCGCCGAGCCCGGCATAGACAACAGCGAAAGAAAAGGCAGGTGTATAACTCTGCTTCGAAGCCGCCTCAAGCTGCCGGAGTACGCGGAGAGCCTGACTTCGCTCACCCAGCCGCGCATGCGCGTACCCCAGAAGAGCAAGGGACATGGCCCTTCCTCGGCTCAGTGCAGAGTACTTTTCCAGTTCAGGCAGACTCTCTCGGTACATTCCTCTTGAGACGTACACTTCCCCCAGCAACTCGTATGAAATGGCAAAATTCGGATCCAGCTCCAACGTCTTATGGGACTGCTCGATAGCTTGGTCAAATTGCCTTGCGAGGTAAAGCTGCACAGTCAAGCTATGGCTGACAGCAGGTGAAGCGGGATCGAGATCAAGGCAGCGTTTCGCCACTGCCAAGGCTTCCTCCGACCGTCCGAGAGAGCTGAGATAGAAAGGATAAAAGGTGTGGGCGCTGGAATAAGCCGGATTTAGCGTGAGGGCTCGCTCAAAATGCTTTCCTGCGGCCGGCCAATCCCAATCGTACATGTAGCTGACGTAGCCCAGGGAGACGTGGGCTTCGCCTAGGCTGTCGTCAATCTCGAGCGCCCTCGCGGCTGCGGCCTTCGCGTTCGGCATAGCTTCCCGCGGAGGAACCACGTCGAAAAACGAAAAATACGTGTAGGTGTCGGCCAAACCCACGTAAGCCAGTGCGTAAGCCGGGTCTTTGGCGGTGGCCTGCTGGAAGTATTCAATGGCTTTTTGGAATCCTTCCAGGGACCGCTTGTTCCAGTAGTAGCGGCCCTTCAGATAAAGCCGGTAAGCCTCTGGGTCAATCGGGCGTGTGCTTGCCAACCGCGCCTGCTCCTGCGCATTAAGGTTCACGCGAATCTCGCTGGCGATGGCGCGCGTGACCTCTTCTTGCATGGACAGCACGTCACGCAGATCGCGCTCATAGCTGGCAGCCCAGAGATGATAATCCGTCGGTGCTTCAATCAACTGCGCGCTGATCCGCACTCGGCCGCCCACCCACATCACGGCGCCTTCGACCACGGCATCCACGTGCAGTTCCCGAGCGATCTCGGGCAGAGACCTCTTCGTTCCCTTGTACCTCATCGCCGATGTTCGAGAGATAACCTTTAATGCGCTGATCTGGGCCAGATTTGTGATGAGCTGGTCAGTCATCCCGTCAGCGAAATATTCCTGCTCGGGATCGTTGGAAAGGTTTTCCAATGGAAGTACAACAAGGGATTGAATCCTTGGGCTGCTCCACTCTCCGAGCAAGTTCTGCGAATCATGCAGACCCACTGCGCTGATAAAACGGTAGCCGCGCCGAGGCAAGGTCTCGACATAATTTGGCTTTTCGGCCGAATCGTTCAGCGCGTCCCTGAGTTTGTTCACCGCAGCATTAAGGCCATGGTCGAAGTCTACAAACGTATCCGTTGGCCAAAGCCTCGCGCGTAATTCCTCTCGCGTTACTAGCTGGCCGGGGCGCTCCAGCAGCATCGCCAGGACTTCGAACGGTTGGCCCACCAGCTTGAGCTTCACGCCGTGCTTGCGAAGTTCCCCGGCTCGAGAGTCCGCCTCGAATGGACCGAACCGGACGATTGTTTTTGATGAAATGCTTTTCTCCATTTGCCTCGCCCTGACTGACCCGGATTCTAGCACCTGACCATGAAGTGTAGAAGCATGTGCCAGCCGCGCCGTGCCCGCAAGGCCCTGTTTTTTCAATCCGTTCCCAGATGACCTCCGATGGACCAGGAAATGAGGCCCCTTGCATTGAAGTAGTCGGCAGCTGGCGCCATGCTCAAGCCCGTTAAACGACCAGAGTGAGTCGAATATTCAGGTCAAGAAACGCAGCGAAGGAGAACCGCAATGGAAATGATCCGAAAAGCAATGAAGTTGAGAATCTTGAAACGCTTTGGCGCAGTTGGGCTGGCGGCAGTACTGGCTCTAACCGTCATGCTCATTTCGCAATTAGGATTCAGCGCCACGGCAGCGCAATCGGAGGAATCCGAATCCCACGCGAAGGGGTTGCAAGGGGCGTGGCGCGTTCAGCTCACGGTGCGCGACTGTCAGACAGGCGTGGCTCTGAGGACCTTCCCGGCCCTGTTTACCTTCGCCAAAGGGGGTACTCTATCCGTGACGACCGCAGGCCAACTCCCCGCGCTAAGCACTACCGGCTTGGGCGTCTGGAGGCACACGGACGGCCACGCTTACAGCGCGGTGTCCGAGGCCTTCGTTTTTAGCAATGCCGGAGTCTGGACGCAGACACACAGGCTCACGCGGGCCATCGAGATCGGTAATAACGAGGACGAGTTCACCGATACAGTTACGCTTCAGATCTTCGACACCAACGGTAACGCGATTGTGACGGGCTGTGCGACGAGCGTGGGGAGTCGCTTCGAATGAGTCGGGGAAAGATTGGTCAGAGGCCAATGAGAGTCGATGAAGGGGCGAGGTGATTCGCCCCTTTCCGGTTCCGGCTGTCCTACCTTTTCAATCGGTATTAGGGGCGTAATACCGCTTAAGGCGGCTTAAAGGCGCTTAGCGCCTGGGTCGTCTACCGCGTTGGAAACATTGAGGAATGCCTGTTTTAGAGGGTTTTTGGTTGGCCCCGGTTAGCTTTCGAATCCTTCCGCCCCAGCCAGTTTTTCGGCCAGGACGCCGGCTAGGCGCCTCTAGTCTTTTGCGACCGGCAGCCCTGCTTCCAGCCAGCCCTTCCAGCCGCCATCCATCGATTCGACATTGCTATAGCCCATCTTTTGAAGGTTATCCGCCACGAGCGCGGAACGGAATCCGCCGCCGCAATACAGAATCAGCTTTGTGTTCGTGTCCGGAACGCGCTGCTCGATGTCGCGCTCAATGATGCCTTTCCCCAAGTGGATGGCGCCGGGAAGATGTCCCTTCGCCCATTCGTTGTCCTCGCGAACGTCCACGAGCAAAAACTTCTCACCCCCATCGGCGCGGCGTTTCACGTCCGCGACATTGGTTTCCTTGATCTTCTTCTTCGCTTCGTTCACTAATTTAAGAAATTGAGCCGCATGAGCCATCGGAAAACTCCTTCAGGGAATATTTCGAAGCGAGCATAACACAACACGGTGTGGCGTCACTTTTCCCACCCCGCAGTCATTCTGAATCCGGGAATTGTAATTGAAACCGCTCAAAGAAAATTTAGCAGCGGCTAGCTTGGCGGCGGCTCTGCTTTCGCCCTATCCCCCGCGCTCTTTTTTGCAAAAGAACGGACCAAGTTCACGAAATTCCAGCGTGTTTTTTCCGGCGTTCGGTCGCCTTCGCCCGGCATCTTCCCTTTCCCGTTGCTGACAATCCAAAATAACTCGCCGTCGGTCACCTTCTCCAGGGAAGCCGCGTCCCGCCAGTCGCGCAGTTCCAGCTTCATATCAGCAGCCAGGTCGCCTTTGCCGTCGCCGCTCTTGCCATGACACATCGCGCAATTGTAGCCAAAAAGTTTGCGTACTTCCGACAACCCTTCCGGGGTGGGCGAGATCGGATTCTTCTTTGCGGCGTCTTCCGGTGTCATTTTCGGCTCTGTAGATGGCTTTTCCTGGGTGGGATTCGGCTCAGAATACGCAAACCCGAAACTCGCGAGCAGAATCGCACTCAGGACGAGAACTGTCCCGCGCATATTTTCCTCCAACAGGATGGCCGGCCGAGGCAACGAGTTCGGCTGAATTTTGAACGGATTCTACGCCCTGGCAATGCGGATGGAAAGAATTAAAAAAATAAATAGTGCGGCCTGCGTGAGCCGGAAAATTGGACTATTCCAGGTCACGCCAGTTGGGCCCGGCGCCGACTTCCACGACGATGGGCACCACCAGTTTGTGCACGCCTTCCATTTCTTCTTTAACCAGTTTTTCCAGCTTGGCGCGCTCCTTCGTGGGAGCCTCGAAGAGCAGCTCGTCGTGGACTTGCAGGATCATTTTCGCCTCGAACTTCTCTTTCGCCAGTCGCCGGTCGATGTTGATCATCGCTAGCTTGATCAAATCCGCCGCCGTGCCCTGCAGCGGTGAATTGAGCGCGGTGCGCTCGGCAAAGTTGCGCAGCTGCATCTGCGGCGAATTGATTTCCGGAATGGGGCGGATTCTTCCAAACAACGTCTTCGCCACTCCCGTGTTGCGCGTCTCAGCAAGGATATTGTCGAGGTATTCCTTGACGCCGCGATAGCGGGTGAAATAGGCGTTGATGAATTTCGCCGCTTCTTTCTGCTCGATGCCCAATTGCTGCGCCAGTCCGAAAGGCGAAAGGCCGTAAATGATGCCGAAGTTGATGGCCTTGGCGGCCCGGCGGTGCTCCGCGTTTTGCGCCATCGGCCCCACGCCGAACACTTCCTGCGCCGTCCGCGCGTGGATGTCTTCGCCGTTGCGGAAAGCCTCGACGAGCACCGGATCTTTTGAAAAATGCGCCATGATGCGCAGCTCGATCTGCGAGTAGTCCGCTGACAGCAGGATCTTTCCTTTTTCCGCAACAAAAGCCGCGCGGATCTCGCGCCCTAACTCGGTGCGAATCGGTATGTTCTGCAAATTGGGGTCGCTCGAACTCAGCCGTCCCGTAGCCGTGCCTGTCTGCGAGAAGCTCGTGTGCAGCCGTCCGGTTTCCGGATGGATCAGTTTCGGAAGCGCGTCCACGTACGTCGATTTGAGCTTGGCGATTTCGCGGTACTCGATGATCTTCGCCGGAAGTGGATGCTGCGCGGACAATTCTTCGAGAATGTCCGCCGCGGTAGACCTCGCTTTTGCTTTTCCGCGCCGGGCGTTGGGCTGAAGATTCAGTTTGTCAAAAAGAATTTCGGCAAGCTGCGTCGGCGAGTTGACGTTAAATTCCGAACCCGCCAGCTTCCAGATCTCTTTCTCCAGGCGGCGGACCTCCTTTTCCATCGAGCGCGACATCTTCTCGAGTTCTTTCGGATCAACGCGGACGCCGACCCGCTCCATGTCTGCGATGACCGGCGCGAGTGGCAGGTCGATTTTTCCGTAGACGTCCTCGAGCTCTTGCTCCTGGATTTGCGCATGCAGGACAGGCGCAAGCCGCTGCAAATAGTCGGCGCGCTCGCCGGGCCCGCCGCCCATCATCGCGTTGAACTGCCGCATCACCACGTCTGCGAAGTTGTGATTCGCTGTCGTTGGCCGCAAAAGGTAAGAATAAAGCTGTGTCGCATGTCTGAGATTCGCCGCGCGGCCGGTAAGCAGTTGGAAAAGTTTTGCATCGTGGACGATTTTGGTCCGTTTCGGATCGGCAAGCAGCGCCTTCAACGCTTCGCCCTTCTCGTCCATCCATACGGCGCGCCCTTCGCTGGCCTTGGCGGAAACCTCAATCGACGCGATGCGCGTTCCGAAGCCTTCCGTTTCGCGCTCGCCTGTTTCAAGGTTCAGCCAGATCGCCAGCGGCTCCTTCGCCGGGAGTTTGGCCAGGTACTCGCGGAATTCGGCGACGCCGGCAAGCTGCGCGTAATCCGCCTTCACGGCCGGTTCGGAATCCGCTGGCGTGGCGGGCGCTGCCGCTTCCGTCCCCAGCTCTTTCAATAGCGAGCTGAATCCCAGCTCTCGATAGAGTTCCGCAAGCGCCACGCCGTTTGGCGGACGCAGTTCCAGCTCCGCCAGCTTGACCTCAATCGGGGCGTCCTTCGCAATCTCCGCCAGTTGTTTGGACATCAACACTTGTTCGCGCTGCTGCTGCAATGCCTCCCGGTATCGCTTGTTGGGCACTTCGTCCGCATGATCGAGCGCGCTCTCGACACTCCCGTACTTCTTAATCAACTCCGCCGCGCCTTTTTCTCCGATTCCCTTTGCGCCGGGAATGTTATCAATCGTGTCGCCCAGCAGCGCCATGTAGTCGACGACCTTTTCCGGCGGCACTCCCAGAATCTCTTCGACCTTCTTTTCATCCACGATGATGTCGCCCTTGAGGCCGCCGGAGCCGGTGCGCAGCGTTCTCACGTTTTTTCCGACGAGCTGCATCATGTCTTTATCGTTGGACACGATTAGCACTTCCAGATTGTGCTTTCCTGCCTTCACCGCCATCGTTCCGATCACATCGTCCGCTTCGTAACCCTTGACTTCGAGCACCGGCAGGCGCATCGCTTCGCACAACCTGCGAACAAACGGAAGCTGTACGCGCATTTCGTCCGGCATGGGCTGCCGCTGCGCTTTGTACTTTTCGAACAGCTTGTCGCGGAAAGTCGCTCCCGGAGGATCAAACACAATTCCGATGTAATCCGGCTGGTAGTCCTTGATCAACCGCTTCAGGATGTTTCCAAATAGAAAAGGAATGTTCGTGGGAATTCCGCCGGGACCAGTGAGACGCTGCGGCATGGGCGCAAAGAAAGCGCGGTAAACGTGCGCCATCGCGTCCACCAGAAACAGTTTTTTCGGAGCTTCAGGCATGCGGGCGAGTATAGCAAAGGACAAACAAGTGACTCGTCATTCTGCGGAGTGGGCCTCTGAGTATGGGACGGAACAAAGGGGGCCGCGCGGGTCTGTTTCCCGGACGGCCCCCTTCCTATAGCAAACCCTCTTGTTTATTGTTTGTTGGGCTTGCTGGCTTCTCGCTTGGACTCACCCTTTGGTTCCGGCTTGCTCGCGGCTGGTTGCTTCGCTTCACCACTCTGTGAACCAGCCTCCGCCTGCGAAACCAGCAGCATCCTCGTGCCGCTGTCCAGGTGGACGCTCTTCCCCGCCGAAGTGATCACCGAACCCTGAGTGGCATTCGACGCCGCCGCGTTCAGGTTCAGGCCGTTCAGGCCAAACACGCCTTGGCTGTTGGAAGTGAGCTGGCCGGCAGCGTTCAACCCGCCAACGGCTCCCTTCGATGTACCGGCGATGCTTCCGCCTGCGCCTGCCGCGGAATTGATCGCGCCGCCCGCAGCTCCACCAACATTAGCGGCGGTGTTCGTCACCGCGCCCACTGCGCCACCCGCGGTGGAAGTCACTCCGCCAAGCGCGCCGCGTCCGCCAGCCGCGCCGGATCCCGCTGTCGAAGCGCCCGCTCCGCCAAATGTATCAAGGTCCGATCCAGCGGCCGACGTACTGCTCTGCGCTGCAGCCAGGGCTTGAATCCCGAGGCTCAACGGAATCTCCTGCCCATTCTTCAGGATCGCTCTGTCAAACACGATCCCTAGGGCTGATTCCGATTCGCCTTTGGCGCGTGCCGAAGCCTGCGTCACGTGGCCAACCAGTTTCGCGCCCTTCGGAATGACAGTTTTCCCTTCGGACTTCACCGCTTCCGTGGTGCGCCCGTTTACCGCATCGCCCGGCTTGCACTTTTTCGAATCGATCGGCGAACTAAGCTCCGCGTTAAATGCTGTGCCCGTCGCCAGTGAACCATTCGCCTGCCCGTTCTGCGCCGACGCCGAAGTGGACGCCGATGCATTGGCTGATGCTTCCGCCTGCGTCTGCCCCGCTTGCACTGACGTCTGGCTGCTGCCTTGTGCCCCGGCTTGAGCCCCGGTCTGCGGCTGAGCCGCCGCGCTCATACAGAAGAATGTCCCCACAACAATTGCCATCCCTGCGCGATTCATAGTCGTAAATCCTCCTCAAACAACGTTTTGGAGATGAGCTGGATTTGTGGCTTCAAATATAAGGGTATCCATGGAACCGTTTGATAGTGCAATGCTTATGCCGATATGTAAAGGCTGTGTTTTCTGTTACTTAGGTTAACGGTTGGGGCTCACAAGCCCGGAAAAAGGGCGAGTAGTGCGCAGGATTTGCAGGGTCGGCCAGAGCCTTCTTCTGACCGCCAGTTAGCTCGGCACGATGCCCAGCGGCTTGGCCACTTCCGCCAGAATGTCCGCTGCGCGCAGGAGTTGATCGCGCTTGTGCGTCGCGCTGACGATCGCGCGCAGCCGGGCTTTGCCTTCCGCTACCGTCGGGTAACCGACGGCTGGTGCAAACACGCCTGCTTCAAAAAGCTTCTTCGAGAATTCGAACGCCTTCGCCGCATCTCCCACGTGAATGGGAATAATCGGTGTCTCACTCACTTTGAATTGAAATCCGCGCTTCTTCAATTCGCGCTTGAACATTTTCGTGTTGGCCCACAGTTTTTTCACCAGCTTTTCGCCTTCCGGCGAATCGAGCAGCGCGAACGCCGCCTGGCATGCCGCCGCCGTAGCCGGCGGATGCGAAGTGGAAAAAAGGAACGGCCGCGCCCGCAGGTACAGAAAATCGATCAGGTCGCGCGAACCGCAGACGTATCCGCCCATCGCGCCGATCGCTTTGCTGAGCGTTCCCACCTGGATGTGCACGCGCCCGTGGCACTGATGATGGTCCACGCTTCCGCGGCCCCCGCGGCCCAGCACGCCCGAAGCGTGCGCGTCATCCACCATCATAATGCAGTTGTATTTCTCCGCGAGGCTGCAGAGTTCCGGCAGCGGCGCAATGTCGCCGTCCATCGAGAAAACGCCGTCCGTAATGATCAGCTTCTTCCCCGTAAAACTCGCGTTCTCCTGCAGGATGCGCTCGCAGTCCTGCACGTCCTTGTGCTTGAAAACCTTGATCGTCGCTTTCGAAAGCCGCGCCCCGTCAATGATCGAAGCGTGATTCAGCTCGTCGGAAACAATCAGATCGTCTTTTCCCAGGACGGCCGAAACGGTTCCCGCGTTGGCCGTGAATCCCGATTGAAACACCACGCAGGCTTCCACGTTCTTGAACGCCGCGATTTGCTCTTCCAGCTCCATGTGAATTTTCATCGTCCCTGCAATCGTTCGAACCGCCCCTGCGCCCGCTCCATATCGTTTCACCGCGTCCAGCGCGGCCTTGCGCAGTGCCTTATTCGTCGTCAGCCCGAGGTAATTGTTCGAAGCGAGGTTGATCACTTCTTTCCCGTCGAAAATACACACGGGCTTCTGCTCGCCTTCCAGCACACGTAGCTTTGGCGCCACGCCCTTCGCGCGCATTTCCTTCAATTCGTCGGTAACGTACTGCAGAGGATTTTGCTTTGTTGCGATAGTAGCGGTATCAGACATGCTTACACTCCTAGCTTGGACTCGCTGGGGGGAAGAACCATTGTGCGTCAGCTGGCGGCCTGGAGCAAAACAATTCGAAAGGAAAAAAAGGCAATTCGCCTAGCGCGGCATCCCATTCGGGTACAGCAAAATCTTTCCTGCCAGGCCGCTCTGCAACAAGGTGAACGCACTCTCAAACTTCTCCAGCGAAGTGCGCTCTCCAAACAGCGGCTCCAGATTCAACCGCCCGGCCTTCAGCAGCGCCGTCATTTGCACCCACGTTTCATACATGCGCCGCCCATAAATTCCCCCTACCGTCGCGCCCTTGAAAATCACATCATTCACCAGGTCCAGTGGCACGCTTTCGGTCGGAATCCCCAGCAGCGAAGCGCGCCCACCAGCTCGCAGCGCCTTAAACCCTTGCTGAATCGCCATGGGATTTCCGCTCATTTCCAGCAGCGCATCCACTCCCGTGCCGTTCGTCTCCGCGAGTATCTTTCCAACCGCATCTTCCTTCGCGGGATTCAGGATCACGTCCGCACCCATCTTCTTCGCCATCGCGCGCCGCTTTTCGTTCGTTTCCGTCGCAAAGACCGTCGAGCTACCGCACGCTTTGGCCACCGCAATCGCCATCAACCCGATCGGCCCGCAGCCCGTCACCAAAACCGTCTGCCCCGCGATCGGCCCTGCCAGCACGGTGTGCACCGCATTCCCCAACGGATCGAGAATCGCCCCGTAATGCTCGGGGATCGCGGGATCCAGCCTCCAGATGTTCGACGCCGGAATCTTCACGAACTCCGCAAACGCCCCATCCTGGTCAATCCCAATGATGCGCAGGTTCTGGCAAATGTGCGCCTGCCCCAGCCGGCACTGGTGGCAGTGCCCGCAATTCACGTGCATCTCCGCACTGACAAAATCCCCCGCCATGACCGCGCGCACTTCGTCGCCAACCCGCTCGACCGTGCCGCAGAATTCATGCCCCAGCGTCACCGGGGGCTTGATGCGCGCCTGCGACCAGTGGTCCCACCCATAAATGTGCAAATCCGTTCCGCAAATCGAAGCCGTGTTCACGCGCACCAGCACGTCGGTCGGCCCGATCGGCGGCACAGCCACCGTATCCATCTGCAAGCCTCTCGAGGCCCGCATCTTCCGCAACGCCTTCATCGTCGCCGCCATCTACTTCGTCCCTCGCTCAACGCACAATCCCCGATGCTAGCACACGGTGCCGTACCCCCGCCTGCCGCAGGCAGACTTCAGTTTACGGTGAGCTTCGAAGCGTCTGTGCCTCTCCAACCCACGACACCCGTGCGGCTGTTCATTTCTTTCCTTCATTCTTCCGCCGTTTATCCATCCCCACCATCTTCCCCGACGGCGGATTCTTCTTGTTCAACTTCGCCGCTTCCGCGATCAACCTCTTTACTCCGGGCCGCTTCACATCGGCCAGACTCCCCAGCCTTACGTTACGCACGCCCTTCGCCTTGCCCTCCAGCAGTTTCTCCGGATCGGGAAGCATCGCTCCCCGCAAAAATGCCAGCGTTACATGCTCTTTCCCCAGCACATAGACGCAGAGCGGTCCGTTCGAATCAAACGCAGGAGTCTTCCACGGACTTACGTATTCCTCGCAGTCTGCGGCCGTTTTCTTCACCAGCGCCCGCACTGCGTTCATTACTCCAGAAAATCTGCCCGCCTTCCTCACGTACGCATCAATCCACAACCGCCCCTCTTTCCCCTCAATGGTTGGCATCTTGCCCTCCTCAAGTCCACCGCCATTGCAGCCGCTTATTCTAGTGCTCGTTCCATCCAGATGCCATGGCTACGCCGCACCTGCCGGATCTGCTGCATCTACCTCCGCGGCCGAGTCCTCCTGACTCGAAGGCCCGGCTAGGAACGTCCGACTGGTGGTACACTGCGCGTATGGCTCCGAAAAAGAAAACCAAAAAGAAGAGGACGAAGAAAGTTGCGCGCAGGAAAGCGAAGCCGATCAAGAAGGCGCGTAAACCAAAACTGACGAGGAAGAGCGCATCCGGCGCACGAAAAACTGCTGCTGGGAAAACCAAGCGCGTTCGCGGAAAAAGTGAAACCGAGAACACGGTAGCCTTTGCACCGGAAGGACTTTCAGCGCGCTACGGCGGTCAATCCGGAGATTTGCAGGGATTGTCCAGCCGCGAGGGCGCGGATTCGGAGAGCGTCGACGAATTGCTCGAGGAAGGAAACGCCTTCGAAGCCGAGGTGGTGAAGGGCGTGCAAGACGCCGGCAACGCCGACGAAGGCGAAGTTCGTACCCACGAAGTGCCGCAGGATGATGTTCCCGGCGAGTATCGCGATAAAGACGAGTGAGCGAGTCGCCGCCTCAACCCTGTCGAAAAATCTCATTTCGTAGCGCAAAGCGGAATTCCTTACTGCCTCCGCACCCGCTCAGGCCTCCTCTCCCTCGTACTACTTCAAGTCATTCTGGCTTAGAATCGCCAAGGCAGTCTCGCGATATCAGGGGATCCTGGAACAATTCGAATGGATGCAGCCGCACGCTACCAGGAGTTTCGCGCCATTCGCTTCTTTAGTTCGCTCGATGGCCTTCGCGCCATCAGCATCATGGGTGTGGTCTGGTTTCACTGTTGGTGGGGCACGCCTTATTACACAAAGCTGCAGGCGATGCCGGTCCTTCGCCAAGGGGAGTACGGCGTTCACATTTTCTTCGTGATCAGCGGATTCTTGATCACCACTTTGCTGCTCCGCGAGCGTGAAAAGTTCAGCCGCATCTCGCTCCGCGACTTTTACATTCGTCGCGCCTTGCGCATCTGGCCTCTCTATTACGCTACCGTCGCTCTATACATTGTCGTGGTGCTGATATTTGAAAGGGGCACCGGCCGCGCCGCCAGCTTTTTTCACTACCTCCCCGCTTTTTTAAGCTATACCTACACGTGGTTTATCTCCGCGAAATGGCCTCCCGGAATTTTCAATCTGGCGTGGACTCTCTGTACGGAAGAGCAGTTCTACGTGTTCTGGCCGTTGGCGCTCCGAGCCTTCCGCGGAATTTGGCCGGCCGCGCTCATGGCGGCGATGGTTGCGCTACGAATCGCCACCGGTTACGGCTGGCTCCAAACTGTTCTTCCTCCCGACTCGCTGCCTACGCGCATCGTTCTCAGTGTGGCCATACCCATTTGCCTGGGAGCCTTGCTGGCTCAAGCCCTCCATACTTCCGTCGGTTTTCGACTGCTGCACTCCATTCTCGGCCAGAAATGGACCGCGCCGGTCGCGTTGGTCGCACTGGGCTTGTGTCTAATGCCGGCTCGCTTGCCACTTTGGCCCGCGTGGACCGCCACCGTCGCGCTCGTCGGCGCCAGCGTCGTTCGAGAAGACCACGGCTTGGCAGCGCTTCTGCGCTTTCGCCCTATGGCTTTCATCGGCACGGTCAGCTACGGAATGTACCTTCTGAATTCTCTTTGCATCCATTTTGTTCATGCCGTGCTCGGCAGCATGGGGGTGCATTATCCGCCGGTAATTTTCCCGATCGGCCTCGGTGTTACCGTGGGGGTCGCCTACGTCAGCTACCGCTATTTCGAAACCCCATTTCTCGCTTTGAAAACCCGATTTTCACGCTTGAACACTTCTGCAGCCAAGCCCGCGATTCCCGCAGGTGCCACCGCAACGCCGTAACGAGTCCCCTCCTCAGCAACCAGAATCGTTTTACTTTCCAGCTTTGCACGGAAACGCACCTGCCAACGCAATCGAGGCTATGTAACGTGTCGGGCGGCGCGCTTTCCCAGGATTGTCAGCAAGGTATTTCTTGATGACGCGAACGATTTGGATCGCCGTCACTCCGGGAGGCACGCAGGCCATCCTGTCCCTCCTCGGGACACTGAGCAGTTCCCCATACACCAGGAAGCCATCGGCAAAGCCTGCAACCCAGCCCAGACAGCTAGCATCACGTTGGATACGGACGGCGTCTCTGTTCCCTTCGCTGTCTGCGCCCCCTTTACCGTCTACGCCGGCGCAGACCTCCAGGAAGTCGCGGCCAGATCGGCTTATATCCGGTTGCTGCTCCCGTGTGCTCTTTTGGCCAGTGCTGACAGACGAACAAACAAAAAAGAGTCCAAGCAGTGCAGAAACAAGAAGTAGGCGCACGACAGCCTCCCATTGGTCGCGGGATTCTACGTCTGATTTACGATCCTGTCAGCACAGCGAAACTTCCCACCGTCATTTGCCTCCCAGATGTCGTTGAAGGACCTAGCGAAGCAGGCCGGCGTTTTTTCTTCCCGTTCTTCGCTTTCAACTCTCAACTTTTAACGTTCAACTGTTGTCTCTCTATTTCACCTGCTCCACCACGCCAATCTTTTCCAGCGCCCTTAAATACTCCACTACCATCTCCAACGGCACCGGCCCATACTCGGCCGACACCGCATCGCGTATCTCCTGCGCATTCCGTTTCCCATCTGCAAAGTTCAACACCTCATACGCGTACTCTTCCCCGCCGCCCCATAACCCTTCATACTCCAGCAATCTTGGTTTCACCGTGTGCGCTTGTTTTGCCCATTCCACCTGGAAATGGTCATACCCAAACACCGCAAGCGGGCCTCGCGGCGTCTGCACACGCTTATACTTCACCGCACCCGCCTCGTTTGAAGCGCCTACGGGTTTCTTATAGCCCTCACTCAGTTTCAGTGGAATCGCACCCTCAAACGCGATCTCTGAAACCGTGATTGAATTTGGAACGATTCTCTTGATCGAATTTGCAATTTCAATCTCAGCATCCAAATAATGCCACGTTAGATTCTGGGCTTCTGCGTCCGGTACTTGTTTCGCGCGAAGTTCGGTTTCGGTCCCACGCTGAAGGCGGAACGCCTCCGTATAACGAAGCGCTCCTTTCGCGCGACTCTCATCCATGCCCGCCAAAAAGTAGCCGCTCGCTGCCCCAATAAACGCTGCCCTCTTCAATTTCGTCGGATCGATATTCGCCGCGGTATCGAAATTCGTGTGAATGTACCGGTCCGGCCAGTCATTCAAATAAATCGCCGGTATCCCGAAGGACGAATCCTGATACACATCGTGGTCGCTCCCCATCGCGTGCGCCGAATACTCCGCGCGCAGAGGCTCCTTCCCGCCCTCCGGCGCCACCATCGGATACTCCGCCTTACCCGTCGCCGCAAATTTGTACGACTCCTCGTTCACAAATCCCGCAAACGCCCACGCCACGTCATGCACAAAACTCGGCAAGCTCATCGGCCCGCGTGTCACGTGGAACACCGCCTTCGTCTCCGGCCCTCCGCCCACCATGTCCATGTGAATCACTGCTTTAATTCGCGGCGCGACATGTCCCGTGAGCCAAAACGTAGCGGTATGTTCCTCGCCCACTTTTCCAGCGACTTTGGGCTGTTTCTGCTCCACTGCAGTTCCCGTTAGAAATGCCATCGTCCCTTCAATCTCCGGCGGAAAAATAAACCGAATCGTCCGCGTGGGCCGCCCCAACTTGGCCTCGTTAATCAACTTCTGCAGCGTCCGCGCCACTTCCAGAATCGTCGCGCACCCGCTCGTATTGTCGTTTGCCCCCGGCCGCTGATGGTCCAAGTGGCACGAGAACGCAATCTCCTCTTCCTTCAGCCTCGGATCCGCCCCCGGAATCGTCGCCGTCACCACTTCATAATTCCCCGCATGCTGCCCCGCTTTCACTGCTGCATGCAGCATGATTCTTTCGCCCTTCGCCAGCCGCTCGCGAAACGCCCGTGCCGTCTTCAAAGACACCATGAAGGCAAATGTTTTGTTCGGCGAAAACGTCTCCAGATGCCCCCACCGAATCAAATTCTCATCTTCACCCCACCAAGCCGTCTTCTGGTTCTGCGCGTAACTCACAATCCCTGCCGCGCCGAATGTTCCGACAGCCAAATCCTGTACCGTGCCCGGCTGAGCGCTCACGAGCACGATATTCCCTTTCACTTGTTTCCCTGCGTAGTCGCTCTCTTTCGTTCCTTCACCCACATCCACCAAATTTGCTGTGGCCTCGCCACTCTCGCTGTCCTCGGCCAGAACAACCGGCTCCGCCTCATAGCTCCCCAACGTTCTCTCTCTAGGGGAACATTCAGGACCATTCGGCTCGGGCTTCTTATCTTTTGCAGTTGCCTCATGTTGCGAGGCGTGCTCTTCACACCATTTTGGGTCGAACCAAAGCTCTCCCAAATTCCCCACTTGCGCGTCCCACGCCGGCCGCGACCTCTGCGTCCCGTAGAAAATCTTCCCATCCGCCGGAAACTGCAGGATCGCCACGTCGCTCAATCCATACGCCCGCAGACGCTCCGCCACCAACTCCGCCGCGGCGTGAAATCCCTGCGACCCGCGCTGCCGGTGAAAACGCGCAATCCCTTCCAAATTCCTTTTCGCCGTCTCTCCGCTCAACTCGTTCGCCAACGCGGCCACATCTTTTTCCGGCAGCAGCGGCGGCTTCTGCGCTTTCGCTGCACCCGCAAGCGCCACGCATGACCCAGCCATGGCTATCACCAGTCTGGTGAACATCTTCATCCAGCCACCTCCACCCGAAATCCCGGCAACAGTAGCACAGACTTCCGTCTGCGCCGCCTCCCACGCCGCGTGCCCCTTTGTCTGTATGCTTGTAGAGGCGAGTTTCGCGCTCTCCTCAGCGTCATTTCGAGCGGAGCAGCGCAGTTCCGATCAGCGTATCGCAGTTCCTAGTCCCATTTTGAGACGACGCTACGCTATCCGTAAGAATCCAAGCCACTTAAACTAATCATTGACATACTGTACCAATATGCTATAATGATTGTGTTAGGTCGGCAAGATTCACCCCCGCCTTTTCTCGTATGCTCGTCCGCCGCGCAGTCCTACTAATTCCATCACTATCCTCGCGCCCGATCCATTCGCCTTCTTCCAGACAAATCGCGCACGAAAGTCCTCAATTCCCGGTCTTTACTTTCAAGCGGTTGCGCACTCTTCCAAGTTCCGTATCCAGTAAGTCCTGTGTGTGCCACTCTTATGCGAATTTTGCACCCCGGACGGTTCTGCGGGACGAAAACTGCCGGGTCACATCCTTCAAGCTAAAAGTTTTTCTCTCTCCCCGCCGCGCTCTTTCTTCTCTCTTTTCCTTCTTTGCACCAAGAACATTTCACAACTCCTCTCTATTCAGAAAGATCTGCACTCTTTCAAAAAACAGCAGGGTGTGTACCAACAATTCCCAATGTGGAGCTCATCTCCGCCGCGACAACCGTCATCCTCGTTCTTTCTTTTCATGCACTTACGAATTGCAAATTTTCGAACTCCTTTGTTTTGATATTCATACAAATTGGTGGGGGGGTGTACCCCCCTCCAACTCTGCTATCATCCCGCCTCGCATCCCCGGAGGCGCATTGGCCGCTTTGCGGCCATCACTCACATGACTTTTAGCCAGAGGCTCGACGAGATCCGCACCGGCTTCGAGCGTCCTTTCTGGGTCGCCAACATCACGGAGATCTTCGAGCGCCTCTCTTACTACGGTGCGTTCGCTTCGCTAGCCAACTATCTGCACGAGAAGCTGAATTTTCCCCCCGAGCAAACCGGCACGCTCGCAGGAATCTTCGGCGGCATGGTTTGGTTCCTGGCGATTTTCGGCGGCGCGATCGCCGACCGCCTCGGTTTCCGGCGCGCTCTCTCGCTGGCCTACCTGATTCTTGCGGCCGCTTATTTTCTGCTCGGCTCCATCGGCGCCCCGTGGCTCGCTCCGGTGAGGGCCGCAATTCCGCCGGTGTTTTTTGTGGGATTCATTCTGATTTTGCCCGCGCTCGGCATTTCGATGGTCAAACCTTGCGTTGTGGGAACGACCGCGCGCGCTTCCAAGGAAAATGTCCGCTCCATCGGCTACTCCATCTACTACACCATGGTGAATATCGGCGGCGCCTCCGGCCCCTACGTCGCTTCCTGGGCCCACCGCCATCTCGGAGTGGAGAATGTTTTTCGCGTCGCGGCCCTCAGCGTTTTCCTGATGTTCTTCGCCGTGCTGATTTTCTTTCGCGAACCGAAGAAACTTGGCGACGCTCCGCCGCCCAGCGTTTCCGAAACCCTGAAAAATTTCCTGACCGTTCTCGGCAATCCAAAATTCATGCTCTTTCTGTTGATCTTCACCGGTTACTGGATTGTCTTCTGGCAGCAGTACATCACTCTTCCCGGCTACATCCACGGCTACATCAGTGCCGGCGCCGACGTCGAGCTCATCCTCATCACCGACGGACTCTCCGTCATCTGCCTCACCGTGCTCATCAACTACCTCATCCGCAAGCTGCCGGCATTCCAGTGCGTCATTCTTGGCACGCTCATCACCTCTCTCTCCTGGCTGATCCTGGCGTTTCAGCCCACCATCCTCGGCGCGGTCCTCTCCATTTTCGTTCTCGCTCTCGGCGAAATGATTCAGGCGCCGCGCTACTACGAATACATCTCCCGCCTCGCGCCTCCCGGACAGCAAGGCACCTACATGGGCTTTGCATTTTTGCCCATCGGTATCGGCTCGCTCCTCGGCGGATGGTTCGGCGGGCGCGTCATGCACCAGTTCGGCGAAGTCGCGCACCAGCCCCAGCGCGTCTGGTGGATCATTTCCGGCGTGGGCGTCCTAACGGCTCTGCTGCTCTGGATTTACGACCGTGTCGTCAAGCCTTCAGGGCAGGAAGCATCGTCATGACTTCGATTTGCGTTAGAGAAGGGAGGCTGGTCTTACGGAGATCTGATGACTGATTACTAGTCTTCAATTCACCATGCGGCGGAGCGAATCGAGCGCCTGCTTCGCCAGCGAATAGCGCGGCTCGATTTGCAGCGCTTCCTGGAAGCAGCGCATGGCGTGGCTGTACATTTCTTTCCCGAGGTACGCGCGGCCCAGATTGTAATGCGGAAAGTGGCGCGGCTCGTAGCGGCGCGCTTCCGTGGCGCGCTCCAGCCAGGGAATCGCTTCCTCGAAGCGGCCCAGTTCGATCAGGTAAGCGCCGATGTCGTTGTAAGGATTTCCGAATTCCGGATCGATCTCGATGGCGCGCTTGCATTCCACGATGGCTTCTTCGATGCGCCCTTGGAAATGATAGGTCCAGCCGAGAAAGGTGTGCGCCTCGGCCGTGGGATGAAGCTCCAATGACGATTGATACAGCTCGACGGCGCGGTCGTAGTCGCCTTCCATCTGTGCTTGATAAGCGTCCTGCAGAACTTCCCATGCACGGGTGAGGGTTTCCATGCTCATGGACACATAGTTAGCACACGGTTTTGCAAGGGTCAAAAGTACGAAAGTGCCGAAGGTGCAGGGGAGGAACCTGTACCTTGTGACGGGCCCAGGCGGTGGCGCGGCGGCGGAAGAAGTGGAAATTGCGGGCGCAAACGGAGAGAATAGCTTTGTTCCATCGTGGCTTCAGCATTTGGCGAAAACGACTTCATTCAACGAGGGGGCATCGTGAAGCGGAATTATCTGGTTCTTGGGATCGCAACTCTGGCTGTGGCCGGAGCGCTCGTGGCGCAGGATCAGCCGGAAAAAGCGCCGCCGAAAAAAGCTTCGAGTCACGCCACGGCGGGCTCCGCGGCGCGCGGCAAGGAAGTGTTCGAGAAGAAATGCGCGATGTGCCATTTCGCGGACAGCGACGCGAAGAAAATCGGGCCGGGACTCAAAGGACTTTCCAAGCGCGGAACTTTCACGGTCAACGGCAACAAAGTTACAACGGAAGCCTTGACGACATGGATTGAAAACGGAGACTCGCTGATGCCCGGCATGAAGGAAACGCTGGAGCCTCAACAGATCAAAGACGTGGTCGCCTACGTCAAAACATTGTAGGGGCTTACGTCACACTGCTGTATTGGCGCCGCAAAAAGAGAAAAGCCCCCGAAAGCTTGATTGCTCAAGCCGCCGGGGGCCAAACTCAAAATTAAACTGCGCCTACTTCAGGATGGCGTCTTTAAACGCCTTCGACGGGCGCAGGCGAACCACGGTCTTCGCCTTGATCTTGATCGCTTCGCCGGTCTGTGGGTTGCGGCCCATGCGCGCCTTGCGGTGCGCTTTTACAACGCGGCCGATCCCCGGGATCACGAACTTGCCCGCTGCGCCCTTGGCTTCCTTCACTGCGAGCTTGAACAGCTCTTCAAAGAAGAGAGCGGCGGTTTTCTTTGGTGAGCCGACTTTCTCGGCGATGTGTCCCACAACCTTGGTCTTGCTGAGTGGCTTGGCTGCCATCTAGTATGCTTATCCTCCTGAATTTACTTTTCACTCCGATTCGAATCGAAGCAGGCCGCGAGCCGACTACCCCCTGTTTATTTGCGGAAAAACCCGGGCCGCAAGGGACTATAGCCAAGGAAATGGCGGAACGCAAGGAAAAATCGCAAAAAAGGCTGGAAAAATGCGAATTTTCTTGAAGGCGTGTGGAAATCACCGCTAAAACAGCGGGTTACGAGCGATTCGAATGGTGGTGGATCAGCTCCAAGGTGTTGAATTGACAGGCAATTCCCCATTCGAAACAGTCTGGGCAGAAGGAATTGCGGTGGAACTTCGGCCGACGCGGGAGACGCCCACAACGAGAATACGCTTAGAGAGTAGCGAGGTCGGCGTAGAAGTGGGCGATGGCCTTGATGCCGCCGAAATAGTTTTCGAGGGCAATATGCTCGTCGGGGGCGTGCGCGTTTTCGTCGGGCAGGCCGAAACCCAGCAAAACACACGGGACTTTAAAGGTGTCGTGCATTTGCGTTACGAAAGGAATGGAACCGCCTTCGCGAATGAAAACGGCTTTCCTGCCAAAGCCTTTTTCCAAAGCAGACTGGGCCTTCTTGAAAATGGGATTGTAATAGGGAGCGACCCACGGTTTTCCGGTGCTCAGGACTTCGAACTTGCAATGGACGGTCTTGGGAAGAAGCTTTCGAATGTGTTTTTCAACGAGCTTGGCGATCTTGTGGGGATCCTGATTGGGGACGAGGCGCGTTGAAAATTTTGCAAAGGCCTTTGATGGAATGACGGTCTTGGCGCCTTCTCCCTGATAGCCGCCCCAGATGCCGTTCAATTCGAATGTCGGGCGCGTCCAAAGGCGCTCGACAGTGGTAAAGCCCTTTTCTCCGAAATAGCCGGGCGCGCCAACGGCTTTCTCAAAATCTTTTTTCTTCCAGGGCAAGGCGTTGAGAGCTTTCCGTTCTGCATTCGGTACCTTGGCGACTGAATCGTAGAAGCCTGGGACAGTGACGCGGAAATTCTTGTCGTGAAGCTTGGCAAAAAGCTCGGTGAGGATGGTGAGTGGATTGGGAACGGCCCCGCCATAAACGCCGGAGTGAAGATCGCGCTCCGGCCCAGTCAATTCGATCTGGTAGTAGTTCAGGCCGCGCAAGCCATAGGTAATGGAAGGGACGCCCTTGCCTAGCATGGAAGTGTCGGAAACGACGAGAGCGTCGGCCTTTAGCTTTTCCTTGTTTTTCTGGACGAAGTCCCAGAGGCTGACGCTGCCGACTTCCTCTTCGCCTTCGATGAGGACCTTTATGTTGATGGGGAACTTGCCATTCACTTGCTGCAGGGAGGCCAGCGCTTTCAGGTGGATATGAACCTGGCCCTTATCGTCGGCGGTACCGCGGCCGAAGAGATTGCCGTTGCGAACAGTGGGCTCGAAGGCAGGCGAAGTCCAGAGATCGAGCGGCTCGGCGGGCTGCACGTCATAATGGCCGTAGAAGAGAATGGTGGGCTTGCCCGGGGCTTCCAAAGATTCCGCGTAGACGAGTGGGTGAAGGGCGGTGGGGACGATTTCAATGTTTTTGAAACCGGCGGCACGGAGATTGCCGGCCACCCAGTTCGCGCCTCTTTCTATATCCGGCTTATGCTCGCTCTTGGCACTGACGCTGGGAATGCGCAGAAATTCAAACAGTTCAGCGAGATGCTGGTCGCGGCGAGCATCAATAAAGTCAGCAAGATTCATAAGAAGCCCTCACGGGACAAGAGTCCTTTTCAAAATGAATACGCAAATCTTGGCGCGAATGTTGGCGGCAGCGGAATGAAAGCGGAGCTGCAAATGACCAGCCGTGGCCGCGGTTCTATTCTAGGGCCGCCACAGCTTTTCACACAAGCAGACGGGCTGCAGGCGTCATTTAGCGCCGACCCTGCCGTCGCGAAGTGCAAGGCGTGGCAACTTCCTGGAACGGGACTTCCCGACAAGACCGGACGGTCTCAGTCAATCACTTCAGCGTGGAATAAATGAAACCGATCGGTCTCGCAGCGCATCGAAGTCAAGTCCGGACTAGTGGCAGAGCTAAAGGCCCCCGACGGCAACCAAGTAAGTGCCGATGAAAGGAACATGCAAATGAAAAACTCATACAAAGCGATCGAAGTCTCCGCACCCGGTACGCTTCGAGTAGTGGAACGACAAGTCCCCGAACCTGGAGCGGGCCAGGTTCGGATTGGCGTGGAAGCTTGCGGAATCTGTCACACCGATGCCGCCACGATCACCGGCATCTACCCTGGTTTGAAACTGCCGCGCGTTCCCGGGCATGAAGTCGTTGGCCGCATTGAAGCGTTGGGCGCAGGCGTTTCGCGGTGGAAAATCGGCCAACGGGTTGGTGTCGGGTTCTTCGGCGGTGAAGACGGAGTCTGCGAACCATGCAGACGCGGGGACATGGTGCAATGCCAGAACCCCGTCATACCGGGAGTAACCGTGGACGGCGGATACGCGGAAGTGATGATTGCTGAAGCGCGCGGCATCGCTGCCATTCCTGACGAGCTCACTTCCGTGGAGGCGGCCCCTCTGCTCTGCGCCGGCATTACAACCTACAACGCGCTTCGCAACGCTGGTTTGCGCGGCGGAGACCTCGTCGCTGTGCAGGGCATTGGCGGCCTTGGGCATCTTGGCGTCCAGTTTGCGCGGCACTTGGGATTCCGGACTGTCGCCATCGGACGTGGAGCCGACAAGGAAAGACTTGCGAAAGACTTGGGCGCGCACGTGTACATCGACACTGCCGTGGCTGACGCCGCAGCGGTGCTGCAGCGCATGGGCGGGGCCCGGGCGATTCTGGCAACAGCTCCCAGCGGTGATGCTATGGGGCCACTTGTATCCGGTCTCGCCGCACGCGGCAAGCTCATCGTGGTGGGTGTACCGGGGGACCCGATCCAGTTGAGCGCGTTCCCGCTCGTTTTTGGAGGCCGCTCGATCTACGGGAGCCTGGCCGGCACGGCAATAGATACCGAGGACGCCCTTGCCTTCAGCGTCCTGGAGAATATCCGCCCGATGATCGAGACACTTCCCCTCGAACAAGCTGCCGAAGCCTACGCTCGCATGATCGAAGGCAAGGCACGGTTTCGCATGGTGCTGGTTGCAAAGCAAGGAGCCGCCCGGAGCGCGCAGAGTGCAGCGTGAAGCCCCACAAACCGTGGCGCGCTTCAAGAGTTTCTCTAGGCATTCACTTGCCCAATGTGATTCGGTCCCTGCTTGCAGAAGTTTCCCGCGGGGAAAATCCATGTCGAAAAAGGCTTAGCGGCGAATTCCGCTACCTTTCAAGCGCTTTGCGGTCCCAGTTGCCGAGGGTCGCGGCGGCCTCGTAGGTGCTTTGGCAAAACTCTAATAGCGAGGCCGTGGGCGACTCCGCGTTCCGCACATCGTCGTACATCAGGAGGAATTCGCCGAGTTGCCCGTCGTAAGAAGCGGCGTCCGGACGTACGCGCTGGTCTTTGAATCCCTGCGGCTCGGGAGCTGCATACGAGTAGAACGCCGCACCCTGGACGTTACCGCCGCCAGGCCAAAAGCCAACACTGCTTACTTCGTGGGAATAGGCTTCCCGAGTCACGGCATCGGCGCTGGGGCGTTCGGGCGCGCGGCGGCCGGAAAACCGGGTGACTGCAAGGTCGAAACTTCCCCAGAAGAAGTGCACCGGACTGGACTTGCCGATGAATTTGGCCCTGAATTGGTTGAAAACCGTGTCCACGGACAACAGGATGCGCCAGAGTTTCTCGACCGACGCGCGATCGTAGGAGGCGTGCACGCGATCCTGATCAAAGGGAATCGGATTGGGGATTTCGACCGGCATTCTCCAGATTTTGATTTCAATTTGCGCTGAGCGAAGTAATTCCATGAATTTCTGGTAGAACTCGGCCACTGAGCGCGGCTCCAGCGGGAGTTTCTTTACTAGTCCGTCGCTCGTCTCCAGCACGAGCTGATGTTGTATGAAATCAAACCAGAGTTCGAATGCTCTTTGGCCATAGGGGATACGAGATGTCGTCAAACCGCGAGCCGTGACGTACAACGGGACATTCCACCAGTGGTTCACGAGGGGCGTCAGACGCAGCCGGACCTTGCCAACGATCTGAGTCCACATATGGAGCGTTGCATACGTGTCCTTCCAGGAGTCAAGCGGGAGAGCGGGCCAGCATTCCGGCAGATCGGTGGTGGCGCGGACCATATTGACCTCATAGATATACTACGCCTCGACGAAATCTTTACTCCACTGGAGCGGCGTCCATGAAGGGCGTCCCGCAAGTTGTGGCTGCGGAACACCTGTCCGAGGGGACAGGTTGACGGTGTGGCGGGGGCGGTCGAACATGGGTGCCATGAGCGAAGTCACTGCAGCCTCACCCCGGCGAAGTTCGCGAGTCTTTCACAAGATGCGTGTACAGGCGCAGGGCCGCGGCCACAATCGAAAGAAGTTCCGCGAGACGTGCGAGACGGTGGTCGTCAGCGGACATGGCGGACTATTGCTGCTGAAGCATGAGGTGGATGACGGCGAGATGCTGGTGATTACAAACCCGGAAACGCAGGAAGAGCAGGAATGCCGCGTTGTTTACCTGGGAGATCTTGGGGATAAAGGGCAGCGTGTTGGAGTGGAGTTTCTTACGCCCGCACCGCGCTTCTGGGGAGTGGACTTCAAGGACGCCGCGCCAGCAGACAATTCTTCAGCCGTTCATTGAGACGCTTGGAGCAGTTACGCGCACCGGCGCCTGGCTCCTCCGCTTGAAAAACCAATCGCCCAATCTCCAGAGAAGAAGTATTGCGACGAGCGCGCCGTAAAAGAGCGGCTTGCGCACATCGGACTTCACCAACCAGTAGTAGTGAATGACTCCGCAGACAGCAGCCACATAGATGGAGCGATGGAGCATTTGCCAGCGCTTGCCACCGAGACGCCGAATCCAAGCTGCGGTGGAAGTAACCGCAAGAGGAATCAGCAGTACGAAAGCAGTGAAACCCACAGTGATGAAGGGGCGCTTGGCGACGTCTTTCCACATGCCGGCGAGATCGAAGGACTGATCCGGCCCAAGATAGGTGAGAAAGTGGAGGGAGACGTAGAAAAAGGCGAAGAGACCGAGCATGCGGCGAAAACGGACGAGGTCGGGGAGCCTGAACAGTTTGCGAAAGGGTGTGATGCAAAGCGTGAAGACAAGAAACCGCAACGTCCAATCGCCGGTGGCGTGCTGCAAGAATTCAACAGGATTCGGACCGAGATCGCTCCTGAGGATGCGCCAGATGAGATCGCCGAACGGGATCAGGCAGATCAGAAAGACGGCGACTTTGGTCCATTTGCTGATGAGAAGTGCGCGCACGCGGAATGTCCACCTTAATGGTACTTCTTCAGATCCATTCCGTTGTACATGCTGGCGACTTGATCGCCGTAGCCGTTGAAGATCACTGTGGGCCGCGTGAAGATTTCGCCGAGGCGGCGCTCCTTGGCCTGGCTCCAACGGGGATGGTCGACATTGGGATTGACGTTGGAGTAGAAACCATATTCCGAGGAAGAGTAGCGATTCCAGGTGGTGGGAGGTTCTTTTTCCTGGAAGCGGATTTTCACCAGCGATTTGATGCTCTTATAGCCGTACTTCCAAGGGACGATCATGCGAACCGGCGCGCCGTCCTGAGGAGGAAGAGTTTCGCCGTACATGCCGACGCAAAGAAGAGCGAGGGGATTCATGGCTTCGTCGAGACGCAAGCCTTCGACATAGGGAAAATCGATGCCGCCATACTTTGCCTGGGGCATCTGGCGGGCGTCATAGAACGATTCAAACGCGACGTAGCGAGCCTTTGGCGTGGGATCGACGAGCTTTGCGAGAACGTTGAAGGAAAACCCGATCCAGGGCACAACAATGGACCAGCGTTCCACGCAACGATGGCGGTAGATGCGTTCTTCGAGCGGGGCGAGCTTCAGGATTTCATCCATGGTGAATTTGCGAGGGGTTTTCACATCACCTTCGACGGAGACGGTCCAGGGAGAAGTCTTGAAATTCTGGGAATTTTTGGCGGGATCGCCTTTGTCGGTGCCGAATTCGTAGAAGTTGTTGTAATGACTCACGTCGTTGAACGTGCTTTCCTTTTCTGTGGTGCTAAAAGGGCTCTTAACGAGGCCAGTAAGCTTCGTTCCCGCAAATACAGATTGAGAAGGCAGTGCCAGCTCGAACACGCCCTTACTGACCGCTGCCGTGGCGCCAACAATGCCCATGGCCTGCAAGAATTTGCGGCGGTCCATGTAAACGGACTTGGGCGTGACGTCAGCGTAGGTCAAATCCGGCGCTTTGCGGATCAACATCTCTGCCCTCTCGATTCCCCGTGGCGTTTCGGCTTTACAATCATTCTACTTATATTCCTTTAGTTTTGATGCCGGAACCTGGCCCGGAGACTTCTTGATTTCTTTTCAGGGCTTCATGCAAGCAATTTTCACTTTGCTGCTCATGGGAGTCCTTTGCCAAGAAAAGGTTACAGACGAAAAGGCCTTGTTTCGGGCCTTGCTCGCGGCTACCCGTGGAGTTTCTTGAGCACTTTTTGGGCGGCTTCGACGCCACGGTATTGGGCCTCCTCAAAGATGGAAATGCCGCTGAGGTCGGAGTTGGCGAAGAGGATGCGGTCATTCAGACGCCTCAGGCGGTGGCGCTCTTCGGAGAAAATCGCGCCGACGGCAGGACGAATCATGGCGTGGCCCATGCGCATGATGTCGATGCGGGAGACACACCGACGAATGTCAGAGTGAACGCGTTCGAGGTCGTGGAGAATGGCTTCTTTCCAATACACCCAGTCTTTTTCGAGGAGAAGCTGGCGGTTTTGCGCCGGAGCGCCTTCGGCGAGGGCCCAGTAAAACGTCCAGACGGTGCGGTCGACATGTGTGCGCAGGCTTTGGTGCATGGCGTCGACGTAGCCGAGCGCAGGCGAATCGAGAAAGACGGTGTCCCAGGAGGGCTCGGCGCCGCGAGATTCGGGATAGCGGTCGAGAGTGAGATTGGCGGTGAGCCACGGGGAATAGACGAAATCGTGGAGAGGGGGAAAATCTTCGAGGAGATTGGGAGCGAGAAACGTGGGCGCGGCGAAGATGACGAATTCGGCTTGGAATTCGGTGCCACCCGCGAAGACGCTGGCGCCGCGGCGCGTTTGCGTGATGCGGTGAACCATTTGGCTGGTGCGGATGTTCGCGCCGAGGCGTTCGAGAAGGCGGCGTGTGATCCAGCCATTGCCTTCGGGCCAGGTCAGCGGGCCTTTTTCTTCGGGCTCGCGGGAGGAAAAATAGTGGATGCCGGCCCAAGCGGAAGTGTCGCTAGCTAGCGCGCCGTAATCGTCGCGGCAGGCGTAGTTCATGTACCAATTCAGTAGGCGCGAATCGAAGCCTTGTTGGCGGAGCCATTCCGAGAAAGAGATGTGGTCCAGACCCTGAAATTTCGAAGAGAGGCCAAGTTCGAGAGGAACGGTGAAGGAACAGCTCCTGCGAAATTCGCTGAAGAGATTTTCCAGGCGTTGAAACTGGTCGCGGTCTTTTTGCTTGAGGCCGACAGAGGGCTCGATGCCTTCCTGCCAACGGCCGTAGAGAAACAAGCGCTCTTGTGGCGAGAATGCGAGGTAGCGCTCCTCCCATTGCCCGTTTTTCAAGACTCCGAGATCCTCGAAGAGTTCGCGGACGTAGACTGCCTTCGGACCGGGGACAGGCACGTAATGAGCGGCCCAGGGATAAGCTGTGATTTCGTTCTCGCCCCAGCGGGCGTTGCCGCCGGGCTCTTGATTCATTTCGAGAAGGACAAAGTCTGTGAATCCGCGCTTGCGAAGGCGCCAGGCGGCGCTGAGGCCGGCGATTCCGCCTCCGACTATGACAACCGGAACTTTTTCGATGCGCTTGGGAGCGGGAAAGGCGGCGCGGTCACGCAGGAGATGACCCATCTGGAAAGAATCGTTAACGAACGATCCTTCAATCTTTTTTTCACTTTTGAGGGAAAGGCCGACCAGCGCCGCGCCGCCGAGACCGAGGAACTTGCGGCGGCCCAGCTTCAATGACTGATGTCCTTCCAGTCATTCTCGTAAGTGCGGACGAGGACCTGGCTGTTGAGCTGATTGGCGGGCATGGGAAGAGGCGCCATGTCCGGCGGAAATTGAAAAAACGTGGGAAGGCCGTCTACGCTGACGAAACGCAGTCCGCCGGGGAGCGATTTGGGCGGAACGTACTCATGCGTGCCGGCCAGAACAAAACCCCATTCGCCGAATGAGGGGACGTAAACGTGGTAGGGATAAGTTTGCAAGCCGGCTTGCTTCAGCGTTTGCGCGATGCACCAGAAGGAGTCGCGCGCGAACATCGGCGAGGTGCTTTGCACCACCATGAAGCCTTGCGCGCTGAGGTGGCGCGCGACGGCGCGGTAGAAGGCCGTGGTGTAAAGCTTGCCGAGCGAGTAGTTGGTGGGGTCGGGAAAATCGATGACGATGAAATCGAAATTGTCAGCGTTCGAATCGACCCAGGGAAACGCATCAGCGTTGATGACGTGAACCTTGGGAGAAAGCAATGATTTGTCGTTGAGCCTGGTCAGCATGGGATTCGAGGAAAAAATTCTGGTCATTTCAGGGTCAAGGTCGACGAGCGTGATGCTTTCGACTTGCGAATACTTTAGAATCTCGCGAACGGCGAGGCCATCACCACCGCCAAGAATCAGGACGCGGCGAGGAGCAGGGATGGCGGCGAGTCCAGGATGGACAAGCGCCTCATGGTAGCGGTATTCGTCGCGGGAACTGAATTGCAGATGACTGTTGAGAAAAAGGCGGAGGTCGTCCTTGAAACGCGTGAGGACGAGATGCTGGTAATGCGTGTCGCGAACAAAAATAATCTCATCGGCGTAGATGTTGTCTTCCGCGGTGGCGGTAATCTGCTTCGCTTCGGCGATTCCCACGCCTAGTCCAAACAAGACTAGTAGACAGGCAACGCGCAAGCCGCGCGTGCGAGACAGCTGATTGGCGAACAGAAACGTACTCCAGAGCGCGACGGCAGCGTTGATCAAGCCAAACAACATCGCTGAGCGCACCAGGCCGAGGCGGGGCACCAACAGAATGGGAAACAGGAGCGACGCTCCGAGCGCGCCAAGATAATCGAAAGTGAGAACGTGAGCGATGACATCGCGGAACTGATAGCGGTCCTTGACGATGCGCATCAGCAGTGGAATCTCCAGCCCGACGAGAACACCCATTACGACGACGAGCGCGTACAGGATCAATTCGAACCCCTGCGTGAAGGCGAACGCGAGCATCAGCAGCGCGGAAGAAAAGCCGCCGATAACGCCGAGAAGAAGCTCAATCCACACGAAACGGTTCGCGAGGCCGCGATTGATGAAACGAGACAAGGCGCTGCCGATGCCCATCGCGAAAAGATAAGTTCCAATGATGGTAGAGAATTGGAAGACGCTGTCTCCGACGAGGTAGCTCGCGAGCGTGCCGGCGACAAGCTCATAGATGAGCCCGCACGCCGCCACCAGCAGCACGGAAATGAACACCAGGATGCCCATGGGCTAATGAATCGCCGCAGCAATAATGATGCAGATGCCGAGAGACATGGCGCCAACGAGAATGGCGAGAGCCATGTTGTGCTCCTGCACGATCTCTTTCCAAAGATGATAAGGCGTGAGCTTATCCATCACCATGAACGCGATGACGAAGATAAAGATTCCGACAAACGCGAAGACGAGTGCAGCAACGATGTTGCCGAGCGGGACAAGATTCATCTTATTTGCCTCCTGTGTAATGGTGATAGCCGGCGTAAACGGTGCGGTACGAGCCGGGATTATCGCGGACGGACTTCGGAACGTTCTTGAGCTGATTGACAGTGTCGAGGCTCCAGCCACGGTATTGGCCGTAGGCCGCAGTGCTGAGAGTCAGGAGTCCGTACAAGAGATAGAATTTCCGGAACATTAGTCATCGTCCTCCGAGCTGCCAGACAGTTGCATGGGCGGATGATCGCTCTCTGACCAGCGCGAACGCTCAAAAGTGTACGCCCGCCAGGAGATGAGCAAGGCAGGCAAAAGCAAGGCGACAAAAGCGATACCGTAAATTCCGAACACCGGCACGTCGCGGATCACGTCGACGGTGTAAGCAATGCGGGGCAACGAAGGATCAATTTCCGGTTCAACGCGCAGATAATAGTGCCCGGCAGGAACGCTCGGAATAACGACAGAATCAGTCTGTTTCCCCTCGGTCCAGGACCCATCGCTGTCGTAACCATGGTAATAGCTCACTTCACGGCCAAAGTCCCAAGCCTGTCCGGTGTCCAGGTTGATGAGCGCATAGTTCAGATAAATCCAGTGGTTGTTGACGGGGGCGTAGGTTTTCACTTGCACGGTCGAAGTTCCGCCGCCGAGCGCGAATTCGTCACTGACAAATGAGGCCTCGCTTTTCGCGTCAGCGCGATTGTACTGATAGGTTTGCTGGAGCACCGGCTCTTTTTTAGCACGCATGTCGAACGTGGCCATGAGCACAAGGAGGAAGACAGCGAAGGCGGCGAACGTGACCCATATTGCGGTGACGTTGGCAGTGACGGGAGAAGGCTGATTTGCGAAGACTCCCGTCGGCTCGGGTGGCGTACCGGGAAGCTTGAAACATTCCCAGATTTCGCGGCCATACATGTACTCGCCGATGGACCAGGTGACTTCGTTGGCCATTTTCTCACTGGAGAGAATGCGCGGCGGATGGACGAAATCGGTCACGACAGCGTGTTCGCCCACGCGAACCTGCCATGGAAATTCGCCAAGAACGAAGTCCGTGTTGGCGTCGGCAGTCTGAAAATGCCTGTAGCTTTCACCAAGATAGCCGGCGGAGGAGGCGGGACTATTGAGGAAGGCACGGTCCACGTTTGGCAGGGTCTTGCAAATGCTGATGTCGTTCCAATGGCCGTTGTATTCACTGAGGTAGCGAATGCCCTTGAAGGGGTTGAAAAGGATGTACTCGTGCCAGGAATAGGTGATTCCTTCGATCTTGCAATGACGCCGCTGGAATCCGACGACTTCGAAGTCTGTGCCGCGCAGCTTGCCACGGGTGCCGAGAGGAATGAGCGGCTTGACGTCATGAGTAATGGCTTCGAATTGCTGAAGAATGGCGAGATTGGGATCCTTGGCGTCCAGGACGCAATGGCAACTCGCGCACACGACGGTCACGGCCTGCCCAAACGAACGCAGCACAATGGCCGCGCCGCACTTCGGACAATTCAGCCCCTTCGCTTGCGGTCTTGGAGGTCCGGAAAGTGGCGGAACGCCCGCGCTCATCACCAGCCCTCGAAACTGCGGAGATTCTTCAGTTTGAGATCATCGAATTCCATGGACTCACCGAGATACAGAGCCGGTTCGGGATCGCTGTAGTCAAGCGTAGCGAATTTCCCGGATTCGGTGCGTAGATCGACGAAAGTGACATTCGTCTTATCCCAATACTGAAAAGGCAATTCGCCCTCGACACCCCGATAATGCGCCGGCGTGATCACGCTTACGGTATAGGGCTGACTGTTCCACGTGAATTGCTGGCCCACGTGGACTTGCGCAGCGGGAGGAAGATTCGGCGCTTTCGAGGGGAAAGACACGGCATATTCATTTTGTGCATCGGAGAGCCAGGCGCTAGTGCCGTCGTTCATCATGACGTGCCACTCGTTCCAGCCGCCCTGATCGTACTCATAAAGGATGCGGCCGACCACAACGAACGCTTTGTTGCCGTACTTGCCTTCGGTATTGATCTGAATGGGGGAGCTGTCCGGGGGAAGATCGGCGACCTGGCCAACTTTCTTGAGGTCCACATCTGTACGAACGAGAATGCTTTTGCAATATTCGCAAACCGTCTGCACGCTGCTGGACCAGCGAAAAACGATCTTGGCTCCGCAATTCGGACAGTTGGCAACAGGCTGGGTCATCGCGAGCGATCCAGTGCGCTTGCGGCAAGGGATTGCGCCTCAATCACTGGCGGCCTGCTTCCATTTGGATTCGTAGGGCCTCTGTAGGCGGCGGACTGAAACGGAGCCAGCATCGAAGAATTGCCGCAGGACCGTTTCGAAATCCCACTCAGCTCGCGGAACACAACAAAAGAGGTTGAGGCACAGCGAACCATGTTCTGGAAAAGTGTGACAGGCGAGGTGGGACTCCGCGAGCAGGCAAAGGCCGGTGATTCCTCCGGTGCCGGGAAACTGATGCCACTGCGTTTCGCCGACGGGCCGGAGCTTCATCTCCTGGATGATGCTGTTGAATAAATTCTGCAAGACGGCAAGGTCGCGCAGCGACTGCGACGAGCATCCGAAGGCTTCGACCACCCATTCGATTCCGCTCATGGCAGGCGGCGCTACACCTGGGGCTTTCCACATTCCGGACAGAATTTGGCGTTGCGCGGGATCGGCTTGCCACACTCGCTGCAGAATTTTGTTTCGGCAGAGGGAGTTCCTGCCGCGGCGGGCGCCGCTCCACCAGCGGGCGCGGACGTTGATTTCTTGACGGCGTCCATCATCGCCTGTCCCATGGCCACGCCCGCGCCTAGACCCGCGCCCATCCCTACCGCGCCTCCGCCTTCATTTCCGGCGGCGATGGGGATGGCCTGAGCCACCTGATATTGCGTGAACTTGCCCATGTCGCCGAGCACGTTCATGCTGATGCGCTGGTCGAGTACCTTCTGCAGCTCCTCCGGGAGCGAAAGATTTTCAACCACAAAACTATCCAGGGTGAGCCCGTAGTCCGTGAAGGACGGTCTGAGGGTCTCGCTGATCTTTTCGGCGAGGGCGCCCTGGTTGGCGGCCATATCGAGAAAGGGGACCTGGCTGGCGGCGAAGGCATCGGTCATTTTGGCGATAATGGTGTTGCGCAACTGGCCTTCGAGGTCAGCGACGCGATAAATATCGCGAGTGCCGCTGATCTTGCTGTAGAACGATTTGGCATCGCTCAAGTGATACGAGTAAATGCCGAAACCACGAAGCCGGATGGCGCCGAATTCCTTGTCGCGAATGGTGATGGGATTCTGCGTGCCCCAGTGCTGGTCGGTCTGAATGCGCGTGGAGAAGAAATAGACGTCGGACTTGAAGGGCGACTTGAACGCTTTGTCCCAGTTCTTCAGATAGGTCAGGATGGGCAGCGTTTGCGTATTGAGGGTGTAGAGTCCCGGGCCAAAGGCGTCGGCGACTTTCCCTTCATTCACGAAAACCGCGGCCTGCGAATCGCGAACGGTCAGCTTGCCCCCGTTCTGGATTTCGCGATCCTGCATGGGGTAGCGGTAGGCCAGGATGCCTTCTTCCGGCTCAACCCACTCGATGACGTCGATCCACTGTTTGGCGATGAAGTCGCGAAGGCTCATGAGAGGCCTCTCTTCCAGCGCGCTTTTGAGGGAGAATTGCGGCCGGTGAAAGCGATGCTACGGTGCGGCTCGCAGTGTGTCAATGGTGCGCATAAGAATACAATTGCACGAATATAGCGAGGCGTAATGTGAATGGAGCGCATTTGCGCTACCCGCCGGAAACATAAGAGGATGGGCCTTTCCCGTGATTGCAGACGTATTACAAAATCTTTTGCGCATCATGCGACGGTCTCCAAGGGGTTACTTGTCCCGGCCATCTGTGTCATTATCCAGCGCGGTTCGAAGTGGCCGGTTCACGGAACTTCCAGGATCGGCTCCCTATCAGTGGCGCAGAAAGCGTGACCATCGTGGCAAACATAAGTGTTCAAAGTCCTGGGACAAGGAGTGAATCCTCGGCAACTTACACTGGCGCGCTGGCGGTGCTTACCACGCTCTTCTTCATGTGGGGTTCGCTCACCTCCTTGAATGACGTCCTGATTCCGTATGTACAGCACGTTTTCAAGATCGAACTTGCCGCCAGCATGCTGATCCAGACTGCTTTTTTCTCCGCGTATTTCGTTTTCTCCATTCCGGCATCAAAAATTATTGATTGGATCGGGTATAAGAGGGCCATCGTGGTGGGGCTGCTGACCATGGTTGTTGCGTGCCTGGCCTTTTTTCCGGCGGCAAGAATCCCTTCGTTCCCGTTCTTCCTCGCGGCGTTGATCATTCTTGCTACGGGCATCACCATTCTCCAGGTAGCGGCAAATCCTTATGTCGCGGTATTGGGAAGACCCCAGACTGCCTCCAGCCGCTTGAATCTTACGCAGGCCTTCAACTCTCTCGGCACCACCATATTTCCCTGGGTTGGCGCGCATTTGATTCTCAGAACGACGGCTACAGCCATGGCGGAAAACGCCTCTCAAGCAGCCGGCGCTGTGATTAAGCTGTACGTCTATTTTTTTGCTACGGCGTTAACGCTGCTGGCGATCGGGATCAGCCTTTCCAGACTTCCCAAGATGGAGTCGGCCGAGCACCACATAGGAGAAAAGATCAACGACTCGATCTGGAAGCATCCCAATCTTATCTTCGGCGCGATTGGGATATTCGTGTATGTGGGCGGCGAAGTGGCGATCGGCAGTTCAATTGCCAATTATCTTGCTCTCGATAACATCGGGGGCTTCTTATCGCCGGCCAGCGTTACCGACGCTGCGACTCGCTATCGGGCCGCGTTGGGAGAGGCCGCAAAGTACATCTCGCTGTATTGGCTGGGCGCGATGATTGGCCGCTTTATCGGTTCGGCTCTCCTGCAAAAGATCAAGCCCGGGAGACTGCTGGCATTCGCCGCAATTATGGCCACGGCGCTCGTCGTTACTTCGGTGCTCAGCAGCGGCCACGCGGCGATGTGGACCATTCTGTCTATCGGCTTGTTTAACTCGATCATGTTTCCGTGCATTTTTACCATGGGCATCGCGGAGCTGGGCCCGCTTACAGGTAAGGGTTCGGGCCTCTTGAATATGGCCATTGTGGGCGGAGCAGTCATCCCGTGGATGGTCGGAAAGACCGGAGACGTAATCAATCATCGCTACTACCCAGAGATGATTCAGGGCGAGACAAGCTGGGGGCAGGGTATCCATTATGCCCTCATCGCCGCTGCCCTTTGCTATCTCTACATTTTGTTCTTTGCGGTAAGCGGATCGAAGCCAAACAGCGAGCGTTTCGCTAAGACATAGCTCAAGCGCAAATCCCCTCTAACTCACGGATTACGTTAGAATTAGAAACGGAGGAGTGGGTGAGCGGTTGAAACCGGCGGTCTTGAAAACCGTTAGACTCGAAAGGGTCTCGGGGGTTCGAATCCCTCCTCCTCCGCCAGAAATTCCAAGTTTCGACCAGCCCAGCGCGTGGTTGTGAGTTGTCGTTCGTTTATCTTTAGGCCAAGCCAGAGTGATTGCCCACTCGCATCTCTGCCTACGCGGCTAAACTGGAAACACCTAGAGTATGTCTTCTTCCCGCAGAATCGCCTGGATGGTGGGGACTTGGATCTTCGTCCTCGTCGTCTACTCCGCCGTATCGCTGTCGCTGAAGCGCGGCTCGGAGTCGCTTAGCACTTTCGGCAATCTCGTGCAGTGCATCCTGCCGCTCCTGGCCAACGCCGGCTTACTTCTGAATGCGGGAACGCCTCACTGGCGGAGAAATATCTTCTGGATGTTGCTGGCCATGAGCTGCACGCTTTGGATGATGGGTCAGTTTGAGTGGACCTACTATGAGGTCTACCTTCGCAAGCCACTTCCCGAGATGTATCCGGGAGATATCCTATTTTTTCTGCGCGGAATTCCCATGATGGCGGCGATCGCCCTGCGTCCCCACTTGAAGCGAGGGGAAATTCAGTTGCGTTTTGGCTATCTGGATTTCGTATTGCTTTTGATCTGGTGGACGTTTCTCTATGCTTATGTGGTCTTGCCTTGGTTATACGCAACGCCGACTCTTGGCCAGTATAATCACACGTTCAATTTAATCACCGACATCCAGAACATGGTGATCGTCGCCGGATGGGCTTTGCTGTGGCTGCAATCGAGCGGGGCGTGGCGGATTGTCTACGGCAATGTCTTCGGCGCCTCGGCAATTTATATGCTTTCCTCACTGACCATCAACGTGGCCATTGACAAACACACGTACTACACGGGCAGCTTGTACGACCTCTCGCTGCTTTCGTCCTTTCTCTGGCTCGCTCTGGCCGGGGTGCTCGCCTACCAGAATCAGGACAGGTTGGACGCTCCCCTGGAAAACTCTTTCGACACGGACGGAGATGCAAACCGGGGAGAGAATATCTGGCCTGCCCGGCTGGCGATGGCAGCGGTGATTTCGCTGCCAATATTCGCGATCTATACGCTGCGGTTTAGCCATGACGATCCTGCAGTTCGTGATTTTCGTCTGATGGCCACCTTAATTGCCTCGGTCCCTCTTGCTTTGTTGATCTTCGCGCGTACTCATTTGGCGGACCGGGACCGCTCTCGGCTGCTTGCTAAGTCGGAGATGTCCATCGAGAATCTGAAACGGCTGCAAGCGCAGATCGTGCAATCGGAGAAGCTCGTCTCTCTAGGCCAACTCGCTGCCGGCGCGGCGCACGAAATCAACAATCCGCTCGCGGCCATTCTCGGCTTTTCTGACCTGCTTGCCGATGATCCTACAATTCCGGAGAAGGCCCGCATCACTGCTTCAAAAATCCGCGATCAGGCGCGTCGCACAAAAACACTGGTTGGCAATCTCCTGAGTTTCGCGCGCCAGGTGCCGGCTGAGCGCACGCTCCTCGACATCAACACCGTGGTGAACAACGCGGTGCAGCTTCGCGCGCTCGACCTGCGCTCCGGCACGACGCGCATCGAGTTGCAGCTCGAATCCGTGCTTCCCGGCGTTCGCGGAGATGGAAATCAGTTGATGCAGGTTTTCTTCAACATTATCAGCAATGCCTTGGAGGCCATGGAAGCCGCCAACGGCGGCGTCCTGACCATTAAGACGATCCGCGACCGCGCCAACGTGGTCATTCTGTTCTCCGACACCGGTCCCGGCCTCAAGGAACCGCAGCGCGTTTTCGATCCATTCTATACGACGAAGCCGGTTGGCAAGGGCACAGGTCTGGGCCTCAGCATTTGCTTCGGCATCATTCAGGAGCATGGTGGAAAAATTCTCTCTTACAACCGGCAGGAAGGTGGCGCCGTCTTCCGAGTGGAATTGCCTGCGGTCCTGGCTGTCTTGCCAGCGAAAGAATTACAGCTCAGCACCGCGTCGGCTACCCGTCAAAAGCCTTCCTGAAGGCACTCCAGCACCTCTTACGCCTGACCACCGCATGGTCCGAGAATCAACACGACTCGTCGTGCTAGAGTTTTGCATTCCACGCTGAGGCAGCAGAGAGAGAGTCGCGATGCTGGAAATGGCCATCCAAACACAAAAGCTGACGAGGAAATTCGGGGACCTCACTGCAGTCGACGGCATTGATCTCCGGGTAACGGCCGGACAATTCTTCGGGTTTCTGGGCCCAAACGGCGCGGGAAAATCGACGACGATCAAGATTCTGACGGGGTTGCTAGCGCCGACTTCCGGCAGCATGCAGCTTTTGGGCGTGGATTTTGCTGCGAATCCGGTCGAAGTAAAACGACAGATCGGTGTAGTACCTGAAGGCATGGGCCTCTTCGAGCGCCTGACGGGCTCCGAGTATCTCAAGTTTGTCGGCAGAATGTATGGCCTGGACCGCGCGACAACCCAGCGCCGCTCCGAGGAACTGCTCGATTTCATGCAACTTGCAGATCGGCCCAAAACCATGATTGCGGACTACTCGCACGGCATGCAGAAAAAGATTGCCCTTGCAGCCGCGGTGATTCATGGACCGCGCATTCTATTTCTCGACGAGCCTTTCGAAGGTGTGGATGCGCTCGCGGCAGGCGCGCTGAAGGCGCTGCTGGCGCGAATGACGGAACGTGGCACCACCATTTTCCTGACCTCCCACGTCCTGGAGATCGTCGAACGGCTGTGCAGCCACGTGGCTATCATTCACAAGGGCCGGCTTGTCGCGCAGGGTTCGCTGGAAGAATTGCGCGCGGGAATTTCGAGTGAGGCTGGAAGCAAGACCACTCTCGAAGAGATTTTTCTTTCAATCGTCGGCCAGGACGGCACGGAGCGCCCACAGCTCGAGGAACTTTCATGGCTGATGTGACACATTCCGTTAACGTCCTCGAGCAGATTCGTCTCGTTGCCGGATTGCGCTGGCGAATCCTTCGGAACAGTCTGCGGAAGAAAAACAATCGTCTCGATCTGATCGGTCTGATCTTTACCGGCGTTTTCGGCGGCATCATGGTGATCGGATTGTGCTTCGCCTTTTACGCAGGCGCCTACGCTTTCCTCTCTCAAGGCCGCCTGGAGTCGATGGCCTTGCTTTTCTGGAGCATTTTTCTTTTCTGGCAGCTTTTTCCTGTCTTTGCCGCGGGGTTCGGCGCGAATTTTGAGTTCCGCACGCTGCGGCGATTTCCCCTGAGCCTTCGCGCGTTCTACATCGTTGGATTGGCTTATGGATTCGCCGATTTCTCGGCGCTTGCGTCGATCTGCTGGCTGCTGGCCATGACTGCGGGAGCCGCCGTCGCCAAACCCGGAGTTTTGCCGGCCATGTTGCTGATCGTTGCCGCGTTCATGCTGCTCAACGCAACGCTTGAGCGGCTCATTGGTTCTTGGCTGGAGCGATTGCTCGCCCGGCGCAGGACGCGGGAACTTTTTCTCGGCCTATTTGTTCTTACGATGGTTTCGGTGAATTTCCTTTCGCCTCTGATGCAGCGTTACGGAGCGTCGGCGCGGCCGGTATTCCTGCGCCTCTTGCCATACTTCGCCTGGCTTCCCCCTTCACTTGCGGGCCGCGCTCTGGCCGCGATCATTCGGCTTCAACCTGCGGGGTTTCTGTTGAATTCCACTCTTCTTCTGTTCTACCTGGTTTTATTGAGCACTCTGCTGTGGCGCCGCTTTGCCGCACAATACCGCGGCGAAGAAGTCAGCGAAACGGCGGCACCGGCACGTAGCCCGGTCCGTCCAATCGTTGGAGAAGACCACGGTCCCGATCGCCTGGGTTTACTTTCGCCTCCAGTGGCCGCGGTCGTCCGCAAGGAGTTCCGCTATCTCACTCGCAATGGTTTTGCGTATCTCACGCTGCTGATGCCTCCACTGCTGATCATGATCTTCAGCATGAATTTTGCCGGGAAACATCCAACCGTGGGCGGCAAGGGCGTCTCTGCGGAGATCTTCTTCCCTGGTATGATGGCCTACCTCATCCTGATTCTGATGGCGCCGGCCTACAACAGCTTTGCTTATGAAGGCCGCGGCATTCAGACCTACTTCACCGCCCCGCTACGTTTCCGCGATGTATTGCTAGGGAAAAATCTGATGCTGGTCTCCGTGCTCTCAGTGGAAATCGCGCTTTCTCTGGCAATGCTCGCGTGGCGCGTCGGCTTGCCTTCAGCGCACATGCTGGTGGCCACTTGCGCTGCCATCATTTTCACGATCGTGGGCCAACTCACCGTCGCCAACTGGTCCTCAATCACTTTCCCACGCAAAATGGAATTTGGCCAGATGCGCGGTCAGCGCCAGTCCGGCATGGCCGTGCTAGTTGCGTTTGCCTCGCAGATTTTGATGGGCGGCATTTCTGCTGTGATTCTCTTCACGGGGAATTTGACCGGCAATCCCTGGCTCCCTGCCGACGCTTTTGTTCTTCTCGCTGCGGCGGCTGTGGGAGGTTACTTTGCCTCATTGGACGCATTAACGCACCTTGCAGAGAAAAAGAAGGAAGCCTTGATCGAAGCTTTGTGCCGCTGATCCTTTTGGTTCGCCTTGGCGCCGCAAGTTCGCGCTCGCTATTTCTCTCCGTATGAATTCGGCGTACCGCCCATTGCAAACGCGCATTTTTCGACGAGGAAACTCCCCATCACCAGGGCGTCCATGCCGGAGCTGAAAAATGTTCGTATCGCGTCCGTCGGCGTATGCACGATGGCTTCGCCGCGCAGATTGAACGACGTGTTCATGATCACGGGCACGCCCGTGCGCTTTCCGAATTCATCGATTAGCCGCCAATAGAGCGGATTGATCTCTTTCTCGACCGTTTGTGGCCGGGCGCTGCCGTCCACATGCGTGACGGACGGAATTACAGCGCGTTTTTCCGGCCGCACCTGCGCCGTCAAAATCATAAACGGAGAATCCGCCGCGCTCTCCAGGTATTCCCCTGCCGCTTCTTTCTTGAGCGAAGGCGCAAACGGCCGCCACCACTCCCGGAACTTCACGGCATTGTTGACCTTGGCATTCATTTCCGGGTCACGCGGATCGGCCAGAATCGAGCGGCTTCCCAGCGCGCGTGGGCCAAATTCCATTCGCCCCTGAAACCAGCCGAGAATTTTCTGCTGCGAAAGAAGTTCCGCCGCTGTGGAGGCCGGGTCCGGCAGCCGTGTATATCGCAACTTGTACGTGCCTAGTGCGCTTTCAATCGCCTCGTCGTCAAAACTTGGTCCCCAATATCCATGCCGCATCGCCCTGTTCGGCAGTTTTCCATTGCCGTCAAGATACACGGCTAGCGCCGCTCCAAGCGCCACTCCGTCATCTGAGGCCGCTGGCTGCACGAACATCTTGTCCACGAAGCCGGACGTGACGATTTTCCCATTGGCTTTCGAATTCAGGGCCACGCCTCCGGCAAGGCAAACATTCCTGCACCCCGTTTTTTCGATCGCCATGCGCACCACGCTTAGCATCGCGATTTCACAAGCGTCCTGGACGGCATAAGCAATGTCTTTGTGCCGCTCGTCGATTTTGCTCTCCGCGATGCGGGCGGGACCGAGGAGCGCTCTCATGCCGGCCAAGGGCGTCGCTCCATTGGCGATCAGTTGCTTCGTTTTAACGTGATACGGCGCCGCCTTTAAGTCGATGAACGATGACAGATCCATGCCCGGCTTCCCATACGGCGCCAGCCCCATCACTTTCCATTCGTCGCTATTGGGTTGAAAGCCGAGAAACTCAGTGAATGCGCTGTAGAAATATCCCACAGAATCCGGAAACGGAATCATCAGCACGGGATCGAGCCTGCCGTTGTGCCCGTGCCAGATCGTCGTCGCTTCCCACGCGCCGCGGCCGTCCATGATCACGACGGCGGCCTCGTCAAACCCTGAGTACGCATAGGCGCTGATGGCGTGTGCAAGGTGATGATCGACAAACCGCATTTTCGCCTTGGTGGGCCCGAATTGCTGAGCGAATTTTTTCGCCCCGCTTTCCTGGTGCCACATGCTCAGAAAATGGAGCATCGAATTCAGCCCGTTGACATACGTCAGCGGCATTTTCCCCGTGGCGTAGCACTTCAAATCGTGCCGGAAGACCGGTCCCGCCGTTTGCCAGCCGAAACACACTTCGTCCAATTGCTCCCCCCGAACATTGGCGAAGTCGAGGCAAGCTCGAATGGCGTTTTTCGGAAAGCCGGCGTCATGCTTCACGCGGCTGATTCGCTCTTCCGCCACGGCAAACAACAGTTCGCCGTCGCGCGCAATGCACGCCGACGAATCATGCATTTGCGAATAGTTAATCCCGAGTGTGATCATGCAGTTTTGTGTTCTCTTTTGCGGACAAACACAAGTGAATGTACCTCTTCGACGATCGCCCAGGGAGATGAATGGTTGTTTCGAAAGACTCGATCCACAAAACGAACCGGCCCGTACTCAGGTGAAGTCCATCCTCCCGGAAAAACACGCGCGTCGTGGAAGGCGATGATCCCATTTTCCATGACGTGAGGGTGCCAGTCGTTCCAATCCTCTTCCACGGCTTCTTCCCGGTGATCTCCGTCGATCAATAGAAAGTCGATTGGCTGTTTCCATGCCACTACCGCTTCATGGCTGAAAGCTTCGATCCACACAATTGTGGGGCCGGGCTTCGTGCAAACGGCGCGTCTCGCGGCTCGGCGCAGAAAGTTCAGCGCCCGCACTCTTGAAAGGTGGAACGGATCAACAAGATACAGTGTGCCTTCCCGATACATTGTGGTCCGCAATGCGACAGCTGACGCACCTTCGGCAACTCCGATCTCCACCAGACTCTTGCATCCGCGCGCGTGTTTTTCGAGCGCTTGATGCTCTGCCGCAGTATGCTGCGCAATCGTTGGCCGCAAACCCACCCACGCGAAGAATGGATGTTTCATGACCCGAGACGTCCATATTTCAGGTTTCTGCTGTTCCGATTGAATCTCAGCAAATCGAATTTTTGATGTCACTTCGCTCCCGGTTTCTCTTCGGATCCGTTTGAGTTGGTTTATGGAGCGGCCTGGGGCTTTGCCGCAGTCAACGCGTTAGCCTCCGCTGATTCTGCCCCGGATCCGTCGGCAGAGTTTTCCTGTTTGCCCCCTGTAGCACGGTAGAAAACCATTTCCGTCCGGCGTGCGGCTTCCTTCCAGGTGTAGCGCTTCATCTTTTCCTGTGCGGCGCTGCCAAGTCGCAGTCGCAATTCAGGATCACGGCAAAGCCTGACAATCGCCGCCGAGAGCGACTCCGCGTCTCCGGGAATAACAAAAAGCCCGTCGTGCGAATCCTCAACTAAGTCGGTCATGCCGCTTGATTCCGTTGTCACCACGGGCATCCCGGAGGCCATGGCTTCCAGCAGTACAAGCGGCATACCCTCCATCAGCGAAGGAAGCACAAAGATTTCGTGTTCGGCATACAAACTCGACATTTCCGCACGCTTAATAAACGGCCACACTTCCAGCGCCACCTGCGCTGCCGGCGCAAAACGCTGCCGGACCTTTTCTTCAGACTCCTGGCAGCCTGCCACAGTCAGCCGCGCTTCAGGAATGACTCGAAGAACTTTTTCGAACGCTTCTGCGAGGTAATGAATTCCTTTGTGGTCGATCCATGTTCCGACGAATAGAAGCCTGGTAGCAATTCCATCAGAAAAAGACCGCACATGGAAGAACTCTGGTCCAACACCGTTCGGCACCAGCCACATGCGGTCCGGAGGCAGATTGTAATGCAATTGAAGAAAGACCGAAGCCTCCCGGTTTGTAACAATGCACTGATCCGCGGTCTTGAAGGACCAGCAATAGGTCGGCATATGATAGAGGCGCTGCCAAACGCGATTCTTCCACCGGAAATAATCCGCGCGCCCTTTATCCGCCTCTCGGCCCATCGCGTAATTCCGGCGCTCCTCAAGGCCGTGCATCGTCATCACGTACGGGGGGCCCGCCTGCTCGCCGCTTCGTTTTCTTTGTACACCGTACCAGAAGCCAAAAGGCGCGTGAATATTGACGACATCGAACTCACTTCGCGCTTCCCTCACATATTCGGAGATCCTTTTTGCGAATTCGATGGTACGAAAGCGGCTTGGCCATTTTCGCTGTGGCAGCAGGTCCTCGAAAAAAAATGGCTTCACGCTGTGCCCCAGGTTGTCCAATTCCCGCGCCAGATTGTAGACAATGCCCGCGACCCCTGCCTCGGCCTTCCCCGCGACTCCCGATATCATCAATATCCGCATCTAAGCCTGGCCTCGCTTTGCCAGCTCCTTTTGATCGCTCAACGCAAACTTGAACGGTGTGGTTCGATAGAACCTCAAAATCATGGCTTCAAGGCAATCCGGCCGGTGTAATCGATTCGATTTAGGAGTATTGGGATGCGATTCTCCGTGAAATACTCATCGCAGGCTTCCCGCGATCCCCTCCAGTGTCCGTAGTCGTCGATGATGATCACACCGGCCTGGGCCAGGCGCGGGAAGAGGTGAGCCAACTCATGCTTGGTGGACAAATACCAGTCAGTATCCAGCCGAAGTAGCGAGATTGCATGTGGCGCAGACGCTGGGATAGTCTCCTCAACTCTGCCCCGAATGAAGCGGATTTTTTCTCTCGGGTAACCCGTTCCATAGAGTACTTCTTTTACTTGCTCAAGGGGTGCATCCGCGCACCAGGAACCGGCCTCTTCCAGCAAGGCGTCGGCCGCCTTCTTACCTAAGTAATCCACATCTCTCGACGTGGGCTTAGGCATTCCTTCAAAGGTATCGAATAAGTGTAAATCGCGCGACGTGTCTTGCAAATCGAGAAGGGTCCTCGCGATGGCGGCCATGCTTCCCCCCTTCCAGACTCCGCACTCGACAATATCTCCCGCAATGCCGTTCGCGCTCAGGTATCGCACCGCCTGTATCAGAGTGTAAATCCTCTCCGCACTAGTCATGGTCCAGGGACGAACAGCATTGATGAGCTTGATCTCATCCTCGCGGAAGTCCGGGGGATATGCCTGTTCTCGCGGCGGGAATTTGACAAGGTCGAGACCGAATAATCTAAGGGTTCTGTGAATCGCGGACTTAATCATGACCCCGCATGCCAATTCTTTTGGATATGTTCCATCTCCGGAACTGGAAGCCATCGCGCCCGCGCGCGCCGGTAAAGACTGCTTTGCGCGAGTGCACTCTGAACGCTGTAAAAACCGCGCGGCGTCGTAACCAAGGCTCCCAAAAGGATCATCAATTTGAACACCCGGTGAGAAAGCGGCGCGTCGGGATGCAATATCTCATACATCTTCCATTCCGTCTTTACGGTTTCCCACGGCCACCCCCCATCAAGCACGAGTCGAAGCTGGTCCGCGTTGACTTGCGTATATTCGGTGATAGCCCGGCATACTTGCGCGTCGATGCCGAGCTTCTCAAGCTGGTGCGAAAGGCTGCTTGCGAGCATCGCAAGTGATTCTTGCTTGCGGCGAAGTTTCTGCGGGTCGTGCTTCGTCAGCTGAAAACTGTTCGCCTCATGGAGGCGGTAATAGGTAAGCGCTTCCGGGAGGACCTGCGCTACCGCCAACACGGCAGCAAGTGTAAACAAGTACTCGTCTGCTTGAATTTCTATTGCCTCTGGAATCGGCCCGATCCGCCGAAGCAACCCGGCGCGGATTGTCATTCGGCTTGTCCCTAGAAAGGCGCCGCGCCGGCGAAACAAGCACGCGCCCTCGATTGTAGTGGCCTGGAAACGAAATTCCTCGCGGAGAATTTCTACTTGTTCACGGCCGTCGAGCTGAACGTTGAAAATCCCGTGGCCCACAATTCCAACGGTTGCATCAGCACTCATGGCTTGCGCTACGCGTGTCAGCTTATTGGGAGCCCACCAATCGTCGCCATCCAGAAACGCAACAATCTCGCCTTTACATTCCGGAGTTCCCGCATTGAACGCTGAGGCTTGTCCGCCATTCTCCTTGCGCAGCAATCGCACGCGCGGCTCGAATTTCTTCACCATTTCCGGCGTGCGATCCGTCGAGCCGTCATCTACAACGATGATCTCGCGATCCGCCGCCGGAAAATCCTGCTCCAGCGCGCTTACGATCGCCTGCTCGATGAAGCGCTCGTGGTTATACGTGTCAATCAGCACGCTGACAAAACTTCTTGCCAAATCACAACCCCCCGGAAAAACCTCAATCGCGCCGCCGCGCCAGGCAATACAAGTAAGTCCCCTTGTACCCCCGCATTCGAACGTACGGAAACGCCGCCACCGCTAAAGGTAAGCATGCCGCATACTTGATCCGGCCCAGTATTTCCAAAGCGCGGCGGCGCGCCGTCGGCTTGGCCCGCAAAACCGCCTCCGCCTGACTGGGCGCCATTTGGATCACATCGCGAAAACTCTTCGGCGTGTCGATCGCTACAGTTTCCGACATTCCCGTGCGCAGCGCCATGTTGATCATCTGCGCCGCATGCGCGATTCCAGCCGGTTGCTCCCGAATGGTTAAGACCTCGAATCCCTGCGCACTCAAAAACTGTTTGAGCGCCGCCGCATTCCATCGCAAGAAATGATTCGGCGGGTAATCCAGAACGTCCGGCCCGGTTAGCCACCGTTCGCGATTCGGCACGCTCAATGCGATCATACCGCCCGGCCGCACGCACGTTTTTACTTTCTGCAGGAATTCCGCCGGCGCGGCCTGGTGCTCCAGTACTTCAAAAAACGTGACCACATCAAAGTGTTCTCCCGCGTGCTGCTCGGCAAATTCGGAAATTGTTAGCGGGAACAACCTTTGCAAACCGAGCCGCTCTTTTGCAAAGCGCGCCGCGTTGCGGTCCAGCTCAATGCCCGTAACGCCGTAGCCTCTGTCGCGTGCCGCCGCCAAAAAATTCCCTGTGCCACAGCCAATGTCGAGCAGCTCACCACGGCGCGGAGCGAGCGAATCCCCGAGAAAGTACTTGTGTCCCGGCTCAAGCGGTAGCACCCTTCCATCGCGGCCGCCATACATCTGTTCATACCACCGTGCGTCCGGCATCTCCCGTGGTTCCCAAAACTGCAATCCGCATACCCCACATCCAAACAATCTGTATCCCCCATATCGTTCAACGGAAGCATCTCGCGTCGCTTTGCCGCACGCGGGGCAAACGGGAGCGGTCTCTGCTTCTGAGAGCCCGCGGCGTTCCGAAGCTGCAACTGCCCCCGCACCCATTGCGCTCTGTGATGCCATCGATTTGATTCAACCTCTCGCCGCTAATGCCTTCTCTTTTTTCGCGGACGCGCCCTTCTCGGGGGAGGCAGTGAACAGCGCCTTGCGCTTCGCCCGCATGTCATCCAGGACATACAGATGATGATAGCCCAGGAACAGCTCCGCGAACGCGCGAAGATAGCTGTAAACATAATGCCGCCGCGTCATGATCTCGCTGTACGTCCGAGGAAAATCAAGCAGGTGGCGAAAGTACTTCCACCGGTTCGGTGCTCTTAGGGCGAATCCGTCGCTCTCCTGTGCTTTCACCCATTGCTTCAGATACGCTCGAATGGCTGCAGAGTCCGCACCCTCGCAATGTTTTTGCAGCCAATTCCGGATCTCCCCGAGAAGCGCCTGCCGCATGGCCATTCTGCGTTCTATTTGAGTGAGCGGCGCTTGCTCAGCGTTTTTCTGGAACAGATTTGCTCCGTGCAGACGATACTTCCCCAGAAACTCCGGCACTGCCGCAACTTCTGCAACAAAAATAATCAGCGCCGTAAGATAAGCATCCGCCTGAAATCGCAGCGACTCCGGCACCGGCAACAATTTCCGAAGCGCTTCGCGCCGGAACGCCAGGCAGGAAGTGCCGACCATCGGATACTTCAGCAAAGCACGCCGGTTTTCTGTGACGCGCCCCGAGATAGGAATGAAATACGTGTCCTCGGAAATATCGCTGACGCCGTTCCACAGGTGCACCCGGTGGTAGACCATTCCCGCCGCCGGATGGCGTTCGAATTCTTCATATACTCGCTCTAATTTTGCCGGCATCCAGACGTCATCGGCATCCAGCAATGCAATCACTTCCCCTCGCGCGTGTTCGAAACCGAAATTGAACGCCGACGCCTGCCCTCCGTTCGGCTTTCGCAAATAGCGGATCGCCTTTTGGAATTTCTTCAATCGCTCTTGCGTGTCATCGGTCGAACCGTCATCGACTATCAGAATCTCGCGTTCTTCCGCCGGAAAATCCTGCGCCAGCGCGCTCGAAACGGCTTCCTCAACGTACTCCCCGTAATTATAAGCGTCGATCAGGACGGTGAAATAAGGGGCTTTCATTCTTGTTCTTCTCGGCTCATCGCGCGGTGGCATGCCCCACCCGCGTCCGTTGCGAAGCAATGATCTCTTCGAGTATGGTGTCCAGTCCTCGCGTAATCTTCCAATTCGGATAGTGGCTCTGGAATTTTCCAAGATTCGAGATGTAGCAGACGTGATCGCCCCTGCGTGCTTCATCCACGTAGCGCCAATCCAGCTTGCGCCCGGTCACCTGCTCGATTCGCTCGATCGCCTCCAGCACCGAAATGCTGTTCGCGCGGCCGCCACCGAGGTTGTACACCTCGCCCGGCCTCGGATTTGCGGCGAACTCCTCGATCGCTCGCACCACGTCATGACTGTGAATATTGTCGCGCACCTGCTTGCCCTTATATCCAAGAACTGAATACCCGCTGCCGTCGAGCGTCACCTTCACCAAATACGACAAGAATCCGTGCAATTCCACGCCGGAATGCGCCGGTCCGGTCAGGCACCCTCCCCGAAAGATTCCCACGTTCATATGGAAGTAGCGCCCATACTCTTGCGCGACAAGATCCGCCGCCGCTTTCGACGCGCCGAACAGCGAGTGCATCGTTTGATCGATCCGGCACGTCTCGTCAATCCCCGCAAAATCTTCCACCTTCGCGTAGTCGTACCGCTTCTCCAATTCCACAAGCGGAATCTCATTCGGCGCGTCGCCATAAACCTTGTTCGTGCTCAGAAAAACGAACACCGCCTCTGGTGAATGCTGTCGCGTCGCTTCCAGGAGGTTCACCGTGCCGCGCGCGTTCACTTCAAAGTCCAGCAGCGGAATCTCTCGCGCTTTATCGTGCGAAGGCTGCGCGGCGCAGTGAACGATCAAATCGAAGCGCTGCGTTCGAAAGAGATCTTCGATAGCCGCCCGGTCGCGGATATCCAACTCCGCGTGTGTGAACCGCTTGGTCACGCCCTTCAGTCGCTCCAGATTCCAGAGCGTGTCGCCTGCCAAACCGAAGAAAACTCGCCGCATGTTGTTGTCCACGCCGGCGACTTCGTGCCCTTGCCGGTCGAAGTACTCGACCGCTTCCGAACCAATCAGTCCGCTGCTGCCGGTGACGAGTACTTTCATTCGTTCCAATCCATCCCTCTCCCGATGGGCCGCAAATCAATAAACGCGGCTTGTGCTTCCCTACTTCTGCCCCAGCAAACTCAGGAATTCCTCTATCCGCTCCACGGGTAGCGCCACCAGGTTGGCCTCGTACGTCTCCTGATCGCACGATATGGGAAGTAGCGCGCCTTTCGCCGCGATGGCAAACCACTGGTAGTCCATGCGAATCAGAAAGTGGATAATTTCCCGCGCCGTGTAGCCCCATGGCTGCGTTCGTGTGTCCTGCACTTCCGCCAGAATCGCCGGCCGTGATTCCCTCTGCAGCAGCTTCATCGCCCCGTACAGAACGGAGAGTTCCGCCCCTTCCACGTCCAGCTTCAGGAAGTCCACTTTGGTGACGCCCAATTCGGCCAGCACGTCATCGAGGCGCCTGACGCAGACTCGCACCGCACGGACGGGCTCATCGACACCCGGTGGCCGCAAGCTGTTGCACCAGTCTTGGAATCCTTCGACCAGATAAAGGTCTGCTTCTCCCGGACCTTCTCCCAGCGCGCACCCTACCAATTCCGTATTCGAACACCGGTTCAACCGCAGGTGCTTTTCGAGCCGTTCGCATTCCCGCGGTGAAGGCTCGATCGCAATCACTCGGCCATCCCATCCGACGCGCTTCGACGCCAGCAGCGTATACAACCCATGATGCGCCCCGGCGTCTACAACGGTCATATCCCGCCGCAGCAATTGGCTTACAAACCCCGTCTCCATTCGCTCGAATTCGTTATAAATCAGCTCGTGATCCAAAGCGCTATTCTCCGCCAACCACCATGCGCCGAAGGGCAGCCGTAGCGGAATCGGCATCCCGGGAAAAATCCGTCGCGCCCGGTTTGCCAGTGTGATGTACTTCTTTCGCGTGGGACTGGCCAGGAATCGCCCGATTCGTTGTGGCAGCGTCGCGGTTGCAGCCGGTTTCTTTCTCCAGGGGTCTTCTGTTTCATGAGGCTCGGGAATCAGGCGGAACCCGGCAATGTCAATTGGCGCAACCGAAGCCAGCAAGATGGTGCGGCGCCGGGTGTGTTCCGCCGTCTCGCGAAAATCTTCATGATCCGGCAGCGGTATTAAGCGATAAACCATCCCGAATCCCGCCCGGTACAGCATCTTCACGACACTGCTCTCGCTTGGATAGCAAGCCACTTTTCCAAGGCTCTGATCTTCTTGGCCTGGCTCCTCTCGCAGGAGCATTGAGGCCCTTTCCCCCGGCAGGCACATGCTTTCCAGTAACAGGCACTTCTCCGTCAGCCCTCGCAGGTTGCGAATCGCAAGCAACGGATTCTCCAGGTGGTAAAGCAGTCCGAAGCACAGGACAAGGTCAAACCGGCCCAGCTCCAGAATCGACCGCGCTTCGATGTCCCCCTGTTCGAACGGGATCTGCGGGAACCGCTGTCGCGCTTCCGCTACATTTTCTTTCCGTCCGTCGAACCCGCACACATTCAGCCCGCACTCTGCGAGCATTTGCGAGAAAAAGCCGACGCCGCAGCCTGTGTCCACGGCATTCGAAAGCCTCAGCGCGGGCTTCAGCCGTGTCACTGTCCGCTTTATGGTTTCGCCGCGCGCTTCGATCAGTCGGCAATACTCCTTCTGATCGAACGCCGTCAGATGAATGGTGATTTCCTTGGTCTGCCGGATGGGCTGGACTTCCCGAATGGGAGAAACTCCCGACGTGCTGGGGAGCATCGGAGTGGCCTCCTTGCCGCTGCATTTCTTATGCGGCCAGCCTCTCTGCGGACAGGGCTTCTGTCAGTTCGGAGGCTGACGTGCCGCTGGATCAGCCGATTCGGCTGCCGATGCCAGAGGCGGGATTCCTTTTGCGTAGGGGACAGTTGTACTAATAACTTTAAGTAGTTACATGCTAATGTCGTTGTATTAATAATGCAAGAAGATTGTTTCTTAGTACTGACCCGCAAACCGGCTGCCTCGGCTCCGCAAAGGGAAATGCGGCTAGTGACGGACGGAGCGGCGCAAGGGGCGAGTCAGATGCAGAAATGCGAACCAGATAGGGTGCCACACATCGTTCCGCAGCACTCGCTCTGCTTGCCGCAAGTAGCGCTTTGCCGTGGACCAGTGGCGCAACGCGTTGGGCTTCAGCTCTTCCGGTGTGAGTGTTTCGGCGGCATCGGCGATGGTGCGCAGGTGACGCCATCCCCCCGCGAGCTGCCCGTTGCGCTCGGCCTCTTCCCCGTGCCAAACGCCTTGCTTCCCTTGCGGATGGTGGCTGTAATCATGATTCTGGTGCACGGCCAGCACCGCGCGCGAGGCATCGATGACCGGCTTCCCCGAATCCAGCGCCTTCCAGACTAGCCAGTTGTCCCAGAAGACGCGCAGCACAAACGGCGGCATGTCCGGTCCATACAGTCCGCGCGTAAACGCAAAGTAATCGATCCATTCGGCCGTGCGTGTGCGGCCACGGCGCCGTGCGAGCGTGCGTAAGTCTGCCGCCCATTCTGGGCGATCGAATGGCAGCGGCTCTGTAATATCAATGTCCCGGCGCCGGCCCACCATCAGGAATTCCAGGTGCGCGGCGCTCACGCGCTCGATAGCGCGCCTGAAATCCTGCATCAATAGGATGTCGCAATTGATGTAGCACAGCACTTCGTGCCTCGCGATGGCCTGCGCCCGCGCATAGAGATAGTCCAGCCGCTTGGTGCCCCGCTCGTTGCGCTCGGCGTGCGGCTCGTGCCGCAGTCCCAATTTCTCCGCAGCTTCGGCCGCGCCTTCATCGTCGCCAAAAAGGATGATTTCGATTTCGGGGTGCAGCGCCTTCCACGATTGCAGCGCGTTCCGCTGGATGATCCCAACGTGCCCGCGAAAGGGTTTTGCCGTCGTAAAAATAGTTAGCACAGGCGTTAATATAGCACTGTGTCTACTAAATGGCGATAACGTTTTGGAGTGAAAGGGTCGGCTAGACTCACAGCTGCAAATCAAATTCGAGGTTGCGCTGCGCCGGGAATTTTCACTGCAGCCACTTCAACTGGTTCGACCTTCTTTAACACGGCACGTGCCCTTGGATACTTTCCGTCGTCCAGTCTCCGCACGACAAATGCAGAATTTCGCGCTAACATATTTTCCCCCTGGACGGGCCCAGACCGTGAATCTCTCTTATTACCTTGCGCATCATCCCCGGTGTCCCAGTTGCGGAAGCCCGGCGATCCATCGATCGAGAAGAAAAGGGTTCCTGGAGTCCCTCCTTCGCTGGGTTTTCTTCATCAGCCCCTATCGGTGCCATGACTGCAACTATCGCCATTTTCGTTTTAGTTTCCACACTCCGCGCCACCCTGGCACCGCCGCTACGAAATAACGCATCGTTGCAACTTGCCTCGCCACGCCGCCTAACATGCCTAGGCCACAGAAGTCGAAGCCGTCGCTGGCTGTACGGCCGTAGACGGAGCCCCGAGCCGGACATAGTGGACGCTCTGCGAGCCTTCCAGGTGCGGAAGAGCGCGCCAGCAATCGATGACCACCCGCTGGGTTCCGTGAAAACTCGGGCCGGAGCGGAACGGCTGCATCCAGGCGGACATAGACAGATCGCGGAACTGTTGCCAGGGCGTGGCAAGGACGACAACAGCCGATTGCGCGATGCAGTCTTCCGCGGACGCGGCAATGCGCACGGACTTGTGCGCCGCGAACGCCCGGGGCATGTCCGCCGAGGGATCAAAGACGATGACGGGAAGATTCGCGGAAGCCAGTTCCTGCGCGAGCAGCAAGCCGAAGGACTCCTCAAACACGTCGGTATCCGGCTTGTAGGTAAGCCCGAGAATGCCAATCGGATCGCCGCCCGACTGATGGGATTTCACGAGACCAGCGAGAGCGCCGACCTGAGAGCGGTTGAAGCGTTCGGTGGCCACGGCCAGATCAGAGAAAGCACCGCTGCGTGCGGCCAGTGCGGCAAAGGCCCGATTGTCCCGGGGAAAGCAGGGGCCGCCGTAGCTGACGGCGCCCTTAAGATACTTTGAGCCAATGCGCGAATCGAGTCCCAGGGCATAAGTCACGACGCTCACGTCGGCTTCGGGAAGTTTTTCGCAAAGACGCGCGAGCATATTCGCGTAGCTGATCTTCGTGGTGATGTACGTATTGACGGCCAGCTTGGTGATTTCCGCGTTGATGAAATTCATGCGTGCGACCGTGGCCGAATTTTTGCACGTGTGCGCGTAAATATCGGAGAGCATGTCTCCGGCGCGGGGATCGGATTCTCCAATAAGAAGAAAATCCGGATTAAGAAAATCGCGGATCACCGTGCCAAGAGCGATGAATTCCGGGCTGTAGCACAGGCCGAAGCCTTCTCCGCAGCGCTTGCCGCTGGCGCGCTCCAGCGCCGACTTGATTTCGCCGCCCGTGGAACCGGGCATGACCGTACTGGTGAGTACCACCAGGTGGTAAGAATTCTTATTGCGCAGCGCGCGCCCAATGGCTTCGCACGTGGGAATGACGTACCGTAGGGAGAAACCGCCATCCGGCTCGCTGGGCGTGCCAACCACAATGAAAGTGGCCTCGGAATCCCGGACCGCGGCTTCCGTGTCTTGCGTCGCTGAAAGTCGCCCCTTGGACTCTAGAAGCAGTTCGGCGAGCCCGGGCTCATTCACGGGGGGCACGCCCCGGCCGATGGCGTCCACTTTTTGAGGGTCCAGATCGGCGGCGATAACCTGAAAGCCGCGCGTGGCGAAGCAACCGGCCATAGGCGCGCCGAGTTTGCCCAGACCAATCACGGAAACGGACGAGACCATACGCCTCCTGAAAAAGAACCACTAGTTTAACGTGTAAAGGTGTCGGCAGGAAGCCTGCGATCGTCGGAAGAATCAGACTTTTTCGGTGCACCGTTCGAATCGAGATCGCTCCCGATGGAGCGCCGCAGACCTCTCAATTCCTGCTCTGCCCGAAAACGTTCCCTCGAGAGCTCGCGTTCGATGCCTTCGTCCGAGGATGCCCAGCGGAACAGCCCATAAAGAAGGAAAGGAGTGACGAGAACAACTATGGCCAAGCCCCACCAAAACATGACGCCGCCTTCCTTCGGTCCCTGAAAATTGGTCAGCAACACCCACGCCAAATCAAAAATCCACAAGCACTATTCACGGGCTCTGATTGTCCGCCGTCTGCCGGAAGCCTCTCCGAAGTCCGAGGACTTTTCGAATCGCCGCCGTCCGCCGCACGAAAATCTCCCATGCGAATTGCTTTATCCTAAAAACCGGCTTGCGAAACCGCACTTTCCGGATCACTCCACCAGGAGCCACCTCATGCGTCACATCCAGCAAAGTAAACGCATGTTTCACACCGCCATACAATTGAAAATTTCGCTCGGCTTCTTCGCCGCGCCATACTTGCTCTTTGCCGCCAGCCACATGATCATATTCATGATTCTGATGCAGTACCGGCGCCACCAGAGACGCATCCACCACCGGCAGATCCTGCTGCCGCACGGCCTTGATCAGCCAATGATCGAACCACAACCTCCCGATCGCAAAATCCGGAATCTCCGGATACATTCCTTTGGAAAAAACAAACACATCGATGCCTGAGTAGTGTTCATCCTTGCCAGTGGCTCGGGCGCGCTGCTTGATGGCCTCTTCCCAACGCGCGCCGAAATTGAGCGTTTCGGCGACGTCCAGATTAATGCGCTTGGAGACCACCAGCGATTTTGGAAATCTCTTCTGCACGGTTGCCGCGGCGCGCACAAAGTCGCTTAACAGAATGATGTCTGCATTCACATAGCACAGGCACGGCGCTGTCGCCGCCGTTTCGGCCTGGCGGAAGAGATCGCTAAGCAGCGGCGTGCCGTGGTCGCTCGTCGCCACGTTATGCAAGTGCCGCAAGCCCAGGCCCCGCGCCACCTCCATCGTGCCCTCTTCATTTCCCAGCAGGATAATTTCGGGCCGCGGCTCGAGCCTCGTCCAGCTCTCAATGGCATTCCGCTGGATTACACCCGTGTGCCCTTTGAACGCCTTCGGAATCGAGAAAAGTGTCAGCACTCTTCCAGCATAGTCGAAATAGCGTTCGCCACAAGTAGGTAAAGCCACCGCCAAGTGTTCATGTGATACTAAGCCCGCTCACTCAAGACCAGTCACCAGCCCTAGCGCCGTTCCATCGCAGCCAGGAAAAACGCCCCCAACAATCAGACTGTCGTGCAAAAATGTCTTCGCCTGTTCATCGGCAAGACTTTCTCTGGAGAGCGTATGCCTCGGCTAAAATCCTCAACCTCTTCACAAGGCCGCCCGTAGATGCTTCTCCTCTCCACGCTGGAAATTTTTCTCACCTGGGCCGTCATCGCTCTCGCACTAATCGGTCTCGGTTCCATCGTTCTCGCGCTGTTCACCAAAGACCACTCTCTCATCGACTCTTTCTGGATGGGTCTCGCCATTTCTGTCGCCGCTCTCGAAATTTGGAATCTTGTTCTCCCGGTCACCCCTTCGATCGCCCTTTTTCTTTTCGGCGTCGGCATTCTGGGTCTCGTGCTAAGCCGCTCCAAGCTGCGCGCCAGCCTCCTCGCCGCCTGGCAAAACTCTCGCTGGCTGCTCCTGCTCGGCCTCGCCTTTGCGCTTCTCCTCGCCCTGCGCTCCTGCGGCCCCTTCGAGTATTACGACACCGGCCTCTACGGCGCTCCTTCCGTCCGCTGGATTCAAACCTACCCCGCCCTCCCCGGCCTCGCCAATCTTCACGGCCGGCTCGGCTTCAACAGTTCCGTCTTTCTTTGTATTGCCGCGCTCGGCCAAGGCCCCTGGAAGGATCTCGGCTTTCATCTCTTCACGGGGTTTCTGCTCTCCGCTTTTTGGGCCACTCTGCTTCCTGCCTGCGCCCGCGTCTTCCGCGCAGCCGCCGCCTCTCCCGCCGACTGGTTTCACTGCATCCTCGCCGTCCCCGCCTTCTTCTGGACCACCCGCTCCCGCATCGTCGGCACTCAGACCGATGAGCCCGCCACCATCGTCGCCCTCATCGCCGCCGGCATCCTCTTCGCCGATCTCTCCCATGACCAGCGCGAAGACCACCCCGCCCCGCCCACTCACCGCCTCGTCCTCGCCGCGACCCTCTTCTCCCTCGCCGTCACCTTCAAGGAATCCACCGCCGTCTTCGCTTTCATCGCCTGGTGCCTGGTTTTCCGCCGCATTTGGCAAACTACGCAAGCCACCGCCTTGCCCCGCGAGCGCCGCCTCCACCTCGCCGCCGCGTTACTCCTCCCCGCCGTGCTCCTGCTCCCGTGGTTTGCTCGCTCAATTATCCTGAGCGGCTATCCTCTTTTCCCCGCCACCATTTTCGCTTTCCCCGTTCCGTGGAGAATTCCGCTCTCCGCCGCCCGCTGGTACACTCTCGCCGTTCAATCCTGGGGCCGCGGCCCCGACTCGCATTTTGTGGACACCCGCGGCCTGCGCTGGCTCGCCGGCTGGCTCCATCAAGCGCTCCGCAACCGCCCCTCGTTCCAAGTCCCGCTGGCCATCGGACTCGCCGGCCTCTCCATCGCGCTTGCGAGCCGCTTCCGCGCCGGCGCCAAGCCTCGTCCCGCGTATCCCTGGCTCTCGCTCCTGCTTCCCGGACTCGCCGGCATTCTTTTTTGGTTCGCCGCTTCCCCGGACCCGCGCTTCGCCCAGTTCGCCATTTGGACCACCGCCGCCACCCTGGGCGCCTGGGGCATTGTGTCCTTGGATTCCCCGCGCGCCCTCTCGCACAAACGCCCGCACTCCAGGCTCGTCCTGGCTGCGCTTTTCTTATCCCTAATCTGGTGTGTGATTTCATTTGGCTGGAAGGAGCCGATCCAGGCGCTGCATGGCGTGCAGCAACCGCCGCCTCTTCCGAAGCCCGCCCTCGTCCTCAAGCGCACGCTCTCCGGCCTCGCCGTCTACGTCCCCGCCCAGGGCAACCAGTGCTGGGATGCTCCCTTGCCCTGCACTCCCTATTTCGACGAATCGCTTCGCCTCCGCAACCCCTCCTCGCTGCGCTGGGGTTTCACCTCGGAAGCGCGCGCCGCCGAACTCCAGACATTCTGGTAGCCAGCCTCCATTGGCCGGCCCCCATTGGCCAGCGCTAGTCGCGGCTATTTGGGCGCGCTGATCAGCGAGTGGCGGTGCGCGTGTCCCGTATCTGGACGGATCCGGAAGTGGCGAAAATCACATTTTAGGCAGCGGTACGGCTTGATGTGGAACATCGAGCTCAGCTTGGCCTCGAACCAGCCTTTCCTTTGGGACCTCGAGACCTCCGAACTCCCGCAACTCGGGCATGCAATATGGATTGTTTTGGAAAGAATGAACTTCATGGCTTTCACCTTAACTAAGGGAGGGAAAATAGATTAGCGCAAAATCCTGCCGAAGTCATCAGCCGGCTTCCGCCCATAATGGGTCAGTTTGAATTTTCTTAGTCGTGACACTAGGGGGTCAAAATTCAAACTGACCCACTGGGTGCCCCTCGATAAGAACGAAGGCGTTGTCAAGAGACATTTCTTCTCCGCAATGCTTTGCAGCACCGCTTGGATCTCAGAGAGGTGGAGGACCGAAGCTCTGAAACTCTCACGGTGAATCAGTTT
>Ga0210407_10000201_pt1 | contig 74299 bp, 67 predicted proteins | sample IncBWC27MmetaG_FD_150860 | JGI IMG/M metagenome (GOLD analysis project Ga0210407, IMG submission 150860) | Forest soil microbial communities from Barre Woods Harvard Forest LTER site, Petersham, Massachusetts, United States - Inc-BW-C-27-M | ecosystem: Environmental > Terrestrial > Soil >...
GGGAACCTGTGCTGCACCATTTAGACTTCGACAGCCAAAAAATCGCTTCGGATTTAATGTAGTTGGGGAAAAGCTGGCAAAAGGCGTCATTGGAAGAGGAGACGGCGGTCGGAGGGTTCGTAGTCGGCGTCCCATCGGCGTCAACTAAGTAGCTCGGGTAGGTGCCGTTGTTATCGCTGGCGTAGAGTCTCAGCGCTAGGGCGATTTGCTTTCCGTTCGACAACGCTTTCGTCTGGGCGCCCTTGGTTTGGACGGAACTAAACACCGGGAGCGCGATGCTTGCCAAAACTGCAATAATTGCGATTACGACGAGCAATTCGATCAGGGTGAAGGCGGCAGTAGTTTTGTTTTTCATGGTCATCATTTTAATGGAAGGTTGAGTGGTTGAATGTAGGATTTGGTATTACACGGCCAGAATTGCGGAATTGAATGAGCCGGTCAAGCAAAAATAAACGTATCGGCAGGTCGCGTGTCCTGGCCTGCCTTGAGCGCCTCGCTTCACGCAGTGTAAACCTGCTCCGCGGGCGTGATGCCCGCGCGACCTATTCAGCGTTCGAGTTTAAACGCAACCGTGGCCAGCGGTGGTAAATGAATGAGAATGGAATGTTCGCGCGCCATCCAGGGAGTATTCTCACTCTGGATGCCTCCGTAATTCCCGACGTTGCTGCCTCCGTAAGTTTCCGCATCGCTATTGATGATCTCGCGGTAAAAACCAGGGTGCGGCACGCCCAACCGGTAATCATGCCGAACGACAGGCGTTGCGGCCACGGCAAAAACAACGATTTCGCCCTGGCGCGATCGGCGCAAAAACGAGACAACGCTATTCTCCGCGTCGTGAAAATCAATCCATTCGAATCCCTCATACGTGTCATCCTGGTCCCACAACGCCGGTTCGCTCTTGTAAGTATAATTGAGATGTTGAACCAGACGTCGCAAACCATCGTGCCGCGGCAGCTGCGTCAAATGCCAATCCAGACTTTGATCGTGGTTCCATTCGTGCCACTGACCGAATTCGCCGCCCATGAAGAGTAGTTTTTTCCCGGGATGTCCATACATCCACGCCAGAAACATTCTGAGATTGGCAAACTTTTGCCATTCGTCGCCCGGCATCTTCGACAAAAGTGAGCGCTTGCCATGCACGACTTCATCGTGGCTAAGCACTAAAATGAAATTTTCCTGAAACGCGTAAATCAGCGAGAAGGTGATGTTGCCGTGATGAAAGCGGCGATAAATCGGATCGAGACTCATGTACTGGAGGAAGTCGTGCATCCAGCCCATGTTCCATTTGAAACCGAATCCGAGGCCGCCCAGATAAGTGGGCCGCGAAACGCCCGGCCACGCGGTTGATTCCTCGGCGATCGTCATGATGCCGGGGAAACGCTCGTAACAAACTTCGTTGCAGCGTTTCAAAAAATAGATCGCATCGAGATTTTCCCGGCCGCCGTAAACGTTCGGAATCCACTGGCCCGGTTTGCGCGAATAATCCAGATAAAGCATGGAAGCCACAGCATCCACGCGCAGGCCGTCGATGTGATATTTGTCCAGCCAGAAGAGCGCGTTACCGATCAGGAAATTACGCACTTCGTTGCGCCCGTAATTAAAGATGAGCGTGCCCCAATCCTGATGTTCTCCCTGCCGCGGGTCCATGTGTTCGTAGAGATCGGTGCCATCGAATTCGGCCAACGCATGCGCATCTTTCGGAAAATGCGCCGGCACCCAATCCATAATTACGCCGATGCCGACCTGATGGCACTTGTCGATAAAATGGCGTAATTCATCAGGCGTTCCAAAGCGGCTTGTCGGTGCATAATAATTCGTTACCTGGTACCCCCACGAGCCTTCAAACGGATGCTCGGCAATCGGCATGAGCTCAAGATGCGTGTAACCCATTTCGACTACATAAGGCAGCAGCGTCTCGGCGAATTCGAGATAACTGAAGGAACGATTTCCTTCTTCGGCGCGGCGCCGCCATGAGCCGAGATGAACTTCGTAAATGCTGACCGCGCTTTTCGGCCAGTCCTTTGCCCGCCGCGCTTCCATCCACGCCCGATCGCTCCACTTGTAGCGTTCGAGATTATAAATGAGAGAACTTGTCGACGTGCCGTGCTGGTTAAAAAACGCGAACGGATCGCTCTTGAGCAAAAGGGCGCCGGATTGTGTGCGAATTTCGAATTTATAATGCGCGCCTTCGCGCACGCCCGGTAAAAATAATTCCCACATTCCGCTGCCGAGCAGTTTGCGCATCGGATTAACGCGGCCATCCCAGCCGTTGAAATCGCCGACCACGCTGACGCGCTGCGCATTCGGCGCCCACACCGCGAAGTAAACACCGGCATCGCCGCCGATCGTGCGCAGATGAGCGCCAAACTTTTCGTAAATCTGCCAATGCTGTCCTTCGGCGAAAAGATGGAGATCGACTTCGCCCATGATCGGACCGTAGCGATATGGGTCGCGCGCTATCGATTCCGATCCATCCCAACCCGTTAGCCGAAGATGATAATCGAGATCGCGCCCAGCGCCCGGCACAGACGCCTGAAAAAAGCCGTCGCGATGAATCTTCTCGGCCGCGATTGTCGATTGTCGATCTACCAAGATGTCGACCTTCTGCGCGTCCGGGCGAAAGACGCGAATCGCCAGATCATCTCCCATTCGGTGCGGCCCTAAAATCCGGAACGGATCGGAATGGGTGCCGGACAAAAAGCTGTTCAGCTCGTCCGGCGGCAAGCCGGCCACTTCAAAAGGCTTCATGCGAGTTCAACTTAGGGTTCGTGGCGCGCTTTTCAATGAGACGGAGGGAACGCACCTCCGATGCGTCCGTTGAACTCGCAGAAAATAAGTCGGACGCCTCGGAGAGCGGTTCCTAGCTGTCAGCGTGGACACTTTCCATTTTGATTGGCTCGGAAGGCATCGCATACTTCTTCGCGATGGAAACAACGACACGCGAAGCAGTTGACGAACTGCTTCAGACTTACGGCGAGACCGGTGGTATCAATTATCTCGATGCCGCGGCCACTTTGCCGTCGCGCCTCGCGATCGAGGTTGCCTGTGCCGAACTGATGAGCTTGATGTTCCCTGGCTTTCGAAGCGAGGCGCTGGTGAGTTCCGAAGATTTGGCCAAGACGACGCACACTCGAATGAGAAATTTGCGCGCCCGCCTCAAGACTGAAATTTGCCGGAGCCTCGGAAAAATTCCGCCGAACGAAGCGATCGAAGCGAGAGCGGATGAAATCTTGTCGTCATTCCTGTCGAAACTGCCGCAACTGCGCCGCGTTCTTTGGACCGACATCGATGCCGCTTACGAAGGTGATCCCGCTGCAAAAAGTTATGAGGAAATCATTCTCGCGTATCCGGCGCTCGAAGCGATCGCGATTTATCGAATGGCGCATGAACTTTACGACAAAGTGACCCTTGTTCCCCGCATCATGACCGAATGGGCGCATGGCCGCACCGGCATCGACATTCACCCAGGCGCGGAAATCGCCTCGCATTTCTTCATCGATCACGGAACTGGCGTCGTGATCGGCGAAACGTCTGAAATTGGTTCGCGCGTAAAGCTTTATCACGGCGTGACGCTCGGCGCGCGCAGCTTCCAAAAGGATGAACACGGGAAAATCAAGAAAGGCGGCAAGCGCCATCCGACAGTCGGGGACGACGTGACAATTTATCCGGGTTCGACGATTCTCGGCGGCGAAACAATGATTGGCGCAAGATCGACAATCGGGGGAAACGTTTTTCTAATGCAAAGCGTCCCGCCTGATTCGCTCGTTTATTACGAGGAAACGCAACTCAAGATTGTGCCAAAGCGAAATCACAAACCGTCGAGCCTGAGCGACGAATTTCACGAATGATTTACCTCGATTACAACGCTACCACTCCGCTGTGCAAACCAGCGCGCGACGCGATGCTGCCGTATCTCGACGAATTTTTCGGTAATGCTTCGAGCATTCACCAGGCTGGACGTCATGCGCGCGCCGCAATCGATACTGCTCGCGACAAAATCGCTGGCCTGCTGCGGGCAAAGCCGCACGAAATTATTTTCACGAGCGGCGGGACCGAATCGTGCAATCTCGCGGTGCTCGGCCTCGCGCGATGTCGATCTTCGCGCGGCGGTCACATCGTTTCGAGCAAGGCCGAGCATCACGCGGTCCTCAACTCGATCGAGCATTTGGAGAAACACGAAGGATTCGAGGTCACCTGGCTCAACCTTTCGGAAAACGGCATGGTCGATCTTGATCAACTCGCCGACTCGATTCGGCCGGAAACGCGACTGGTTTCAATCATGACTGCGAACAACGAAACCGGCGTGATCCAGCCGATGTCGGAAATCTCGAAAATCTGTCGTGAACGCGGAGCACTTTTGCACAGCGATATGGTGCAGGCATTCGGCAAGATCGACGTTCTCGCCGTGGCGGGACTGGTCGACGCCGCCAACTTCGGAGCGCACAAATTCTACGGGCCGAAGGGCTCGGGATTTCTTTTCCTCCGAAGCGGATTGTCGATCCAACCGATCATGTTCGGCGGCGCGCACGAAAACGAACGGCGCCCCGGGACAGAAAATGTCGCGGCGATCGCCGGCATGGCCGCGGCCGCGGAATTTGTTTTAGCGAATCGTCAGACGGAACAAGATCGACAACTGAAGCTGCGCGATGAGCTTTGGAACTTGATTTCGCAAAATGTGCCGGACGCGAAACTCAACGGCGACGAAACACTTCGACTCGCGAACACGCTCAACGTGAGCTTGCTTGGGATCGATTCCGAAACGCTGTTGATCGCGTTCGATCTTGAAGGCGTTTGCGCGTCGAGCGGCTCGGCTTGCATGGTGGGTTCGGTTGTCGCGTCGCATGTTTTGCTGGCGATGGGACTGCCGATGGAACGCGCGCGCTCGGCCGTTCGGTTTTCGTTAGGCAAATGGACGACCGCAGAAGAGATCGATCGTGCCGCGGACGCGATTGATCGCATTTTCAATCGACTCGCGAAGACGAAAACAAAAAGCAACAGCGCGTATGCGGTTGCTTAAGCAACTCGAATTCGCGTTCGAAAGATCGACCATTCATCCTCCCACCGGACGAGATGTCGCTCTTGAAACGACGGCGCGCGACATTTTGTCCGCTCTCGGTGCAACTCGGCTCGCGGATTCCGTTCGAGTCGAATGGAATCCCCGGCTGCAAACCTGCGCCGGGCATGCACATTTTCGCAAAAAATTGATCTCGCTAAATCCACGACTCTGCGAGCACGGAGTCACCGAGATTGATCGAACGTTGCGCCATGAAATCGCTCATCTGCTTGCGCAACTGCGCTCGGGGCGGCGCCGAATCTTACCGCATGGCGCAGAATGGCGAGACGCATGTCGCGATCTTGGCATTGGCGACGAAGTGCGCTGTCATAACTTACCGTTCCAAGCAAAAAGGTATGCAGCGCGGTTCGTTTATCGATGTCCCAACTGTCGCCGCGATTTCCCACGCGTGCGCCGGGTGCGAGGCGCGGTTGCTTGCCTGGCTTGTTGCCGCGCGCACAACCGCGGGAAATTTGATGCGCGCTTTCGATTGCAGCTTTGTAGCGGCAGTCTACGACCGACGGTCGAATCAATAATGCGACGGTCCTAGAGCGCCGCTACCGCACTTCCTCGTCTTTCGCGGCTTTCTCTCCGCGCAATTTTGCCTGGATAAACCTGTCGATCTCCCCGTCCATCACGGCTTGAACATTGCTGGTCTCGGCGCCGGTGCGGTGGTCCTTTACCATTTGATACGGTTGGAAAACGTATGAGCGAATTTGGCTGCCCCAGGCGATATCGCCTTTCTCGCCATATTGCCGATCAATCTCGGCGCGCTTTTTGTCCTGCTCGATTTCGTAAAGCTTCGCTTTCAACATTTTGAGTGCAAGCTCGCGGTTGCGCCCCTGACTGCGCTCTGCCTGGCAGGCAACGACGATGCCGGTCGGCTTGTGCGCGATGCGCACGGCAGTTTCGACTTTGTTGACGTTTTGCCCTCCTTTCCCCCCGCTACGGAAGGTGTCGATCTCCAGATCGGCGGGGTTAATTTCGATAGGTGCGGAATCGGCAATCTCCGGGACAACATCGACGCTGGCAAAGGAAGTGTGACGGCGTTTGTTCGCATCGAAAGGCGAGATGCGCACCAACCGATGCACGCCGCGCTCGGCTTGAAGATGACCATAGGCGTATTCGCCACTTACCAGCAGCGTGGCCGATTTGATGCCGACTTCCTCGCCGACCTGTAGATCGACAATCTGCGATTTGAATCTATTGCGCTCGATCCAACGTTGATACATGCGCAACAGCATGTCCGCCCAATCGCACGATTCCGTCCCGCCCGCGCCGGAATGAATAGTCACGAACGCATTGGCGCGATCGTTTTCGCCGGAAAGAAATTGGCGCAGCTCAAATTCCTCGAGCTTGCGGACGAGCAGGTCGTGCTCGGCGGCGACTTCATGCTCGGCGCGGGTGCGCGCAGCGGCGTCTGTTTCTTCCGCGGCTAATTGTTGCAATGCCCCGAAGTCTTCAACTTCACGTTCCAATTCGCGCAAGGGATTGATGAGCGAGCGCAAGCGGGAGACTCCCTCGACATCGGCTTGGGCGCGTTCGCGGTTAGACCAAAAATCTGGGGCGCTCATCCGCCCCTCAAGTGCCGCTAAATCATTTTGCAGCTTGGAGAGGTCAAAGAAACCTCCCCAAGTCGCGGACACGCGATTTCAAATCTTCTGCATCGATCGGCGGAAGCTCGTTAGCCATAGGCAAAGATAACGGAAGCTTAATTATACGCAAAAGATGCAGCGACGTGCCTGTGACGCGTGCGCAGGGCCCACAGGGCGGTAGGCTACACTAATTTTTTGATCGCGCGCTGGAATCTTGGCGCGGGCGAGCCGGCTCGAGACGAAAAATCGTTTCGCCTTCTTTCATGAGATCGAGACGGTCACGGGCGATGGTTTCGAGATAAGTCGCGTCGGTCTGGAGCAAGGTCACTTCGCGGGTCTGATGAGCGAGCAACACCTTCTGCTCGTTCACTTGCGCTTGCAGATGGTCGATCTCGGCGCCGCTTTGCGTCAGCTTCTTGTACGGTGGAACAAACAAACTCACGATCACGAGCCAGAGTGCGAGGATGAGTAAGGCACGCAGGAGCCGGTTCAATCGCTGCCAAACGGTGGCTTCGCGACGCGCACGGAAATCGCCGTAGGTCTGATCCACTTAGCGCATCTTACCTCCGTAAACGGCTTTGTCACCAAGTTCTTCCGCGATTCGCAGAAGCTGATTGTATTTCGCCACGCGATCAGTCCGGCAAAGTGAACCGGTCTTGATTTGGCCTACGTTTGTCGCGACCGCGATGTCGGCGATGGTTGTGTCCTCCGTTTCGCCGGAGCGATGGCTGATTACCGCGGTGTAATTATTCTTCTTCGCGAGATCGATTGTTGCCAACGTTTCCGTGAGCGTGCCGATCTGGTTCACTTTCACCAAAATCGAGTTCGCCACATGCTCGGCGATTCCTTTGCGCAAGAATTCGACGTTGGTGACAAAAATATCGTCACCGACGAGTTGAATTTTGCCGCCGAGACGCGCGGTCAACTTTTTCCAACCGGTCCAGTCATCTTCGGCGCAGCCGTCTTCAATCGAGATGATCGGAAAACGCGAGCAAAGATTGGCATAGTAATCAATCAACTCTTCAGCGGTCCGTTTTGAGCCATCGGATTTTTTGAAAATATAAACCTCGCGCTCGCGGTCGAAAAATTCCGAGGAGGCGGGATCGAGCGCGATAAAAATTTGCTGGCCAAGTTTATAACCAGCTTTCTCAATCGCGGCCGCAATCGATTCGAGCGCGTCGTCCACCGATTTCAATTGCGGCGCGAACCCGCCCTCGTCGCCGACCGCGGACGAAAGATGTCGCTTTTTCAACACGGACTTGAGCGCGTGAAAGACTTCCGCGCCGTAACGCAGGGCTTCGGCAAACGTCGGCGCGCCGCGCGGCACGATCATAAATTCCTGAAAATCGATTGGCGCGTCGGAGTGCGCGCCGCCGTTTAGGATGTTCATCATTGGCACAGGTAGAACTCTCGCGTCCGCGCCGCCGAGATAACGAAAGAGCGGAAGATTTTCAGAGACCGCAGCTGCATGCGCGACGGCGAGGGAAACGCCGAGGAGCGCGTTCGCCCCGAGATGTTTTTTGTTCCGCGTGCCGTCCAGATCAATCATCTTGTTGTCGATCTTTGCCTGGTCGCGCGCATCCCAACCCTCGAGCGCGGGAGCGATAATTTCATTCACATTGGCGACTGCTTTCGTCACGCCTTTGCCGCCGTACCGTTTCTTGTCGCCGTCGCGCAATTCCCAAGCTTCGTGCTCGCCGGTGCTGGCCCCGCTCGGAACCGCCGCGCGGCCGAGCGCGCCGCCTGCCAGTCGCACATCGACTTCGATGGTCGGATTGCCGCGCGAATCGAGAATCTCCCGCGCAGCTATCTGACTGATCTTGCTTTTTTCCATCGTACTAGTTGGCCGCGTCATGATGCGCGGCCGTCGAATCTCGTTCAATCAATCTTTGTGCGACTCAGGCGAGACGCTGGCGATAAAGTGCGGGATCAACCGCGGCGGCCATCGCTTCGAGATTCAAGTTCGCCTGAAGAAATGCGTTCACTTCTCTGGCAGCTTCGAGCGGCTCTTTCAGCACGCGATGGTAATCGACCGCCAAAAATGAAAAGGCCGGTTGCGCTGCCAACCATTGTTCAAGCTGCTCGAGCTGACTCCGAAAAATCTTTGCCAGCGTTGCCTCGTCCGCACTGGCCTTACCTTGGCGCTCCAGCATCGCGCGTTGACTAGCGAGAATCTCTTCCATGGGCCGTCTCATGAGAAGCAATCGATAATGAAACTGGCCATCGGCCGGAAGTTCGCGCACGAGAACATGAATGATCTTGACTGCGTGCCCTCGCGCTTGATCGAGCCAACTCCGGTCGCTGCGAAGGCGTTTCACCGGCTCGAATTCAAAATAGCCGTGCAGATTGCTTTCATCCGCGGCGCGCAGGTTGTCCGTTAACGGCGGGAGACCGCCAGCAGCCAGCATCTGCATCATCAGGGAAGTGCCGGAACGCGGCAGGCCGCTTACGACGGTGATGAAGTCGCTTTGCATGCGTAATTTCCGGCGGCGGGACGGAATCTCCAATCAGACTTCGTCGCTGGAATGGCCAAGTCGTGCCTTTCAGAGAGCACGACAGATTTTTGTCGGTACAGCGAAGGCCGTCCAGTCCTTCCTCATCCAGTAGCTCCGGTTTCTTCCCGATCTGTTTGATTGGTTCCCACTTGTAATAACCTTTCGGATTGTCCACATCGGCGGCGCATTCGCCGTCGATCAACAACTTTGCTCCAGTCCGGTTCAAGCATCTGCGTCATCAGGAGGTTCCGAAACGTGAAAGCCCAGAAAGGAGGACGAAAGTCTTTCCTGATCTCCGCGTCCGGCTTGGGATCGGGTCGTTCGCCCAAAAGAATCTTCAACCGCTCTTCGGGCTTGGGAATTTCCGGGCAGTCTGATTCCTCCGAGCGGGCCATGGCCACGCCCGATATTAAAATGCGCCATGGGCAAGCGGTGGAGCAGACTGACCGCCCTAAGCCCCCTATCTACAGTTTGCTGACTCAATCCTTGTACCTGGTGGATGGCGAGCAATTGCCGTCATCTTCCGATGGGAAGCAGCCTTGGCTGGGTCGCGTTCATTGTAGAGGAGGGCCAGGAGGCGATGGGCGTTGAGCAAACCCGGTTTGATCATAAGGCTGGTTTCCAAGGCGAGGATAGCGCGCTCGTCCTGGCCTAGGCGGGTCAAAGCGAGGCCGAGGTGATAATGGGCCAGCGGCTTGTGATGCGCCACAGCGATGGCGCGTAAGCAATGCTCGGCAGCTTCTTGATTACGCCGTTGATTGAGAAGCGCGACGGCAAGTCCGTGATGACTGGCGGGATTATCGTCATCGATCTTCAGCTCTCGGTTGAAAGCGGTCTCCGCCTCCTTCCATTTTCGCAGCTTCAGGTACACGCGGCCGAGCTCTTGTTGCAGATGACGCATATTTTGTTGGAGTGCCTCGACTTTTTTCAAGTGTGCCAGTGCCTCCTCCGTTTTTCCCTCATGGAAACAGATCATGCCCATGAGCAGATCGATTTGCGGAATGAGACGCGCCTGCTCTTGGCCGAGGGCAGCGGTGCCCGCGTCCTTGTCCTGGGCAAGCGTTTCCACGATGCGCCGACAGTCCGGCACCCGGCCGAGTGCCAGATAACAATTGGCAAGAATGAGCGACAGAAGCATTCGCGCCGGCTCAGCAGCGTGCAGTTCTTCAAGGATGGGTAAGGCTTCGGCCGGGCGTCTCGCATCGAGGAGTGATTGCGCCAGGTTATAGCGGTTCGTTCGTTGGGCGATCTCGGCCGCTTTCTCGGCATTGGTATCCGGCTTTTCGATGTAACCGAGCGCGACGAACTGTTGCAGCAAGGCACGCGAAGCCGCGGGATCCTGACAGCGATCTGGTGGATGCATTCCAGACTCGCCTTCGACCGTTTCCCAACTCGGGATTGTCGCGATCTCGACCGGCCTGGCGAAAGCCTCCAGCAGCGGCTTTCCGTCCATGTCTGCGCCGATCGGCAATCCGAACAATGTCAAAACTGTCGGAACGATGTCGAGTAACGTCGGCGGGCCAAAAATCCATTCATCCTTTCGGACGTTCGGACCTGTGAGCGTAAAAATTCCGAATGGCCGGTGCCAGGCGGCCAGACCGCCAGTCTCCTGCGGGGTAAGGACTGGCCGCAAATTATCGCTGTAGTAGCCGTGATCGGAGCAAAGCAGAACGGTCGTATCTTTACCGGCCAGTTCCAGTAGCCGGCCCAGAAGCATATCGTGAAACCGGTAGCAGCCATTGACCACGTCTTTGTAGAGCGAGAAATCCTGTTCCGGGACCTGCTCCATGCGCGGCGGATGATAGTGCATGAATCCATGGCAGAAATGATCGATTGACGTGTCGCAAATCGCCATGAAATCCCACGGCTCATTTTCCATCACCCAGGTGGCGGCGGCGTGCATGCTCACGCATTCCGCCAAGAGGACGGCGGCGATCCAAAGCCGGCGATCCTCTTTTTGATCGATCGTTTCCGCTTGCGGGATGAAGAGACGCATATCCCGGACGGAAAGCGTCGAAGAAAGAACGCGAAGTCGCGCGAGCGGCTCGATGAGACGCGCCGGATAAATCGTTTCCGGCGGAAGCGGCCACGGCTCTCCGGAAGCGATCCCACGGGCCAAGCCAAATTGGCTGGTCACGCAAACCCCGTTGATCGGTTCCGCGGGATGGCTGGCAAACCAACCGAGCACGTGCGTGCGCAACCCCGATTGGGTAAGAATATTCCAGATCGCTTTGCACCGGCGGCTGGTGCTCGTGACCGCACGAACCCCGCCGAGCGGATTAGGTTCAGTGAAGCCATGAACGCCGTGCTTATCCGCGCGTTTGCCCGTGGCAATCGAGTTCCAGAGCATCGGTGACAGCATGGGTTGAAGCGAGAGCAACTTGCCCATCACACCGCCCGAAACCAGCCTCTCGAAATTAGGCATCATCCCCGCTTCGAGAAGCGGTTGGATGATTTTCCAATCCGCCGCATCCCAACCGAGCAAGAGCACCTTTTTCGCGAGCCGTTCGGACATGACCGATAACCTACCCAACTGAACCCCATCGAGAATGCAAACGACGAACCATGGAGACTATGGTTCCTCGGCTCGCGAGTTTACACCCCTTGCGTCAAATGAAGTCCATTCCCCGTCCCCGCCTTAAGCGGGGTGGGGTTTTCGCTTGTGTTCTCAGCCGCGGCGCATGGCGAGCGACCTGCGATCAAGCGGCCGCTTGCGGGCGCCGCCGCATCACCATCGTCACACCAAGAGCACCGAGCGCCAATAACGATAGAGTGCTGCCTTCGGGCACGGGCGCACTGAACTCTGAGACAGTAAGCTCACCGTCACCAAAAAGGTTGTCCGCAGTGTGCACTCGGAATCCGAAAATATTGCCGGCGGTCACGGTAGTCGAAAATGTGCCACTTCCTTGATGGCCATTATCGGCCAGGAAAGTGGGCACTCCGTTCAAGAGAAAGTAGGCGCTGTCGAATGTACCGGTGTCCGTGCTGAAATAGCTCCAGTTGAAACTGACGGTACCAGCAGCAGCGGTGGCAATCGTAAAATCCGTATCGCCAGGATTACCCGACTGCGAAGAGCCTCCGTGCAACGTAATGGAAGCGGGCGCTCCCGTCGTGTCCACAAAGCCATTGGAGTCACCGGTATTTGTAAGGGTCCAATTACTTGGGGCGTAATAGCCCGAAAAATCTGCTTTCGCTGCTGCGGGCATGGCCACCGCAGCCAGCCCAGCCGTAGCCAGGGCATAGCGGGAAAGGGATTTTTCCAAGTTAGTCGAAACGGACTGATTGCGCGTGCGGGTTGGCGCTGAGGTTTTCATGCGCCGAGGAGTATCAGGATCGTTTTTCGTTGGCAAGAAAAAAATGAGATTTTTTTGACTTTTTTCTGTAGCCACGGTGCTCTGTCGCCGTGCTCGGCTCCGAGCGTTCGCCCGATTGAGCAGGGCGGCTACAATTCTCGCTGTAATCCGCCGCCGACATTCCCAGTGGCAATCTCCGAGACGTGGGATAACATGGGCAATGTTCCTGATGCGACGATCTCTGACGGCCGCCTTTTTGCTTGCATTGTCCGTCGCCTTCGCGGCAGACGCGCCGCACCTGTCGCACGATCAGCTCACCAAAGCGGTCCGCAGCGATTCGATCAGCATTCCCACGCCGGGCGAGCTTTTTGCCGCGCTCGAAAAACCGGGCAAGCCAAATTGGACGGGCCAATATCGCGGCCCCATCCCGATGACCTACCGCAACCGGGCGCAGATTGCGCTCAACCTCGGCGGCTTGATCGCTGACGGCTTCATTGCCGTCGAAGCCAAGGATAGCCAGCAGGTCAAGAACATCGGCTCGGACATCATCAAACTCGCCAAAGCGCTCGGGGTAAGCGAGAACCTGCTCAGCCGCGGCAACAGCATCAACGAATTTGCCGAGAACGACGATTGGGATGTTTTACAGGAAGAACTGGAAGCGACGCAAAACGAAGTAAAATCGTCCATGCAAACGCACAGCGACCAGGACCTGGTCATCCTCGTCAGCGTGGGCGGCTGGATTCGTGGCACGCAGGTGGTCAGCGCGGCCATCATGCAAAATTATGATGAGCGCAGCGCAAAAGTTTTGCGGCAACCGGCGCTGGTCAGCTTCATCCATTCGAAAATCAACGACATCTCGCCCGGACTTCGCGCTGAACCGCTCGTCAAAGATGTGAATGAGCAACTCATCGGCATCGAGAAGCTCGTCTCTTTCCCGGCGAGCAAAGCCCCCAGCATCGATGAGGTGCGAAAAGTGAACGAAGCGATGGGCAAAGTGATGGAGGCAATTCAGAACAAGACGGATGCAAGATGAAACGCCGCTTGCCAATCTTATTGTCGATGTTCATGTTCGCCGCCAGCCTCTCGGGCGCAGAGACGGACCGCGAAGTGCAAGCGCGCAAAACCGCGCTCGATCTCGCCGGTGCATTTACAAACGATGGATTCAAAATGCGCGACGGTCATTGGTGCGGGACGATCACGCCGCATGAGCTCGCCCTTATCGCCGTAAATTTGTACGCCGGAAACCAGTATTGGTTTTCGGTCGGCGCGATCGAACCGGCGAAAAAGATCGCGGTCGCCCTTTATGACGAGAGCGGAAAGCAGGTCACGACCGAAAACTACAATGCGGGCGAAAAAGCCGCCGCTGGGTTCTCACCCACGAATAGCGGCCAGTACTTCGTTTCAGTTGATCTGGTCGAAGGCGCGGCCAGCAGCTTCTGTCTGGTCTATTCTTACAAGTAACGCGCGCGGAGAAATGGGGGAATGGTTTAAGCTTCGGGGAAGCTTTCGTGAACGTAGAACGGAAAAGAGAGATCTTCCTTCTTCTGCATGCATCGATCGCGACCGCGGTCGCGCTGGCCGGATGCGCCGAATCCAATCCGAGTCAGGCGACGGCCCCGAACGGTGGAAAATTCTACGCCGTTATCACGGATTCCGCTCCATTCTATCGCTATGGTCCGCAGCAGGGCAACGGCCCAGATATGAAACTGCAAAAAGATAGACTGATGACGCTGATTCGCCCCTCGTTCGGTTATTGCAAAGTGAAATTGACCACCGGCGAGCAAGGATACGTCGCGAGTGACGATATCGGGCCGGCGCCTCCCGCACTTGTTGCCGCCGCGACTGCGCCGCCACCTCATCCGTCCCGAGCCGCGCGCTTTCCATTCGATTCGTCAGACCCGCGTCTCATCGAGCCGCAAGAGTCGCTTCCAGAATTCAACCCGGAACCGACTCCGATTCCAGGTCTATCACCATCCGGCAACTAGAATAAGCAGGGACGAATGCCGACGCGTGTTTTGCGCGGCATTTCCTTTTCGTTATTCGAGTTTCGTCATTTCGATTTAGAGTTTTGGGATGCGCCATTTTTCTATCCGTGTTAAATCCGTCTAATCCGTGGTCTATTTTCTTTGCGGCAATTTGGCGATGATGTCGATCCAGGTTTTTTACGAGGGCAATGTGCAAGGCGTCGGCTTTCGTTGGTCGATTCGACACATCGCCAAAGGTTTCGAGCTCACCGGCTGGGTGCGCAACTTGCCCGATGGCCGGGTTGAACTCCAGATCAGTGGCGAGGACGACGAAGTGCGCGCTTTTCTCGCTGCCATCATCCAAAGCGAGCTCCGCGCCCATATCCGCAAGCAGACAGAAACTGCGCTACTGGCGCCTGTGACTGCGCACGGCTTTGAAATTCGCCATGATTGATGCGGCGGTCGCGGTCAGCGGACTGACCAAGGTTTTTCCCGTCCCGTTCCATCGACAACCGATCGTAGCGGTGCGCGATCTCGATCTTCGCATCCAAGCCGGCGAAGTTTATGGACTGCTCGGCCCGAACGGTTCCGGCAAGAGCACGACGCTCAAAATCATTCTCGGTCTCGTTTCGCCCACGCGCGGCCACACGGAAATTTTCGGCTGCGACAGCCGAATGGTCGAGAGCCGTAAAGCCGTCGGGTTTCTGCCGGAGAATCCATACTTCTACAAATATCTTACAGGCGAAGAGACTCTGCGTTTTTTCGGCAGGCTCTGCGGACTCAGCGGCGCCCGATTGAAAAAGCGGATCAGCGAATTGCTGGAACTGGTCGGCCTAACCAATGCACGCGATCGCCGCTTGGGCACATATTCAAAAGGCATGCTTCAGCGCGTCGGGCTCGCGCAAGCGTTGATCAACGAACCGAAACTGATCCTGCTCGACGAGCCGACCGCCGGCGTCGATCCCGCCGGCTCCAGCGAAATTCGGAACTTGATTGTCGATCTTAAACGGAGCGGAATCACCGTCTTGCTCTCGTCACATTTGCTGGCGCAAGTCCAGGAAATCTGCGACCGCGTCGCCATTCTCGCGAACGGCGTTCTCGTGCGCGAGGGACAGCTCGCGGAACTGATCGCCATCGAAAATCAAACCGAATTTGTCGTGGCCGATGCCTCTTCCCATCTCGTCAAGGAAATTGAATCGCTGATCGGCCGATCAAACGCGCAACTCATCGAACGCCGACGATCGACAACGACCCTCGAGAGATTGTTTCTCGAGGCGACGAAAAATGACCAGAAAATAACGAAATCCTAATGACGAATGATGAAAAGGTCGAGGAGCTGGTAACGCAATCGTTCGTCAATCGAGCTTTGTCATTCCTTCGTCATTCGTCATTCGAGCTTCGTCATTCATTCATCATTCGTACCGGCGCAAGATGATAGAAGATCGACATCGCGCGTTTTCCTTCGGCCGCATCTTCGCGATCACGGCCAACACGCTGACCGAGCTGACGCGCCAAAAGGTTTTTTATGTCCTGCTCATTTTCGCGCTGCTTTTGATCGGCAGCTCCATGTTTATGGCGCGCCTCGCTTTTCAGCAGGAATTCCAGATTCTGAAAGATGTCTCGCTCGGCGCAATGTCAGTCTTTACTTCGTTGCTGGCCATTGTCGCGACCGCGCGACTCATTCCGCAAGACATCGAGGACCGCACCATCTATACGATCCTTGCCAAGCCGGTGCCACGTTTCGAGTACGTGCTCGGCAAGCTCGCCGGCGTGCTCTTGCTGCTTGCCATCAGCATGCTGGTCATGAGCGCGATGTTTCTCCTGGTACTCTACACGCGCGAACAAACTATGTTGCACCAAACATTGAGTCAGATGACCGCCGCGCCGCGCGAGCAAGTGGATGACGCTTTGCGCGCGGTCCGCTCTTCCGCTCTCCATATCGGCATCTTCCCTGGCATCGCCATCATCTACCTGAAGGCATGTTTGATCGCGGCGTTGACACTTTTTGTTTCCACGTTCGCGACCACGAACATCTTCACGATTGTGGTGATGGTTTTCATTTATTTCATCGGCCATCTACAAGCGCTCGCCCGCGAATATTGGTTGCAAGACCACAGCGCTGGCTGGATGGCACGCCTCTTTCTCATGCTGGTCGCGCTCATCTTTCCAGATTTGCAAACCTTCAATCTGGTCGACGATATCGTGGCCGGCGCGGTGATTCCGCTCGGATTGTTCGCAAAAACCGCTGCGCTCGGAAATTTTTATACAACGATCTACGCATTGCTGGCCGCATTCGTTTTCTCCGGGAAAGAATTATGACGCGTCTCGTTTGCCTATTCGTGGGTCGCTGCGGCCACCGAAGGCTGCTACCAGCGCTGGTAATCGTGCTCGTCCTTGGGGCCGCAAAATTGCCCATCGAACGTGAACTCTCCGCCGTTCATCGACAAGAACATCTTCGCGGCGTCGAGTTTAATCTCGATCTTCGAGAGCGAGTTGGGCAACTCGGTTTCATCGCGGCGCTCAGCGGATTTCGCTCGATCGTTGCTGACGTTCTTTTTATGCAGACACGCGTGGCGTGGGAACGCACTGAGTGGGGCCGCCTGCTTTGGTTGTTCCGCCAGGTCACAACCTTGCAGCCGCGCGCGATTTTGTTCTGGGACATGGCTGCCTGGCACATGGCTTGGAACGCGAGCGTGGCCGCCATGAACGATCGAACTCAGCCGCGCCTCGCTCTGCGTATCAAGGCACAAAAGAAATATTTTGCCCTCGGTAAAGATTTCCTTGAGCGCGGAATAAAGAATAATCCCAAACGACCGCAGCTCTACGAATCATTGGCGCGGCTGTACAAAGAGAAATACCAAGATCACGCGCGCGCGTCCGAATTTTTCGCCAAGGCAGCGGCCTTGCCCGGCGCGCCGAGTTACGACAAACGGTTTTCCGCCTACGAGCTTTCCTATTGCGAAGGTCATGAGCGCGAGGCCTATCAACGTCTGCGCCAACTCTACGACACGGGTGAAAACGAACGACTGCCGACTCTGATCACGCGGCTGAAGTCTCTCGAAGACAAATTAAACATCGCGCCGGATCAGCGCATTCGGGAGACGGAACCGTTAAATCGTTAAATCATGAATCGTTAAATCGTCAGATCGGATCACGATTCTCGACTTTTAACTTTTTAACCTTTGTAACTCTTTTAACGTCTTAACCAGTGCGTTTCGCGATCTTCAGCGACATTCATGCCAACCTCGAGGCGCTCGAAGCCGTGCTGGAGGACGCGCGCGAGCGCAAGTGCACGCATTTTGTTTGTCTGGGCGATGTGGTCGGTTACAACGCCAACCCGCATGAGTGTGTCGAGCGCATGCGTAAAATGGACTGCCCCATCGTTAAGGGCAACCACGACGAGCAAGCCTCGCTCATTGAATCGTCGCGCGATTTTAACGAATTGGCCGAACAAGCGATGGCCTGGACGCGGGGCAATTTGACGGCAGACGACAAAGAATGGTTGCGCGGCCTGCCCTTGCAGCGGCAAGTGGGCGATTTCACCATTGTCCACGCCACCCTCGATACTCCGGAGCAATGGGGTTACGTCTTCAATAATCTCGACGCCGCCGCGAGTTTCACTTATCAGCACACGACCGTTTGTTTCTTCGGCCACACCCATGTGCCCATGGCATTTATTCGCGACGACAACGGGATAAGACGCGTCAAAATCGAGCGGCTTCAAATCGAGATCAGTAAAAAATACTTCATTAACGCCGGTAGTGTCGGGCAACCGCGTGATTCCGATTGGCGCGCCGCCTACTGCGTTTATGACACGGAAGAAAATGTCGTTGAACAGCATCGGGTAAAATACGATTTACCAGCGGCGCAAGAAAAAGTCATCAAGGCCGGGTTGCCCGAGCTTCTCGCCCACCGGCTTTCGCTTGGCCGATGAGGCCGATTTCACGATTCTTGATTCAACGCTGTAACGCCCGTGAATTCCATTCTCATCATTAAGCCGAGTTCGCTCGGCGACGTTGTGCACACCTTGCCGGCCGTAGCCTTGATTCGCGAAGCCTGCCCCGAGGCTGATATTACTTGGATCATTAATCCCGAATGGGCGCCGCTCCTGCGCGGAAATCCCGATGTCAATCATGTTCATCTTTTTCCGCGCGGTGAATTCCGTGGACTGGGCGCGGCGGCGAGTTTGCTGCCCTGGTTGAAACAAACAAGAAAACTTCGTCCCGATCTCGCACTCGATTTCCAAGGTCTCTTGCGCAGCGCGCTCATCGGAAAAGTCAGCGGCGCCAAAGAAATTTACGGAATGAGCGACGCGCGCGAAGGCTCGCGCTGGTTCTATGACTGCATCGCTAAAGTCGAGCACGGCGAACACGCCATTGAGCGATATTTGAAACTGGCAGAATGTGCTGGCGCCAGGGTAAATGAATCGCTGCGCTATCCTCTTCCGAGCGGCGACCCGCTGCCCCGTTTCGATGAACATCCGCCATTTATCTTGCTCCATCCCTTTGCGCGCGGCCGGAGCAAATCTCTCTCCAATGCCGTAATCGAGGAGTTCTGCCGTGTGTTTGCTCCCACCCGCGTCGTGGTTGTTGGTCAGTCGTATCGCAAGTTCGACCCGCCGGCCAACTGCATCGAGCTCACGAACCAAACTTCACTGCTTCAGTTAATCTGGCTGATTCGCGTGGCGGGTTTCATCGTGAGTGTGGACAGCGGCCCGATGCATATCGCCGCCGCCGTTACCCATCGCTTAGTGTCGATCCACACCTGGACCGATCCCCGCCGCGTCGGCCCCTACAATCCGGACGCCTGGATTTGGAAAAACGGCCAACTTCTGCGCGTCAGCGAACTCAAGACGGCGAAGATCCGACGACGTGGTCGTCGCTTTAAGACCAAAGATGTGCCAGTAGTCACCGAACTCATTCGCCCACTCGTCCCCGTCGATCCCATGCTGATTTAGAAGCCACTGCCTTCTTATTGGCCCGAAACAAATTGAAGTGACCGGAAAGAAATTCTCACCGAAGAACTGTTCAACCAAATCGTTCTCGAGTGGCAAGACCTGCGCGATCGTCTCTTGAAACGGCGGAATGCCCGAGATCGCGTTTGGAAGCAGCCGAATCTCCAAAACCATCTGGGCAAGGATTGGCCGCTTACTGCGATTAGGCTAGCTCATTCGCCCCATCGTCCCGTCGATCCGATGTTTGGTGCAATTGCAGCCTTGTCCTCAGCGCTATTTTGACCGGACGACCTTCTGCGCCGCCGAGGTGGTGCCGTCCTTGAACGTCACCTGCACGGTCGCGAACTCGGAGTCCTTTGGCACGCTGGTAAAAATATCGTCACCAACCTCATACATTTTTTCGGTCGGCTTGAATTTGAAAGTCTGATCGAGTGCCTCGCTATTGAGCGAATAGTGCACCTCTTTGATGATCGGGCGATATGACATCAGCGTGGTGAAATAGAGGAGCACTTTCCCGTCGTAATCACGAAAGCTCAGCCATGCTCCTGAGGCGGCATTGAGCATCATTTTTCCCTGCGCGAACTGCTCGTCGGTCGTGGAAAACCTGAGCGTGTATGGACCATTCGTCTGCTCGTTCTTGTCCACATATTTCACCTCGATACTGTGCTCGCCGGGTGGAAGGTTTGGCAGCGGAAGGTGCAGGTTCACCATGGGTAAACCAGTCTGCGGATTACGGTTCGGGAGATGGCCCGTGGACTGGAAATCGCCTTTCCCGTCAAGCTTGTAGAAGAGCTCTTTCGCCTTGAAATCCGTCAACCCGAAGACGACGGCCCAGCCGGCATTGCTCTGCTGCGGACTGACCGTCACCGGATTTTCGAGGACCTTCTCCGGCATGCTGGAAAGCTTTGCCCAGCGAACTTCCGCGGCGTCAGCCCACTTTTGCGCCTCCTTTTTATCCAGAAAATATTTTTGGAATTTTCCGGCAGCCTGCGCTTCGCGGAACTTCTCGAGCCACTCCTTTTCCGTGCGCTGTTCAGCGAGTGTCTGATCGCCTCGCCTGGCTTCAGAATATTCCTGACTGATCAGCCACGCGAGCGGACCGAAGCCGGGATGACTCGCAGCGAGCACCTGAAGTTTCGAGAGACGCGCTTCTCCGTCGTCGAGCAAATCGACCGCAGTTTGGTAGGAAACAGTGGGGGGCTTCAGTTCGTCGCCGAAATGATGAATGGCCTCGATGGCGCCCGCTATGCCCTCCGAGGCCTTCAGCATGGCCGAATAACTCAGCCACGGATCGAGCGCTTCGAGATTCGCGGAAAGGTACTCGGTGTATTCCTTGCGCGCCGCGGCGAAGTTGCCGCCAAGCTCGTGGACGCGCGCATTATGATAATGCTCCTCGGGAGTCTTGGGCGACGCGATGAGGCCGCCGGTCGAGGAAAGAGAATCGAAATGCTTCGCGATCTTTTCCAAGTCCCGACTGGTTTTGTCCTGACCACGCACCAACCAAATAACCAGGACCGCGATGAGGCAGAGCAGAGCGGCCACGCCGACAGCCCATTGTTTTACCCCGCGACGCAGTTTCGTTAGGTCGTCGCGCAGCTTGAGAATGCCCGCTTCCAAAGCTTCGCGGCTTGCCAGCGGATGGAAAAGATGCGTGTCGGCTTTCAAGACCTGGCGATAAGCGGCCTGCAACTGGCGCAGCTCCTCCGGCTCCGGTTCGTGCGCGTCGATAGGAAAGCTTTCATCGATGAATAGGTACCAGACCTTTTTTCCACGCTGTCGCGCGTAAAGCGCTTCGTACTGAGTGTAGCTTACGCGACCAAACTCCTTATCCGCAGCGGGCGCTTGCGCGCCGTAGCAGCGCCCGACGAGCTGGACTACGCCTTTGCATTGATCGATTTGTCGGCGCAAAATCTCGCGAAGATCTCCGCCTTCCGTGCCGAAAATGTCCTGCCAAACAGGCTCGTAACCGAGAAAAGTAAGGGTATTGGCAACAAGCTGCCGGGCGCTTCGAAGTTCCTGGCTGACTGCGGAAATGAAAATCGTCGGGCGTGGGGACACCGCAGGGAAAGCTTATATCAAGTTGAGCTCGGTCTTACAAGAGCGGAGTCGCGCGGCACCATCACGGCTGCGACTGCAAGTTTTGATCAAGTTTCTCCAGTGCGCGCCTGAGCGGGTGACCCGGCCGCCAAGCTTGCGGTGCAAGCTCGCGCAGCTTGGCGACTATTTCTTTTGCTTCGCTGATCTTCAGCTCATGAAAGAGAGTGAAGGCCAGTCCGTATTCGGATTCCAATGTTAAGGGGTGCTCGCCGCCCAAGACTTTGGTTCTTGCGGCGACCACCTTTCTGTATTCGGCCTCAGCTTCAGGAAATTTATGTTCTTCGCGAAAAGTGGCCGCGAGGCTGTCTTGAAATGTAAGTGTGTGCGGATGTTCCGGGCCCAACACTTTGATGCCCAAATCGACAACGTCACGCAGCTCACTCTCGGCTTGGGCGTAGTCGCCCTTCCGGTCAAGAACGTGAGCGAGGTTGTTGCGAAGCATTAGAATCATAGGATGCTCCGGCCCCAACCTCTTCTTCCGAACCTCGAGAATGCTGCGGTACTCGGCTTCAGCTTCCTGAAGTCTATTTTGAAATAAGAGAGCAGAGGCCAACGCATGGCGGCTATTGAGAGTGTCAGGGTGGTCGCGACCGAGCACCTTCGTCTGAATGTCAATGACTCCACGCAGCTCCGTTTCGGCCTCCGAATGTTTGCCTTCTTTATTCAGCACAAAGCCCAGATTGGAGCGCGCCGCCAACGTATCGGGATTCTCTTTGCCAAGAAACTTTTCTTGAATTCGGATAACGTCTCGCGCTTCCGTTTCCGCAGCGGCAGGCTTGCCCTCGAAATCAAGGGCGGTGACCAGACCTACTCGGCTGCGCAGCGTTTCTGGACTCTCGGGGCCCAGCGCTGCCGTGCGAACGACGATCACCTTCCGGTAAACACTTTCCGCCTCTCCATATTTTCCCTGCTGCATCAGCCCCTGCGCGATTTCGTGCTGGATGCGTGCCCATTCCTTCGGGTCGCGTTGTTGATCCGTTAATTTCTCAGCATCGCGCAAATGCCGAAGCGCGTCTGCGTACTTTATGCGGCGCTGCGCCGAGAGGGAGGCGAGTTCAAACGCCCGGATCGCTTGGCTCGTCTTCGGTGTGGGCGCTTTCTGCGCCTGACCAGCAACCTGCAAGGCGAGACGTTCCGCCTCATCATAATCCCTGGCCACAAAAGCGGCGTTGGCCCGTTCGTAGCTGGTCGCGTCCGGCGCGCCTTTTAGTTGCTTGGCTAATTGCGGAAGTTTTTCGCGCAACAATTTAGGCTCAATACCCAGCTTCCTGCCCAATTCGGCATACACTTGCTCTTGCGTGGCAGCTGCGTCCTGCTCAGGTCGTGATTGCTGCACCTGTGCTTCGACATTGGGATATTCCGCGATGCCGCGGCGTAGCTTTGACATTTCCGCCGACATTGCAGTCACGGCCTGACGAGTCTCGCCAATCTCACGCGCCGCTTGCCGCTGACTTCGCAACAACCAGATGCCTAATGCAACACTGACAACGAGTAAAATCGCCACAGTCGCGGCCCATTGTTTCACACCGCGACGCAGCCGAGTGAGATCGTCGCGCAGTTTAAGCACGCTCATTTCGAGCCCTTCCCGACTGGTCAGCGGATGAAAGAGATGCGTGTCAGCTTGAAGACGCCGCCGATATGTGTCTTGAAGCGCCCGCAATTCGTCGGGCTCCGCACCACATGGGTCCGCAGGAAAGTGTTCGTCGATAAAAAGATACCAAACTTTCTTGCCTTGCTCACGGGCGTAGAGCGCTTCGTACTGCGTGTAGCTCACGCGCCCAAATTTCTCATCGAATTGGGGAGGCTCGGCCCCATAACACTTGCCGACCAGCTGCACGACACCGTTGCACTCGTCGATTTGCTTTCGCAATACTTCCCGCAGATCGCCGCCTTCGGTTCCGAAGATGTCCTGCCAAACCGGTTCGTAGCCGAGAAACATCAAGGTGTTGGCGACGAGCTGACGCGCGCTTCTCAGCTCGGCGGTAACTGCAGAAATGAAAACAGGCGGACGCGGTGACACCGTGAAAAACCACCTATCAAGTTGAGGTCAATCTTACAAGGTTGAAGCAGCGTTAATTGGCCGGACGTGGTACGTTGGCAAAGTACCGTAGCCTTTCGCAAGCGGCGTTTGTCCGACATAGTCGCAACTGAAGCTGCTGGTGCGACACGCGGCCGCGAGCGCGGCGAAGGCTTCGCTCGCGTAAACCTGTCCCGGCGGTGTAATCGGTTCGATGCGTGCGGCGCGGCTCACGTGCGTTCCGCTGTAAGTCCGGCTTCCTGTGATCGGGTCAACGAATTCGTAAACGGGACCAGCATGCAACGCAATGCGAAGACTCAGATCGGCGGGCAATCCTTTCTCATCCCATTTTGTTGTCCCAACCAGGTCCGCCAGTTGTAACGCAAATTTTCCGGCAAGATCGACATCGGAAAAAACAAAATAGAGTCCGTCGCCCCACGTGTTCTTCCCAATGATCGTGTTCCGAAATTGCTCGCTCAGTTGCGCGATGGCGCCGAGAAAGTGTTGCACGAAGCGCGGAACTTCCGGTTCAGGCAATTTACTGAAGCCGACCGCGTCGGCGAAAAGCAGCGCGACGATGCGAGAAGCAAAACCGCTCGATTCTGCGAAGGGCACAACGTCCGCCAATCGGACGGACTCGTCTGGTGGCGAGCTGGCAGCGCCGGTCTTGGGGCGCGACCCGCCTTCGGTCGCCGCAACGACCTTCGGTCTGGCAGGCGGTGCGCGTCCCTCCGGTCGCGCAATCTTCGCAAGATCAACAATTTCCGGTTCGTAACCGAGAGTTTGCCAATTTTGCACCGCACTGGCTGCGCCACCGGGCCCGTCGCCCGGCGTTCCATCCCAAACCGCCAGGGGAACGAGAGGCGTATCGAGCTGTCGCGCATGAATCGCGGCCAGCCCGAGAAGCATGTCGTTGCAAAAATCATACGAAATGCCGCCGATCTCGAGCCGCTGCGTTGAGACCGTGATGACGCGCGCAACTCGCGTGAGCACGCTCTCAAACCGCGCCCGCCAATCAGAACCGGGAACGAAATCCACGCTGTCGCGAATGAATTGTTCCTTTTCGTAGGGCAATGCGACCGAAACCTTCGCGTCGATATCGAGCATTGCCTCGATAAAAAGAATGTCCGAACCACAAGCCGCCGAGGAAAATCCGAATCCCGGTTTCAACTTGTTGATCTTGTTGCGAATTTCTCTTGCAACGAACGGTTCGAGTTCGCTCGGAAAACGCGGTGACGGCCGATCCGGTCTGTCGATCATGTGTCCGGCAAAGAGAATCACGCACGGAATCTTCAGGTACTTATCGATCCAATCTTTGTCATCATTCCAATGTTGAAGAATCAGACGCGCGTTGCGGCGGCTTGATTGCAAATCGCCATAACGATCTTTTCCTTGGTCGGCCGCGCGCGCGTACCATTCTTCGGCTTGCGATTGATCGCGCAAGATCAGCGCGGCTTCACCAAGGGCCGCGAGTTTCCAGTACGAATCCTCGCTAGGATCTTCGATCTCTTTTAAACATTCATCGCGAACTTTGCGCGCAAGCTCGCGGGCACGATCAATCTCGTCGCAGAGCAAGCTCATCGTCGCGGCGTTGATTCCGGTCCAATAGCCGCCGGTCGCCTCATATGCTTGCGCGTAGATTCCAGTTGCACGTTTCAAAAACTCTGCGCGCTCACGGTCAGTCGGGGCGTAGGCAGCCAGATCTTTGTACGTTCGGCCGAGCATCCCAAGCGTTTCTTCATCGGCCTGCCCTTCACAGCGCAATTCTTCGAGAATTTCATTCGCGCGCTCGCTCGCGCCGCTGCGCGCGAGGGCAAGCCCTTGCAACTGACGCAATCGGACGTCGCTCACAAAGATCGACAATCCTTCCCGGACCACGTCGAACGCGAGGAGCGGCTCGCCTTGTTGCAAAATCTTTTGCCCGAGCGCGCGATAAATTTCGGGCGAGTGCGACCATTCTGCGGTGTCGCGCGTACGCCAGATCGACATCAGCTGCGCGAGATCAGCGCTGACAACGGACCGAAGCAAATTGTCGATCTTGCCGGACACGACGTGAATACTATTTCTTCACCGCTCTTTGCCGAAGAACGAACTCAGCCAGCGGCAAATCTCGCGGGTAGGTAATCTTGAAATTGAAATCGTCGTTAGGCACGAGAACGACTTTGCGGCCGAGGTATTCGACTGCGGAAACTTCGTCCGTGACCGAAATATTTTTGGCCGTGACGGTTTCGTGAGCTTTAATCAACAATTCGCGCTCAAAAATCTGTGGCGTCTGCATGGCAAAGAGTTGATGTCGATCCACTGATTCGCTGACAACACGATCGACATCGGCGCGTTTGAGCGTGTCGGTGATCGGATCCGCCAACGCGGCAGCGCCCTGTTCGCGGCAAGCTTGATAGACGCGCTCGATTTGCTCGGCTGTGATCAGCGGTCGCGCGGCGTCGTGCACGGCAACATAGCGCGCATTTTCGGTCAACTGTTTCAGACCGGCGCGAACCGAATCCTGCCGGTGCTCGCCGCCGGCGACAACTGATTGGATCTTCTTCCAATTTTGATCGCGCACGAGCTTTTCCAAGTCACGATGTCGATCTTCGCGGGTGACAACGATAATTTGTGAAACAGACTTCGCGTTTTCGAACGCGGCGATTGTGTGTGCGAGGACTGGTTTACCAAGAATGGTCTCGAATAGTTTGTCGAAGCCCATGCGCTGGCTGCTGCCTGCGCCAACCATGATGGCAGTGAGCATGCTCATGGCGTTACATCGTGAATCGTTAAATCGTTAAATCGATTCACGAATCTCGATTCTCGAATCACGAACCGAGCTGTCGTGTCACTTCCTGGCTGAGCGTTTTGCCGTCGGCACGGCCGCCGACTTTGGCTTGGAGCGCTTTCATAACCGCACCCATTTGCGCTTTCGATGTCGCACCGATCTCTGCAATTGTTTCACGTACAACTTTCGACAGCTCGTCGGCGCTCATCGCTTGCGGCAAATACGCGTTCAAGATCGACAACTCCTTTTTTTCTTTCGCCGCGAGCTCGGCCCGCCCGCCCTTCTCGAAGCTTTCGATCGAGTCTTGTCGTTGCTTCGCTTGCTTGCGAATCACCTGGGCGGCCTCCGCGTCACTCAGCTCGGCTTGCGCGCCTGATTTTTCGATTGCGGTATACTTCAGGGCCGATTTGAGCATGCGCAGGACGCCGAGCGTGGTCGCATCTTTGGCGCGCATCGCTTCTTTCAAATCGGAATCGAGACGCTCTTGAAGAGTCATCTCTGCAGGCTACGGCAACGAACCGGCAGCGCAACCCTGCAAAATTGCCTAACGAATCGCAAGCGACGGCTGTGCGATATTTGACGAGATGATCTGTCGCGGATGAATGGCAGCCGGGATTTCGAGCCAGCCAGCCTCGTCAAAGAACCAGGAGCGGCGCTCGAGTTTAACAAAAAGTGCAGGAGCAGATGAAAAGGTATCGATCGGAATTGTAAGCTCGCCTACGAACGCGTTGCCGTGATAGCGTGCTAAACCGACACAGCGTTCAGTGGCAGCATCGCGCAGTTCGATACGGCAAGAGTGAACCGGAAGCTGCACCCTGAGACAACGCCAAGCTCCCTCGACATCTCGGCCCAAAATATAAAGAGTCGGTTCCGCCGCGCCTATCGGTTTTACGGAAAGCCGAAGATCCAAGCGAAGCGTATGCGGTTGTCTCAAAATCGAGCGAATGGAACCATCCGCGATGGTTGTTTCGCGGGCGCGGAGCTTGAGCAATCGCTCGGGTCGGGTCGCGTAGGCGAGGAAGCGCCGGCGCGACAATTTGATTTGCGTCTTGTGACAGCGAATCGCGAGGAGTTTGATCGCCGTTTCGCTTTTTGATTGTCGCAGTCTCGTGGCCCGCTCGAAAAACGCAGCGCTCTTGCCATGAACCACGTAACTCCACGCAGACATTTGCAGGTCTTCGGGTAGAAGATCGTCTGAGACGAGTCGAAGCATCACCGCGAGCGCGCTGTGATCGGGATGAGTGTCAGCAATTGACGGAATCAAGAGATGGGTAGGCGCCCAGTCGACTATCATTGCCGCAAATCGCTCAAGCGTCGCTCGACAATCTTGCATCAGCAGATTCGTCAAGCCTTGGTCGGGTAAGGCGAGAAAACGCGCATCCGATGCGCGGACGCCAAGGACACGTAAAGCCGCCAACGCTTCGGCGCGACGCAGTTTTCCCCAGCGTTTGCGATCGGTCGCGTTCAATCGCCACTTCCGTTCGAGTACGCGCTGCGGCCACGGATTGTCGTCCCCATCCGTGGCGTAGATCACACGAATCGTGCTGCCAGCCCGGACAACGCGATGCAAAGCGATGCCGCACGCAAGCGCTTCGTCATCCGGATGCGGCGCGATGAGCATCAATCTCGATGCGGAGTTAAACGCGGGAATCATAACAGTGACCGCTTGTCCACGAAAATCTAGCGGGCCGCGGCGACATTTTGAATTGAAACCTGCGGGCGATTAACTCGTTGCGCCAATTCTTTCGGCGCAATTCCGCGCCGACTCCGCGTCACTCGCCGAAACAACCTCGACATCTTTGCGCGTGCGCTTGAGCAAACCGGCGAGCACCCCGATGGAGCCAAGCTCGATAAATAATTCGCAGCCGCGCTCAAGCAGCCGCTCCATGCAATCAAGCCAGCGGACCGTGGCGGTTACTTGATCTTGCAAAGTGCGCCGAATTTCATCGGGAGTTGTTACTTCTTCGCCGGTGACATTGCTGATCACCGCGAAACGCGGCGTTTGTATCGGAATCTCGGCAAGTGCTTCCCCCAACTTCATGTAAGCGCTTTCCATGAGACGCGAATGATAAGCGCCCGCCACGGTGAGCAGCGTCGCGCGCCGAATGCCGTATTCCTTCGCCACGCCGATCGCAGCTTCGACTTTCGCGAGCTCGCCCGAAATCACGATCTGCCCCGGAGCATTGATGTTGGCAACATCGACATCTTCATCCGCAGCCAATTGGCGCACCTCATTTTCCAATCCGCCGATCATCGCCGCCATTCCACCAACGGTTGCTGCGCAAGCTTCATCCATGAGTTCGCCGCGCTTCTGCACCAGTTTCAGTCCCGTTGCGAAATCGAATGTTCCCGCAGCTGCGTGCGCCGTTATTTCGCCTAACGACAATCCAGCTGCGGCATCGATCGGAAAGTCGTCGGCTAGTTCACGCAGAACCGCGAGAGAAGCAAACCCATGAACATAAAGCGCCGGCTGACAATTGGACGTCTTCGTCAGTTCTTCTATGGGGCCGTTCCACATCACCTCACTCAGCTTTTGGCCCAGGATTTCATCCGCTTGCCCAAACAAGTGGGCCGCGACGGGAAATTGCTCGGCCAAGTCCCGCCCCATTCCGACGACTTGCGCTCCTTGTCCGGCGAACAAAAGCGCGACCTTTCTTGTCATACGCCGGTGTAGTTAACGCTCTTCACTTCGCAGCGCGAGCGCATTCTGTTTCTGGGGACCATAGGCCGGTGGCCTGCAGCAGCGAGCGCGACGGATACTTTTACGCTTGCGCGCTCTGGTTGACTCGCGAGCGTAAATGCAGTTGTCGATCTTATGGCTTTCACGACGCGCGAGATTGAATCGCCTGATCCGGTGACGCGCGTGGTCGCGGCGGATGCGAAGTTGCGTCACGCCGACGACGACATCGGCGAAAAGATGGTGCTGAACATGGGGCCGTCGCATCCGGCGACGCACGGTGTGCTGCGGCTCGTGCTCGAGCTCGACGGCGAAATCATCACAAAAGCGACGCCCGATGTTGGCTTTCTCCATCGCGGAGACGAGAAAATCGCGGAGAACATGCAATACAATCAGTTCGTCCCCTACACCGACCGACTCGATTATCTCGCGCCGCTTTCCAATAACGTCGCTTACGCGTTGGCGGTGGAGAAATTAATGGGCTGGGAAATTCCGCCGCGCGGAAAGGCGATTCGCACCATTTGCTGCGAAACCTCGCGCATTTCGTCGCACCTGCTCGGTCTCGGCGCGATGGCGCTCGATCTTGGCGCGATGACGGTGTTTCTTTACACGTTCACTGAGCGCGAAAAACTTTACGATCTTTTTGAATTGCTGACCGGCGCACGTTTCACCACCTCATATACGCGGGTCGGCGGACAAATTCGCGATCTTCCCGAAACTTTTATCCCGCGGCTCAAGAAATTTCTCGATGAATTCCCTCCGAGTCTGAACGAATGCGACAAGTTGCTGACACGGAATCGCATCTTTGTCGATCGAACCAGGGATATTGGCGTGATTTCAAAGGATCGCGCGATTGCCTACTCATTGTCCGGGCCGAATTTGCGCGGCTGCGGAATCGAACATGATCTGCGGCGTAAACACCCTTATTTGGATTACGAGAATTACGATTTCGACGTCGTGGTCGGGAGCGCGGGAGATTGTTACGATCGTTACCTCGTGCGCATCGAAGAGATACGACAAAGCGCGCGCATTTTGCGGCAGGTGATCGAAAAGCTTCCGAGCGGTCCGATCAACGTTGCGGACTGGAAGAACATGACGCCGCCGAAATCGCGCGTGATGACTAAGATGGAAGAACTGATCCATCATTTCATCGTCGTCACGGAAGGACTCGACGCGCCGCCGGGCGAAGTTTATTTCGCGGCGGAAAACCCGAAGGGCGAGCTTGGTTTTTACATTAATAGCAAAGGCGGCGGTGTACCGCACCGGCTGAAAATTCGGGCGCCCTCATTTGTTAATCTCAGCATCCTGCCGGAGCTTCTGCCCGGCTGCATGGTCAGCGATATTGTCGCCGTGCTGGGTAGTCTGGACTTCGTCATGGGCGAATGCGACAGATGAACATGTCGCCGAACCTTGTGAAACAAGGCAGCTCCTTCAATGGAGACGAACCAATGCGTGAAAATTACAAACAGAAGGAGCTGGGCGACCCAGCTGATTGTCCCAATCGGCTGCCTTTGGCGCGAAGCGGGTCGAGGTTGCAGTCAATGGCGCGGAGCGGAATGAAAGCGCTTCTCGTGCTCGTGCTCATGCTCGTAATCGGGATTTCGTGCGTTGGTAAGCGGATCACAAAAGCGAACGTGGACGAAGTTGCCGAGGGAATGTCGAAAAAACAGGTGGAATCGATTCTGGGCCCGCCCACGTCCATCGACAACAAGGATTTCCTCATCATGAAGAAGACGACCTACGTTTATCGCCAGGGAAAAGATGTAGTGACGATCGTCTTCAAGGACGACAAGGTGCAAGCGAAGGACAGCACGTTGTCCGAATAAGCCTTCTCTTCAGTGGACTCGACGAGCACGAACGTTCCCGCCGAGCTGGAGCGGAAAATGGATGAGGCGATTGCGCGTTATCCGCTAGATCGACAACGAAGCGCGGCCATGCCGCTGCTACATTTGTGGCAGGAACATTTCGGCTTCATCAGCGATGAAGGTGTGAATTGGATCGCGGCCAAGCTCAACTTGCAGCCGATCAACCTACTCGAGCTCGTCACCTTCTACCCCATGTTCCGGCAGCAAAGCGCGGGCAAGAAGCACATACGCGTGTGCCGCACGTTGAGCTGTGCGATGGCGGGAAGTTATCGGCTTATGGAAAAATTTTGCGAAATCGCCGGCATCGACCGCAAGATCGACAAGCAGGAAATGCACAATCCCATTTCTGTCAGCGCGGACGGAAATTACAGCATCGAATTCGTCGAATGTCTGGCCAGTTGCGGCACCGCGCCGGTTTGCATGATCGACGATGATCTACATGAAAATGTGCAGCCTGATGCGGCGAACATTCTTTCCAATCCGCAATCCGCAATTCGCAATCCGCCATCGCCTCACCCGCTCGAGCATCGGCTCGTTTTCAAAAACATTGGGCGTCCGGACTGGAAGACCGACATCGACACATACATCGGCGACGGCGGCTATGAGCAATTAAAGAAAGCCGTGACGATGTCGCGGATCGACATCGTCAACGAAGTAAAGACTTCGGGCCTGCGCGGCCGTGGCGGTGCCGGATTTCCCTGCGGCGTGAAGTGGAGCTTTATCAAGCCGGATGAGAAGAAGCCGGTTTACTTAATCGCCAACGCGGATGAATCCGAGCCCGGGACCTTTAAGGACCGCTACATCATTCATGAGGATCCGCATCAATTGCTCGAAGGGATCCTGATCTCCTGTTTCGCCCTCAATGCATGTATCGCGTACATATATATAAGGGGCGAATTTCCCGAGGGCGCAAAAATCCTCGAGCACGCCATCGAAGAGGCGCGTCAGCACAATTTCCTTGGGAAAAACATTCTGGGCTCAGGGTTCGATGTCGATGTGTATATCCATCGCGGAGCCGGCGCTTACATTTGCGGCGAAGAAACTGGCCTGATCGAATCGCTTGAAGGCAAGCGCGCTTATCCGCGCATCAAGCCACCCTACTTTCCGGCCGTGCTCGGTCTCTACATGTGCCCGACGATCGTAAACAATGTCGAGACGCTTTGTCATGTGAAACACATCATCGCGATGGGCGGCGCGAAATATTCCCAGTTGGGCCGGCCTAACAACACCGGCACCCGCATCGTCTGCGTGAGCGGCGACGTGCAACGCCCGGGTTATTTTGAAATAGAAGTCGGCGCCGTAACGATGGGGCAGTTGATTTACGATATGGCCGGCGGTTTGAAATTCGGACGAAGGCTAAAAGCGGTCATCCCAGGCGGAAGTTCCGCGAAAGTTCTGCGCGCGGATGAACGATTCAAACTCAAGCAAAAACAACCCGATGGATCGACAATCGAACGTGAGATGTCGATCGATGAAATCCCGATGGATTTCGATTCGCTCACCGCGGCGGGTTCGATGGCTGGCTCCGGCGGTGTGATCGTGCTGGATGATTCGCGTGACATGGTCTGGACTCTCAACAACATCAACGAGTTTTATGCGCACGAATCGTGCGGTCAGTGCACCCCTTGCCGCGAAGGGGCGTTGTGGATGAAAAAAATCACCGATCGCATGTTGCTCGGGGGCGGTGTGATTGAGGATCCGCGAACGTTGAAAACAATTGGAGATAATATTGCCGGCCGAACCATCTGCGCTTTCGGCGAAGCCTGCGCCTGGCCGACACAAAGTTTTGTCGAGAAATTTCCAGATGAATTTGCCGCCCGGGCCCGAAAGCCAGCCCCACCGCCTTTGCCACCGGAATACACACCGGAAGAATTAGTCGAACACGAAACAATTCCAACCAGTTCGCTCGCACACGATCCGGGTTGGGAAAAAGCCGGCGCCGCAGGAACGATTTAATTCTTACTCTTTCTCATGCTCCTGCTCTCGCTCTATCCTCGGAAATGAAAGCGTATTTTGATCACGAAAAGCTGAATGCATATCAACTCTCACTCGCCCTTAACGAGTCGGTCGGCGAATTCCTCAGCTCAGTCGAAGCAAACGCCGCAGCAAAGGATCAACTGATCGCGCCGCGACAAGCATTCCGCTCAATATTGCTGAAGGGAATGGAAAGTTTTCCAAGAAAGATCGCGCCCGATTTGTCGATATCGCGCGCGGGTCAGCCCTCGAGTCAGCAGCGAGCCTTGATGTCTTGGTTTCGCGTAAGTTAACGACAAAGGCGCGTGTTGATCCCGCAAAACACCTGTGGTTCAAATCGTCAATATGCTTATTGGGCTGCTGAAAGCGCTCGGCTACTGTTTTGATTCTGGAACCGCGATGATGCGCGAGGAACCGGACTTCGCATTCGGTTCTGAGCAAGAGAAAGAATAAGATTGAACGATGAGTGAGGGATCGACGGCAGCGCCCATGTTCCATGTCCAGATCGATGGCGTGTGGCGCCAATTCCCGAAAGGCACGCGCGTGATCGAGGCATGCGAGCAGGCCGGGAGTTATGTCCCGCGATATTGTTATCACAAGAAGCTGAGCTCGCCTGGCAATTGCCGGATGTGTTTGATTGAGATGGGCATGCCGAAACTCGGACCCGATCGCAAACCCGAGCTCGGCGCCGACGGCAAACCCGTTATTAACTGGATGCCCCGCCCCCAAATTTCGTGCGCGCAGGACATCGCCGATGGAATGGGCGTGCGCACAAATTCGCCGCTGGCGAAAGAATGCCAGCGCGGCGTTATGGAATTCCTCCTCATCAATCATCCGCTCGATTGTCCAATTTGCGATCAGGCCGGCGAATGCCGCTTACAGGAATTTAGCGTTCAGTACGGGACGGCTGAGTCGCGTTTCCTCGAAAATAAGGTCAAGAAACCGAAGAACGTCGTGCTCGGGCCGCGCGTCACGCTCGACGATGAGCGCTGTATTCTTTGCTCGCGCTGCATCCGCTTCTGTCAGGAAATCGCGAAGGACGACGTGCTTGGCTTTGTCGATCGCGGCAGCCACACTGTCCTCACCGCGCATCCTGGCAAGCGGCTGGAAAATAACTATTCGCTCAACACCGTGGACATTTGTCCGGTCGGCGCGCTTACCTCATCGGACTTTCGATTCAAGATGCGTGTCTGGTTTTTGAAGGAAACGAAAAGTATCTGCACCAGCTGCGCGACTGGTTGCAACACGCTCATCGGCACGCGCGAGGATATGATCTACCGCCAAACGCCGCGCGAGAATAATGCAGTCAACTCTTGCTGGATGTGTGATTATGGCCGGCTCAATTTTGGCTATCTCGAATCGGAAAACCGATTGCTCGAGCCGCGTATCTCTTCCGAAGAGAAGCTGGCCGCGGTCGATTGGAAGACCGCGATTACCCAGGCCGCGCTGCAACTGAGACAATTTAGCGGTGGGGAAATCGCCATTGTCGCGTCTGGACGCATGACCAATGAAGAACTTTGGTTGACCAGGCAAATTGCGAGATCACTCGGCGTTCGCTACATCGACATCGTGCCGCGCACCAGTCCTGGCGATGACATTTTGCTCAGCGAAGACCGCAATCCGAATGCAAACGGCGCGCGACTGATCCTCCAGTTGGATTCAGAGCCGGGCGCAAAACTCTCCGCGATTGCCGAAGCGGTACAATCGGGACAGGTAAAAGCGCTGATCGCGCTCGGCGAGAATCCAACCAAATTCGGAATTTCGGTCGAACAGCTTTCGAATCTGCCCGCGTTCATTGCCATGGACATTTTGTCAAACGCTGCGACCGAATACGCGACCGTCCTCCTTCCCTCTTCTGGTTTCGCGGAAAAACGCGGCTCCATGATCAATGGCAAGGGCCGCTTACAGCGATTGAATCGCGCAGTGCGCCCGCCCGGAACCTCTCGAGATGACTGGCAAATTCTGCGTGACCTGCTGCAAGGGCTCGGCGGCAGCAACGGAATTTATTCGATCGAAGATGTTTTTCGGGAAATGAGTGACGCCGTTCCGGAATTCGCGGGATTGAGTCTGAGCAAAATCGGCGACCTCGGCGTGCAAATCATGCAAGCAAACGAATCCCCTGCTCCACCTGTCGATTCCGCGGCGGAAAACATCGAAAAAGCAGAATCGGAACGGCCGCCAGGGCGTTAGCTCTTTCACGCAACCTGTAGCCTCAGTGCTTTAGTGTGCGCTGTCCTCAGCGCATTTGATATGGACGTGGTGACACCGCGTGTGTTATCCGCCGAAGACAGCGGACGCTACAGAGCAGCGATTTTTTACGTTCGATCGATTCGCACGATCTCGCCGGCATATGACAGTCTTCGGCGCGACTGATGAGGCCAGCGCGCACCGGATTCTGAAACACGAAATCCCACTTGGCGGCGTAGCTCTCGTCGCTCCGCAACAGACGATCATGAAACCCCGTTGCCAGAAGGAAGAGAGCTTTTGGCCCGGCCGCTTTACAGGTTCGCGTCCCATTGAAAGCAGAACGCCATCAAGTTCGCGTTTCAGTCCCTTGATCCACGTACTCAAGGTCGTCACGCATCCAATTCCGAAGCAGACGAACAAGGGAATGTGATCGGGCATAAGAATGTATCGCCCGACACCGATACGAAAATCAGCAGCGCGGCGGCAATGTTCGACGAAAACTTCGTGTACTTCGGGGTTGCGAGCAGACCTGCGCGAGTTTGGGTATTAAAGGTTACGAAATAGACCGGCGCACCGCACCGCTGGAAGATCAAATCCAATCGTGGCGGCTTATCTTTGAATATCCGCTGCACAATGGATGTTGTAGCGTGCGCTGTCCTCAGGGCGCAAGCTCCTGCATGCGCGGTCCTCAAAATCCGCTGAAGACAGCGGACGCTACAGCGTGTTTCGGTCGTTGAATGCTTACGGTCCCACCGAAATCCTGGAGAAGATCGGGCGTTGTAAAGCTGCGCCTCTTACAACACACTAGAGCTGCAAGATCGACATGAATTTTGTTTTTATCACCACGTCGCTCCTGAAAATCATCGGGATGATCTTCATCGTGATTTTGCCGATGGTTTCCTACGCTGTTTACGCAGAACGCCGCGTTAGCGCGCTGATTCAAGACCGGCTCGGACCAAACCGTGTCGGGCCCGCGGGTCTTTTCCAACCGATTGCCGACGCCGCCAAATTCTTGTTCAAGGAAGATTTCACCCCCGGCCACGTGAACAAATTCTATTACTGGCTGGCCCCCTGTCTGGCCATGGTGCCCGCGATCACCACCATCGCGGTGGTGCCGTTCGGAAGCATGCTACTCGGGGTGCCCATGGTGATCGCGGACATCAACGTCGGTATCTTGTATGTGTTCGCCATCGCGTCGTTAGGCGTTTACGGCATCGTGTTGGCGGGTTGGGCCTCGAATTCGAAATATCCCTTCCTCGGCGGTGTGCGCTCGAGCTCGCAAATGATTTCCTACGAGCTTTCGCTTGGCCTGGCTGTCATCCCGGTTTTTCTGCTGGTCGGAAATTTGCGCCTAACGAATGTCGTTCGCTATCAAATCGAAAACGGCTGGATGATCGCGCCATTCATTGGCGACTGGGCAAACCTCGGCAAATGGCTGCTCGCGATCCCAATGATCATTTCATTTTCTGTTTTCACCATCGCGATCTTCGCCGAGACCAATCGGGTCCCGTTTGATTTGCCCGAAGCCGAGCAGGAACTGGCTGGCGGTTATCACACGGAATATTCTTCGATGAAGTTCGCGCTCTTCTTCCTCGGCGAGTACGCCGCCATGATCACTGGCTCGGCCATCATCGTCACATTATTTCTCGGCGGCTGGCACCTTCCGCTGCCCTCTTGGCACCGCGGCTTTCACTGGCTAGTTGTCGATGGAACAGCGCCGGGTTGGCGAGGTGTGGCCGGTGGTCTGTTTAACATCGCGACGTTTTTCGCGAAAGTCGCCGCGCTTCTTTTCGTGTTCATGTGGGTGCGCTGGACCCTGCCTCGCTTCCGTTACGACCAGCTCATGCGGCTCGGCTGGCTCTTCTTTTTTGAGATCGCCCTCGTAAACATCTTCATCGTTGCGGGCATTCTGGCATATTTTCATTTCTAAAATGGCCATCACCGTTGCACGTCCGAACCTGAATTGGCGCGAGCGGCTTTATCTGCCGGCCATCGCCGCCGGCATGATGATCACGATCAAGCATCTCAAGAACACGATTTTCGGCCGGACGAAAGTGACGATGCAGTATCCGGAAGAAAAATGGGATAGCAGTCTGCCCGAACATTATCGTGGCGCACCCGCGCTCGTGCGGGACACGGCCGGTCGTGTGCGCTGCGTCGCCTGTCAACTTTGCGAATTCATCTGCCCGCCGCGTGCGATCAAAATCATTGCCGGGGAAATTCCATCGACCGACCGCTTCGCCAAGGTCGAGAAACATCCCGAGGAATTCGATATCGACATGGTCCGCTGCATTTTCTGCGGGATGTGCGAAGAAGTTTGCCCGGAACAGGCGATTTTTCTCCGCAAAGATTACGCTATCACCGGATTCACCCGCGAGGAGATGGTGCATCACAAAGACAAACTGCTGGAGATCGGCGGCGTGATGCATGGGGTGGTTCTCAAATGGAATGAGAAGAAATGAGCAGAACTGGAGTGCTGGAGTATTGGAGGAATGGAGTTGTGGTTAGCGGCACGAATTCATTACTCCATCACTCCACTACTCCATTACTCCAATAGCCAATGCCTCTTTTCTTATTTTGGTTCTTTGCGTTGCTCATGCTTGTCTTCGGCGCAGCTGTCGTCGTCAATCGCAACCCGATCGCGAGCGCGCTCAATCTCGTGGTTTCATTTCTCGGTCTCGCCGCACTCTTCGTGTCGCTCGATGCCTTCTTCATCGGCGTCATTCAAGTGCTGGTCTATGCCGGCGCGGTCATGGTCCTTTTTCTTTTCATCATCATGTTGCTCGACCTGCGCGCGGAAAGATTGCGCAAAATCAATTGGGTAGCGTCCGCCGGCGGAGTTGCGGTCGCGCTCGCCTTGCTCGTCCAGATTCTCTATGTGATCGGCCATCTTAGTTTTTCAAAACAAACATTCCCGCCGCTGGCAGGATCGACAATCGACGACGTGCACAACATCGGTCTGGTGCTTTTCGGAAATTACAATCTGCCATTTCAAATTATCGGGGTTCTTGTCCTGGTGGCGACGATCGGCGCGGTCCTCTTGAGCAAACGCGAGCCTCGATAACATGGTGACGCTCGGCCACTATCTCATCGTCAGCGGCATCCTCTTCGTGATTGGCTTCGCCGGCGTGATGTTGCGCCGCAATCTCATCATCATTTTCATGTCGCTTGAGCTGATGTTAAATGCGGCGAATTTATCGCTCGTCGCTTTCTCGCGATTTCACGTCCAGCCGAGCGGAGTTCCAGATTACAACGCGCAAGTTTTTGTCTTCTTCATCATCACCGTGGCGGCGGCTGAGGTCGCGGTTGGCCTCGCCATCATCGTAGCGTTGTTTCGCGCGCGACAAACCACGCACGTCGAAGACATCAACACCTTAAGATTTTGATGGTTCGCCAAGTACCTCAAAGACAATGACGAAGGAATGACCAAATCCGAACTCCAGAAAGAAATGCGCAGTGCTCCTTCGTCCTTTGAGCATTCGGACTTAACTCGTCATTCGTCATTCGTGCTTTGTCATTTCAGCTATTCACGTCGATTCGCGCAATTCGTGGGCTGATCTAATGAACCCAATTTTACCCTGGATCGTTCTGCTCCTGCCGCTGGCCTCAGCGGGCGCCATCACTCTGTTCACTCGCCGGTTCAAGGCGTTGAGCAGTTTGACTTCGGTTACGGCCGTTCTGGGAAGCTTCCTTTGCAGTTGTTTGATCTTCGGACAAAAAGGTCTCTCAGCCCCGGAGTTGAAATGGATTGATTTTGGCACGGTGTTCACAGTGCCGTTCGGTTTTGTCTTAGACGATTTGAGCCGGATGATGCTCGTGCTCGTCTCGGGAATCGGCGCGTTAATCCACATCTACTCGTTAGGCTACATGCGAGGCGATGAAGGTAAGTCCCGTTACTTCGCAGGCCTCTCGCTATTCATGTTCGCCATGCTCGGGATCGTGCTCGCGAACAACTTTGTTATGCTCTTCATTTTCTGGGAGCTGGTCGCATTTACTTCCTATGTGCTGATCGGTCACTGGTTCGAGCGCGACGCTGCCGCCGATGCCGCGAACAAAGCATTTCTGACCAACCGCATCGGCGATTTCGGATTCATGCTTGGTATTCTGATGGTTTGGATGTCAACCGGCTCTGTCATCTTTGCCGAGATTGCTCCCCGATTATCGACCTTAACAAGTCATCCGGGCTTTCTAACAATCGCTGCGCTTTTGATCTTCTGCGGCGCAGTTGGGAAATCGGCGCAATTTCCGCTGCACGTCTGGCTGCCGGATGCAATGGAGGGTCCAACGCCGATTTCCGCGTTGATTCATGCCGCCACCATGGTTGCAGCCGGCGTTTATATGCTAGTTCGCGTCGGATTTATCATTCAAGCTTCGCCGAGCGCGCTCTTGGTGATTGCGTGGGTCGGCACCATCAGTGCGCTGCTCGCCGGTCTGATCGCAACCCAGCAAAACGACATCAAGCGCATCCTCGCTTACTCCACGATTTCGCAACTTGGCTACATGATGATCGCGGTTGGCCTGGCTTCAAACGAAGCGGCCATGTTCCACCTCTTCACCCACGCGTTTTTCAAGGCGCTCCTCTTCCTCGGCGCCGGCTCAATCATCATCATGCTTCATCACGAACAAAACATTTGGAAAATGGGCGGCCTCGCCCGACATCTCCCGATTACGTTTCTCGCTTTCGTGGTCGGCGCACTTGCGTTGATTGGTTTCCCATTATTCAGCGGGTTCTTTAGCAAGGATGCGATTCTTGCGCTCGCTTACGATCGCAACCGGCCGATCTTCGTGGTCGCCCTCTTCACGGCGTTTCTGACCGCGTTCTACATCCTGCGATTGGTGGTGGTGGTCTTTTTCGCGAAGCCGCGCAGCGACGCCGCTCGCGCGAGCGATGAAGCGCCGTTTGTTATGACCGGACCCCTCATCGTGCTGGCGCTCCTGGCATGGCTCGGCGGCTATGGATTTTTTGCGCGACATTTCCTCACCATTCCTCATGAGAAAGAACTCGTTTTCATCGTCCCCGTGCTGGCGATCACGGCGATGATCCTCGGGGCGGGATTAGCCATCGCGCTTTATCGAAATCGGACGAGCGAGCCGATCGAGGTCGATCTTTTGCAGCGGCTTTTTTATATCGACGAGTTTTATCGCTGGTTGATCGATTGGACGCAGGAACTTCTCGCCTCCATCTCGGCCTTCTTCGATCGGTGGATCATCGACGCCGGCGCCGTGCGCGGTGTGAGCGGCGGCACGTGGGGTATCGGCGCGCTTCTGCGCCTGATTCAGGTGGGAAATCTACAGGCTTATGCATTCCTCTTCGGTTTGGGAATCGTCGCCCTGATCTATTTCGCCGTTTTCCACTAATGGTTCTGTTCATCGTTTTCTGCCCGCTCGTTGCGGCCATTTTGATCATGGCGGGCGCGCCCGCGCGAAGGACGGCGCTGCTCGCGTCGGGATCCACGTTTGTCATGACGTTGCTCGTCTTTGCTCTGTTTGAACGATGGCAAGGCGGTTTTCAGCATGTCAGTTCCTTCACAATCTCCACAGACTGGCGGCTCAATTTCGCGGTCGGGCTCGATGGCCTGAGCCTGATCATGGTCTTGCTCGCCGCGATCGTCACGCTGGCGGCCGTTTGGTTCACCGGCGAGATCGACAAGTACGAAAACGCGTTTTACGCCTGTCTTCTGCTCATCTCTGGTGGCGCGATCGGTGCGTTTGCATCGCTCGATTTATTTTTCTTTTACGCGTTCCATGAACTCGCGCTCATACCGACTTTCTTGTTGATCGGAATCTGGGGCAGCGGGAACCGGAGCGCGGCCGCGTGGAAAATCACCATCTATCTCGCGCTCGGAAGTTTCGTTTTGCTCATCGGTTTGATCTTGCTTTATCAGAGCGTTCCAGTCGCGTCGCGCAGCTTCGACATTCGCGCGTTGCAGGCTGCGGCTGTGTCGGGGCAGATCGGTCCGGAAGCGCAACGCCATATCTATTTGCTTCTGCTCATCGGTTTCGGAGTTCTGGTCTCACTCTTCCCGTTTCACACCTGGGCGCCGGAAGCTTACGCCTCCGCGCCAGCGCCGGCGGCAATGCTGCATGCGGGCGTGCTCAAAAAATTTGGACTCTACGGTCTCCTGCGTCTGGCGATTCCGTTGCTCCCGGATGGCGCGCGCCACTGGAGTGGTCTGCTCATAGTGCTGCTGCTCAGCAACATCATTTACATCGGTCTGGTCACCATCGCGCAGAAGCGGCTCGATTGGATGCTTGGTTACTCGAGCGTTATGCACATGGGCTACATCTTCCTCGGGATCGCGAGCGCCAACATTCTCGGCGTCACGGGCGCCGCCGTTTTGATATTCGCACACGGAGTTTCCATCGCGCTGCTTTTTGGACTTGCCGGTGAAATCCGTAAACGCACCGGCACGCTCGTTTTAGATGAGTTAGGCGGGCTCGCTAAAGTGATGCCGTTCGCCGGTCTCGCCTTCGGGCTTGCCGCGTTCGCCGCGGTCGGTCTTCCCGGTTTCGCTAACTTCGCCGCCGAGATCATGATTTTCTTCGGCGCGTTCCAAAACGGCTGGGAAATGGAGCGCCTCCACATTTTTCAAATCGCCACCGTGCTCGGACTTTGGGGTGTCGTGATTTCGGCGGTTTATATGCTGCGCGCATATCGCAAAGCATTCATGGGAACGCTCGGTGAGCGGTGGAGCAATCTGGTCGATCTTCGCCGAAGCTTGCGTGTGCCAGTGACGCTGCTTGTCGGCGCGCTTCTCTGGTTCGGATTTTTCCCGCAATCGTTCGTACGAATCGTCGCACCGGCGTTCCGGACGTATTTTAGCGCCAACGCACAACCATGATTCCGCCGCCCAGTCTCGAGATCGCTGTGCTCGTCCTGGGCATGGTGATTCTGATGTTGGAAGCGTTTGCTGAGCGGATCGACAAGCGAACTCTGGCCTTCGCTACAATCGGCGCCCTCACCGCAGTCCTGATCGGCACCTGGTTTCTCGCGTCAAGCCCTGCTCAAGAGCAAGCGACCGGTTTTTGGAGTTTCTATACGGCCGATCCGTTGTCGATCTTCTTCAAGCGCTTCGCGCTGCTCACCACCGTCCTGGTCCTCATCATGATGATCGATTACGCGCCAGTAGTGGTGGCGTCGATTCCGGGTTCGACAAAACAGACAAGCCTCGGTGAATTTTTTGCCATCCCGATTTTTACGTGCGCCGGTCTCATGTACCTGGTTTCGGCAATCGATTTCGTCTTCATCTTTGTATCGCTTGAGCTGGTGACAATTTCCTTTTATGTGCTCGTCAGTTTCACCCGGCACAACCCCGCTACACTGGAAGCAGGAGTAAAATATCTGGTCCTGAGCGCCCTCTCCACGGCATTTCTCGTTTATGGAATCACCTGGATTTTCGGAGTGACAGGCCAGACCAACTTGCAACGCATCACGGTCGCGTTGGCCAATCCTGAAATCGAACGCGGCCCGGCGCTTTTTGGCATGGTGCTTGTGCTCGTGGCGCTCGGTTTCAAGATCGCGGCCGTGCCGTTCCAAATATGGGTGCCGGATGTTTATCAAGGCGCGCCCACGCCCGTGACTGCGTATCTTTCGGTCGGCTCGAAGGCGGCTGGTTTTGTCGTGCTGTTGCGCGTGCTCCGGCCATTCCTAATGCTGCCGCAAATGGAGCGGCTGATTGTGCTCATCGCGCTGCTCACATTGCTTTACGGAAATCTGGCTGCGCTCCCGCAAAATAATCTCAAGCGCCTGCTCGCTTACTCGAGCATCGCGCACGCGGGTTATCTGCTCGTTGGCGTGGCGTGCTTCGATGGCCCCGCGGTGACGTTTTACCTGGTCGCGTATCTGCTCATGACGCTGTTAAGTTTCGCTGTTCTTGTGATCGTGGCACAGCAAACTGGCGAGGGAATCTCGGATTTCGATGGATTGGCCAAGCGTTCACCGTTCCTCGCCTTCGCCATGTTGATTGCGATGGCGTCGCTCGCCGGCGTTCCGCTTACCGCGGGATTTTTTGGAAAATTTTTGATCTTCTACGCGGCGATCGCACAGCGCCAAACAGCGCTCGTCGTGGTTGGCGTGATTACGGTGGCTTGCGGGTTTTATTACTATCTGAAAGTTGTCCGGGCGATGTACTGGCAGCCCGCTACCAAGATCGACAATATCCCCGTAAACGTTTTGTCCCGGCTTGCCATGGGCGCGCTGATCGTTGCGATTATCTGGCTGGGAATCTATCCGGCGCCGATCTTGGATGCGTTGAAGCGTTGAACGGTTGAACCGTTGAAGCGACTCCGCGGGAGCAACCGCTTCAACTCTTTGACGCTTTATCGCTTTAACGAAACCTCAGTCGCTCAGCTCGACATTCCAGTAAGCGAGATCGACAAAGTGCCGCCAGCTTTCGTGTTGCGGCGACGAAAATGTGACCTGCACAAACGGGCGCCACTTCGGGCGCTTCGGTTTGCGAATCAAACTCATCTGCGCTTCCCGCGGCAGACGGTTGCCTTTTCGCGTATTGCACGGGATACAAGAGCAAACCACGTTCTCCCAGATGGTGAGTCCGCCCCGGTCGCGCGGCACGACGTGATCGAGATTCAAGTCGTTCCGCTCAAAAACCTGGCCGCAGTACTGGCAGGTGTTCTTGTCGCGCTCGAAAACATTGTGCCGCGTAAATTTCACTTCCTTTTTCGGCAACCGATCGAAGAAGAGCAGTACGATCACACGCGGCACCCGAATCTTCCACGAAATCGTCGTGACGATTTCGTGATCGGGCGCGGTGGCAGAGAAGTCGCGCCAACTGTCGAAGTCATGGGTCAGGAAATTGTCTTCGTGATCGGAGGAAACCACGTGAGCATGACCCGCGTAAACGAGCGCGAACGCGCGCCGCGCCGTGCAGATGTTGACCGCCTGCCAGAGGCGATTCAACACCAGAACCTGACTGTTTAATAACGTATGCAAATTCCTCTTATTTACCCTTCCCTGACTTGCTTACCACGGGCTTTCGCGGAAATTCGCGCGATCTTACCATTCGCGTTTTCCGTTGTCAACGAGCCCACCCATTCACGCGGGACTGCTTCTGGGAGCGGGTCCGTCATAGCCGTGATTGACTGAATCAATTCGACTCATCGGTTTCTCGCGGGTTTGCTCTTCGATGACACGCATATCGTCGTAACGAGTCGGTAGGATGCAATCATATAAAATCCAGCGGCAACAAGCCTCCACTTGCCATTTAGCGAAAGCAGTTTTCACTCCATTGCAGCTGATTTACGGGACCGCTTGGCAAAGTTTCGGATACCGGCACTAGGCGGGGTAACGGGTCGATCTGTGAATCCCGCTCTTTCTTGAGCGCTCGATTTTTCCCCAGCGAAAAAAACAAATTACGACACGATTCTAATCCATGATTAACCACCAATGGACACGAATAGCGAAGAGTTGTTGGCTCTTCGATATCCCGCAGTCTTCCGATGCGGGGCCACCATCAGCCGCGCAGAAGCTCACCGCGAAAGAGGCCGCTTCACAATTGGCGTTCCTTCTATAACTATCGAGTTTAGGTTATGTGATCAGTACTTTGCGAAGCTCTACAAATGTCCACATCTACCCGCGTTCGATTGCTTAGAGGAAGCGGGTTGCTGCTTTTGTTGCTCGGGATCGTGCATTTGGTGGCGACGCCCCATATCGCGGCCCTCATTCGACACAGCGTTTCTCAGGGTACAGCCGACAATCTCATTCCGCCGATGCTTCTGAATCATATTTTGGTCGGTGTGTTGCTGCTTCCTCTCGGCTTTCTGACCATTTATGCCGGGCCACATTCGGCTCGTTGGGCCCAAGTGATCGTTCGAACAACGGCCCTCACGGTTGCAACACTCCCTCTGATGCTGCTTGCGCTCATGGGCGTGCGCTACTTCGACGCGCCGCTCTTCGTTGTCGGTTTCCTCCTGGTGGTTGCCGCGTCGGTGACGTTGCTGTTGGCTGCGTTTACCAGACACCACACAACCGGTTCTGCCGAAACCGCGCGTAGCTGACGACAACTATCGTCGCGGTGCGCGAGATTCCACCTTTTTGACGAAGTTGCCCGGTTGACGCTGTTCGTCATCCGGAACGGCGCCGGCGGCGTCGCCGAGGCTTTGTTCTTCTGAGGGAAGGAATTTTTTGAACCGGTTTTTGTCGATCGCTTTCATGAACGCTTCATGCGCCGAAACGACGCCTTGCTGGAAGAGCGCGTAGATGGCGTCGTCCATGAACTGCATCCCCTGGCCTCTTCCGGAAACGATCACATCCTGGAGTTTTTGAGTGGCGCCTTCGCGAATGATTGCGGACACGGCGGCATTCGCGATGAGGATTTCGTTGACCGCGATGCGGCCGGAGCCATCCGCTTTTTTCAAAAGCAATTGCGCGAGCACGCCGCGCAACGAATTCGCGAGCATGGCGCGCGCCTGCGCTTGTCGCGACGCCGGGAAAACATCCACCATTCGATCGACCGTTTTGCGCGCATTGTTCGTGTGCAGCGTTCCGAAGACGAGCAACCCGGTTTCCGCGGCGGTCAGCGCAAGAGCGATGGTCTCGAGGTCGCGCATTTCGCCGACGAGCACAATGTCGGCATCCTCGCGCAGCGCCGCTTTGAGTCCTGTGGGGAATTCCGCATCTCCCGGGACTTCGCGCTGAGTGACGATGCTTCGTTTGTTGTCGTGCACGAACTCGATCGGTTCCTCGATCGTCACGATGTGTCGCGGAAATTTTTCGTTAATGTAATCGACCAGCGCCGCCAGCGTAGTTGATTTGCCCGACCCGGTCGGGCCGGTGACAAGGACCAAACCGCCGCGCAAGTGTCCGAGTTCCTTCACGATCGGTGGAATGCCAAGTTCTTCCAGGGTCGCAATTCTCATCGGAATCAAACGAAAGACAGCGCCATAACCGTTTGCCTGTTTCAAATAATTGCAGCGAAAACGGGAAGCGGCGTCCATCTCGTAAGCGAAGTCGAGATCGCCGCGCTCCTCGAAAATTTCCCAGTTATGTTGACCGCAGATCTCGCTCAACATCGACATGACTTCATCATGAGACACAGGCTCCGCGCGGATCGGCGCCACATCACCATGCTTGCGCATTTTTGGCGGCTGGCCTTCGCCGATGTGGAGATCGGAGCCGCCCTGATCGACAATCACGTGAAGGAATTGATCTAAGTAAGGCATGGTTAAATGACCAAGGGCCAATGACGAATGCCGAAACAATGACAAAGCTCGAATGCCAAAAAGAGATGCCGCTTTTGCTTTCGAATTTCGGGCTTCGTCATTCCAATCATTCGTGCTTCGTCATTTCGTGACACGCGTTCGCATTTCCTGTTTTTGGTCGGCGCGGGCATAAACTTCTTCACCGCTGATGAAGCCACGATTGTAAAGATCGATCAGTGCATCATCCATGAGTTGCATGCCTTGTTTTTTACCGGTCTGAATGATGCCGGGCAGCATGTAGCTTTTCGCTTCGCGGATGACGTTGGCAACCGCCGGCGTGTTGGTCAGCGTCTCGAGCGCGAGTACACGACCCTGGCCATCGGCGCGCGGCACCAGTTGCTGACTAATGATGCCGCGCAAGGATTCACTCACCATGGTGCGAATTTGATCCTGTTGATCGGGCGGGAATACGTCGAGCAATCGGTCGAGCGTGCGCGAGGCATTTCCGGTGTGCAGCGTTCCCAAAACAAGATGACCCGTCTCCGACGCCGTGATGGCGAGCGAGATCGTTTCCAGATCGCGCATTTCGCCGACCATGATCACATCCGGGTCTTCACGCAGCGCGCCGCGCAGCGCCGCGGCGAACGAGCGCGTATGCGTGCGGACCTCGCGTTGGGTGATGTGACAACCTTTCGGCTCTAAAATGTATTCGATCGGATCTTCGAGCGTGATGATGTGCTCGCGGCGCTCCAGGTTTACTTGTTCAACCAATGCAGCCAGCGTGGTGGATTTGCCGCTGCCGACCGAGCCGGTCACCAAGATGAGGCCGTTCTGATAGCGCGTGAGTAATTTGAGATGATCGGGCAGACCGAGGTCATCCATCGTCCGCACCTGTGTGTTGATGATGCGAAAGACGATGTCAACTCCGAGCCGCTGGCGCACGACGCTCGTGCGAAAGCGACCGAAATTATTTGCGTAGGCAAAATCGGCATCGCCGCGCTTGGCCAATTGCGTCTTATGAGAGTCGGTGAGAAAACCATCCGCCAGAGCACGTGTATCATCTGCTCTGAGACACGGCGCGTCGGGCCAGATTGGTTGCAGCGTTCCGTGCAAGCGCCAAAGCGGCGCCGCATTGACGCCGAGATGGACGTCGGACGCGCCAGCCCGTTGTCCAATCGATAAATATTGGTCGATGTGAGCAAGTGGATGCGCTTGCCTCGCACCGAGCTTTTCCGTGAATTTGGCGGCCATGGCGCGCGTCGAAATCATTATGCGCCGCGGCCCGCGCGTAAACTCAAAACCAAGTCACTTTTCCCGAGCGGCGCGAGGCGCTGGCAAAGGCGCTGACTTTTTTCCTGAGAAAACTGACGATCACCGGCTTGAGCACGTTCGCCGCGATCTTCAAAACGCCAAGCACGAACCCAGCTTCGAGAAGTCTTCCGGTCGATTTCCTCCCGCTTTTAGGATCGACATAAACTTTTTTCTTCCGCCTCGGTAGAACCGTGAAAAGAAGACCGGCCGCAGCCGCGGCGCCCAGCCAGAGAACCGTTTGAGTTTGAAACGACCTCCGGATCTTGCGCGGAAAATCCAGTTCGTAGCGTAGGCCACTGAGATTGCGCGCGACAAGCTCGCGCGAGCGCGCGATTTCCTCTCTCAGTTCCTCGGCCGACTCGTCGCTTCCAGATTCTTTAGCCATTCACGATCTTTCTTTAATTCAGATGCCGTCGCGCGAAAGAGCGGCTTCATCATCCGGCTGCGCGCGACCAGGAGGAGAACCAGCGCGATGAGGAAATGCATGCCGGCCGCCGCCAGCGCCACCCACAGCCACGAGACCTGAGCGAGGTGCGCCAGGCCAGCGACCGCGCTTACGATGAGAAAAACATATCCAATCGCGACGAGTATCACAGCCGCGATCAGACAAGCGGCGAGGCCGAGCATCTGCAGCAGCGCCACTTTCGATTCCTTCGAAAAAAGCGCAAAGCGGCTTTCGAAAAAACCCGCCAGAGCGCTCGCCAGCGCGAGCAAGTTATCGAGCAAACCAGCGTGCCCCGCGGGGTTGCGGGAGCGAGTGGCTTCGTCAGCCATTCAGCGCAGCGCGGTTAACGCCGGAAGATGAGGCCCAGGACAAACCCGATACCAAGCGCCGTGAAAACCGCCTTGGTCGGGTTTTCCCGCACATACTGCTCGGCGTCCTCCTGAAACGTGCGGGCGCGACTCGTCGCATCGTCCCAGGCTTGCTCGGCTTTGCCACGTGCGTCACCCCAAGCTTGCTCAGCCTTGCCGCGGTATTCTCCCGCCATTGCGCCAGCCGCGTCTCGCAAATCCTCAGCGGCTTTGCGCGCGTGTGTCTTGCTGCTCTCCAGTTTGTTTTGCGCGTCTGTCATTCCATGTTTGTTTTCTTCAGCCATTGGTGTTCTCCAGTTAAATCTCACTCCAACTATCCGCGCGCTCTTGATTTTGAGCAAATAGCGCGCCGAACAAATCTTTCCCTAACGAAAACGCAACTCGCGCCTCGCTTGCGCTTCTGAAAATGTCGATCGTTGAAGCGTTAAAGAGTTACAGGGTTTAAGCGATTTACGTTTCAACGATTTAACGCGCGCATCCGCTTCAGCGGCGCGCTACTGCACGCGAAAAATGATCCGCGCCTTGGTCAGATCGTAAGGTGACAATTCTACCGAGACCTTATCGCCCGGCACGATGCGAATGAAATGCTTGCGCATCTTGCCGGAAATATGGGCGAGGACATTGCGCTGGCCGGGAAGATCGACGCGAAACATCGTGCCCGGCAACACTTGCGTCACCGTCCCTTCCGTCACAATTTGTTCCTCTTTCGGCATTCGCGCGAACATAGTCGCAGACGATGCGTCTCTCAACCGGCGTGCGGCGGCGGGCATGTCGCACAGCGACGTGGCTACAACCACCTTGTCGACCTTATCAAAATCGCTCGAGCGAGATTGTCGGCAAGTATTCGCCGAGTTCCTGTCGTTTCCACCACCCGCCCGTTTTTCGATGCTCGTTGCTGGTTGTAAATCTGTATCGATAGAAAGTCGCCCGGATGTATCGCGGCGATTTTTGCGGAAAAGGATTGCGCGCGAAGAGCCGCGTCACGTCCGTTTTGCCTTCGAGCAAGCGAACTTCGAGGTTGTAGAACCACAAATTTTCCCGAGGTGATCCCAGCGCGGCGAACCACATCTGCCAGTCGAGCCGCGGTTGATGCGGCGCGCACCAGCCGGGTGCACGCATTACATCGCCCGGTTTCCATTTGAATTCGTAAGGCAGCCAATCGATCCCGTCCGCGCTCCCTTCGATTTCAATTTCGCGGCGGTCCTTCGTCATGACGCGGAAAAGTCCGTAGCCGTTCGCGATCCGGAATGGTTCAACGCGTTCGTAAACGAATGCGAGCGGGCGCGGCCACTTCGCTTCCGGTTTGAATGCGGTAAAGATGAGCCAGCCATCCAGCGGCAACATCACAATGATCACCCCAACCGCGCCGTAGATCGGCAATCGATCCTGTAGCCGTGTCGCTGCGCGAAACGTGCGCGCCTCGCGCAGCGAGGCGGCTACAGCGTCATCAATCAGCAACAAGCAAAGCGCGATCGTGAGAAGATTGAAGAAACAGTAATTGCCGGTGACAGCGATGACGGCTTGCAGAAAAATGAACAAACCGGCAGCGATGAGCCGCAGGCGGCGCGGCGCCCAGATAAGAAGCGGCACAAAGATTTCGACCACGAGACAGAATGCGATCGAAAAATGCTTGAACCATTCCGGGCTCTTGTCCGCCCACCACGCAAAAATTGTCGGCAGCGGTTGCGACCAGTAGTGATAATCGAGCGCGGTCAGGGCACTCCAATGGAAAGAATGATCGAGCCAGCCCCAGGAGTCATCACCGCTCGTCAGCTTCACGACGCCGGACATCACCATCAATTTGAAGAGAAGCAGCTTGAGCAAGAACAACGCAGATCGGGAGAGCGGTGGTTCGCGATCGCGTTTTGGCCACCACTGCCATGGCGCGAGAAAGATCGACAAGAAACCAGCCTCCAGCAGCAGAATGTCCCATTGAAAATTGAGAAATGTTTGCCCGGCGATCGTGAGCGAGAGATAAAAAACAAACAGCGCGATCAGACAGGCGACGGGAACGATCCCGCAGATCAGAAGCAGCGACAGAACAACACCGCCACCGCATAGGAAATGGAGAAAGACGTTGCCCGAGTTAAACCAGCAAAGCGTGGGCAAGATCGAATAAGCCCGCCCCCCAAGTTGGTCATGAGCTGCCAATAGAAATTGACTCACCGGCGAGATTCCGTTTGCGCCGACGAGTCCATCGACCTGCGCCCAAAACGATACAAAGGCGATCAGATAAACCAGCCCGAGCGCGCGGAGAAACCAGCGGCGCGCCGCAAAATAAGTCGGCGGCCGCACGTCGGCGCCCCAAAGCAATCGGGTAACTGCCGACCCAAATGTCCGGTGACGCGCAATAATTTTATAAGCAATCTCGGAAATCGCCGCGAAACCGGGAACGTGATCATAACTCCACGGCATCCATTTGCGCGAGGATCGACAACTCAACGAACGATAGACCGCCTCTGCCGCGGAAAAAATTTCGCCCTCTTTGTTAATGTAAATGACCGAGCGTTGGAATTGCTCTCGCGGTATTTCAGGAAATCGCAGCGCGGCTTTTTGATAGGTCTCGTACTCGACCTCGCCCGCGGTAAGCACACGCCAGCGCTCGATCCATAATCGGCAAAAATGACACTCGCCGTCCCAAATCATGAGCGGCTTCGGTGGCGGCGAAGCCACGCGCGGATGCGAACTCTCATTCATCACGTTGTCCCTGTAGCGGCGGTCTGTGACCGTCGCACTATTATTTCAAAATTAATGCGACGCTCGTAGAGCGCCGCTACAGATTAAATTTTGCCCAAACCGGCGCGTGATCGGAAGGTTCTTTTCCCTTCCGCATCTCGCGATCGATGCCGGCATCAGTGCATTTTGTCGCGAGTGATTTGCTCGCGAGGATCGCGTCGATGCGCAGGCCGCGATTTTTTGGAAAAGAAAGCATCCGATAATCCCACCAACTGAAAAGCCCGCTCTCTTTGTGATGAAGTCTCAGCGTGTCGGCCAAGCCAGCATCGCATAATTGCTGAAACGCCGCGCGTTCTCCGTCAGAACACATGATTGCGCCACGCCACAGCGAAGGATCGTAAACATCGGCATCTTCTGGCGCAACGTTGAAATCGCCGCAGACGACAAGATCGAGATCCTTTTCTTTCGTTAGGCAATCACGCAACCATGCGTACCAATTCAGTTTGTATTCGTACGCCGGCGATCCAACCGCCTGACCATTGGGCGCATAGATCGAATAGACCTGCACATTGTCGATCCTCGCCGCAATGACGCGCGCTTGTGGATCGACAATTTCATCGCAAAGCGACGCCCGGACATCGCGCAGTTTGGTTTTCGAGAGAATGGCGACCCCGTTGTACGATTTCTCGCCGTGGTAGGCCGAATGATAACCGGCCGATTGCAGGGCGAGCACAGGAAATTGGTCGTCCGTGCATTTGGTTTCCTGCAAACAGACGATGTCCGGTTTTGTTTTCTCCAGCCATTCGGAGAGACGGTACTGTCGCTTGCGCAACGAATTGATGTTCCAGGACGCAATTTTCATTCTGAATAGTGATCCATGATAAATGAATAGTCGCGATGGTCTGCCTTTTGCTAATCACATCACCATTACTGATTACGATTCACACTCAACGCCTCCTGGTGCCCGATCTATAGCCAGAGCGGCATTAACCGATACTTCGTTGCAATCCGCCATTTTTAACCCAGTAGCTGCATTCGTGACGGACAAGATCGGAAGCCGCGACAGAGTTCTACAAGGCGCATGGTTGCTTTTGGCCTTGATCGTCTTCAGCCTCGTTATCGCAATTCGGATTCGACTCCTGGGAACTCCGCTGGATAGCGCCGAAGGTGAGTACGCGTATGCCGGTCAACTCATGTTGCAGGGCATCCCGCCATATAAGCTCGCCTACAACATGAAATTCCCCGGAACTTTCGCCGCTTATGCCGGGATGATGTCGATCTTCGGACAAACAATCACTGGAATTCATCTCGGCTTACTGTTGGTTAATGCTGCCACCATCACGCTGATCTTTTTCCTGGGCCGACGACTCGTGAACTCAACAGCGGGCATCACCGCGGCGATGACCTATGCGGTACTCTCTGTGGGTTCATCGGTGTTTGGACTCGCCGCTCACGCGACGCACTTCGTGATGCTTCCGGTTCTCGGCGGAACGCTGCTCTTGCTCAAGCAATCGGATGGGAAAGCGGTCGGGCAAGTATTCGGGAGCGGATTGCTTTTTGGTATTGGCTTACTGATGAAGCAGCCGGCGGTCTTTTTTATTCTGTTTGGAGCAATGTACCTGCTCTCCCATGATATTCGCCGCCGGTTTGGGCTGAAAAGTATCCTTTCACGAAATCTAATCTTCGGCGCCGGTGCAATTCTTCCCTTCGGGATTACGTGCCTCCTTCTCTGGTACGCAGGCGTGTTTGACAAATTTTGGTTTTGGACAATCGACTACGCGCGTCAATACGGCAATTTGGTTCCGCTGACCCAAGCACCAGAGATTTTCGCTGAGAACGTCGGGCACGTGATTGGGGCTGGCTGGGCGCTATGGACATTGGCAGGACTCGCCCTGTTTGCGGGACTTTGGCATAAAGAAACGCGCGCGAGCACAGGCTTCCTGGTCGGCCTGCTCGTGTCTTCGGCATTGGCGCTTTCTGCAGGATATTATTTTCGAGCCCATTACTTTATTCTGATTCTTCCAGCGGTTTCGCTGCTTGTCGGCCTTGCAACCAGCAAACTGTCGGAGCTCACAGCCAGCCGCACGAGCGTGGTTCGATTTGTGCCGTTCCTTCTGTTTAGCACGATGATAAGTTTGCCTATTTTCTCGGAGAAAAAGTACTTCTTTGAAGCTTCTCCTGTTGAAGCGTGCCTAATGATTTACGCACAGAATCCGTTTCCAGAGTGCATCAAGATTGCAGAATATGTGCACGACCACACAAGCCCGACTGACACGATTGCGGTGTTGGGATCGGAACCTCAAATTTATTTTTATTCAAAGCGGCACTCTGCGACCGGATACATTTACACTTATAGTTTAATGGAAGCGCAAAGCTTTGCACGACAGATGCAGGAGGAGATGATCCGCGAGATTGAACTTGCGCGGCCAAAATATCTGATCTTCGTAGGGATGAGCACCTCCTGGTTGCGCCTCCCCGAATCCGAGCAGCTGATTTTTACGTGGGCAAACGAGTATATCAGAAGGCATTACAAGATAGTGGGCGCCGTGAATATCACAACGTCAGACAGGTCTGATCCTTACTTTGTAGACCGGCCGAAATCGGTGCCGCAGCCAGCGAATTATGTTGCGATTTACAAGCGGAAAAATGATTTAAGCGCCTTGCGGTCTCAAGAGGCTTTTAATTTACGAATTGACCAGCCACGTTTCATTATTAATCACTTGTCACCTCTCACAATTCCAACTCCACGCCCGGCGTGGGCACGATCACTTCCGAGTTTGGCAAGTCCGTGCTGAGACGGGCGCGCATCCATTCCACGGAAGAGGGATCGCCGTGCACGAGCACGATTTTCTTCGGCGAAAGTTTTTTGGCATAGGCAATGAGGGCCTCACGCGCTGCGTGCGCGCTGAATTGAAACTGTTCGATGTGGCAACGCACGCGCTGCGCCGGCTCATCGGGATCGAGCGTCACGTCCGCGCCCGGTTGCGCATCTCGCAAGATTCCGGCCGGAGATTGCGGATCGGCGTAGCCAACGAAAAAGATCGAGCTCCGCGGATTCCCGATGATGCGTCGCGCAAAAATATTGGAGAGAGTTTTTGGCACCATCATTCCGCTGGAAAGCGCGTAAATGCGTCCGGAACGCGCCGGTGCGTCCCGAATCGTCTGACCGTTTAAAACAAACGGCGCAACTTCCTCCATCAATTGCAGGCGCGGCAACCGGCGCCGGCCTACGTGCGCGCGACGATCGTAAATCTCGGTCATCTTCGAACTGAGACCGCCAATATAAATCGGGAAATCGATCAGTAATTTTTCCCGGCGGAATTGATAAAGCATCGCGAGCACTTCCTGCGTTTTGCCGAGCGCGAAAACGGGAATGAGCACGCATGCGCCATGCTGGAAGGCGCGATCGATTGCTCCGGCCAAACGCCGTTCTTCACCGGCGCGCGTCCAGTTCGCGGACTTAGCATGATCGCCCCGTGTGCTCTCCATGATCAAGATATCGATCCCCTCCTCGGGGAACGTTGCCGCTGACATGATCGTTTGGTCGTCGAAGTTGACGTCGCCGGTGTAGAAAATCGTGCGGCCCTCGGCGCGCAGCAAGATTCCAGCAGAGCCGAGCACGTGGCCCGCGTCAAAAAATTCAAAGGTCAGCGCATCCGTGTCGCGCTCAGTCGCCCGTTCACCGGAGATCGTGATGCGCTGCCGCAATGGACACCAATGCCAAAAATCCGCTGCCCGGTCGATTTCGCGGTGGGTAAAAAACGGGTACAATCCCGCGACTGCGAGACCTATCTCCTCGCGCTGGCGCGTCATCACGTTGACCGAGTTGTGCAGTAAGGCGCTGCCGATTTCCGCGGTCGTTTCCGTCATGAAAACGCGCGCATTGGGTTGCCGTCGCATGAGCACGGGAAGTGTGCCGATGTGGTCCTGGTGCGAATGCGAGATCAGTACGGCATCGAGCTGTCGGTCCACGATCGCTTTGAAATTTGGCAGCGCATCCTCGCCCACATTTTTCGGATGCATTCCGCAGTCGAGCACCAGGCGATGACCACCGATCTCAATGTAATATGAGTTCGCGCCGATCTCCGTGCGCCGCGTCAGGTTGATAAACTTCAGCATGTTTCTTGCTCTTGTTCCCAAGCGTAGTTGTATTCCTATTCCTGTTCGACAAAGAATAAGAATACGGTGGCAACTTTATCCTGACTATTTCGTTCAATTAGCGTGCTCACTCCGTTGCCAGCGCAAAAATGGAATGAAGAGACAGCCGCGCATCTGCTGAACCGAGCGGCATTCGGCGGCACGCCTTCCGAGATCGGGTCGGCTCGTAAGAAGGGCCTCGGGACAATGGTGCGGGAACTGGTCGATGTTCGCAGCGAAGCCGCCAATGTCCCGCCGCCGGCGTGGGCGCATCCGCGCAACATCCGCGAGATGCGGATGGAAATTAAAAGCGCAAAAGATCGGGGTGAGAATTTTCAGGAGAAGGCCCACCAACTGCGCACGATGGAGGGCGAAGAGATTCTCGATCTTCGCCATTGGTGGCTCGACCGGATGATGAACGGCCCTGCGCCGCTTCTCGAAAAAATGACGCTGTTTTGGCACGGCCATTTTGCGACCAGCGTCCAAAAAGTCAGAGATGGCTACTTCATGTGGCGGCAAAACGACACGCTCCGCCGGAACGCGCTCGAAAATTTCGGCACGCTCGTAAAAAAAATCTCGCGCGACCCGGCGATGATGATCTATCTCGATCTTCAACAGAGCCGGAAAGAGCATCCGAACGAAAATTGGGCGCGCGAATTGATGGAACTGTTTACGGTCGGCATCGGCAATTACACCGAGCCGGACATTCGTGAATCGGCGCGCGCCTTTACCGGTTATCGAATCGACATGACGACGCAGCGATTTCGCTTCGCGCCGTTTCAACAGGACCTCGGCCCAAAGACTTTCATGGGCAAAACCGGTCCGCATAACGGCGACGACATCATCGATATTCTGATCATGCAGCCGGCGTGCGCCCAGTTCATCGGCCGGAAGCTTTGGCGATACTTCGTCGAGGACGATCCCTCGCCGCAAGTTGTCGATGTCGTCGCCAAGCGAATTCGCACGCACAATTACCAGATCCAGCCGATCCTCCGCGAGATCTTCAGCTCGGAGGAATTTTATTCCGAGCGGGCGATGCGCCCGCAAATCAAGAGCCCGATTCAATACATCGTTCAGACTTCGAGACTGCTCGATACGCAATTGCCTTCGCCCATTGTCGCGCAGAATGCGATGCGGCAGATGGGCCAGATTCTTTTCGCACCGCCGAACGTGAAAGGCTGGGACGGCGGCAGAGCGTGGATCAGTACATCGACATTGTTGTTCCGCTATAACTTCACCAATTATCTGATTAACGGCAACGCGATGCTGCCAGCGGGCAGCCCGCCACGAGGTCAAGGCGGAGATCTAGGTTTCCGCCGACCAGGAGCGCTGGCCGAGGAAATTCGACGCGACCCGATCGACATCGGCAAACTCGTACCGGCCGAATTACGCGACAAACCGCGGAAACTTGTCGATCTTCTGAGCACGCGGTTTTTTCAAAATCCGCCGTCGGAAAAAGAAGCGAACGCCTTCGTGCAATATCTCGAAGCACGCAAACCGGATATGAGCGACGCAACGATGCGCGGACTCGTGCACCTGATGATGAGCACGCCGCAATTTCAAATAGCCTAACGAATCTATGCAAATAACCCTGCAAACACGGCGGCAATTCATCCGCACCTCCATGCTTGGCGCGGCCGCGACCTGGACGCTCCCGGTCTTTCTCGAGAAAACATTCTTCGCGCTCGATGCGATGGCGGCGGACGCCCTCACCCAAACGGTTACCGGAAAGGACGGAACGATTCTTGTCGTCTTGCAAATGGCCGGCGGAAATGATGGCCTGAACATGGTCGTGCCTTATGCAGATGATGCCTACCATCGCGCCCGAACGCGACTCGCACTTCCCGCAGATCAAATTCTCAAGATCGACAACTACGCCGGCCTAAATCCGAAATTGACCGGACTGAAATCGCTTTTTGATGAGGGCCAGCTCGCTGTTATCCAAGGCGTTGGTTATCCAAACCCGAACCGCTCGCATTTCCGTTCGACCGAAATCTGGCAAACGGCATCGGATGCGGATCGCACTGTGAGCGACGGCTGGCTCGGCCGTTACTTCGACAATTGCTGCGCGGGCGCGGATCCGACCGTCGGCGTAGCTATCGGAGAAGAAACACCACAGGCATTCGCGGCAAAGAATCCGACCGGAGTGACTTTCTCCAGACCGGAGCAGTTTCGCTTTCGGCCATCGGAACCAAACAATGATCGCATAAGTGCTGAGGAAATGTTCTTCCGCCAACTCAACGAATCCGGAGTGGTCGAAGAGAGCGCCGCAACCGACGGCGCCTCCATCGGCGCGATTTCCGGAAAGACAAAGAACGATTTGAGCACGATGGACTTTCTGCAGCGCACCGCGCTCGATGCCCAATTGAGCTCAGACAAAATTCTCGCAATCGCGCGTAAGTACAAATCGACTGTGACGTATCCGCAGGGCCAGCTCGCGGCGAGTTTGAACATCATCGCGCGCATGATCGCGGGCGGTTTGCCGACGCGCGTTTATTACGCGAGCCAAGGTGGTTTCGACACCCACGCCGGACAGATAAACGCGCATGAACGTTTAATGGGCGAATTCAACGGCGCGGTCAGCACATTTGTTACCGATCTGAAGCAGCAAGGAAATTTCGAGCGTGTGCTGCTGATGACGTTCAGCGAATTTGGCCGGCGCGTTCAAGAAAATGCGAATGGCGGAACCGATCACGGCGCAGCCGCGCCGATGTTCGTACTCGGCGGCACGGTCAAGCCCGGCATGTTCGGCAAATACCCAAGTCTGACCGATCTCGATCGCGGCGACCTCAAATTCAACACCGATTTTCGCAGCGTTTACGGTACAGTGCTGGATCAGTGGGTGAAAGCACCGAGTCAGATCGTGCTTGGTCGAAAGTTTCCGGCTTTAGCAATCGTTTAGTTGTGGCGGGCTACTGCCTGAATAATGCGACGCTCATAGAGCGCCGCTACAGCAGCTCCTTAAGAATGCGCATCCAGTTTTCGTGTAAGATTTTCGCGATGTCCTGATCGTTGAATCCGCGCTCGATCAGTTTGCGCGTCAAATTTCGTGCGTGCGAATGATTGGTCAGGTCAGGAATGAAGTGAGGTGTAGTAAACTTCGCCGCCAGCTCTCGTTTCTCAGATTCGGGCCATCGCCGGTAGAGGAACTCGAGAAAATCGAAGCCAATGCCGACGCCGGCGATGCCCATCAGGTCCGCGATGTGCTCGATGTGATCAACATAACGATCGAGTGTCGCGTCTTCTGCGCGCGGGCTCACCAGCACAGCGTTTACTCCAATCACCCCGCGCCGTTCGCCGATCATTTTAATCTGCTCGTCACTGATGTTCCGCTCGATGTCGTAATAACGCCGCGCATTCGTGTGCGAAACGATGACGGGTCTGGTCGTGAGCTTCAGAATTTCTTCGAAGCCCGCTGGGTTGATGTGGGCCAGATCGACAATCACACCAAGCGCTTCGCATTCCCGCACGACTTCGCGGCCAAACGCAGTTAGGCCGTCGCGCGGCGAACCGCTGGGCGCAAAGATTGCGCCGTTGCCGGCGGCATTGCGCCGGGCGTGGGTAAGTCCGATTGCGCGCACTCCGAGCTCGTAAAAAATCCGGAGCAAATCCAAGTCGATACCGAGGGGCTCGACCCCTTCCATTGTCAGCAGGAGCGCGATTTTGCCGGCCTGCCGCGCCAGGCAAATCTCCTCATAGCTTTTGCAAATAGCGAAGCGGCCGGACGCGTCCGACTCAGCGCGGATTCGCGCCACTTGATCGAGCGCCACGCGCAAAGCCATTTCCGGCAAGTAACGGTCTTCGATATAAATCGCGACACCGAGCACACCGGTATCGCCCGCTTCGAGCTCCGCCAAATAGTCGGCGTCGAGCACATTGGCGCGGCCGCGTTTTTCGTACAAATCCATTGGCATGTCGAAGTGGAAATCGACAATGCCAGGGGCGTGAAGCCGGTCGATCCGTTTTTCAACCGAAGTTTGCAACGAAGCCATTCCGTTCCGCCGGTTTAAGGCACGGGCGGAGAAGCGGCGACCGCCACCGCCCGCGATGCGTCTTTTGGTGCCGGCAAAATCAGCGAGAACAACACAACGATCCAGACGGCGCCGAGCGGAAGGAAGCCGGGCAGCCAGATCGACCAGCGCGATAAGATTCCAAGCGCTATCAGACAATACCCGGCGGAAAACGCGATTGCCCCGAGCATCAAATCGATCCGCGAAAATTTTCGGAGCGCGACACTCGCACCAGCCACGACCAAAATCATCACGCAATCAAAAATCCAACTCACCCGACGGACAAACGAATTTGTTTGAATCGCGGCGATCGTCGCCGCAAAGACATCCGGCGACGCGAGCGAATTCGCCGGCGTGCGCGCGAGCACGATCTGGTCCCGCATTTCGTCGAGATGGGTACTCGCTTTGCCTTGCTGCCGCTGCTGTGCCGCCAGCAGCAGCTCATTCAAACTCAAGCGCCGCGCGCGTTTGGCCGCGTTCGGATTGATCACCGCTGTGCCGTCCGATCGAATCGGAATCTTGCTGTGCGGAAGCCAAATGTATTTCCCGATGTCAATCTTCACTTCGGCGGGCGTGACGCGCAGCCAGAGCAGCGCCGCCTGAAGCGCAAACGAGGGAATGACTTCGCCGCGGTGTTGAAAAAGCAGCGGCACATGAACATCGTCGGCGATTTCGTTCGGCAGATTGATGAAACCGAGCGTCCCAATCAAGCGCACATCCTCATCGGGTTGGCGTGAGATTCCGGAGAATTCGATCAGATCGCCACGCTTGCCGGTTACTTGAGGAAAAGCGGGAATCTCTGCAACTGGTGCGTCCGGATCGGGCGTCGCGGTCAATTCCGCCCCGAGCAACAACTTCGGCGCGCGCATTGCTTGATCGAGAAAAATCTGCTCTTGATCTTTCTCGCGCTCGGACCATTTCAAGACCGGTTCAAATGCGACCACGGCGGGCTTGAATTCGAGCGCGGCCTGCAAAAAGAGGGCCGCTTCAAGCGGTGAATTTACGCTGGCGGCGCCTTGCAGAAATCCTTCCACCGAATCGGCCTCAGCGCCCCTTTTGGGCGGGACCGGTTCGCGGTCGATCTCGACAATTGTAAGCGGCGGCGCCGTGTCGCGCGACTGCGCATTTTTCAAGAGCCAGCGCAGAAAAATTTCCTCAGAACCCTGCAAGCGCGGTTCTCTTAAAAACAAAAGTCCCAGCAGCAGGACCACGAGCATGAGCCACAAAGAGGGTCGTCGCATCGCGGCAGAAGTGAAAAGGGAAAAGTGACGAGTGACGAGTGAAAAGTTTTCAGCGTAGACGCTTCGCCCTGCGAAGGGCGACGCGCGGCTGCCAATGTCACGTGCGCCGCGCAGAGCGCGACGTCTACAGCGCTATCTGCTCAGCTCGAGCGTGCGCAGGATCGGCGCCTCGTCGGGTTTACTCTGCCTCAGTACTGTATGATCTTCTTATTCACGCCGGCGACGGTTAACGCGAGACCGCAGGTTCCTGTGCAGCCACTCGCTTCACAGACAATGATGCCACCCTTAAGCACCGGATCGCATGTTCCACCCGTGCAACCGCAACCTCCGCTCGTGACAGACTGGCCACCACTCATTCGAGCCACCGCAAACCGATGCCCGGACTGCTTCACAAAGATGTAACCGGGTTTCAGTCTGAGCGAACCCTCCTTAAGCTCCAGGCCTTCCGCGCCGGCAGGCAGCCGCTTTACAAGTACAGTGCCTCTGGGCAGGTCGGATTGGGACGTTTGAGCTTGTCTCTGTTCGTGGGCGCACGCGACCAATACCAAAGTCAATGCAAGCAGCGTAAGAACTTCAGTGATAACTTTCATAAAGGGGCTCCTTAAGAAGTCACAAGGATGAGATCCCAGCCAGTGTGTCAAGAACGAAACTGTCGCTTGGCAGCGGCGATTGATTGAACCCTCAGGCGGTCAACCGCCCTTCTACCTGCTCAACTCGAGCATCTGCAGGATCGGCGCTTCGGCACGTCTGCGCAGCGATTCCGGAAGGATGATTTCCGGCTTCATGTTCAGAAGCGCGTCGTACGCCTTTTCCAGCGTGTTCATTTTCATGAACCGGCATTCACCGCAAAAACAATTGTCTGTCGGACCAGGAATGAATATTTTCTGCGGAATCTCTTTCCGCAGTCGATGCAGCAAGCCCGCTTCCGTGACGACGATGATTTCCTGCGCTGGTGATTCGTTGCAAAACGTCACCATTTTTTCGGTGGAACAAACCTCGTCCGCTAACATCCGCACGGCATAAGTGCATTCCGGATGAGCAATCACCGGCGCGTCCGGATATTGCTCACGAATTCGATTGATGCTGCGCGCGGTGAACTCGACGTGCACATAACAAGTCCCCTGCCACAAATCCATCTTGCGACCGGTCCGCTCCATCACCCACGCGCCCAGATTTTGATCGGGCACGAAAAGAATATTTCGATCGTGCGGGGCGGCACGTACAATTTTGTCTGCATTAGCGCTCGTGCAGATCACGTCCGCCTGCGCCTTCACCCCGGCGCTGCAATTGATATAGGCGATCACATAATAATTTTTATCGGCGTGTTTCTTGAGAAACGCCTCCAATTTCTCTGGCGGGCACGATTCCGAGAGCGAGCAGCCAGCATCGAGATCGGGCAAAATCACTTGCTTGGCCGGATTAATGATCTTCGCGGTTTCGGCCATGAAATGGACGCCACAGAAGAGAATTACGTCCGCGTTGGTTTTCTTCGCTTCGTAGCTCAGGCCTAACGAGTCACCCACGAAATCGGCGACGTCTTGGAGCTCCGGCACTTGATAATTGTGCGCGAGAATCACGGCATTTCTCTCGCGCTTGAGCTCCCGAAGCTCCTCCATCAGATCGACACCGAAATTTACACCGGCACTTACCATGGGTTAATATCGCGATTTCCCATGAATTCACAACCTAACGAGACCCGTTATCGCCTCGGTTTCATCGGCGCAGGCAAACTGGCCGGGTCTATCATTCGAGGCTTGGTGCGGGCCCAATTTTGTTCGCCCGCCGAAATCATCGCAAGCGAGCCTAATGAAAACGCTCGCGCCGCGCTGCGCGATGAAACCGGGATTGAATTAACGACAGAAAACGCAGAGGTCGCGGAGAAGGCGGATGTTATTTTCATCGGCGTGAAACCGGCTGTCGTGCTGCCAGTGCTGCGCGAAGTCGCATCCGCAATTCAAAATAAACTCGTCATCTCTCTTGCGGCAGGAGTTCGTTTGAAGAGCATGGGAGAAATCGCGAACGCGCGATTCATGCGCGCACTGACAAACACGCCTTCAGCAATTTGCCTAGCAGCGACCGCGATCGCCCGCGGCTCGCGAACCACAAATGAAGATGTCGATCTTGCGCGCCAAGTTTTTGGCGCCATCGGCATCGTCGTAGGAGTAACCGAAGAACAAATCGATGCTGTCACAGCGCTTTCCGGAAGCGGACCGGCGTTTGTTTACACCGTGATAGAAGCGCTCGCACAAGGCGGAAAGAAATGCGGATTGTCCGCCGAGGCGGCGATGACCCTGGCCGCCCAAACCGTTCTCGGCGCAGCACAGCTCGCGCTCGAAAGCAAAAAGTCACCCGAAGAATTGATAAAAATGGTCGTCACTCCCGGCGGAACAACTGCCGCCGGTCTTGCGGCGATGGAGAAGCATCGGACGACCGAAGGTTTGATTGCCGCAATCGAAGCGGCGACAAAACGCGCTCGCGAAATGGCGAACGAAAATTTGTAGCCGCCCCGCTCTGTCGGGGCGTGCTTGACGTGCTCCTTACGGCGGCACGGCGACAGAGCGCCGTGGCTACAGCAGCGTCTTTCGCATAACATCAATTGGCGCTTCGCGTTGAAACCAAATTTCAAGCGCGAGCGCGCCTTGGTGCAGTAACATCGACAATCCATTCGCCGCGCGTGCGCCGGCTTCGAGTGCCGCCGACACAAACGCCGTTCTTTCACTCGAATAAACCGTGTCGTAAACCATCAAATGCGGTGCCAGCAGTTGCGCGGGAATAGGCGATGCATCTCCGCGATTTAACCCGACTGGCGTTGCATTTACGATGAGATCGGCGTTTGCAACTTGAAAGCGACACGCGCTTTCTTCCCAGCGAATCGCCTGCAAACGCGGCACCGGTCCGACGACTTTCGGCCCGGTAAAAAAGTTCCGCAGTTTGTCCGCCAGCTGTTCGCCCTTTTCAAAAGTCCGGTTGGCAATGACAAGGCGTTCGCAATTTTCTTTTGCGCATTGCATCGCAATCGCACGCCCTGCTCCGCCCGCACCAAGCACCAGCACGCGCAGATCGCGAAGATCAACAGAAAATTCGTCTCGCATGGCGCGTGAAAATCCGCGCCCGTCCGTGTTGAATCCACGCGCAGTCTTTCCAGCAAATGAAATCGTGTTCACTGCGCCGATCCGGCGTGCGTCAGGATCGACATCGTCCACATGATCAAGCGCGGCGATTTTGTGCGGCACAGTAACGTTCACACCGACAAAGTTGAGCCCGCGAACCAGATTTAGGGCTTCCCGCAATTCGTTAGGCAAAATGTGAAATCGCGCGTACTGCATGTCGATCTTGCAGTCACGCAGCGCCGCGTTCTGCATTTGCGGCGAAAGCGAATGCGCGACTGGATCGCCGAGGACGCCGAGCCGGATCGGCGTTTTCTTCCAGGTCTTGAGGTCCGCTAGCGTATAGATTTCTTTCACCGATTTTGTCTGCTAGTTTCTACAATGACAGCGCCGGCTGAAAATCCAACTCCGTCCGATTTTATTCGCGACGTTGTCGCGGAAGATCTGCGGACCGGAAAATACAAAAAGATCCTTACCCGTTTTCCGCCGGAGCCGAATGGATATCTGCACATCGGCCACGCGAAATCGATATGTTTGAACTTCGGGATGGCGCGCGAGTTCGGAGGCATCTGCAATGTGCGCATGGACGACACCAACCCAACGAAAGAAGAGACCGAGTATGTCGATTCAATCATGGCCGATGTGCATTGGTTGATCGACGGTTGGGCCGACAGAAATCTCGGGGGCGCGCCGCTCTACGCGTCGGATTATTTCGACAAGCTCTACGAGTACGCTGTCGATCTCGTGCGCAAGGGTAAGGCGTATGTCGATGATATGTCGCCCGAGGAAACTGATGAATATCGGCGCATCGGAAAAGAGAGTTCGTTCCGAAATCGCGCGACTGAGGAAAATCTCGACCTCTTTGAGCGGATGAAAGTCGGCGAATTTCCGGATAACAGCCGTACGTTGCGAGCAAAGATCGACATGTCTGCGCCGAACGTTTGGCTGCGGGATCCGGTGCTGTATCGCATCCGGCATGCGGAACATCATCATACCGGCGCCAAATGGTGTATTTATCCCATGTACGATTGGGCGCACACGCTGAGCGATTACATCGAAGGCATCACCCACTCGGTCTGCACGTTGGAATTCGAGGTGCATCGGCCGCTCTACGATTGGATTCTGGATGCGCTCGGGTTGCCGCAGCCGCGACCGCATCAGTACGAGTTCGCGCGACTCAATCTCACTTACACAGTGATGAGCAAACGGAAGTTGATCCAGCTTGTAAACGAAAAGCTCGTCACCGGCTGGGACGACCCGCGTATGCTCACCATTTCCGGTTTGCGACGGCGCGGCGTAACCGCGAGCGTGTTGCGCGCGTTCGCCTACAACATCGGCATCACAAAATATCCGAGCATGACGGATGTGGCCGTGCTTGAGCACACCATGCGCGATGAATTCAATCGCACGGCTTCGCGACGCCTCGTTGTGCTGAAGCCGATCAAAGTGGTGCTGACGAATTATCCGGAGGGAAAGGTGGAAGAACTCAACGCGGTGAACAATCCCGAGGACCCGAAATCCGGAACGCGCAAGGTGCCGTTTGGTCGCGAACTCTTTATCGACAACGCAGACTTCATGGAAACGCCGCCGCCGAAATATTTCCGACTAAAACCTGGTGGCGAAGTGCGGCTCAAGTACGCTTACATCATCAGGTGCGACGAAGTCGTGAAAGACAACGCTGGCAAGGTGATTGAGCTGCATTGCAACGTCGATCTTGAGAGCAAATCAGGCGGCGCGACTTCCAATCGCAAAGTCAAAGGCACAATCCACTGGGTCAGCACGCCACTCGCGATCGACGCCGAAGTTCGTCTTTACGACCGCCTTTTCACCGTTCCCGAACCCGATTCCGCTTCCACTGGAAGCCCCGGCGCAACCGGCGCCGGAGGCGATTTCAAATTGTTCATCAATCCGCAATCGCTTGAAGTTGTGAGTGCGAAGTGTGAGCCCTCGCTCAAGGAGGCGCACGCGGAAGAACGTTATCAATTCGAGCGCCTTGGATATTTCGCGCTCGATCCAGATTCGACACCTGCCAAGCAGGTGTGGAACCGCACGATTACGTTGAAAGACACTTGGGCGAAGGAAACGAAGAGGATGTAAGATCGGCGATTTGGGACATGCGGAGCATGTCCCTCCGGAGGGATGCGCTTCCGCGCTTCCACTATGGCTTGGCGAGTGCGCGATCGATTCGCGCCAGCACCTTCTCTTTGCCAAGAACTTCGAGCAGGTGATAGAGGCTGGGGCCGGCATTGCTGCCGGTGGCGGCGAGACGCGTCGGATGAACCAGCGCGCCGACTTTCACGCCGAGATTTGAAGCGGTCGATTTCATCGTCGCTTCTAATTCAGCGGCGTTGAAATCCTCCAGAGCTGCGAGCGCAGCCCGCACCGTTTCCAGGCGGGGTTTATTCTCGGTGGTGAAATGTTTGGCCACGCTTTCCGGATCATATTCGAAGTCATCCGTGAAATAGAAACCGCAGTAAGCCGGCAGCTCGTCAAAAGTGTTGATCTTGCCTTTGCACGTTTTTAGAGCGGCCCCGACGTAATCGGTTGAATAACTGTCGATCTTTACCCCGCTCGATCGCAATGTAGCGACAGCGCGATCGTGAAACGCGGAATCGCTCAGCTCGCGTGCATACTCGCCGTTGAGCCAATGTAATTTGTCCGGATCGAACGTTGCATGCCCGCGCACGACGTTGTTGAGATCGAAAATTTTCACGACCTCTTCGATCGACATTTTCTCGCGATCATCTTTCGGCGACCAACCGAGCAGGCAAAGATAATTGCGCACCGCCTGCGGCAGAAAACCCCTCTTGATATAATACTCCACGCTCGCGCCCTGATCGCGCTTGCTCATCTTCGAGCCGTCCTTGTTCATGATGAGTGGAATGTGCGCGAAGCACGGTGGCGTCGCGCCGAGGGCGCGATACAGTTCGATGTGTTTCGGCGTGTTCGAAAGATGATCTTCGCCGCGAATGACATGCGAAATTTTCATCTCGATGTCGTCGATCACGTTGACGAAATGAAAAATCCACGAGCCATCCGGGCGGCGCACGGTCATGTCGGGATGTGTGCCGGGATTGGTGAGATCAAAATCGATTTTCCCACAGACAAGATCATCGACAACCACATGCTCACGCGGTGAACGAAAACGGAGCGCGCCCGCGTCTTCGAAAATGTGACCGCCGTCCTGGAGTTTTTTCAAATAGCGTTCATAAATCTCCGCGCGCTGACTCTGAAAATAGGGACCGAAATCTCCGCCGACGTGGGGGCCTTCGTCCCAATTTAGGCCCAACCACTGCAGTCCTTCATAAATCGCGGCCGCGGCTTCCTCAGTATTGCGCTTTGTGTCCGTGTCCTCGATGCGCAAAATGAGTTTGCCGCCGTGATGTCGGGCAAAGAGCCAATTAAACAGCGCCGTGCGCGCGCCGCCGATATGGAGATAACCGGTAGGCGACGGCGCGAAACGGACACGGATTTCTGAGCTCATTTCAAAAGCAATTTAGCCACAAATTGTGGCAGCGGTCTATGACCGCCGCTCGAATAAGTGCGACACTCACAGAGCGCCGCTACAGACGAAATCATTCGATGAAGATTTGACCGGCGCGACGGCGCACATGTCGATCTTGCGGCAGATTTGTCTTGGCTGCGCGGTTGCTCAGGTCGAGCAGCGCGCGGACGCGTTCAATCAGATCGAAACTTAGATCGGGCACATCGCGCGCGCGCAGCCATTCGTGCAGCATGCGGCGCTGAACTGCGATAGGCATTGCCCGCAACGGTTTTACCGCCAACGCCGTGAGTTTCGAAAGCTTATCCGGCAACAGTGCTTTGAAAAAGTTCTCTTCCTCAGCAGCGATCGTCGCCGCTCGCCAAATCGTCCCCCGCACATTTCGTCCAAGCTGCTTCTCGATCTCCGGGATAATGCGGTGACGGATGCGGTTGCGCAGCGGCGCGAGATTCTTGTTAGAGGCATCCTCACGGAATTTCAAACCGTGCTCGCGAACGTAATCGTCGATTTGCTCGCGCGAAACCCCAAGCAGCGGCCGCACGATCTGCAATTTCATGTTGTCGATCTTACGGACGGAAACCCCGCGCATGGCGCTGAGTCCGCCCGGGCCGGCGCCGCGGAAAAGATTAATTAGGAAAGTTTCGACAAGATCATCAGCGTGATGGCCAAGGAAAATCGTGCGGCAGCGCCGCCGCTTTGCGACTTGCGCGAAAAATTTGTAGCGAGCGTCGCGCGCGGCAGTTTCGATCGATTGTTTTGTGCGAACGGCCAGCGCTCGGACATCGATTGCGCCAAGGGCAAGATCGACATCGTACCTTGCCGCAAGTTTCTGCACGAAGATGGCGTCGGCCCGACTTGATCGGCCGCGCAGCCGGTGATTCAAATGGCAAACGATCAATTTGCTGTAGCCGCATTCGATCAGCCAGTGCAGCAACGCGACTGAGTCGCGTCCTCCCGAAACGCCGATCAGATATCGGGCACCAGACGAGAGCGCGCGAAGTGAGCTCCTATTAATTTGAATCCAACGCATGTGTTCGACGCGTCCAATCTTCGACGCCAACCATGAACCTTCAACGCTTAGTTAGTTAGACAAAATTGTGAGTGGGCGGCGTCTTAAAAGTAAAGGAACCGAAATATGAAAAAACGATCAACTTACGCGCTTCTGGTTCAATCCGAAGAAAAGAGCCGCAACATTATGGAAACGGCGCTCTACGCGCTTTTCGCGCTGAGCGCAGTCGTTTCGATCTGGCAATTTGCCCAGCAACCGAGCTCGTTACCGCTGGATCGAGTAGGGACGATGAACGGGCAGCATCTTGAGCAACGGATTGCGTCGTAAGAACAGGGCCATTTGACAATGAATGAACGTTCATTCATTGTGTTGGCCCAATGTCCAACACCCAGCTAGAGCCCGGTCTCGATCGACCAACTCAAATCCTCGATGCCGCCCTGGTTTGCTTCGCCAAGCGCGGCTTTCACCAAGCCAGCATGCACGACATCAGCGCGGAAGCTGGCATCAGTGTCGGCCTGATTTATCGATATTTCGAAAACAAGGACGCTGTCATTTCAGCGATGGCGGACCAGCATAAACAAAAGATTCAGAAAGTGCTGGAGGACGCGCGTGAGGCGTCGAGTCTAATCGAGTCGCTCGAGATTTTGTTCACCGCGCATTGCTGCGAAAACGAACCGCGGGTCACCTCCGCTTTTGTGGTCGATCTTTTCGCGGAAGCATCGCGGAATCCGCGCGTGGCCGAACTGGTGCGTGACGTTTGCGAAAGCACGATGAACGGCGTCACCGATTTGATTGCGCGTTCCCCGGAAGCAAAGTCGAGCCATTTATCGCCACGCGAACTAGCCGAAGTTATTTTTGCCGTCAACGACGGCATGTTAATGCGCGACGTGTTGCTGCCCGACAGCACTATCGCCGCCGATCGGCGGGCGCGACATCTGGACGTGGTCCGCAGAGTGTGGCGACTTTTATTTACGGAAACGAGCGAGCCGAGTTATGCATGACATAGCGAAACCGATCAAAACCGGAATGAAATTGAAGCTCGGAACGATGGGCATAACGGTTAGTGGTTTGATCGCACTTGTCGTGGTGCTTGTCGGAATCAAAGTGCTGCAGATCGGCAAAATGATGTCCACGCCGATGGTGATGCCGGCGACCACAGTCTCGAGCGCAACGGTCAAAGAAGAGGATTGGGCGCCGACGCTCTCGGCGGTCGGTTCGGTTTCGGCCGTGCAAGGCGCGATCGTTTCAACTGAGCTTGGCGGGGTCGTCGCCGAAATTGGTTTTCCAAATGGTGGAGAAGCGAAGAAGGGCGAAGTGCTTCTAAAACTGGATTCGTCGTCTGAGGAAGCGCAGCTGCGTACAGCCGAAGCCGATTTGGAATTGGCGCGGGCAAATTTGCAGCGAACGCGCGATCTCACGGCGCGGAAAGTTGTTTCGAAGCAAGAGCTGGACGCCGCACAATCTGCTTTCGGTCAGAAACAAGGGACGGTCGATAACATGCGCGCGTTCATTGCCAAGAAACAGGTGCAAGCGCCGTTCGATGGCGAGCTCGGCATTCGCCAGGTGAACGTCGGTCAAATGATTAACGCTGGGCAGCAAGTCGTTTCGCTACAAGCGCTCGATCCGGTGTATGTCGATTTTGCCTTGCCCCAGCAGGAGATTTCGAAACTTGCGCCGGGATTGGAAGCTCGGGTCCGCACCGATGCGATACCGGGTCGTGAATTCACCGGAAAACTGACCGCGCTTAATTCAATGGTGGACACCGTGACGCGGAATGTGACGGTGCAGGCGACGCTCGAAAATGCAGACCACGCGCTCAAGCCGGGAATGTTCGTTAAGATCGACATCGTTCTGCCGCAAAAAAGTAAAACGCTCGTGATTCCCGGCAGCGCGGTTTCTTACGCACCCTATGGCGACTCGGTGTTTGTCATCGAGAACAAGAAAGATCCAAAAACTGGAAAGAAATCGCAGATGCTGCGCCAGGCTTTTGTGCGGATCGGCGAGGCGCGCGGCGATTTTGTTTCGGTGACGCGAGGATTAAAAACTGGTGACATCGTTGTCAGCACCGGCGTTTTCAAATTGCGTAACGGCATGCCGGTAACGATCAACAACGATCTCGCACCCAAGCCTCAGTTAAATCCGACGCCGGAAGATTCGTGACAAGGTCGAAATGAAATCGTTTACAGATCTTTTCATCAAACGCCCAGTGCTGGCGATGGTAGTCAGCTTCGTGATTCTCATCGCCGGTTTGCAGGCGATGAAGACGATCAACGTGCGGCAATATCCGCGCAGCGACATCGCCGCGATCACGGTGACGACAATTTACGTGGGCGCGGATGCGGAATTGGTCCGCGGATTTATTACCACGCCACTCGAGCGCGCGATCGCCGCGGCTGATGGCATCGATTACATACAATCGCAAAGTCAACAGGGCGTTTCCACGATCACGGCGCGTCTGAAATTAAATTACGACGCGAACAAAGCGTTGTCGGACATCAGCTCGAAGGTCGATTCGGTCCGTAACTTCTTGCCGCCCGAGTCGCAGATTCCTGTGATTACGATTATCCCGGCCGATTCGCAGATCGCCTCGGCCTATTTGAGTTTTACCTCCAGTATTCTTCAGCCTAACGAGGTCACCGATTACCTGGTTCGACTGGTTCAACCTCGTCTAACTTCAATTGGTGGCGTGCAGCGCGCCGACATTTTGGGCGGTCGCACGTTCGCGATGCGCATCTGGCTCAAGCCTGAGCGAATGGCGGCATTGAATATCAGCCCGGCGCAAGTGCGCGACGCGCTCTCGCGAAACAATTACCTGGCCGCGGTCGGCAGCACCAAAGGCTCGCTCCTTCAAGTCAATCTCACCGCTAACACCGATTTGCATACCGCCCAGGATTTCAAGAGCCTCGTCGTCCGTCAGGACAAAGGAAATCTGATCCGATTGAGCGACATCGCAGACGTCGTGCTCGGCTCGGAGGATTACAACACCGAAGTCCGTTTCTCCGGCCAAAAAGCGGTGTTCATGGGCATCTGGGTTTTGCCGAACGCGAACTCCATCGACGTGATCAAGCGCGTGCGCACTGAGTTGGAGCAAATTCAAAAGGAATTGCCAACCGGTATGAAAGCCGAAATGGCCTACGACGCGACCGCTTACATCAACGACGCGATCCATGAGGTTGTAAAAACGTTGATCGACACATTGCTCATCGTGATGGTCGTGATCTTCTTGTTCCTCGGGTCGATCCGTTCGGTTCTCGTGCCGGTTGTCGCGATCCCGATTTCGCTAATCGGCGCGCTCTTTTTGATGCAGCTGTTCGGCTTCACGCTGAACCTGCTGACGCTGCTCGCGATCGTTCTCTCGGTCGGATTGGTTGTCGATGATGCGATCGTTGTGGTCGAGAACGTTGAGCGTCACATGCGTGAAGGCATGTCGCGCATGAACGCGGCGCTGGTTGGCGCGCGCGAGTTGGTCGGCCCAATCATCGCGATGACAATCACGCTCGCCGCGGTTTACACGCCAATCGCCCTCCAAGGCGGATTGACCGGCGCACTATTTAGAGAATTTGCGCTCACCCTCGCCGGCGCCGTTTTCATTTCGGGTGTGGTCGCGCTCGTTCTATCGCCGGTGATGTCGGCCAACCTGCTTCGTCCGGAACATGTCGATTATGGATTCAGTGGATGGGTCACTCGCACGTTCGATCGGTTCCGCGATTGGTACGGCAGGCAGCTCGATCGAACATTGGCCGCGCGCCCGGCGGTTTACACAGTCTGGATCGGCCTATCGTTGCTGGCGGGGCTCTTTTGGTACATGTCGCCGGGTGAGCTGGCTCCACAAGAAGATCAAAGTGTCATCTTCGGCATCATGACTGCACCGGCCAACGCAACAATCGACGATACGATCCGCTATGCCGATGCCGCCGGAAAAATTTTTGCCGACGTTCCGGACACCAAGTTCACGTTTCAGCTGACATTTCCCGATAATGGTTTTGGCGGAATGGTTTTGAAACCGTGGGGCGTGCGCAAGACACCGACAAAAAATTATCTGCCGCTCATTCAGCAAAAATTAGGAGGCATTCCGGGCATTCGCATGTTCCCGGTCATGCCGTCGGCGTTGCCCGGCGCTGACAATTTCCCAGTGAGTTTTGTCATCACTTCGACCGCAGATCCCGAACGGATCCTCGAATTTGCAAAGGACCTTCAGGCCAAGGCGATGCAGGCGCACATGTTTCAATTTTCGGACATCGACACCAAGATCGATCAACCGCAATCCGAAATCGTTTTCGACCATGACAAAGTCGCGTCGATGGGAATGGACATGCAGAAAGTTGGAAGCGACATGTCCGCTGCGATCGGCGGCAACTACGTTAACTGGTTCAACATCGCCGGCCGCAGCTACAAGGTGATCCCGCAAGTCAAACGGATCGATCGTTTGAATCCGGAACAACTAAAAGACATTTACGTCACGGGTCCGAACAATCAGCTCATTCCGCTAAGCACGGTAGCCTCGATCCGTCACAAAACCGTCGCGCGCTCGCTCAATCGCATGCAGCAACTCAACGCCGTTGCTCTCAGCGGTGTGCCGACAGGCTCGTTGGATGCGACCTTGAAATTTCTCGAGAACGAAGCCGCGAAGATTCTGCCGAAAGGCTACATCGTTGATTACACCGGTGAGTCGCGTCAGTTGCACACTGAAGGCAGCAAGTTCGGATGGGTGTTCACTCTCGCCGTCCTTTTGATTTTTCTTGTCCTGGCGGCGCAGTTCAACAGCTTCCGCGACCCGTTGATCATCCTGCTTGGGTCGGTGCCGCTTGCGGTTTTCGGCGCGCTGCTTTTCACTTTTTTGAAAATGCCGTTCGGAACCTTTTTCACTGATCATTTCACAACGACGTTGAACATTTATTCAAAGGTTGGACTCGTCACATTGGTCGGTCTTGTTTCCAAAAACGGAATTCTGATCGTGCAGTTTGCAAACGAGTTACAACGCGAAGGAAAAGATAAACTCGCGGCAATCGCGCAAGCCGCGCGGATTCGTTTGCGGCCGGTCATGATGACGAGCGTTGCGACAGTGGCTGGTCACTTTCCGCTAACGCTGGTGACCGGCGCGGGCGCGGCCGCGCGAAATTCGATCGGTCTTGTTCTCGTCGGGGGCATGACGATCGGCACCATTTTCACTCTGTTCATCGTTCCGTCGCTCTACATGCTCATCGCGAAGCAGCATCACGAAAAATCGTTGATGGATCCCGATCTCGAAGGCGTGGAAGATGTCGATCTTGTTCCGGAACCAGTGCTGGCGCGAGACGGCGACGGCAATGGCAATGGCTGGAAACACGAATGACCGAGCTCGCCACCGGACGAGTCGGGGTCGCCGCGGCGACGGAACCGGAGATCGGCGCGAGCGCGACGGTCAATCTTGTCGTCCGCGAATCTGACTGCGCAAGCGCGCTAAAATTGAGCGACGATCCGCGCGATAATTTTCCAGCAGTCTTCGCTACGACGCGCATGATTGCGTTGATGGAACTGGCCGGCGCGCGGCTGCTGCATCCCCTGCTCCGGCCCGGCGAAATGTCGGTGGGCGCACATGTCGATGTCAGCCATACCGCTGCGACGCCGATTGGCGCGAAAGTCACCGCGAGCGCAACCTATCGGGGGCACGACGGAAAACTTTTCGTCTTCGACGTTATCGCGCACGATCCCGGGGGCGAGATTGGCCGCGGCACGCACAAACGCGCGATTGTCTCGCGAGATCGCTTAATTGCCGGTGCAGCGAAGCGGCGGTAAGTCACGTCGAAGAGCGCACGGTATCTCGGGTGTTGTCTTTGAGGACCAGATTCTCGGCCAAGATCGATAATCTACCTTTCGCTGTAGCCGCGCGGCTCGCAGAACCGCGGCTACAAAATAAAGCGTGCCCCAGGTTTCTCTGCTCGTCATATTCGGCCTCAGCATGAACCGCAAATTTCTCGCGCTTTTCATTGTATCGCCGCTGGCAGTTATTTTTGCGGGAAATTCGCCGCCGGCGTTCAAATATCCGTCGGCTCCGGCGAGCAACCAGGTCGATGATTATTTCGGAACGAAAGTGCCGGATCCCTATCGGCCGCTGGAAAATCCGGATTCGCCCGAGTCGCGGAAATGGATCGAAGCGGAAGATAAAATCACGTTCGACTTTTTGAAAACAATTCCGGAACGGGACGGAATTAAGAAGCGTCTCACTGAAGTGTGGGATTACGAGCGTTTTGGCGTCCCGTTCAAAGAAAAGGGCCGTTACTTCCTCTCCAAAAACTCGGGATTGCAGAACCAAAATGTGCTCTACACATCGACAAATTTATCCGAACCACCAAAACAACTTCTCGATCCGAACACCCTCGCGAAAGATGGCACGATCGCGTTGAGCGGATTGGAAG
>Ga0210407_10000202_pt1 | contig 74283 bp, 46 predicted proteins | sample IncBWC27MmetaG_FD_150860 | JGI IMG/M metagenome (GOLD analysis project Ga0210407, IMG submission 150860) | Forest soil microbial communities from Barre Woods Harvard Forest LTER site, Petersham, Massachusetts, United States - Inc-BW-C-27-M | ecosystem: Environmental > Terrestrial > Soil >...
ACACCTTTTTGCGTTTCTACATCGTGCCGGGGCAGCAGCAAGATACCAACGGCTTCAATTTTTCGGTGGTCTATTATTTCAACAACTGGTTTGGAGTAGACGGGGAAATGGCGGCCACCAAAACGTCGCAGAACGGATTCAACGGCTGGTTTTTGTTCGGCGGAGGCGGGCCGCGGTTCCGCTGGTCCGGGCCTCGCGGGCTGGAACTGTGGGGCCATTTTCTGGCGGGCTACTCACACTTCACGCCGCAGACGTCGTTCGGGTCGCAGGAGGCCTTCGCCTACGAAGTGGGCGGGGGCGGAGACATCAGCATCCGCCGGACGCATTTTGCGCTGCGCGTGGGGGCGGACATGGTCGGCTCGCACTACTTCAGCACCTACCAGTACAGCCCCAAAGCTTTCGCCGGGGTCGTGTACAAATTCTAGGCCGGCGCGTTGACGCCGCAACCGCGCCCTCAGCATCCAATGCTTGCGTATGGATACCACGTCGAATTCGGCGAGCCATCCGGCCCAGCCCGAGCCGCTGAGTAGCGAAGCGCCCGTCAAGACGGAAGTCTTGGATATCGTCGACGAAGCTTCCCAGGAGTCATTTCCTGCCAGCGATCCGCCTGCCTGGAACGCCGGGCGCGATACGAAGGCAGCGGCCAAATCGGCGTGAACTGTGTGGCTGTGAAATTTTTCGCCAATCACAAAAATTTGAAGGAGCATTTCCATGCCTTTGTTTGACCCCCTCGACATTCGCGAAGTGACCTTGCGCAACCGCGTCGTCGTTTCGCCCATGTGCCAGTATTCCAGCACCGACGGCTTCGCCACCGATTGGCACTTGGTTCATCTGGGCAGCCGCGCGGTTGGCGGCGCCGCGCTGGTCTTCACCGAGGCGGCCGCAGTCACGCTTGAAGGGCGCATCAGCCCGCAGGATCTGGGAATCTACAAGGACGAGCACGTTGAAAATCTCTCGCGCATCACTCGTTTCATTCGCGAGCAAGGCGCGATTCCCGGGATTCAGCTGGCGCACGCCGGCAGAAAGGGCAGCACCGTTCGTCCTTGGGAAGGCTCGGGTACCATTCCTGCTTCAAAGGGTGGATGGACAGCCGTCGCTCCCAGCCAGGTGGCGTTTGGAGATGGTTATGCCGTGCCGGAAATGTTGAGTGTCCATGGCATTCAAGCGGTCGTGAAAGCTTTTGCCAACGCGGCCAGCCGCGCTTGCCGCGCAGGATTTGGCGTTCTGGAAATTCATTCCGCCCACGGCTACCTGCTGCACGAATTTCTCTCCCCCTTGTCCAACCTGCGCGTGGATTCCTATGGCGGCTCGTTCGAAAATCGGACGCGGCTTTTGTGTGAAGTCATCGTAGCTATCCGCCGCGTTTGGCCCCAGGGAGCTCCGCTGTTCCTCAGAATCTCCGCCACCGATTGGCTTGAAGGCGGATGGGATCTGGAACAGTCCGTCCATCTGGCGCAGCTCGTTGGCCCACTGGGAGTGGATTTGATCGATTGCTCGTCAGGCGGTCTTGCGCCGGGCGCGAAAATTCCAGTCCGCCCGGGTTACCAAGTTCCATTCGCTGCGGAAATTCGCAAGAGAGCGGAAATCCTGACCGGCGCGGTAGGACTAATTACCAGTGCGGCGCAGGCGGACTCAATTCTGCGGGAAGGGAAAGCTGACGTTGTCTTGATGGCGCGCGAATTCCTGCGGCAACCTTATTTCCCATTGCACGTGGCCGACGAGCTGGGCTTCCCGGTTTCCTGGCCGGCGCAATATTTGCGCGCTGCGCCCGATGGCACACCGCAACGAGAAGCGCTCAGCCTGTCGGAGCTGAAGCACTGTATGGCGGAACACCATGGGATTCCCGAGGCATAATTTCGCGCTCGCAAGCGGGAAGTTCTGCCATCGCGAATTTCACGAGCGACCGAAGATGCGCAGCCCTCGGCCAACAATCGCCCGAGCTTCCTCCAGCCCCAGCATCGTGGTCGCCGCGAAATAAATGACGCCGTACGGTGTGAGCGCGAGGACCGCCACAACAATCGGCGAATGATGGCCGAAGAAATGGCGGACCGCCCATCCTCCTGCCGCTGCCAGCAACGCCGCAGCCCAGAGCTTCGCAAGGTACTCGATGGGTAAGCCTGTAGCTCCAATCCTTTTGTTCAGCGCCCGGCGCAGCAGCGTGAACTCCACCCACGAAGAAATTCCCGCGGAAATCGTCAGCCCGGCCACGCCCCAGCGCGCCTCGATGCCGAGCATTGGTGGCAACGGAATCGCGCACAGGTAGCCGAGAATGGTCGTGAGAACCACGCGGATGATGGCGAACCAAAGCGGCGTGCGCGTATCTTTCAGCGCGTAGTAGGTTGACGCGTACAGACGCCCGAGCGTCGAAGCCAGCAACCCCACCGTCGCGCCAGCCAGAATGCCCCAAACATATATAACGTCGGTCTGCCGGAACTGTCCCGTTTGGTAGATCGCGGCAACAATCACATCGCCCAACGCCAAAAATGCCACCACCGACGGCACCACGAAAAATGCGATCTGCCGCAGCCCGGAATTCAGCCGCCCGCGAAGCTGCTCCGCTACATCTTTTTCCGCGCCCATTGCGCCGGACATGGCCGGCAACTCTGCCGCCGAAACTGACATTCCGAATAAGCTCACCGGCAACAGGTACAGCGTCTGCGCATACGAAAGCGCCGCCACCGCGCCGGTGGGAAGCAGGCTGGCCAGCAAAGCATCCACGTATGCGCTGATCTGCACTACGCCGCGGCTGATGAATACAGGAATGAAATTTCGCACCACGGTGCGCACGTTCTCCGCTTCGTGGCTGAACGACAGGCGCAGCCCGTGCAGCAATCGCAAAACCACCGGCAATTGCACCGCAACTTGCAGCGCGCTACCGGCCACCGATCCCCAGGCCACAATCTGCGCCAGTGGAAACTGTGGATAGCTGCGGCCATACCCCCACATGGTGGCGATCATGGCCGCATTCCAGATCACCGGCGCCGTGTAGGAAAGGAAGAATCGCCTGTGGCTATTGAGCACGCCCAGGCACCAGGCGGAAAATACCAGCAGGCCCGCACCGGGGAAGAGAATGCGCACCAATCGAATCGTCAGTTCGCGCTTCTCGCCCGAGAATCCCGGTGCTATCGCGTCAATCAGATATGGCGTCGCGAGAACGCCTATAAGCACCAGAATCGACGTGCTCAACGCCAGGAGAGCGGCCACCGCCCCGGCCACCCGGCGCGATTCCTCCTCGTCTTTGCGCGCCAGCAGACCGGCGTACACGGGTATGAACGACGCGGAGAGAACTCCCTCACCAAACAGGTTTTGGAGAAAATTCGGAATGCGAAAGGCAGCTTTGAAGGCATCGGCGGCGTCGGAATTTCCGAAGTAGTGCGCGAAGACTCGATCGCGAATCAGGCCCGCTACCCGGCTGAGAAAAATTCCCGCGCCGACAAGAAATGCATGTCGCTTCGACCCGGCGGGAGTCGCCTCGCTCGTCGCCGAAGTGGTCACAGGCAGAATGCGGCTCGCAAGCGCATGAGTGTGGTGCGGTTCATTACAAGAGGTACGAGCCTGGTTGTCAATCTCGATTCCAGCGCGTGTGTGTTTTCAATAGACCGCCGGTTCAGCCTGGCACTCGGTTTGCAAGCCTGGCGCCCCAAGTAATCAAGAAATCAAATTCTCCGAAACTTACTGTCCACATTCCGCATAACTCGGTTAAAGTGCTTGGCGCCTATGACCGATGCAAATCGCAAAAAGATTCTCTTGTCGTGCGCTTTCGGTGTTTTCGCCGGTTTATCTGCCGTCGCCGGATCCTCCGCACTCCCGCTTCACGACGAATCCGCTCTGGCGGCACGCGTTCGCGAGGTCACCAGCCGCCCGGAATACAAGCATGCCAGCTTTGGAGTTGAAGTCTATTCACTGGATGAGGGAAAAGTAGTTTTCGCCCTGCATCCCCATGAGCTCTTCACGCCGGCTTCCACCACAAAGCTGCTCACCGAGGGAACGGCGCTCGAACTACTCGGCGCGAATTATTGCTTCTATACCCGCATCTATCGCACCGGTCCGATTTCGTCCGATGGCACGCTGCAAGGCGACCTCGTCCTCGTCGCCAGCGGCGATCCGAATCTTTCTGGACGCATCCGGCCCGACGGCACCCTGGCCTTTGAAGATCACGACCATTCCTACGATGGCAGCCCCGACACGCGCGCCGTTCCCGGCGATCCGCTGCTGGTAATTCACGAGTTCGGCGCGCAGGTCGCTGCGCGCGGCATCAAGCGCATCCACGGCCGCGTGCTTGTGGATGCGAGCCTGTTTCACGAAGGTGAGCGTGAAGCGGGAACGGACGTGGTCATTTCGCCGGTCGCGGTCAACGACAACCTGGTGGACGTGACCATCTCCCCCGGCGACAAAGTAGGCGCTCCTGTCCGGCTGACATTTTCACCGGAAACTTCCTACGTGACGTTCGTGAACAAGATGACCACCGGCGCCGCCGGCTCAAAGCTCGACGTGCAACCATTCAACGACGCGCCCAACGCCGATGGTTCGCACACTGTGACCGTGCAGGGCTCTTATCCACTCGACAAGCCTACGGCTCTGTACGGGTACGCGGTGCCGCAGCCCAGCCGCTTCGCGCAATTCACTCTTGTGGAAGCGCTGCGCGCCAAGGGAATCGAAGCCGCCATTCCTGCGCCCGGTGATTCGGTCGATTTCAAATCACTGGCGACTTCCTACACCCCGGCCAATTTGATCGCCGTGCATGTCTCGCCGGCGCTCTCCGAAGAAATAAAGGTCACGCTGAAAGTCAGCCAGAATCTCCACGCCAGCATGACGCCCTATATCCTTGGCGCAGTTTTGGCTCACAAGACCAAGGAAATTGATCAGGCCGGCTTCGACCTCGAGCACAGCTTCCTTGAAAAGGCCGGACTCGACCTGGCCGGCGCATCCCAGGGCGACGGCGCTGGCGGCGCGCGATCCGCCTACTTCACTCCCGATTTCATGGCCCGTTACCTGGCTTTCATGGCGAAGCAAGCAGATTTCCCGGTCTTCCAGAACGCGCTTCCGATTCTCGGCCGCGACGGCACACTCGCGAAAATTTCGGTCGATTCGCCGGCGGCCGGCCACGTCTTTGCCAAGACCGGCACCTACGGCTCTTACAACTCGCTCAACAAGACCCTCATGCTCGACGGAAAAGGTCTCGCCGGCTATATGACCACTCCCGACGGCCGCCATCTTGCATTTGCCGCCTTCGCCAATCGCGTGACGCTGCCTACCGACGACCAGGAAGCGTCGCAAAAAGTTGTCGGCCAGGCGCTCGGTGACATCACCACAGCCATTTATTCGACGCCGCCGGACCAACCTGCGCCCTACGATATCGTCATCAAGAACGGGCACATCCTCGACGGCACCGGAAGTCCCTGGTTCGCCGCAGACATCGGCATTCGCGGCGACCGCATCGTGGCCATCGGAAAACTCGACGGCGCGCCGGCAAAGAAAGTTCTCGACGCAAGGGATCGCATCGTCTCTCCCGGATTCATCGACATGCTCGGCCAGTCAGAATCGGCTCTGCTGATAGACAACCGCTCGCTCAGCAAGCTTTCCCAGGGAATTACCACGGAAATTACCGGCGAGGGCGGCTCCGCGGCGCCGCAAAATGAAAAAACGCTCGCGCCGCAGAAGCCGTACCTCGAGCACTATCACCTGACCGTTGATTGGACCACGCTCGACGGCTATTTCCGCCGGCTCGAAAGAGACGGCACGCCGCTGAACCTGGCCACCTACGTGGGCGCAGCCCAAATCCGCGAAGCCGTCATCGGTGATGACGACCGCGCTCCCACTGCGGCCGAACTTCAGCAAATGAAGGATCTGGTCGCGCAGGCCATGAAGGACGGCGCGGTGGGAATTTCCACCGCGCTCATCTACCCGCCGGGTCATTACGCGAAGACCGAAGAACTGATCGAGCTGGCCAAAGTCGCCGCGCAATACGGCGGAATTTACGCTTCGCACATGCGCAGTGAAGGCGCCACGGAAACGGAAGCTCTCGACGAGGCCATTCGCATCGGCCGCGCGGCCGGCTTGCCGGTGGAAATCTTCCACTTGAAGGTCAGCGGCAAATCGCGCTGGGGCTCCATGACACGGGTCGTCGAAAAAATTCAGGGCGCCCGCGATTCCGGGCTCGACATTCGTGCCGACCAATATCCCTATGTCGCAGGAGCCACGGCGCTGGCGTCCTCACTCCCGCCCTGGGTCGCCGACGGTGGCATTGAGAAACTGCTCGAGCGCCTGCGCGATCCTCAGGTGCGCGCGCGCATCAAGCGAGAACTGGCAGCCGATCATCACGATTGGGAGAATTTGTTCTTCGACAGCGGCGGCGGCGAAGGCGTGATGATTTCCGGCGTGACCAATCCAGACCTGAAGAAATACGACGGAATGACCGTCGCGCAAATGGCCAAAGCCGTGGGCAAGCCGGAACTCGATGCGTTGTTCGATTTTATCCTGACCGACAAAGCGCAGACCGGCGCCATCTATTTCTTCGCCAGCGAGCAGGACCTGGTCACCGGACTGAAGCAGCCGTGGACTTCGATTGGCCTTGACGCCAATGAGATGTCGCTCGATGGACTGCTCTTCGAGCCGCATTCGCACCCTCGCGGTTTTGGCTCCATGCCCAGGTTCCTCGGGCGCTACGTCCGCGACCAGCGCCTGATGCCGCTCGAACAGGCCATTCGCAAAATCACGTCCATGCCGGCGCAGCGCGAGCATTTGACCGACCGCGGCCTGATCAAGATCGGTTTCTACGCGGATGTCACCGTGTTCGATCCAGCGACGATCATCGACCACTCCACCTATGCAAATCCCACCGCGCTTTCGACCGGCGTTGACTACGTGCTGGTCAACGGCCTGCTAGAGTACGACCGTGGCACTTTGACCGGCGCCAAAGGCGGCCGGCCTCTTCGCGGTCCGGGATGGCACGGCGTCTTGCCATAATCGCACGTCAAAACACACTCTGGCCTTTCACGTGTTGTGGTAGGGAATTCAACCGGCTCTGCCCAAATTTACGGCTGCGGCTCAAGCAGGGGGTGCAGCGTGACGCGGCTGTCATTCGACAATTCCAGCTCGCGCTCCCAATTCTGTCTGCCACTGGCCTTCAACTCCACATGATGCGCTCCGCACGCGAGATGCAGTGTTGACGGCGTCTGCCCCGCAAATTTCCAGTCAATAAATATGTCCGCGCGCGAAGGCTCGGACTCGATTTCCACGGTGCCCGACTGCACCATCGGTGCCGGCTCAGCCTGTGCGACGACCGCAGCTCGAAGGGGATGAATTGGCCCCGCCCTACCCGGCAAGTCCAATTCGTCCCCGTTCGAGTGTGTTGCCGGCTCGAGCTTGATTTCAAAGCGCTCCGACCGCAGCAGAAAAAAATTCCCGCGGTGCCGCCCGGTCAGGCTGGTCCATTCGAATGGCCCAGTCGTCAACGTGAGCCGCTGCGACGCGTAACCATCCTTATATATGTGCGCCGTCATGGCATGTTTCAACCGCTCGCCAAACACAGTATGAGTTTTGTGAAAAAAGCCGCCCGGGTAAGTGACTTCGTAGGGAGTGCTGCCCACCACCTTGCCGTCAATTTCCAGCGTAGCGCCGGGAGGCGAACTGGTGATGGTCAGCGTTTCAGCATGCGTTCGCGGCGCCAGCAGCGCCAGCGCCGGCAGCACGAGCAATGCATAGAGACAGTGTCGCCTCGACGGCCGCATCGGTCGCCTCCGAGGGAATTAGTAATGTCAGGACAATCGCACCAATGACGCCGGCGCGTCAATCCGTGGAACTACGCAGACCGGGCCGCCGCAGGCCCGGTTATTTCAGATATCGCGCCAGCCAATCGAGGAACGTCCGGTACCACAATTGACTGTTGCCCGGCTTCAAAATCCAGTGCCCTTCGTCGGGGAAAATCAGCAGCCGCGACGGCACTCCCTGCCTCTGCAGCGCGTTGAAAAATTCCAGGCTCTGTGTGTACGGCACGCGAAAATCCAGCTCGCCCGCCACCACCAGCGTCGGCGTCTTGTATTTCCCCAGCGCCCCGCCAAATTCATGCGGCGACCATTTCCTGTACAGCTCAGGATTCGACCACGGCGGCCCGTCGTACTCCCATTCCTGAAACCACAACTCCTCGGTCGCGTACATGCTCACTTCGTCGTACGTTCCGGCGTGGCTGATCAGGCATTTGAAACGGTCCGAGTGCGTGGCGATCCAGTCCACCATGTACCCGCCAAAGGATCCGCCCGCCGCAGCCAAGCGCGTGCCGTCAATGAACGGATACTTCGCGAGCGCCGCATCCACGCCCTTCATCAGGTCTTCGTAAGGCTTGCCACCCCAGTCGTGCGTAACCTCCTCGACAAACTTCTCCCCGAATCCCGGTGACCCGCGCGCGTTGATCATCAGCGCCACATAGCCGGGTGCCACCATCACTTCCGGATTCCACCGGTTGCTCCAGGCATCCGCCCACATCTGTTGCGGCCCCCCGTGGATGACCAGCAGCAGCGGATACTTCTTCGCCGAATCGAAATGTGGCGGGCGTAGCAACAATCCCTGCACCTGCGTGCCGCCTGCTCCCGCAAACCAAAAAGGTTCGGGCACGGGCAGCTCGAGTTTTGCGAGCAGCGCGCTGTTCTGGTGCGTCAACTGGCGGATGTTCGTGCCATCCGAATCCGCCGTGAAGATTTCCGCCGGCGACGCAATGCCCGTGCGCGTGAATGCCAGCATGCGTCCATCGTGGCTGATATCGAATTCCGCATTGAAGCTCGCTGCCAGCACCACCTTCGGCGTGTTTCCCGCACTCGCCGGAACGGAAAAAATCGGCATCTCCGCCTTGTCTTCGGCCTGAAAGAACACCGTCTTGCTGTCGGCGGACCACGCGTATGCGTCCACGCTGCGGTCAAAATCTTCCGTCAGGCTGATCTCCTTGCCATTTTTTCTTTCGTACAGCATCAGCCGCCAGCGGTCGGCTTCGTAGCCCGGTTGTTTTTGCGATCGGTACGCGATCCATTTTCCATCGGGTGAATACGCCGGGCCCCAATCGTTTCCAGGATTTGAAGTGATCCGCTTCGGCGCTGCGGCTCCGTCCAGCGGCACGGTAAACAGATCGCCATTCGTGCTGGTCGCCTGGTCCTTGTCCGTGTTCGCCGTGAAGCACAACTCCTGGCTGTCGGGCGAAAACCCGATGGCCTCAGGCGCGTTTATGTTGAATGGCGGCACGTCATAGTCCGCTCCCGGCGTCAGGTCGCGCGGCGTGCCTCCGCTCACCGCCATCACGAAAAGATGGCTGCGCTCGCTGTCCCCCCATGCGTTCCAGTGCCGCACCATCAGGTGGTCGTAAATCCTGGCACGAATTTTGCTTTTTTCCTTCTCCGCGTCGCGTTGCGCGTTGCACGCCTCGTCTTTACAATCGGGATACACGCTGGAAATAAACGCCAGCCATTTTCCATCCGGTGACCACAGATGATTATCTGCGCCGGTCGAAAGGGAACTGATGCGCGTCGCATCCCCGCCCTCAAATCCGATCCAGTAAATCTGCTGCGTTCCGTCGCGCGCGGAAAGAAACGCCAGTTTCTTTCCGTCGGGTGACCAGCGCGGCCGCATGTCGCTCCCTCCGCGCGTCAATTGGCGAGTTTCACCTCCAGCCGTAGCCACCACCCAGATGTCGTGCGCCACCTTATTCGCGGCGATGTCCGGCGTCCCAACCTCGTACGCGATCCATTTTCCGTCCGGGGAAATCTGCGGCCCGGTGAGTCTCTTCATCGCCGCGAGATCCTCAAACGCGATGGCGCGCCGCTCCGGTTCCTGGCCGATGGCCGCACCCGCAAGAATTAGAATGGCCATCCCGGTCCACGCGGCTCGTCTGCGCAGATTCATGATTCCTCCTGAAAAATGAATGGTGGAAATGTCAATGCAAACTACCGAGCTGCGGCCGCGCGTGCTCGCGGCTGTTTTACCTTTCCATTCTTTGTACTCGCAGCCTTGTCCCAGCCGCCCAACTTCAGCGCCATGTCCATGCAAGAGTCGCGCAATTCATCCGCGGCGGCGCGATTCACCATAGACCGCGCCACCACCATGCCGCCCACGCACAGCGCCGCGATAGCCTGCGCTCTGGCCTCTGCGGCCCGATTCCTCTCCGTCATGCTGCTTTGCAGCGCCCGGGCCATGGCCAGGAACACGGTTTCGAACACTTGTTTGGGCCCATCACCGCTTCGAGCCACGTCGCTTGGCAACGCCACCATCGGGCAGGAATTCTCGACGTCCTCGAAGTGCTGGCGAGAAAGATAAGCGCGAACGACCTGCTGGCCAATGTCACCGGATGAGCGGTCCACGTGCACGCCCTCCCAGCAGTTCTTCCAATCCGGGTCGGTGAAGAAGCAATGCAACACCTCGCTGTAGAGATCGCTCTTGCTCTCGAAGTAGCTGTAGAACCCGCCGTGCGTCAAGCCGGCGCGTTCCATGATTTGGCTGATGGACACGTTTTCGAAGCCCTCGCGGTTAAACAACCGGCGCGCGCTCTCGACGATCTGCTTCTTGACCTTGGTGCGATGACCGGCGGGATATGGCATAGGTCCTCCTCGGCGTTGCGATGTGGAAGTATGCCTCGAATGGCGGGGCCCCGCCTAGCAAACTATTATTTTGAACATATTTTAAATTCATGTTCCCATGCGAGCGTTGCGGACGAACCGCAGAAACGGATGAAAAAGGAAAACCGAGGAGGAATTGATGACCGACAGAGGAAATTTTGCAGTGCTGGCCTGTGCGCCCACTCGACGCCAATTGATCGCAGGTACCGCCGCTGTGTTTGTGAGTTCAATCATAGGCTCAGTTAGCGCCCGGGCCGGCACGGAGGAGAAGATTTCTCATACCGCGGAGTGCATTCACCAGGAGACTTTATTCAAAGCCAGCCGCAAACGCGTCTATGACGCGCTGACTGACGACAAGCAATTCGACAAAGTCATGCGCCTTAGCGCCGCGATGCAGTCCGGCATGGCCCTGGGGAACTCTCCCACGGCGATCAGCCGAGAGGTAGGGGGACCCTTTACACTTTATGGCGGCCACATTTTGGGACGGCACATCGAACTCGTCCCCAACGAGCGAATCGTCCAGGCCTGGCGCGTGGCCACCTGGAGCCCGGGCGTCTATTCCATCGCAAAATTCGAACTCCTCGAGCAAGGCTCCGATACGAAGCTCGTCTTCGACCACGCCGGCTTCCCCTTCGGTCAGGCGCAGCACCTTGCGGAAGGCTGGAAGTCAAATTATTGGGAGCCGCTGGCGAAATTCCTGGCGTAGGGTAACGCCGGCATGCAGACGATATTTCCACGTGCGCTCCCACCCGCGGCGCGCCGCCTTTTTATTTTGCCAGCGGCGCAAAAATCTCGTGCAAATAATCCTTTCGGCCTTCGTCCCGCTCCAGGTGCGGGAACCGCAATCCGCCGTGATAGTCCACGGAGAACGTCTGGTACTGCGCGCCGTTGGCGGTGAGCAACTGAATCGGGGCGCTGCTCGTCGCCGCCGCCTGTACCGCCATCTTCAGTCCCGTTTCATCGTACTGCTTGCCATTCACCGCCGCGATTTTCATCCCCGGCCCGAATCCTGCTGCGTACGTCGGCCCGCCGTGCACCACGTCCACCACCGTGCCGTCCTCCAGGACAGTCAAACCAATCGAATACGACAAGTCCACCCAGCGCTTCATCGCCCCGCGCACGGTCTCGATTTCATTTTCCTGCTCGTTGTAAACCAGTTTCCACCCGCTGTTTTCGATCGCTTCGGTCGGCGTGCTCGGCGCCAGCCCGTCCAGCCGCGCCCGCAGAAAACCGGTCCAGTCGAAGGGCGCGAGGTCATTCAGCGTAGCCACCACGTCCTCGAACGTATACGTCTTCAGCGCCGGTTCGCCGCCCGGCCCGCCGTGAAAAATTTTGCAGAAATCATTCATGGATTTCTTGTCGTCGGTCAGCCGCCGGATGGTCGCGTCCACGTCCAGCCACAACAGTTCGCCTTCATCGTAGAAATCCGTTCCGCGCCGCCAGTTTTCCCAATCCTCCCTCGCTTCATAGAGAAACGACGCCGAGTCGGCGGTGTCCTGTAGCGGCCGCCACTTCCGTCCCGGCTGATTGGCAAAGTATCCGGCTAGCCGCGCCAGGTTTTCGCGCCCCTGCTTTTCCGATTGCAGCCCGCTGCGCGAAGTCAGCACTTCGCCGAGATACTCCGTCAGCCCCTCGTACACCCACAACAAATCGTCCCTCATCGGCTGCTGGTAATCCGGCGTGGCCAGGTCCGCCGGGCGGCGGAATTTTCCGTTCCACGAGTGCACCATCTCGTGCGGCAGCAGGCCCGCGAAATAAATTCGCTCCGTGTCGTCAATCAGGCTGCGCTCCCAGGTGCGGTCGTCGCTCGATTCGTGGTGCTCCAGGCCAAAGTGCGCCACGTCGTCGCTCAACGTCACGATAAAGTGGTAATCGCGATAGTGCCTCGACCCGAACAGCGCCCCGGTCTCCCTCACCAGGCTTCGAAATTCCATCTCCATGTCCGCAGGCATCTCGAGCGCCGCGGCGCTGTCCGCGGCGATGTCCATATGGTGCGGCGGCGTCTGCCCCGGCGTCAGCTCGATGCGGCGGAAATATTTTCCGGCGATGACCGGCGAGTCCACCAGCGTGTCGAGTGCCACCGGCTTGAACTCGATCCTCTCGGCGTTCTCGCTCGAAACCGGCAGCGCCGTCCCGAATTTCCACCCGGCCGGAAGCTTCAAGCTGGGGTGAAACGTCACGTCGTGCGCTGCCTTACCCGCGGGATAGAGCAGCACCGTGTTCCAGCTCAGCACATCCAGCGAAGCAGTAGCCGACGCGCCGGACGAATATCCCGCCGCCGGTGCCGACAGCAGGAAGTCGAGGTCCGCGTCGAGAGTCGTCACGCCCGCGGGAATATCCAGATGAAACGCGAACATGTCCACCAGGTCGCGCCGCCAGGGAATCGTCTTCCCGCCGCCCGCGAATTTCAGCCCTGCCACCTGAATGATTGGCCCGTCGGGCATGTGCTCGCCGGGGATCCATTTGGGATAGACAAGAGTGAGCGGGCCAGCTTTCACAGGAAAATTCATGTGCGCGTGCAGAATTTTCTGCGGCGCTTGCGTCGCGTCCACGAATAGCCGGATGGGCTCCGGCGCTTGCGCGCCCGCCCGCACACCCGTCAGCAGCAGCACGGCCATCAGAAACTTCGCACGCGTACTCAATCTCGAAAAATGGCGCATTCTTTCTCCTCGCTTCCCGTGGAAGCAGAACTCCGATTGGTGTCCGCGGCCCTCGCCCCTGATGACCACGCAAGAAAATTCGCCTGCTTGTATTCCGGCCGGCTGGTTATGTCACCGGCGTCGCAGTCTTCCGCGGCGGGTTAAAAAATGGCAGCTCGCGTATCGTTGCGCGCGCTTTGTGGCGCACCGCCTCGACCGTCAACTCCATGTGCAACTCGGTGCCGGCGGCTGCCTGCTCGCGGTTGAGGCTGGCCAGCGCGATCATCTTCTTGAGTGTCGGCGACCACGTCGTCGAAGTGGCTTTGCCTACTTGCAGCCCGCCGCGATACACCGGCACGGCCACGCGTGAAGCCGTCCCCGGCACCTGCGGCGCCAGGCCAATGGCGTCGAACAGCCGCTCCACATCCTCCCAATGAATGTCCAGGCCCATCAGCAGGCGGCGCGGCCCGCGGCGATTCTCCTCCTCCAGCGCCGCGCGCCCGATAAAGTGTTCCTTCTTAAAATCCACCAGCCGCCCCAGTCCAATCTCATACGGCGAATATTTCTGCGAATCAATCAGCGCCTTCTTGCTGCTGAAGTAATCCACCTCAATCAATATCAGCCCGGCTTCAATCCGTGCGACGTCCAGCGCCAGCATTCCGGCCGGATGCAGATCGAATTGCCGGCCGTGATCCATCAGCGCGTCCCACACCTTCGGCGCTTCGTTCCAGGGAATCCAGATTTCGTAGCCCAGGTCGCCGGTGTACCCGGTGCGCGAAATTTCCACTTCCACGCCGGCGATTTTCCCGCGCGTCACGCGGAAATATTTCAAATTGGCGATGTCCGCCTCGGCCGCTGATTTCAGCAAGCGCCCGGAAGTGGGCCCTTGCAGCGCCAGCGCCGCCAGTTCGCGCGAAATGTCCTCAATCTTTACGTCCAGTCCCAGCGCGTTCTGCTGAAACCAGCGCAGGCTGGGGTCCGCCGCCGTCCAGCGATACAGATTTTGGCCCAGCCGCGAAATGGTGCCATCGTCAATCACTTTCCCCTGCTCGTCGCACCAGCAGCAATAAATCACCTGCCCCACGGCCACCTTGTTGATGTCCCGGGTGATCACGCGGTTGACGAACTTCGTCGCATCTTTGCCCCTGACGCGGTACTTGAACAGCGGCGTCACATCAATTAGCGCCGCGGCATTGCGGATGGCGTTGTACTCGTGTTCGTGGTGCGTCTCATACACGCTCACCGCGTAGTAGCCGGACCACTCCCGGTAATTCAAGCTCTCGCACAACTGCAAGGTTCTTTCGTGAACCGCGGTTCCAATGGGCACGGCCTCTCCTTCGTTCCCCACATACAGCAACAAAATTGCGCCCGCGAATTATAGTGTGCGCGCCGCACCCGCAGCAAGGCGCGCCGCAGTCCAGTTCCACCTTTGAAAATTATTCTGACTCCAAGTCACGCGTGGCGCCGCCTTCGTCCTTGTGGCCCATGGAGCGGGCTTGTAAAATGCTTCGGCTCTCGCGGCGTTGAAATCCTCCGCAAAGCCGCATACAAGCAATCGTGGCAAAGCGTTACGACGTCATCGTCATCGGCGGCGGCCACAACGGCCTGGTGAACGCGGCGTATCTCGCCCGCGCGGGCAAAAAAGTCCTGGTGCTGGAGCGCCGTTACGTCCTCGGCGGCGCCGCCGTCACCGAAGAAATCATTCCCGGCTTCAAGTTTTCCGTCTTTTCCTACGTCGTCTCACTGCTGCGCCCGGAAATCATCCGCGATCTCGATCTTCCGCGCCACGGCCTGGAAATTCTTCCCCTCGACGGCACCATGACGCCCATGCCCAATGGCGACCATCTCTGGCGCGTCAATGACCACGCCAAAACCCGCCGCGAACTGGAGCGCCATTCGCCGGTGGACGCCGAAGCCTACGAAGAGTTCGGCAAATCCATGGTGGCCATGTGCCGTTTCGTAAAGCCCATCCTGGCCATGATTCCGCCCGATCCCACCTCGCTCAACCCGCGCGACCTGAAAAAACTGGCGTTTCTCGGCAAGCGTTTCCAATCGCTCGATGCGGAAGATAAATACAACCTCGTCCAGCTGATGACCATGAGCGCCGCGGATTTTCTCGACCAGTGGTTTGAAACCGACGTCCTCAAAGCCACCATGTCCGCCTCCGGAATCATCGGCACCTTCCTCGGCATCCGTTCTCCCGGCACCGCCTACGTCCTCCTGCATCACTACATGGGAGAAATTGACGGCGCCTTCCGTTCCTGGGGATTCAGCCGCGGCGGCACGGGCGCGATTTCCAATTCCATCGGCGACGCGGCGCGCGAAGCCGGCGCCGAAATTCGCACGGAAGCTTCTGTAGCGCGCATCCTGCTGAAAAACGGCACAGCGCAAGGCGTGGTGCTCGAAAGCGGCGAAGAAATTTTCGCCGATGTGGTCTCCTCCAGCGTGGACCCCAATCTCACCTTCCTCAAATTCATCGAAGCGCGCGCGCTTCCCGGCGAATTCCTCGAAGAAGTGCGCCGCTACAAATATCGCGGCTCCTCCGGCAAAGTGAATCTGGCTCTCGACGCACTTCCCGATTTCACCTGCCTGCCCGGTCCGGGACGCCACTTGCGCGGCGCCATTTCCATTTCTCCCTCCACCGAATACATGGAACGCGCCTACGACCAGGCCAAGTACGGCGAATTTTCCCGCCGCCCCTACATTGATATGGTCATCCCCACACTCACCGATCCCTCCGTCGCGCCTCCCGGCAAACACATCCTGTCCTGCTTTGTCCAATACGCGCCGTACAAGCTCAGCCACGGCAACTGGGACGAGCAGCGCGAAGCCTTCGGCAATACCGTCATCGACACGATTTCCGAATACGCGCCCAACCTGAAAAAAATCATCATCGGCAAGCAGGTGATCACCCCGCTCGATATCGAGCGCCGGACCGGACTCACCGAAGGAAATATTTTCCAGGGTGAACTTTCACTCGAGCAACTTTTCTTCTTGCGGCCGGTGGCCGGCTGGGCGCGTTACCGTACCCCCATTCGCAAGTTGTACATGTGCGGCGCGGCCACCCATCCCGGCGGCGGCATCATGGGCGCGTCCGGTCATCTCGCGGCACTTGAAATCCTAAAAGACACCGGGAAGGGAAGGAATTGACCGTGGCCGCGGCTCGCGAAATCGTCATTATCGGCGGCGGGCACAACGCCCTGGTCGCCGCCTTCTATCTCGCCAAAAAAGGGCTGCGCCCGATGGTCCTCGAACGCCGCGAAATCGTCGGCGGTGCGGCGGTCACCGAGGAATTTCATCCCGGGTTTCGCTGCTCGACCGTCGCGCATGCCGGTGGTCCTCCTCTCACTTCGATTGTTAAGGATATGCAACTGGGCCGCTTCGGTCTCGAGCGCCTGGAATCTCCCGTCCGATTGTTCGCGCCCTCAGCGGATGGGCGGGCGCTCCTGTTGCACACCGATCCCGCGGCTTCGGCGCGCCAGATCGAAACCTTCTCAAAAAAAGATTCCGCGCAGTACATTGAATTGGAAGAAGCGCTCGCGCGCCTCGCTCCGATACTCGCGGAATTGTTGCAGCTAATGCCGCCGGTCATCGAGAAACCCTCCAAAGAAGATCTCTGGAAGCTTTTCAAAGTTGGCCGGAAAGTCCGCGGCCTGGGCAAGCGCGAAATGATGCGCCTGTTGCGCTGGGGACCAATGGCCGTGGCCGACTTCGTGGCCGAGTTTTTCGAAACGGACGTACTGCGCGCCGCTGTCGCCGCCCGCGGAATTTTTGGCGCGGCCATGGGGCCATGGTCCGCCGGTTCCACCACGCTTTTGCTCTTGCGCGCCGCCTCGGACCCGCATCCGGTGGGCAACTCCGCTTACCCGCGCGGCGGCCTGGGTGCCCTGACCGCCGCGATGGCCGCCGCCGCAAAGCAAGCTGGCGCCGAGATTCGCACCGGCGCGGACGTGCAGCAGATCCTGGTGAAAAATGGCGCCGCCACAGGAGTGGTCCTCAAGGGCGGGGAAGAAATCCCCGCCAAGCGCGTCGTCTCCGGCGCCGATCCCCGCCGCACATTCCTCGCGCTGCTCGACCCGGTGCATTTGCCGCCGAGCTTCGTCGTAAAAATGCAGCATTACCGCTCGCTCGGCACCGCCGCGAAATTGAATCTGGCGCTCGGCGCTCTCCCGTCATTCACCGCGCTCAAAGGCTCCTCCGATGCAAATGCCGCTCTCGCCGGCCGCATTCACATCGGCCCGGGGATCGATTACCTCGAGCGCGCCTTCGATCATTCGAAGTACGGCGAATTTTCGCGCGCACCATTCCTGGACATCTCCGTCCCCTCCATTCTCGATTCGTCGCTTGCCCCCGCGGGCAAGCACGTCATGTCCATCTACATGCAATTCGCTCCGTACCATCTAAAGGGAAGTGATTGGCAGCGCGAACGCGACGCCCTCGCAGAAACCATCTTGAATACTCTTGCCGCGTATTCCCCCGACCTACCGGCGAAAATTCTGGCCCGCCAGGTGCTCACGCCCAGAGATCTTGAGGATACCTACGGGCTCACCGGCGGCCACCCGTTCCACGGCGAGCTGGCCCTCGACCAGATTTTCACCATGCGCCCGCTGCTTGGTTGGGCCCGTTACCACACGCCCGTGCGCGGGCTGTACCTCTGCGGCAGCGGCACGCATCCCGGCAACGGCCTCACCGGAGCCTCCGGCGCCAATGCCGCCCGCGAGATCCTGAAGGATGTGGAGTAGCGCGTCTCGAGGGCTCACTCTCATGAATGCTCTAATTTCGGTCCCGGGCAAACCAATCGATCGTGCGCGGCTCCATGCTCTGATGTCGCGCGAGGAACAGAAATTCGTCGCCGAGCACCCGAAATCCGCGGCGCTCTACGAACGCGCGCAGCGCTCGCTGCTGGGCGGCGTGCCCATGAACTGGATGAAAAAATGGGCCGGCAAATTTCCCGTCTTCGTAGCCGAAGCGCACGGCGCTCACTTCACGGATGTGGACGGCCGCGAATACGTGGACCTCTGCCTCGGCGATACCGGCGCCATGTCCGGTCACTCACCGGCTCCGGCCGCAGAAGCCATCGCGCGCCAGGCCGGGAAGGGCATCACGCTCATGCTGCCCACCGAAGACGCGCTGTGGGTGGGCGAAGAACTGGCGCGCCGCTTCGGCCTGCCCTACTGGCAATTCACGCTCACCGCTACGGACGCAAACCGTTTCTCCATCCGCATCGCGCGCGAAATCACCGGCCGCCTGAAAATTCTGGTCTTCAACTACTGCTACCACGGCACTGTGGACGAAACCTTCATTTCACTGCGCAATGGCACAGCCGGCCCGCGCCGCGGAAATATCGGCCCTCCGGTCAATCCCGCGGATACCACGCGCGTCATCGAATTCAACGATCTGCCCGCGCTCGAATCCGCACTCGCTCACGGCGACGTCGCCTGCATTCTCGCCGAGCCGGTGATGACCAACGTTGGCATCGTTCACCCCGATCCCGGCTACTGGCCATCCGCTGCGGAAATCGCCCGCCGCCACGGCACGCTCCTCCTTTTCGATGAAACGCACACCATCTGCGCCGGCCCGGGCGGTTACACCCGCGAGCACGGCCTGCATCCCGACATGTTTGTGATCGGCAAGCCCATCGCCAGCGGCTTGCCCGCTGGCACCTACGGCTGTTCCGCCGAAGTCGCCGCGCAAATCACCCACCGCATTCAACTCGAAGATTGCGATACCGGCGGTATCGGCGGCACGCTCGCCGGCAATGCACTCTCGCTCGGGGCCATGCGTGCCACACTCGAACACGTTCTTACTCCCGCCGCATTCGAGCACATGATTCAACTGGCGAAGCGATTCACGGAAGGAGTCGCCGCCGCGATTGCGGAAGCCCAAGTGCCCTGGCACGTCACGCGCCTCGGATGCCGGGCCGAATATCTATTCCATCCGCATCCGCCGCGCAATGGCGGGGAAGCAGCAGCCGCCGCCGATTTCGAGCTTGAGCGCTTCATGCATCTCTACGCCCTCAATCGCGGCATCCTGCTCACTCCCTTTCACAACATGGCGCTCATGTCCCCTGCCACCACGGCAGCGGATATCGATCTGCATGCACGCGTCTTCCGCGATGCCGTCCGCGAATTAGCTGCAACCTGAGCATTCGCGCACGTACCGGCTGCCCTCACCAATCCGTTCCGATAGAAATGCCCCGGCCGCGTACAGGCGATGAATTGCGCGCTGTGGAGGACTTCTGCTTGCAGGAAGTTACTTTCGAGGATTTTCTGGATACGGCAGAGCCCGACTCTCGACGATTTCGTGTCTTTTACCGCCGCGCCCGTTAAATCAAACAATCACAGCGAACGCAAGCTCCCTCTACCGGAACCAAGAAGGTGACGCGCCCGCTTTGCGACCTTCTTCTTGCAATTGGTCCATCTGCCGGTCCAGATCCGCGCGCCTTTTCTGCAGGTGGTCGAGTTGCGCTTGCCGGTCCTGAAAATAAATTACGTTTTTCGTCAGCCCGGTGGCCGGATCAAACCCGCCGTTTCCGTACTTCTTGATTTCTTCTTTCATCTGTTCGATCTGCGCATCCATCGCAGACATCTGGCTCAGCAGATTTCTCGCGCGTGAGCGCCAGTACGCTTCTTCCTGATCCCGGGGAGTGTTGCCTCGCGGAGAATATCCTCCGTCTGACGAATTGCCGCCGCCCGCATTCCCCTCCCCGACCACGGAAACGCCGTGGCTTGAAAGCTTCGACATTTCCTCCTCGGTGTACACCTTCGCGCCGTCCTGTTTGGCTTTTTTCTCGCGCGCTTTCCGCGCTGCCTCGGCCAATGAATCCGGTGGCCTCGCCGTCTGTGTCTCCGATCCAGGCTGAGCATCCCGCTTGGCATTCGCGTCTGCCGGCGCCTGGTCCTTCCTCTGCGCCTGATCCTGCGCCTGCGCTCGAGCCGGAGCAGCTCCGCCCACCAACAGGGCAGCGGCAAACGAGCAGATTGCGCCGATTCGGAGGCTGTCTCTCATCATTTTTCTCCTGCCCAAAGGATATTAAGCAAACCCTATCCCCCCTCGCCCCTTCCGTCAATTTCAATTGCCCGCAACGTGCTCAACCCATACCGGCAGCATCACTTGGCCGTCATTGCCGGGCAAGGCCCTCGGCGCTGTATCTAATACGTCCCTGATTGCACACAATGGATTTAATCACTCCCTAGACAGCAATCGCAGCGACGCTACACTTGTAGTAGCAAGTGTCGCAACCAATAGGCACGCACTCCCATATTTTCTACTCACGAACCTGGAGGATTTGATGAGCAAGCCCATTCTGGTAGGTGTAATCGTCGTCGCCCTGGCTGCCGGCGTCGGCGGCTACGCCGTGATGGCTGGCGCACCCGCAGCCCCCAAAGGCGGCTGCCCGGCCCTGGTTTCCATGGCTCCCTATGACGCCAATTTCATCGCCTACGGCGATTTCGCCACCATGCGCAATTCCTCGTTGGCGCACAAGATGAATCCCGGCGCAAATAACCCGGCGCTGCCCAAGGAATATCAGGACTTCGTCGCGCAGACCAACTTCCACTTCGAAACCGACCTGGAGCACATCATGGTCGAAGGCTCCGTGGATTCCGCCGCCGGCGGCCTGATTCTTGAAGGCAAGTTCGACCAGCCCAAAATTTCCGACTTCGTCGCCAAATTCGGCGCCAAGACGCACTACGAAGCTGGCGACGTGTACATGTTCCCCACGCACACCGCCACCGGCTCGGTGGCCTTGATGTTCATTGACCCCAAACGCCTGGCCATCACCATGGGCAAATCCGCCGAGACGCAGGCGCTGCTCCTGGCCGACGCTGCCCATAATTCCGATACCTCCGCCCATGAAGACATGTGCGCGCGCGCTGAGCGTGTCGCCGGCGCTCCCTTCTTCATGATTGGCGATGTGCCCAAGTCCGCTGGCCTGGCCATGGCCGCGCTCGCCGCCAAAAATAGCGAAGTTACCGACGTGCTGCAGCCCTTGCAGGGTTGGGATTTTGCCACCTGGACCGACGGCGACAACCTGCGCATGGAAATCGAAGGCGATTACGGCACCCGGCTCGACGCTCTCAAGGCGCGCATAGCCTTCGAAAAAGTGCGCAAGCAGATCCAGCAGGCCGAATCCCAAGCCAAGACCGGCTTGATGGCCAATTCACCGGCCACACCAGCCATCGAATCCTTAATCAAAAATTTCGGCATCTCTCTCGACGGCCGTTTCGTGCGCATGAGCACCTCCCTGTCGCAGTCCGACCTCGAGGGCATCCAGCGCGCCGCCACTTCCATGGCCCCGGCCATGGGAATGGGCATGGGCATGGGCATGCCCGCAACTCCTCCGAAGCGAGGCCGCTAACCGGAATCTCAACGCCAACCGAACTCAATTCACTTACATTGAGCGCGGCGGGTCATCCCCCGCCGCGTTCGCTTTTTTGCCTTCTCTGAAATGAACTCATCTAGCTCTGTTGACATCCTCCCGCTATATTCACCACATTGCCCTCAAGCAAGCCCCGATTTTTTGGAGTGCGACGGCTTGCGCGCCTTTTGCGTCCCCAGCGCAGCTGAGGGGACGTCGCTTTGTTATGGCGAGGCTCGACTCGTTTATCCTGAGCGCAGCCGAAGGACCAGCGAGTGCCTCGCGCGAGCTGCCTTTTCCTGCCGTCGCTTCCGCTTTTTCCTTCTCTGAAATTTCAAATTTGAAATTTGCAATGGCCTCCCGCCCGCATATCACTCGACCTCGCCGCACCCTGCAAATCTTGACACCGCGCAGCACCTGCCATATGGTCTAGCGCAAGCGTTGACCGAATTTGCGGCCCCGCTCTAATCACGACCGTCCCGATTAGGAGGTGTCCGATGCCACTCGATCTCACAAGGCTCACGGTAGTAGACCGCCCGGTAACATTGGAAGAAGGCCTGAAAATTCTCGAGCGCGACAACCACCGCTGCCAGTATTGCGGGCTCGATGGGCGCGCCAGCTTCGAAAACGCTCTGGTCATGTCTGTTGATTTCGTCGTCCCCCGCGCGCGCAAAGGAAAAAAGGACCCCGCGAACCTGGTGGCCTGCTGCCGCCCGTGCAACATGATCAAAGGCACGCGCATCTACTCGAGCTTCGACGAGGCCAAAAAATACGTCCTCGAGCAACGCGAAATCCTGCGCAAAGCCTGGGAAACCAAAACCAGGCGCGCCAAAGCCGCCAACTAACCACCGTCTCAGCGTTCGCAATGATGGCCGGCCCGCTCGTTTGGAGTGCGCTGGCTTGCGCGCCTTTTGCGTCCCGAGCGAAGCCGAGGGGACGCCGCTTTGTTACGGCGAGGCTGGACTCGTTTATCCTGAGCGAAGCCGAAGGGCCCGCGAGCGCCCCGCGCGAGTTGCCTTTTCTTGCCATCGCTTCTCTTTTAGCCTTCCCTGAAATTTCAAATTTGAAATTTGCAATTGCCTCTGTCCCCCGGATCACTCGGCCTCGCCGCAACCCACGCCCTAATTGACCCGCCCCAATTTCGCACCTAAAATGCGCGCACATGCCTGAGCCTCCATCCCTGCTCGGCCAAACCATCTCCCACTACCGCATCCTCGAAAAACTCGGCGGCGGCGGCATGGGCGTGGTGTACAAAGCCGAGGACACGCGCCTGGGCCGCTTCGTGGCCCTCAAATTCCTGCCCGAGGAGTTCTCGCACCAGCCCCAGGCGCTCGAACGCTTCCGCCGCGAAGCCCGCGCCGCATCGGCGCTGAACCATCCGAACATCTGCATCATTCACGACATCGGCGAAGACAACGGCAAGGCCTTCATCGCCATGGAATTTCTCGATGGCCAGACGCTGAAGCACGCTATCGCCGGCCGGCCCATGGACCTCGAGCACTTGCTGCAACTGGCCATCGAAGTGGCCGACGGCCTCGATGCCGCCCACGCCGAAGGCATCGTCCACCGCGACATCAAGCCCGCCAACATCTTCATCACCGTTCGCCGTTCAGGGTTTGCAAGTACAAACCCTGAGACCCGGCGCGGCCACGCCAAGATTCTGGATTTCGGTCTGGCGAAAGTTGGCGGTGGGCAACAGCAACCGGGCGACGCCGACACGCTAGGCTCGGAAGAAATCGAAGCAGCGCATCTGACCAGTCCCGGCAGCACGCTGGGAACGGTTGCCTACATGTCTCCCGAGCAGGCGCGCGCCAAGGAGTTGGACGCTCGCACCGATATTTTTTCCTTCGGTGCGGTCCTCTATGAGATGGCCACCGGGCAGATGGCCTTCCGAGGAGACAGCGCCGCGATTATTTTCGAAGCCATCCTCAATCGCGCGCCAGCCGCTCCCAGGCGTTTGCATCCCATGCTACCAGCCGAGTTGGAACGTATCGTGAACAAAGCTTTGGAGAAGGACCGCGAGGTGCGCTACCAGCACGCGGCGGACATGCGTTCCGATTTGCAGCGGCTGAAACGTGATTTGGACGCCCCGAATGCCTCTGCGGGGCGCGATACGGAATCGGGACGCACGGCGGTGATGGACAGCGGAGCCGAACAGGTGTCGGCAAGCTCCGTGTGGGGAGCTTCTTCGGCGGGTGCACCGCTCGCCGGACAAGCCTCTGCGGTTTCGGCGGTGCCGTCAAAGAAGCGCGCCATCAAGTGGCCGATACTGGCTGGCGCTGCGCTGGTGGCCATCGCTCTGGGTGCGGGCTCATGGCTCTATTTCGCTCGGCGGGCGCAGGCCCTCACCGAGCGAGACACTATCGTGCTCGGCGACTTCACCAACACCACGGGCGATGCCATCTTCGATGATACGCTCAAGACGGCGCTCAACGTTTCCCTGCGGCAATCGCCGTTCCTGAATGTGCTCGCCGACAGCGAAGTAACGAAGACCTTGCAACTGATGACCCGTCCGGCCAGCACGAAGCTCACGCCCGACGTGGCCCGCGAGCTTTGCCAGCGGGCAGGCAGTAAAGCATACCTTGCCGGATCGATTGGCAGACTGGGCAGCCAATACGTGCTGGGATTGAAGGCGGTAAATTGCCGGAGCGGAGACACGCTGGCCGAGGATCAGGTGACAGCGGCGTCCAAGGAGAAGGTGCTGGATACGCTGGGCCAGGCGGCATCGAAGCTGCGCGGCGAACTGGGTGAATCACTGGCTACGGTGCAGAAGCTGGATGTTCCGCTCGAACAGGCCACCACGCCTTCGCTCGAAGCTCTGCAAGCGTATAGCCATAGCCAAAGGGTCCAAAACGAGAAAGGCTACGCCGCAGCCCTACCTTACGACCACCGAGCCATCCAGCTTGACCCGAATTTTGCTCTGGGCTACGTGGCAGTGGGCACCGACTACTACAGTCTCAGCGAGGTAGGGCGGGCAAGCGAGTATTTCACGAAAGCATTCCAGTTGCGGGAACACGCCAGCGAACGGGAAAAGCTGGCAATTGCCGCCGCCTACTACCGAAATGTCACCGGGGAACTGGACAAAGCGGCCCAAACTTGGCAGGAGTACATTGAGAGCTACCCACGGCGAACCATAGCATATATCAATTTGGGCCTCGTGAATGGCGCACAGGGGCAGTATGAGAAGGCTGCGGAAGTCACGAGGCAAGCCGTGCGCCTTGCGCCAGATGAAAATGTCTATGACAATCTTGCCAACTACACGCTTGCCTTGCAGCGTTTCGACGAGGCGCGGCAGACCATTCACGAAGCGCAGGTGCGGAAACTGGATAATTTCATCGTCCACAATGCTCTCTACGCTCTAGCCTTTCTCAGAGCGGACTCCGCCGCGATGGCGGAACAGCAGCAGTGGTTCGCGGGCAAGTCCGAAGAGAACATGGGAATAGCGCTCGCATCCGACACCGAAGCGTATGGAGGTCATGTGCGCAAGGCGCGAGAATTGACCAAGCGAGCCGTGGACTCCGCCATACGAGCTGACAGCAAGGAAACTGGGGCCATCTGGCAAGCGATTGCTGCTCAGCGGGGGGCCGCTTACGGCAACGCTACGGAAGCCCGGCTGCAAGCGGCGCAGGCTTTGAAGCTGGCTCCCGCGAGTAAGGGCGTCGAGAGCGAAGCGGCGCTTGCGTTTGCCCTGGCGGGCGATATGTCAGCTGAATCCTTGGCTCAAGATTTAGGAAAGCGCTACCCTCTAGATACGCAGATGCAGTCGCTTTGGCTGCCTGCGATTCAGGCGCAATTGGCGTTGAACAAAAAGAACCCAACTGCCGCCTTGAATACTCTGCAAGCGGCTTCAGCCATCGAGTTGGGGCAAGTTGCATTCGTCGCCAATATTTCCTGCCTCTATCACGTGTATGTGCGCGGAGAGGCATACTTGGCAGCCGGACAGGACAGTGCTGCCGCCGCCGAGTTTCAGAAAATTCTCGACCACAGCGGCATCGTGTGGAACTGTTGGACAGGAGCGTTAGCGCGTCTCGGAGTGGCCCGTGCCAACGCGCTTCAGGCGAAGACCTCGCAGGGAGCCGATGCTGACGCAGCCCGCACCCGCGCCCTCGCTGCCTACAAAGACTTCCTCACGCTGTGGAGAGACGCCGACCCCGATATCCCCATCCTGAAGCAAGCCAAATCCGAATACGCCAAGCTCCAGTAGCACAGATTTCAATCTGTGCGCCGTTACTCCTGCCGCGCAGTCATATGGAGTGCGGCGGCTTGCCGCCGCTTTCATATGGCGAGGCTCGCCTCGCCGGCGAGCGCCCCGCGCGAGTTGCCTTTTCTTGCCGTCGCCTTTGCATTCGCCTTCCCAGAAATTCCCAATTTGGAACTCACGATTGCCGCAGGCCCCCGCTCCGCCCCCAAAATTCATACCGAGTACCATTGCTCTCGGCGTTTCCCCGTGCCACGCTGCACAAGGGGAATTCTCCGATGGCCGGTGTCAACCGCTCCGCACGTGGCAAATTTCACACCCCAACCCCTCCGAGCCAGGCGTCCTCACTCGCCACCCGGGGTGGAACCCCTCTCCAAACCCCTTTACTTTCTCGATAACCACCTCCTCTCGTCCCTGTTTTTCTACCCGGTACGCGCTTGAAAACAGAATTCCCCGTAACCCATTCAAAACAAACGACGGTGGTACTTTCTAATCGATACAAAAAGCCATCCCCCCGGGGGGTACCTCTGGAGTTACATTTTTCGAATTCTCGGCGCTCGAACCGCCCCGTTTTCCGCCGCGCCGACCCTGCAGACCGCCCCACCCCCTCCGCACCTCCCTTGTACCCACCCCCTCACGGCGCTAAAATGTGGCCTTCAATCCACCGACCGAGCGCAACCCGGGGAGGCGCCATCCGATGACATCACCAGCCACATCTCTGCACCGCGGCGAGTTCCAGAATGAGCAGTTTATAGACTTCTCGAAACCCGAAAATCGCGCCGCCATGGAAGCGGCCCTCAAGCAAGTGAAGGGCATGTTTGGCCGCGAATACCCGCTGGTGATCGGCGGCCAGAAAATTACCACCACGGAAAAAATCAAATCCTACAATCCCTCGCGCCCCGAGGAAGTCGTCGGAATTTTCCAGAAGGCCACAGTCGAAATGGCCAACCAGGCCGTCGAAGCCGCCGCGAAAGCATTTGAGCACTGGAAGCGCGTTTCCCCTGAAGACCGCGTCGCCTGCGCCTACCGCGCCGCGGATATTTTGCGCAAGCGTCGCTTCGAGCTGGATGCTTGGCTCTCCTACGAAATCGGCAAAACCTGGCCGGAAGCCGACGGGGACATCGCCGAGCTGGTTGATTTCTGCGAATACTACGGTCGCGAAGCCCTGCGGCTGGCCGCTCCGCAGAAACTCACACCCATGCGCGGCGAGAAAAATTATCTGAAATACATTCCTCTCGGCGTGGGCGTTGTTATTCCGCCGTGGAATTTTGCCGCGGCCATCATGGGCGGCATGACTCTCGCCGCCGTCGTCACCGGCAACACCGCCATCGTCAAACCCTCGAGCGATTCACCGACCATCGCGGCAATCTTCATCGACATCCTGTACGAAGCGGGCGTTCCGCGCGACGTCATCAGTTTCTTCACCGGCCCGGGCAGCACGGCCGGCGAAGCCCTGGTCACGCATCCGAAAACGCGCTTCATCGCTTTCACCGGCTCCAAGGAAGCAGGCCTGCGCATCAGTGAGCAGTCCTCCCGCAAGCAGCCCGGCCAGGTGTGGATCAAGCGCACCGTGCTGGAAATGGGCGGCAAAGACGCCATCGTCGTGGATGACGAAGCGGATCTCGACTCCGCGGTCGAAGGCGTGGCCATGTCCGCCTTCGGCTATCAGGGACAGAAATGTTCGGCCTGTTCGCGCGCCATCGTTTCCGAAAAACTGTACGACCGGTTTCTCGAAAGGCTGGTCGAGCGCGTGAAGAAAATTCACGTGGGCAACGTCGAGGACCCCGCGAATTTCATGGGCCCGGTGATCAACAAGGCCGCCATGCAGACCATTCTCGATTACATCGAGACCGGCAAAAAGGAAGGGCGCCTCGTCGCCGGCGGCCATCGCGCCGCGGGCGACGGCTATTTCGTCGAGCCAACCGTGATCGCGGACATCAGCCCCAAGGCACGCATTTTTCAGGAAGAAATTTTCGGTCCCGTGCTGGCAGTCACCAAAGCCAAGGATTTCGACGAAGCCCTGCACATGGCCAACGACACGGAATTCGGCCTTACCGGCGCGGTCTATTCGCAGAACCCGAAAAAAATCGAACGCGCCGCCGAGGAATTCCACGTCGGCAACCTGTACATGAACCGCAAATGCACCGGCGCCATGGTCGGTGCGCATCCGTTCGGCGGGTTCAACATGTCCGGCACGGACTCGAAATCCGGCGGCCAGGATTATTTGTTGCTGTTTTTGCAGGCCAAAACGATTTCAGAAAAAGTGGGCGCGACGAAGTAGAATTGCAAATGGCTGGAGTTTAATCGCGCGCCGACTGATAAGTCGGCGCGATGGGTTTGAATCCGAATCCCCACCGGAATATCGCGTAGGCGATGGGGCCGGACGCCAGCAGCCACGGCGCGTATCTCCACACGTAATCTTCGCTCTGCGAAATTTTCACCGCGCACAAAATCACCGGAAAAATCAAAATGTAAGCGATGCCGAAATTCCCGCCGGGAATGCGGAACGATCGAGGCGCGTCGGGCAGCTTCGCGCGCATGCGCCACGCGGCAAACAGCGTCAGCAGAGTGGTGGCAATGCGCGTCCAGATGTAAATGTTCACCAGGTCTTCCACGTCGAACCGCGCCAGCACGCAATACACAATCGTGGACACCGCGATGGCGTGCGCCGGTGTGCGATAGCGCGGATGAATCTTCCCGAGCCACGCCGGCAAGTAGCCGTCTTGGGCCATCGTTGCCGGGACGCGCGTGGTGTAGAGGATCGTGCTGTTGCACAGCGACAGCGCCCCGATCATTGCCGCAATCAGCATCGCCCCGCCCAGCCACTCGCCGCCGATCAACCGCGAAGCAGTGACCATGTAATTCGTCTGCCATTCCCGCCAGTTGCCCAGAGCCGCGAGCGCGAGCGTCGTCGGCAGCACGTACGTCAGAACGTTGAGCGGCGTATTCCACGCTAGCAGCCGCACGAAGGTCCGCTGCGCGTCCTTCATCTCGCCGGTCATGCTCGACAGTTGCTCGTAGCCTGCATAGTTCCACATCGCCAGCGCCAGCCCTTTGCCGAAGACGCTGCCGAACGGTTCTCCCGGCGGAACGAACGGGCGAAATGGATTGAAGTGCCAGTGAAACACGGCGACCAGGCAAAACCATGCCACGGGAATCAGCACGGCGATCAGCAAGCCGACAGAAAGCCATCCGGCAATCTGAATCCCGCGCGCATTCAGATACGACAGCAAGCACAGCGCCACGCACGCGCCCGCCCACTTCACATTTCCCGTCAGCCACGGAAAGTAGATGCTCAGGTAATCCATCAGCAGCACGCCGTACAAACTGTTCAACAGGAATGTTCCCGCCCAGTTCCACCAGCCGCACTGAAATCCCCAGAAGTCGCCGAACGCCGCGCGGCTCCAGCGATAGAAGCCTCCTTGCACCGGCAGGATGGAATTCAGCTCCGCCGACGCGAAGGAGATGGGAATGCTCCAGAATAGCGGCACGAAGGCGAGGAAGAGAATCGCCATTCCCGGACCGGAGTCGTGAAAGATTCCTTCATAGCCGAACGGACCGCCCGCGGTGTAGCCGTAGAAGAGTGCGAGGAGTGGAAGGAAACCAATCTGGCGAAGCCGCGTGACGCCGGATTCCGCTGCTCGATTGTTGTCGCCGGAGTCTGTGGGCATCGAGGCGTGTGCGAAGCCCGGCATCATATGGGAGCACTCCGGCGAATTCAATGCCTAAGAAAACTATTGCTTGACGCGCTTGGGACGGCGGACGGAGAATCCGCGTTCCCATCCCCTGCATAGCTGTTCGCCCCCGGTGAACAGTCGATTCTTGCTGAGCTATCCCGCACGAAGCGAGCTTGCGGAAGGCATCGCCATCGCTGCTCGGAGGCGTTTTCGGGAGGTGGTTCTAGAACGAGGGCGGTCTTTGGTTTCCCAGTTGCAATATTTAGGTGCGGACGAAAAGGCAAGTGGTTGCAACACGGACGCATTTGGAACTAAGTCCTATCCCAACATGACGATGAACCGCGGGGCGGGAGAAGCGTTCTCCCTTCGGCGGCGGGTAGGATTCTGGGAATGCGCAAACTTTTTCCCTTATGAAGGCCATATCACCAACTCTCTCGGATATGCATTGGGTGACAAAAACCGGCGGCATCCTGGCACCTCTCTCAGCCGCCCAAATAAGCGAGTGTCAATGAGGGGTCTCACTATGCGACGCAGCGTCTTTCTTGGGATGTTGATTCTTGCAAGCGCCCTGGGCGTGCAGGCGCAGACGAACACGATCAACACCGTCGCTGGAGGTGGGACTAATGGCGTCACCGCCGCGACCGCCTACCTTCCCGCGCCGTACGGGATTGCCAAAGACAAGCTCGGCAATACTTATCTCTCTGTCCCTTTCCTCTACACTGTTTACAAAGTGACCCCAGCAGGCGCCGTGAGCGTCTATGCGGGGACTGGCACGCTTGGTTTTACTGGGGACAATGGTCCTGCCACGAGCGCCCAACTGGGTCAGCCACAAGGCCTCGCGGTTGACGGCAGCGGAAACCTGTACATCGCGGAATCACAAAGCAATCGTATTCGCAAAGTGGACACCTCCGGCATAATCACCACGGTTGCAGGCTCGGGAAATCAGTACAACGGCGTTGGATTTTTCGGTGGATATAGCGGAGATGCTGGTCCCGCCACCAGCGCTCTATTGAATGGGCCCAGTGGCGTAGCTGTCGACCCCAACGGGAATCTTTTCATCGCAGATACAAATAACAACGTTATCAGGATGGTGGACAATTCCCCCGAGCATATCATCACCACGTACGCAGGCGGCGCCGCGACGGTGTGCGCTACCGCGACCGATGCACAGGGAAACGGCTGCCCCGCTACCCAGGCAGTGTTGGCTGCACCGCAGGGCGTGGCCGTTCATTCATCGGGGGATGTATACATCGCCGACACCGGTTTTTTTCTGGTGCGCAAAGTTGACAACACTGCGAACCACATCATCACCAGTTACGCCGGTAACATAGCCAACACAATCTGCGCTACCCCCCCGGCGACTGATAACGTCGGCGACGGCTGCCCGGCCACGCAGGCGATTTTAAGCTTCCCTGAGGGAATTTTCGTTGACGGCACGGAAAACGTATTCATTGGTGACAACGGCGATCAGCGCGTCCGCAGGATTGATCGCGTCACTCAAATCATCACCAGCGTCGCGGGAAATGGTTCGCTCTGTTTGAACCCAGCAACCCCGCCGCCTAACTGCGGCGACGGCGGCGCAGCAACCAGCGCACTGTTGAACAGTCCGATCGGCGTGATTGTGGATGGAGTTGGAGATGTAATATTCGCGGACTCGGGTACGGGTCGGTATCGCATGCTGACCCCTGGCGCATCACCAACGATCTCCAACCTGGCAGGAGGCGGGACTGGCGGAGACACGCTGACGGCTACAAATGGATTGCTCGCCTCTCCTTTCTATGTGGTCTCGGACGGTTCCGGAAATTTCTTCACATCTGAATCATTCGGCTTTCGTGTGCGGCGTGTAGACGCAGCAACGCAAGCGATTACAACGTATGCAGGAAATGGCATACAAGGCACTGCGGGCAACGGCGGGGCTGCGACGCAGGCCAATCTCTTGTCGCCGACCAGCATGGCATTGGATGGCGCAGGAAACCTCTACTTCCGTGACGGTCTGGTGGTGCGCAAAGTGGATGCGGCGACGAAGACAATCAGCGTTGTCGCTGGCAATGGAGCGCGGTGCAACGTGAATGCCAATCCCACCTGCGGCAACGGAGGTCCTGCTACCAGCGCTCCCCTCGCCCGGCCCAGCGCCATAGCGCTGGATCCCCAAGGCAATCTCTACATCGCGGACGTAAGACTCAATCAAATACGCGTTGTTTGCCTAAATGCTACCTGCCCAATACCCAGTTCTACGCTCGGCGATATTTATAATTTCGCGGGAACGGGCGCGGCTGGGTTCACCAATGGGCCTGCGCTGAGTGCCACAATGAATTTTCCCTTCCAAATGGTATTTGATGGAAACGGGAATATGTATTTTGCGGACTCGAATAACAACGTCATCCGCAAGATCGACAACACCGCACAGCACAACGTGACGACGTACGCATTCAACGGCCAGCCGACGTTTGGCGGAGACGGAGGGCCAGCCTTAAGCGCGAGCATGCAATTCCCGCAGGCAGTGGCATTGGACCCAAGCGGAAATCTCTTCGTCGGAGGGGGACTGGACAATATTGTTCGACGAATCGATGTCAACGATCATTCGGTAATAACGGTCGCCGGAAACATAAATAACCTCGACGGCGGATTTACTGGGGATGGCGGCCTAGCGACAAAGGCATTGCTTGATAACTTCGGAGTCGCTGTGGCTCCCGGCCAGAACTTGTTGATTGCCGATGCCGGTAACAACCGAATTCGCAAAGTGCATCTCGCGCCGGTCGCTGTTGTTACTTCTTTGCTGCAGCCCTTTGGCCCGGTATTGCCCGGCGACGTGAGCAATCCTGGGATAGTAACGATCACGAACAACGGGCTGGACGACCTGACCGTGACCAATGCAAGCGTGCCGGCTGGCTTTACGCTAACCAATTCCTGTATAAGTCCAGCGCTATTGCCGATTCCCGTCTCGCCTGTTGCCGGATCATGCGTTCTGGACGTTGCATTCGCGCCACCTGTGGGGACGCCGAACGGAACACCCTTCGGCGGGAACCTAACCTTTAACACGAACGATCCGGCGCATCCCTCGTTCAGCTTTGCATTAAACGGCACGGCAGTGACCACTCCGGAAACTCTGACGATTACTCTGGCGGGCACGGGCACGGGGATCGTGTCCGGGAGCCCAGAGGGACTCGTAAACGGTTCGCCGGCTCTAGTGCTCTGCACGAATGCAACGCCGCCCCCATGTCCGTTCAATTTCGCACAGGGCCAGCAGGTGACTCTGTTCGCCATTGGAAATGCGGGATCGGCCTTGACGGGATGGACTGTGAACGGCCTGGCGACTACCTGTCCTGGAACTACGCCTGGCTGCACAGTGACAATGAGCGCGGCGCAAAACGTCACGGCTAATTTTGGCCCCGCTAGCATATCAGTAGCCGGGATGGGGAATGGGAGCGGACACGTCACCAGCAGTCCCGCGGGGATCGATTGCACGGTCACGAATGGTGTGGCGAGCGGTCCGACGTGCACATTTTCCAATTTTCCAGCAGGCACTCAAAACGTGACTTTGACAGCGACAGCCGCAGCTGGCGGGTTAAGTTTTTCAGGCTGGTTGGGTCTTTGCGGATTGATCGGAAGTAACGGACTCAATACGGCAGGGACAGGCCCGTGCACTTTGCCGTTCAGCATTGCGGGCGTCACGGCGCTGAACGGAGCGCTGGCGACAGCGGTGTTCAGCGGGCCACCGAAAAGACTTATGCAGGGCGACGTCTTTGTCGGGACCGTGGACGGAATGATTTTCGAGTTCAACCCCAGCACACCCGGCGGAACTCTGGTGCAAGTGCTTAACTCCGGCAACCTGGGCGGGACGATTGCGGGAATGAATTTCGACACCGGTGGAAACCTCTATGCGGCGAACCCATCCGCGATCAACACAGGGCCGAACCCAGGCACGGTAGAGTTCTTTATGAACACCGGGGCAGGGCCATCGTTTGACTTCGGCCTGTTCAACAGCAGTCCGCTTGGAGTGTTGGTTGCTCCTTCTGGAGATGTGTTTGTTGGTCAGAGCGCGGGCCAGAATACGCTGCTGCAATTCTCCGACGCCGTGCACGGTTTGCCACCGAAGAATACGTTTTTTCCGGCCTACGACAATGCCGGTGTCGGCTACCTCGAGTTGCTGGATGATGGAGCCAGTGTCCTTTACAGCACGGAAACGCCGGGATCTTCGCAACTGGGGACGGTGAAGAACTTCGACATTCTCAATAACCATCAGAACCCGGATTTTGCGACGGGCCTGACGGGAGGCCCGGCATTCGCGATCCGCGAGTTGCCTGACAAGTCGGTCCTGGTTGCCAACACAACTCAGATTGTGCATCTCGACCAGACCGGCAAGCCGATGGGCGCTCCATCGCCATACAAACCCGGCGGCGGCGGTCTCTTCTATGCATTGAACTTGGATCCGAGTGAGACATCGTTCTGGACGGGCGACGCTTTCAGCGGGAAGGTGTACCAGGTCAAGATCTCGGACGGGACAATTCTGAATACGATCAATACCGGCCTGGGTTTCAACAGCTCGGCCTTGAACTTCGCAACGATTTACGGCATCGCTGTTTTCGGGCAGCCGCAGTCGGGCGGTGCGGATCTGGCAGTGACGATGACTGCTTCGCCGAGCCCGGTCGCAGTGAGTTCGCCGCTCACTTACAAGGTGACGGTGACGAACAACGGCCCGCTCCCTGCGACGGGCATCACACTTACCGATACGTTCCCAGTGCCCGTCAACACCTTTTCGGGCCAAGGGAGCTGCAAAGCCAACGGCATGGTCAATGGCCTGACCTGTACTGTTATCGATCTCACCAGCGGAAGCAACGCGACCCTGAATTTCTCCGTGACGACCCCGGCGGCGCCCGCGACGGTTGTAAACACCGTCAACGCGACGTCCGCGGTGCCGGATCCCATCCCCGGGAACAATTCCTTCACTACTTCCACCACAGTCCTGGGGGCCCAGCCGGCTGCGATCACTATGGCTGCGCCGAGCACTCTCGAGCTTGGCGCGTCTCTCACCTACCAGATTCAGGTCGCCAACCCCGGTGGAACAACCCTGACAAGCATTGCAGTCACGGATACTCTGCCGGCGAGCTTGAACGCCACATCGCTTTCGCCCGGGTGTACAGGCACAAATGCCATCACCTGCACCATCGCGAGTCTCACGTCGGGACAAATAGTCAACCTCAACATCACGATCGTGCCGACAGTGACAGCAGTGCTCGCGAACACCGCCAACGTGACCGGAGGAAACTCTGCAACCGTTAACACAACCGTGATCACCGGCGGCGTGCCGCTTATACTCGAAGTGGACTCGGTCAATTCCGCCGATTTCATCACCACCAACCCATCGAGCGGCACCTGCACGACGCCGCAAGCGATTTGCACCTCCTATTTCCCGCCGGCGACGGCGGTGACAGTGACGGCCAACGGGCCCGGATTCGTGGGATGGTCGGTGAACAATGCATCCTCCGCATCGTGCCCACCTTCGTCGAATACTTGCAGCGTGACGCTAAATTCACCGCAGCAAGTGCTGGCGGCCTACAACGCAATTGGACTCGCCCCCCCTCAACTGACCGGTGTTGTGGGGGTTCCCTTTGGCGTGGACCTGTCCCACGGCGTTATCGGCGGCGTGGCCCCTTACACAATCACACTCACTGGCACTTTGCCCAATGGCCTCACATTCACCGCTCCATCAATTTTTGGGATACCAACCGCGACCGGAGTGACCCCTCTCACCGTAAACATTACCGATTCGATCGGCGAGCACGGCAGCACACCGGTGACGCTGACAATCATCAATCCGCCCACCGGGCAGGAAGCGCTGGCGAATGGAAATTACGCCATCGTCTTCCACTTAGTGAGCGACACCGACGGTTCACTTTTCGCCGTTGCCGGCAGCCTGCATTTCAATGGAAAAGGCCTTATCGACAGCGGAACACTCGACACCAACGGCACCGGCGCAGGCCGGGGACCGCAGACGGTTTCCGTAACCGGAACTTACACCATCGGCGCAGACCATCGGTGCCTGATCACGCTTCAGAACGTCGGAAAAACCTTCGCGACCATCGCGTGTTCTGTCGGCGATATCTATCAAGGAGTCGCCCACACCGCGCGCATCATCGAATTTGACGACAATACTCCTGGTGGCGTCCGCGGCGCAGGCGTTGCCAGGCTTCAGGACCCCAAAGCGTTTAATGCGGCTTCTTTTGCTGGGCCGTACATCTTCGCCGGCACCGGGCAGGACTCGGTATTCGCACGATTCATCGAGGAGGGGTTGTTCACGGTCACCGCCACCGGAAACTTCGGAAGCGGATCTGCCGACGCCAACGACAACGGCGTTCTGGCAACCATTGCTTCAATCACCGGGACCTACTCGGAGCCGGGTTTGGCGGTGCCGATCGATCCTGGCAATGGCCGCACGCAATGGAGCTTGAACGGAGGTACCACCTCTGCCGCCTCCTTCATCATTGATGCCAACAACGTGGTGTTCATCACCAAGGATCCAGTTGCCACGTCGGGCGTGGTCATCGCCGGCACGGCCGAGCGGCAGCTAAACACCGCGCCCTTCGACGCCACTTTCCTTTCCGGTCCGGACGTAATTGCAGCACAAAGCCCTTCTAACGCCGGCAAAAATAGCGATGTACTCATCGGGGTAGGGACGTTTACGGCGGCAGCCGGGCCGAACCCGATGACAGGAACCCTTTCGTTTACAAAGGACGAGAACGACAGTGGGAACGTCACGCTCGAAGGCATCGAGAACGACCCCTACACGATGGCGGCCAACGGGCGCCTAGTTGTGACCCCCGCAAACGGCAAACCGGTTTTTGGCTACCTCTCGCGACCGAACCATGGCTACCTGATGGGGACTGATGCCAGCCCCGCTTTCGGGACCATCGACTTGCAGACGGGCGGGCCATTTACCGTACCAGCATTGCCCACCGGCTATTTCTTCGGCGACCGTGAGCCCGCCTCGACCACGCGAGGCGAAGATGTCTCCGGGGTCGTCACTCTCAGCAACAATACAGCCAGCGCTACATTCGACCAGAGCCACCAAGGGGGCCGGCTTGATTACGCCGAGTCAGCGACTTTCGGTATCTCCCTCGCTCCCACCGGGCGTCTCATCCTCACGCACAATCCGTCCAATTTGATCGCGCCGAACGACGAAATAGGCCAGGTCATCACCCCGTCTCACATCGTGTTTTCGGAATTCGATCCCAGCCAAACCCATGCGACCCTGCACGAGGAGCAAGCCTTCCAGATGCCTGCGGGCTTGCCTTTGCCGAACCCCGCGAGTGTGACCTTCCCGACTCCGGTCGCCAGCGGCTCGAACGCCATGATGACCCTCACGTTCACGAACTCGAGCGACGGCTTGCTCTCGTTCACCGGCGTGGACACCTCGAAATCACCGGATTTCAAGATCGACCCGTCCAGCACATGTGTCGGGGCCGCCGCGGTCGTCGTCCTTGCTCACAGCACGTGCACCGGCGTCGTTACCTTTGCTCCCCAGCCGGGCACCCCCGCGGGTCCGGTCAGCGAAAATCTCACCCTGCAAACCGACGCCGGAAATGTGACCATCACCGCCAACGGCACCGTCGCCGGCCAAGCAACAACAACCCATTTTGCGGTTTCCGCGCAGGGTTTGGTGTCCGCCGGAACCGCCTTCAACTTCACGGTGACAGCGCAGGATGCAGCGAACAACACGGTAACAACTTTCGCCGACACGGTGAACTTCAGCAGCAGCGACGGAGCGGCGATGTTGCCGGCCAGCGACGTGGGGCTGACGAATGGCGTAGGGAATTTCCAGGCGACCTTGAATACAGTCGGACCACAGACAATCACCGTAACGGATGCCAACACGGCTGCGATCAAGGGCGTCTCCAACACCATCACGGTAAGCGCGGGGGCGCCCCAGACCGCCAACGTCCACCTCATTGACAACGGCTCCGGCGCGGTTGGGACGGTAGTCGACAATTCTGTTCCGCAACAAATCAATTGCACGGATGCAACGGGCCAGCTACCGGGACCTGCTTGCTCCACGACATATCCTGACGGAACGACGGTGACATTCACGGCGACACCCGGCGCGGGAGCCGCTTTCGTGAACTGGAACGGCTCGAACGTTACATGCAAGGCGGGCACGCCCGCGAACGTTTGTACCGTCACAGTCACCGGTTTCACCTCCGTCGAGGCTAATTTCACCAATGGCCCTGGCGGCCCATTTACGCTGACAGTTGCACCCCCAGCGGGTGCTACGGGCGGCGGCCGCATCAGCAGCGGGGTCACGGGCGGCGCGCTCAATTGCACTTTCACCGGGGCAACCACGTCGGGCGCTTGCACGACCATCCCGCTGAAGAGCGGCACGGTCACGGAGGCGATCCCGGTCCCGGACCCCAACTCGACGTTCGGAGGATACGCGGGAAGTTGTCCGACTCAGGTGGTCAACAATTGCTTCGTGCCAATGAGTCAGAATCAGACCGTCAAGCCGGTGTTCAACATCATTCCCATTACGCTGAAAGTCGCGTTCGTGGGCAACGGAACCATTACGAGCGATGTTGGCGGCATCAATTGCTCGAACCCTGCTGTGGCCGGCAACGTCTGCCAGACTACGGTCAATTCCGGCACGACCGTCACGCTTACTGAGACGCCCGGAATCGGCTACTCCTTTGCGGGCCTCAACGCCTGGTCGCCTTCCTCCTGCGGCATTAATTCCACCCCCACGACCTGCGTTTTGTCGCTAACCGCCGGAACTGTGCCGAGCGGCACGTTGACCATGACCGCCACGTTCACCATCAACACCTACCTCCTCAACGCCTCCACCGTGGGCGGCAACGGCAGTGGGACGGTGACCAGCAATGTAGTCAACGGGCAGGGCGGCTCCATCAACTGTGGTCCGAATAATCAGCCGCCGGCCAGCTGCGCAGTTTTCGCCACGTTCAATGCGCCGGTCACACTTACTGCCGCGCCCCAGGCGGGTTCCACGTTCACAAGTTGGGCGGCCTCGGGCGTTGCGGGCTTCGTCTTGCCGTGCGCCGCGAATCCGGTCTGCAATTTCAACATGCCGGTGACACCTGCCGGTGGATTGACGGTCACCGCTACATTTACCAAGGCCGCGCAGCAGTTCACGCTGACCGTAACCGACGCGGGCACCGGCAGCGGCACGGTGAAGAGCCAGCAAGGATTGATTCCTGGGATCAGTTGCACCACTGGTACAGCAGACGGCTGCAGCGGGACCTACAACTCCGGCACTCCCGTCACGTTGACAGCCGCAGCGGCAGCAGGTTCCACCTTTATCGGCTGGTCGGGCGGTACGCCTGCATGTAGTGGAAATGCTACCTGCTCGGTGACCATGACGCAGGCCCAGAATGTCACCGCTACCTTCAATTTGAACGGGCCGGCCCTGGTTTCAATTGCGGTGACGCCGGCGACAGTGACTCTGGCGGTCAATAGCACGCAGCAATTCACCGCCACGGGAACTTTCAGCGACAACTCCCACCAAAACCTGACCAATTCCGTGGCCTGGGCGAGTTCTGACGGCACCGTCGTTACCATTAACTCCGCCCCAGCCGCTAACCCCGGCTTGGCGACCGTCTTGAAAGCCGGTGAGGTAATTGTTTCGGCGACGCAGAACGGTATTTCCAGCAACGCTTCCGGCACTTCCGCGCTTCTGGCGACTCCGTTCACAGGGGCATTCCAGCCAGGTCAACTCTTCGTTTCCGACTCATTCGGCTTGGTGGAAGTTTTCAAGCTTGACGGTACGTTCTTGGGTGTTTTGAACACGCAAGACACCCAAAATGCCGGGATGGCTTTCGACAGGACCGGAAATCTGTATGTCACCACTTTCGATGCCGGAGGTGTGGTGAAGTTCGGTCCTACCGGTGCGTTCCTGGGAAGGTTTGGAAGCGGCTATACGGGGAACCCGGAATCAATCCTCTTCAGCCAGGCGGGGAATGCGTTCGTGGGGGCTGCTCAACCGCCTCCTGCAAATTGCCCCCCGCCGCCGGCTTCACCGCCAGCGGTGCCGGTGTTCGAATTCGACGCCACCGGAACTCCCGTAAAAACGTTCCAGGTGGTCAGCGAGTGCAGAGGCAGCGATTGGGTCGAGCTGCTGAAAGATCAGAAAACGCTGCTCTACACGTCGGAAGGAAAATTGATCAAGAGTTTCGATGTCAGCACCAGCACACAAAATCCCGACTTTGCGTCCGGCTTACCGGGCTCCAACGCATTCGAGCTTCGCCAGCTTCCGGATGGAGACATCCTAATCGCTGACTCAAACGCAGCGCTGTTGCTCAACGGTGCGACGGGCGCCATCAAGACGACCTATACCCCCACCGGTAATCCAATAAGCATATTCGCGCTGAATCTTGATCCCGACGGTACGTCATTTTGGACCGCCGACCTGAATACCGGCACGGTGTACAAATTCGACATCGCCAGCGGGACTCAGCTCTTAACCTTCACGTCGCAGAGCGGGGCTGCCAGCGGGCTTGCCATCTTTGGCGAGAAGGCCCCGGGCCAGAACAACATCAACATATTGGGCGCGGGCAACGGAGCAGGAATCGTCACCAGCAATCCGGCCGGACTGAATTGCGGCCTGGGCGGCGCCGCGGGTTCGATCTGCACCGCGCCGTTTACCGACAACACCAACGTTGTGCTGACTGCCACCGCGAGCGCTGGCTCAACTTTCGGCAGCTTCAGTGACAATTGCACACGGGCGAATCCGCAGACCAATCCGCCTACTTGCGTGGTGGCACTTGGCATCGCAGACATCCCTGTGACAGTCACGTTTAACGCGGCGGCACCGCCAGCAACCCACTTCCTGGTCACGGCACCGGCTTCCGCGACGGTTGCGACGTCTTTCAACTTCACGGTGACCGCCCAGGATGCTTCGAACAATACAGTTACAACTTACAACGGCACGGTGCGCTTCACCAGCAGCGACGGAGCAGTAGCTCTGCCGGCAGACTCGACGCTGACGAATGGCGTGGGAACGTTCTCGGCGACATTGAACACTGCGGGTTCGCAGACAATTACAGCCACGGATAAGGTGACCGCTTCGATCACCGGATCCGCGACCGTGACGGTCATCAAACTGGTCTCGATTGCAGTCACACCCGCCAATCCGACCGTAGTCGTCGGCCAGCAGCAGCAATTCACCGCCACCGGCACGTTCTCCGATAACAGCCAAAAGGATCTGACCAGCTCGGTCACGTGGACCTCCATGAATGGCAATGTGGCGTCCATCGTTAACACGCCAGGAGTCGCCGGGACAGGCAACGCCACGGCATTGTCAGCGGGGAGCACCACTATCACTGCCACCGATCCCCCCAACGTGCAAGTCAGCGGCAGCACGACGCTGACGGTGACGAACGTGCCGTTCCTGTTGACAATTACGCCGCCACCCGGAGGCAATCCGGGCGCGCCGCTGACCGTCTCGCCCGGCGGCTCGCTCGCTATCGGACTCAATCTGGCAGCTGCTCCCGGATTCTCGGGCACGGTCAAACTCTCGTGCGTCAGCGACAAGCCGCAATTCCTCACCTGCGCGCCGGCGCCATCGTCGGTCACCCTAACCGGAAATGGCCCCAAGCAAGTCGCCATCGTTCTCAACGCGTTTTGCAGCGGCGTACCCACTCAGGTGCCGGGTCCGGGAGGAATTGGAGGCGGGCTGCAACTTCTGGTCATGGCCATGATGTTCGGCAGCATCGCACTGGCCTACCGCAAGCGTTCGCGGTTGGCGCTGTCCTTCGCGGTGTTGATGTTCATAGCGCTCGGCAGCGCGGCGTGCTCCAGCGTGCCAACCGGTCCGAACGGACGCACGCCGGCAGGCCCCTATAAGCTCTTCATCACTGCTTCGGCGGGAGGCTCGACCCAGACCGTTGAGTTGCCCATCACGGTCACGCCGTAATCTAAATTCGGGCCGGCTTTCGAAAAAAGGCGGCCCGGCAATTTTTCGCGAGCTGTTCGAATCAGGCGGGCTTTACATCAAATAAATGCGCGCCACCGCCCTCACGGCGGACGAATAGTCCTTGCGCATGCAACTCCTCGCCGTCGCGCAGGTAGTGCTCCTCGTCCAGCTGATCCCGGAAGTCGTACTGCACGCCGGCCGTCACGCGGTCGCCCAGACGCAATCGCGCCTGTGAAGCCCAGCCACCCAGATTCACCACGATCACCTTCCAACTTTTCTCGCTCCGCCATTCATAGGCCACAATATTCTTCGCGCTGTCGTCCCCCACCGGAACCACTTCCAGCAAGCCCCAGCGGCCGCTGTGGAACGCATCTTCCCTGGTGATGCCCAGAATGCGCCGGAAGAAAGCTTCGCTCAGCGGGTCCCGCGGTTCTGGCGCCGCCCTGCGCAACGTAATCGGGAGATGAATTCGCAGCCCTTCCATCTCTCCCTGATGGTAAAAGCGCATTCCCGGGAGCGTGGCCATCAAAGTTCCCACCGCCTGCAGCCGTTCGTTTCCGAATACCGCTGCCCGTCGTTGCTCGTCGTGATTCTCGAGGAAGCGGGCCAGATTGCACTGCTTGTCCGGGTTGGCCGCGATTCGTGCGCGGACCCCTTCGATATTTCTGTCCCGCACCGCGTCGTACAACTCCTTGTCATATGCGAGCGAAAAGCCCAGGTCCAGGAGCCTCGGCTCCGTCCCCCAATATGCTTCGGCAAGCAGCATCAGGCCCGGCACCGCGGCGCGCACCTCCGTCCAGAACTCTTTCGCCGGCGGTTTCGCTCCATCGAGCAGCGAGCTCCAGATTCCGCCGAATATTTCTGACAAGTGCAGCATGGCCATATCGCATCGAACCCCGTCGCAATGCGCCGCGATAGTGCGAAGGTCTGCCAGTTGCGCCGCGCGCATTCCCGGGTGGAAGTGATTCAACTGCGCCACGTCTTTCCAGGGAGGGTAGTAAGGATCGCGCGCGCGCGCGACGTAATAATTTCCGTGGGGGGATTCGACCGGGTAGAACGCCGACGCATCCTTCTCATATTGTTCCTGCGTGCCGCGAACGTAGTATTCCGGGTGTTCGCTCGTCCAGGGATGGTCGAAGGCCGTATGATTTCCCACAAAGTCGAGAAACAGTGCCATTCCCAGACTGCGCATTTTTGCTCGCACGCGGTCGAGCGAATCCCACGTCCCGATCCGCGCATCCGGAACATATTGCCTCACGGCGTACGGTGAGCCGATCACGTCCGAAGCGATCCATCCGGGCAGTGCCGCATCGTACCCCGCGGAATTCTGGGCATCGTCCAGCATGATGCGCTGCGAAATGGGGCTGCGCTGCCAGACGCCCATCAGCCAAATGGCATCGAACCCCAGCCGCGCCAGGACATCCCATTCGCCGTCCGGCACATCAGCCAACGTCATCCGCCGTCCCAGCCGTTCGGAAAGCCGTTCAAGCCACACCCAAGTATTGATTTCGTAAAGATGCGGGTGGCCTCGTAGCTTCAGCGCGGGAAGTCCAGCCCTGGGAGTCGGCATGGTGTGATCGAGAGTAATGGGGACCTTTCTGAACTCATCTCATAAATGGAATTTCGTCAGGGCACGGCTTTAGCCGTGCCGAAAAGCAGCGTGATTACAGGGGTTTCAACCCCTGAGGTGCGTGTGATCGTCAGCCATGGTATTTATGAGATAGCTTGGTGTCAATCGGCAATACCCAGCTTTTAATTTATCTCCCGTTACCAGGACTTCGATAGCTTTACAAATTCCGGGCGCAGTGCCACAGTTGTCCCCGCCACAGCCGGGCTGGCCGGAACGCCAGTCAAAGTTTCGCGCTGAGGAGGGGCTTGGACGATGATGAAGCGTCTATTAATAAGTGCGGCTGCTCTTCTCCTGGTGACTGGGATCGCATTTACCGGACAAAAAGAAGCACCAAAATCGGGCACGTGGTCCGGGACCGTAACCGACAACATGTGCGGGGCCAGGGGCGCCAAAGCGGACCACGCCGCCTGTGCCGCCAAGTGCGTCAAGGAACACGGCGCAAAGTACGCTCTCTACAACGCCGAAGACAAGAAAGTTTACATACTCGACCCTCAAGATAAGGCCGCCGAACACGTTGGCCATGACGTCAGCGTAGCCGGCAATCTCGACGGCGACACCATCCATGTCACTTCCATCACCATGAAGAAAGGTTCCTAGCGCTCCGCCTCTATCTGGCAGCTCGGCAATGAAGTCATCTCACAAATAGGGCTTCGTCAGCGCACGGCTTTAGCCGTGCCGAAAAACGGCGTCTTTTCAGGGGTTTCAACCCCTGAGGTACGGATGATCGTCATGCGGGGTATTTATGAGATGGCTTGATCTTATCTCCGCAAATTCTTCTACCATCAGCCGGGCAGAACCTTCGATTCCGCCCGTTTTGCTATTCACGCACGGTTCTAAAACAACCGGTCTGTTATACTGCGCCACCGAGCTGCAATTGAAATCTCAATAAGGACTGTTGCCGTCATGAATTCACGCTTCTTTCTTGCTGTCTGGGCTCTGATTGCAGTGGTATCCACCACGTCGCGCGCCCAGCTTCCACAGGCGGGGCAAAAATCCACTCCCGTTGCGCGCCGAAAACTCGAAGTGGACGACTACTTTCGCATCAAAGAAGTCTCCGAACCGCAGATCAGCCCGGAAGGGAACTGGGTAGCCTACAAGGTGACCACCCACGATCACACAAAAGATACGAATGAAGACCACCTCTGGATGGTTCCGGCAGCGGGTGGCGATGCTGTCCCGCTCACCTCTGCCAGCGGTTGTGCCGGCCACCCGCGTTGGAGTCCCGACCAAAAATTTCTCGCCTTCATCCGCTACCAGAGCTGCGACAGCGAGACCGATATTGATACCAACAGCGGCGGCCAGTTGTGGCTCATTAATCGCGCCGGCGGTGAGCCGGAGCAGATCACTCACACTTCCAAAAATCTCTCTGACATCGCCTGGTCGCCCTCTAGTGACCGTCTCGTGCTGGTCCTTCAGGATTCCACGCTGGAGAATTCCGAAGCAACCTCCAGCGACGACCCGGGCGCCACACAAAATGATTCCAATGCGCACCCCTGGGTGATTGACCGACTTCATTTCAAGGAGGACGGCATCGGCTACCTGGATCACCGGCGCACTCACTTGTATGTCATCACCCTGGCCGACCGGAAGATCACCCAGATTACTTCCGGTGATTACGACGACTATGCTCCCGCCTGGTCGCCCGATGGACGCTCCATCGCTTTCGTCAGCAACCGCAGCGCAAACCCGGACAGCAATTACAACTCGGGGATTTGGGTGGTGGCGGCCGACAACACGAATCTGGGTACAGATCTCGCTCACATCGCCCCGAGCCTCTTCACAGATGCCACGCCCTCCTGGTCGCCTGACGGGGAACGGATTGCCTTCACACGTCAACTCGACCCCAAGCTGATGGAGCGCGCCACGGCCCACCTGGCGATCGCTCCTGCCGCGGGGGGCGAGGCCAAGCTCCTGACGCAACAGCTCGATCGGAATGTGCTCACGCCACAATTTTCACGCGACGGACGCTGGATCTATTTTCTTGCCGAGGATGACGGTGCCCAAAACTTACTGCGCATTCCCCGCGATGGAGGTGAGATCACGCGGCCCATCCCCGGCCGGCGCAAAGTCGATTCGTTTTCGATGAGCGATGACGGATTCGTAGCCGCGGCAGTATCGAACCCGGCGCTTCCGAATGAAATTGATGTCCTCCCGCTCCGCGGGGATTTGCGGCGCATCACCACGACGAATGACGCGGTGCTGTCGGAAATTCAATTGGGGGACCTGGAGTACGTTCATTTCCACAGCAAAGACGGGACCGCGGTGGCGGGCTACATTTGCAAGCCGCCGGATTACTCCCCGGGAAAAAAATATCCTGCAGTTCTTTGGTTGCACGGCGGGCCGGTGTTGGAATATTTCGCCGAGTTCAATTTTCGCGCGCAACTCCTCGCCGCAAATGGCTATGTCGTCGTCCAGCCCAATCCCCGCGCTTCCTCCGGCTACGGCCAGGCTTTTTCCGCCGCCACATACGCCGGTTGGGGAGACAAGGACATCGAAGACGATCTTGCGGCAATGGATTTCGTCGTCGCTCAGGGGTTGGCCGATCCCGATCGCCTCGGCGTAGGTGGTCATTCCTACGGCGCGATCTCTGCGAACTGGATCATCACCAAGACCAACCGCTTCAAGGCGGCCATTTCCTACGCGGGCAATTTGCTGAACACTTCAAATTTCGGCCACGATGAATATTCAAGAGAGTGGGCCACGGAAGTGGGCCTGCCCTGGGAGAAACGCGCCCTCTGGGAGTCGCTGTCGCCCTTCAGCGGCGTTGCGAACATCAAGACCCCGACGCTTGCCATCGGCGGCGATACGGATTGGAACTGCCCCATCTTGAATAGCGAGCAGCTCTATCAGAGCCTGAAATGGCTGGGTGTTCCTACAGTCCTGGTGGTGTATCCCGGCGAAACGCACGAAATATCCCGGCCCTCATTCGTCAAAGACTATTTCGAGCGCTACCTCTTCTGGTTCGCGCACTACATCAAAGGCGAAGGTCCCGCGATTCCGTCCTCGCCCACGTCCGGCCCGCGTGAATCACGAGCGGATTCGGCTACGGCTTCGATGCACTCTCGATAAATTTCCCCACATTACTTGACAGCTTCGCCAAGTCGTCCGAATGCAGGTACATCATGTGCCCCGCGGTGTAGTACTCCAGGTGAATGTTTCCCCTCAATTTCTCCGGCAGCCCCAGATGGTCCATCGTGTACTCAGTGGCGAAAAACGGCGTGGCTTGATCGAAGTAGCCGTTCTCCACCTGCACCTGCAAGTGAGGATTATCAAGCAGCGCTTTGATCAAATCCCCCTCCACGTTCGGGACGCCGGGAAAGCCGGGGAAATCATCGTTCTTGTGCTTCCAGTCCCAATTGCGGCTGATTTCAAAGTTGATCGGCAGGTAATCCTTCTCCGGCGTGAATTTCAATTCCTCACGTACATAACTGTTGAGCGCTGCCGTAAAAGGGCCGCTGACCGCCGTGTAGGAAGGGTCGTATTCGGCATGCTCCGTGAGCAGGTCGTACGTCGGGCCGGAGAATCGCGCGTCGTAGCGCCCGATAGTCAGCCCGCGGCTGCGCTGCAGCTCCGCGTTGAATTGCGCCAGATTCACGCGCAGGTCCGCTTTCAGCAGGTACTCTTCGCTCAGCCCCGTGAAGCGCGCCAGCTTCTTCGCCACTTCAGCTTTTTCCGTGGCGCCCAGTTTTGACCCCTTGAACAACGCCAGAGCGTATTCCGTGGACGCATACTGCCGCGCCTCCGTGATGAAGGCACTCAAGTCAACAGGGCGGTCTTTCAGGAGCTTGTAGTACCACGACGTAGCGGCATAGCTCGGCAGATAGAAGATGTACGACATGTCGTCGCCGGTGAAAAATCCCAGTGTCCGCACGTCGAGCACATTTGAGATCAGCACGATCCCGTTCAGGTACACACTGTTCTGCGATTGCAGGTAATTCGAAAGCGCAGCGGATCGGAATGTCCCATAGCTTTCGCCGATCAGGAATTTCGGCGAGTTCCAGCGATTGTGGCGGCTCACATAAATGCCGATGAACTGCGCGATGGATTTTACGTCCTGGTCCACGCCCCAGAAATCCTTGTTCTGCGCCTTGCCCACCGCACGGCTGAAGCCCGTCCCGACAGGGTCGATAAATACCAGGTCCGTCTTGTCCAGCAGGGAGTCGGCGTTGTCCACCAGCTTGTATGGCGGCGGCGGCGTGGCTGATGCGTCCGAGGTCAGCACTCGCCGCGGACCGAAGGCGCCCATGTGCAACCAAATGGAAGACGACCCCGGCCCGCCGTTGTATACAAACGCGACTGGCCGCTGCGTCAGATCCTTCACGTCGCTGCGGGTATACGCCGTCGAATACATGCTGGCCGTCGGCTCGCCCTTTTCATCCTTCAGCAGAGTCGTGGATGCCGTCGCCTTGTAGGCGATGGTCTGGCCGCCAATCCGGATGGTGTGGTCCGTAGCCGAGGATTCCTCCTTCGGCGGCGCTTCCGGCCCCGGCTTGGCCTCGGCGGCCTTCGCTTCCGCCGGCTTGGCATCTTTCGCCGCTTCCTGAGCCGCTATCCGGCCCGCCAGAGCCAAAATCACCGCCAACGCCATCCCGCCAAGTACAAGAACTCTCTTTGTCATCGCGCTCCATAGCTTGGAATCATTTTTAGACGGATGAAAATGCCGAAGGATTCTACGCATGCAGCAAAGAAGTTGTCAAAACCAGGAAGGGGATTTGAACAGTGAACCTTTCCCTTCTGGTCGCCAATCTGCCAGGGCGCCAATTTCACTGCTTGCTTGAGCAACCGGGAGCGGCAAAAGTGAACGTAACTTCCTCTGTGGTTGCGTCCGCCCCATCCACATCCACAGGGGCCGCATCCATCCTCGCGGGTGCCACGCATTCTTCCGCTTCCGCGCCGTCCGTTCCCGCGGTTCGGTTGCCGCTCCGGTGACGGGCCGGGCCGCGGTGTGGGTCTAGATCCTCCCAGGCGGAAACGGTGTAGTGCGATGATTCAAGCAGCGAAAATTCGTACACGCCGTCCGCGATTCGATGGGCCGCCGGGTTTTCACCCTGCTCTGCCTTGGCCATCACCGTCACTTCACCGGGCGGACGCCCATCCGGCCATTTCAATTGCACGCGCAACTGGCGCGTCGGGTAGCCGTCCGTCACGTGGATGTCAGCTTTCATAAGTTGCTGGCCATCTTTCAGCTTGATGGCCCGCGCCGCGCTCCGGTCTCTGCTGCCAGGATAAAAAGCGCGCGGGAACGGCGAATTCGGGTCCAGGCGATCCATGCGATTGAACACCATCAGGTATTCACCCGCTCCGATATGGTCGAACTCGAAATTTCCCTTGGAGTCCTGATAAGCCCACAAGCCCGGCTCGCCATTGCTGTAGCGGTCCGCACGGTACAATTCGACCGACGCCACCGCCAGCGGCTTTTTGTTCGGGCCCAGCACGCTGCCGCGAATTTTTCCCGTAGGCAGCGCCGCCACGTTGTATTCGTAGCAGGCGCCATTGGGAATCTTGAACGGCGGCAGCCCTCCATGGAGCGTTTTCTGCGTGAAATCAAATCGCGCCGGCAGGTCAGCGCTGAAAATGTATTCGCCGGCATGCACATCATAAAAAGTGTACACGCCGTCCGGACCAGTGCTGGTGGCGAAGCGGTCGTCCTTCGACCACAGCTTCAGCTTGATGTGCGGCAGCGGGTCGTCTGGATCGTCAGTCCGCGCGAGCAGCGGGGGATCGGAGCGGTGCAGCACGCCAAATACAGATGCGACTTGCTGTCCTCTGCGCATGGCGCGCAATTGGGGCAGCAGGGCACGGCCCTCGCTCGCCGGCCGCGTGCTGCTGCAGATGGTTGCGAACAGTCGTCCATCCTCCGCGCGATTCGGATACACCAGGTACTGCTCGCCTTGCTTGAAGGTGTAGGCACAGTCGCCGTCCTCGCCGCCCGAAAAGATGTCAATTTCCCGCCCCTCAGCCGCGGCAAATCTCTCATCAATGCGAAAACGGTAGCGGAAGACAGTGGAAGCGGCCACGTTTCCGCCCGATGCTGCATCCGAATCAGGGGCTGGAGCCGGCGCAGCCAGCTTCTCGAATCCCATGACCGTACCCAAGAACACCACGTCGTCCGCCTGCAACCCGGCGCACTTGCCGGGCGGCGCTTTCGAGCAAGTACACGCAGAGGCCGTGAATGAGCCGAAGAAAATGAGGACCGGGATCCCAAAAAGTCTGTGCCGCAGCATCGCCCCTATCCTACCCTGCCGCGCCAATCCAAATCGAGGGCCGGCTCAAGAAATTGCCCGCGGCCCGGATCGCCCGGATTTGCATGCACCGCTTGTGGCTGGGAGTGAGCAGTCATATACTTTCCCGGCGCGAAAGAGGAGAAACCCCTTGCTGTCACGACGACTGGTTACGCTGCTTTCCATTGCCTTCATTCTTGCAGGTTCGGCCTGGGGCCAGCAGGGGCCGGCAACGTCCGACGAGCGCGACGTGCTCGCGCAGATCCTGACGCAAACTTACTACCCCTCCATCGTGGGGAAAAAAGCCATGGGCATCGGGGCGGAGACGGATGTCCACCGCGCCGGCATTGTCGTGGTGGTGCAGCGCGCCGGAATTGCCGCCGCTTTGGATCGCCTGCAAATCGCCTCCACGGAAATTCACGGCACAGATTTTTCCATGTATCGCGGGCACAAGGATTACGACGTCCCCGCTGGTGAGCGCATGTATGTCTTCAGCATCAACGTGGGCCTCGAGACGGTCACGTTTGGCATGCTCACCTCCCGCGGCGTGGCCACTCCCAAGGGAGCCAGGCGTACTTGGGCGGCAGTGACATTTTATTTCCCCCAGGACGTGCTCGCGAACGCTCAAAAAGATGTAGTGTTCCGCGAAATCGACTCCTGGTTTGTTCCTGAGGGCCGGTCGGCGGCCTCTTACGCAGCGGGCGCGCCGGGAGCTCCTGCGCCATCCGGTCCCGTTGCTGCTGCTCCCGCTCCGGCTCCCGTTCCCCCTCCTCCGCCGAGCCCGCCCGCGAGCATGACCGCGGGAATGTCGCGCGAACAAGTGATCGCCGCAATGGGTCCGCCTCAGCGCGAGGTAACTTTCCAGGGCAAAACCATGCTCACCTATCCGGGCATGATTGTTGTCCTCGAAGCCGGCAAACTCGCTTCCGTGGATCAAACCGCTCAAATCGCTTCGAGCTCAAAGCTCGCCGTGCAATCCGACCCCGTCGGCGCGGACATACTCATGGACGGCATGATGATCGGGCAGACTCCCTCCACCTTTGAGGTCACGCCAGGAGATCACCAGATCAGTGTCACGCTCGCGGGCTTCCAGGACTGGGTGCGAAAAGTCCGCGTGCTCGCCGGCAGCCAGATCAATCTGAACGCAAAACTGGAAAAGAAATAAACTGAAGCGGGACGCCTGCGCTTCGACAAGGTTGGGGCGAGGCAACTACTCCACCAACTGGAGATTCAAAGCGATGCGCACGCCGTTGACCAGGATGATGCTTTGATTCACCAGATCCTGGCCGGTGATTTCATCGTTGGCGAAGGCGCGCAGGGATTTCAAGGGACACACAAACTCGACCGCCTCCGAAGAAGTTTTTTCATTTCCCAGGCGATTCAAGACCGAGAAATCGAGAGCATCGATTTCGGCATCCGCGGGAAGTTTCTGCAAAAGCCCCTTCAATTCCGCCGCCAGAAAGAGATCAAAGGTTTGCGCCGCGCGCTTGTAAATCGATCCGGAATTCTTTTCGAAGGCCAGCGTGTTCCGCAGAGTCAACTGCAGCGCCAGCCTGTCGTGATAGATCGCGAACGCGGGCGGGGCATACTCGACAAGATGAAATTTCTCGACGCCGTCCTTCATCAGCGCGTCGAGCTGCGCTTGGTAGCGTGCCTGAAGCCGCTCGGCATCGGCGGGTGTAGCAGCGGGCTTCGGGTCCGCAGCAGGAACTGCGGGCGCAGCAGCAGCGGAAATGCCGGGCGAAGCATGGGGAGATCTTTCGGCCAGGTCAAACCGACCTGTTGCCTGCGTGCCGGCATTCGAGCGCATGCCCTCCAATGAATTCCGTGCGGAGCTCGAACTCCCCGCGGACGATGAACCCCTGGGCGGCAAGGCAGGCGGTGCGGACAGAGCACGATCGTCGGGACTCAGCGGGTTTCGATCGCCAAGAGCCAGCCCGAATTCCTTCCCGTTGACGTAGATGAGCGAGCGATTGAGTATGCCCTGGCGTTGCTCCTCATCTGCGGTCTTTGCATAGGCAAAGGCATCGTCGCGCACCAGCACCACAGCCAGAATTTCCTTGCCCTCAAATTCGTAGCTCTTGTTCGGCGAATGAGTGTGGTAGGCGATCTCAAATCCGATGGCGTCGCATTCAATGTCCGGAGGAATTTGATCGGCAACCAGCCCGAGGATCGGCGTGATTACATCCCGCAGCGTGTGCGCGGCCCGCTCGTTTTGCGTGAGCTGGTCGGAATTGTATGCCGCGCGATAGATGGCTGAAGTCTTCAGCACCACGTCATTCTGGAAGTTGACAAACTCGATCCCGCGCGAATCGAAAGTGACCTGCTTCTCGGGATCCGCCGTCACGTACCGCGTCAGGTACACGGCGAAGGGAAACTTCGTATCCACGATCGCCCGGTGAAGCAGCTTGAGTTCCTGCAGATGTTTCTGTTCCAGGCTCCTCAGTTTTGTGCTGGAAACTTCCGCGGGACTTACCTGCGCGAAGGCGGGTTTCGCGGCCACCACCCCGGCCGCCGCGGCGCACAGCGGCAACACAATTGCGGCCAGACTTTTCCGGCGCATCATGACCCCCAGCCTATCATTTCTCTGAGTACTTCGGACCGGGCCTCGCTGCGGGCTGGTAGGGCGGCACAGCCATGGTGCGCGCGTAGGCAATCAGCGCGCGGATATCATCCTGCGTCAGTGTTTTCCCGTATGGCGGCATCATCGCGGACTTGCCCAGCGCGCTGCCGCCGAGGGTGATGATGTTCTGCAAGTATTCGTCGCTCTCGCCGTTCAGCACGCTTCCATCGTTGAACAGCGGCGGCGCGGGCGTGACATTCGAGCGATTTGATGGTCCGGCGGGCGTCGCGTCGGCGTGGCACCACACGCACTGCTGGTAGAAGATGCGCTTTCCCTGCGCTTGCTGATAACCGAGTGGGATCAGGCGTTGCGGGTCGTTCCAATCAGCCTCGGAATCGTACGCCGTGCGCAGCGGGTCGGCAGTCGTTGCTCCGGATTTCTTCCCGCAGCCGCAGAGTCCGGCGACCGCCGCCAGCACGCAAATGGCAAGGAGGCGCCGCGTCATTTCTGTCCTCCCGCACCGCCCGCCGGTCGTCCCACGCCCGCAGTCTTGTTGCCGGTTCCGCTTTGCTTCAGCGTCAGCAAGTACGCCGTCAGCGATTTGATTTCATCGTCGGTAAAGCTGCGCCGCGGCTCGATGGTTCCCGGCGCCAGCGCCTGCGGGTCGCGCAACCACGCTTCCATCCATGCGGGAGTCAGCCAGTTCCCGGCGTTATTCAGGCTGGGGCCCACATAGCCGCCCGACGACCCGATGGTGTGGCATGCCTGGCACTGATATTTCACCTCGTACAATTCCTTCCCGTGCGCAGCCATCGGCGGCGTAAATTGGCTTCGCTCGATGACCGCCGGATTCACAGATGGATGCTGCAGCACCATGCCAAGATAGTCGGCGATGATCGTGGCTTCCCGGTCGGACATATTGAATTGCGGCATGCGCAGGACCAGCGTGGGACGCAAAGTCTGCGGGTTCTTCAGGAAATCCACCGTCCACTGGCGCGTCGCACGACTCCCTTCATAAGAAAGGTCCGGCGCCAGCGTCCCGCCGTAGCCGTTGAATTGGTGGCAGACGTAGCATTTGTAGCGCTCGTAAAGCTTGCCAAATTCGCCGGCAGCCCGGAATTCAGCATGACGTTGCGGCACGACCAATTTTTCCATGCCGCTGGTGGCCGGTGTGCCGGTCATTCCGAGCAAAGCCATAGTGACTGCATCCAGATCCGCCGGCGTCAGGTTGTACTCAGGCATTCGACCGGCAGGATTCACGGAAAGTGGGTTTGTGATCTTTGCTTGTATGAAGGAGATCAAGTTCCGTGGGACCTTCGACGCGCCAAACTCAAGTTGCGATACGTTCTTCCCGCCCAGTGCCGACAGGTCGGGACCGAAATCCTTCTGCGGAGAAACGTCCGCCACCACGTGGCAACCACCGCAACCCTTTTCAAGGAACAAGCGCCGCCCGGTTTTCACCTCGTCTTCCGTGGCCGCTCCCATTTGGGGAACGGTGCTCAGCAAATCTGGATCGGTGAGCTTCGTCTGAATGTACTGGGTGACTTTGTACAGGTCTTCATCGGACCATTCGTAGCGCGGCATTTTGCCGTGCGGCAAATAGCCTTGCGGATTGCGCAGCCACGCCGCCAGCCAATCGGGCTTCACCTTGGTGCCCACTTTGGTCAGCTCCGGCCCGATGTCGCCGCCCACCATTTTTGTTTCGCCCGCCCTCGAGACGGCCAGAGCATGGCAGGTAGAGCAAAACATCTGGCGGAATCGCAGCTCGCCCTGTCCGCCGAGGTCCGCTTTCTTTGACCATGTGCCCAGCACGCGCGGGTCGAACTTCGCGGTCTCGATCGGATTCGGCTTGAGTGAGCTCAAGTAGGCTGAGAGGGCAACCAATTCCTTCTCGTTCAGCCGGAATTTCGGCATGCGCGGCTCATCCTCGGTCCCGACTCCGTTCACTTTCACATTGCCGTCCGCGTCGGTAATCGTTCGCGGCTCTTTCAGCCACTTGTAAATCCATTCGCGGCTGACTTTCGTTCCGATGTTCGTCAGGTCCGGCCCGAGCATCACCTGCCGCTCGATCCCCTGGAGGCGGTGACAGCCCGCGCAATTTAGCCGGTCCAGCAACTCGCGCCCGCGAGTCAATTGCGGCGTCTCCGCAAGATTCCCGCGATGGCAACTGCCGCAGGCGCCTTGAATAAAATGACCGGGGAGGATCGGTTGTTCCCAGGCGAGGGTGGTTTCGTGCGCTTCGGCCACTTCCGTTGACGGCCCCTGGCCGCGGTGACACACCACGCAACCCCATTCCTGCACCTGGTGCGGGATGGGGGGATGCGCGCGGAAGGGTTGCGGAATCGAAGGCCCCGCCAGACTGGGCTGCGCGATTCCCTGGTGGCACGTAGTGCAGCGGTCCACCACGCCCATCTCCGGGATCCAGATTTGATCGATGCCGGAATGGTAGTCGGCCATGAGCCGCTTGGTATCCGGGCGTGTTTGCGCAAACCGCGCGTAGCCGCGCTTGTACCGCTTCCATTCGCGGCGCAGGTCCTTCAACGGTGATATCGCCAACGCGATGACAAATATCACGCAGCTGACGCTGAAGATAAGCCGCAGCCGGCCGGAAATCTTTCCCATGTCCTCAGCCGGCATTTCCCCTCCAGGGCCACACCCAGGACCAGCCCGCGCCGCGGAAGAAGGTTCCCACCGCTGTCAGCACCACGGCGACGAAAATGAACCAGGTCATCACCCACCAGGAAACCGATCGCAATCGCAAGTATTCACCGCCACGGCTCCCGCCGGGCGCGATGAAGTAAGACATCGCAATCAGCCCACCCACAATGGCCGTCGGGAGAACCACCGTCCAGGCATGAAACAGCGCCAGGAGCACGCTCAGCCCGACCAATGTGGCGAGGAAAATCCGGAAATGCTTCTCGCGATTCGTCGCCCACATGGCTTCGCCTTCGACGTTGATATTGAAGTAGGGAATGACTACCAGCGCGATGATTACCAGTGTGGGAACCAGGATGCCGGCCACGAACGGCGGAAAATAATGCAGCAATTCCTGCAGGCCAAGGAAGTACCACGGCGCCTTCGCCGGATTCGGCGTCAACAATGGATTGGCAAGTTGTTCCAGCGGCGCATCCCAGACCAGCGCCACCAGCACGATAGCGATCACCAACGCTTGAAATGCGATGGCCTCCCGCAGCAGCAGGTGCGGATAACTCATCACCTGCCCGGGTAGTTCGCCCTTCACTTTGGCGGAGGTTTTCCGCGTGATGAACACGATGCGCTGCGGATTCTTCTGCGCGTCGGAGGCAAAGCCGGTCTCGTGATTATTCTTCTTTTCGCTCATCCGGATCTCGCACCGTCAAACCGCCATCCTTCTGCACGCGCCAGAAGTGGATGGCGATGAACAGCACGGCTATCAGCGGGAACACCACGCAGTGCAACACGTAGAATCGCAGCAGCGCGTTTTCTCCCACCACGTTCCCGCCCAGCAATTGAAAACGGACATACTTCCCCAGTACCGGCATCGCCGAAATAATATTGGTGCCAACGGTGATGGCCCAGAATGCCAGCTGATCCCAGGGCAGCAGGTAGCCGGTGTAACTCAGAAACAGCGTCAACAGCAGCAGGATCACCCCGACCACCCAGTTGAATTCGTGAGGCGGCTTGTATCCGCCGCGATAGAACACGTGAAACATGTGCGCGAAAACGGCCAGAACCATCAATTGCGCAGCCAGCCGGTGCAGATTCCGCAGGAAGACTCCGTTCGACACCACGAATTGAAGATCCTTCATGTCGCGGTAGGCCTGCGGAATTGCCGGATGGTAATAGAACATCAACAGCACGCCGGTAATGGCCAGCACGGCAAACAGCAGAAACGTGATGGAGCCAAGGTAGTAGGTGGCGCGCACGCGCAACGATTTTTCGCGCACCTTCACCGGCAGGAAATGCAGGAACAGGTTGCCGAACACGGCCACGCTGCGCGTGCGGTTGGTCACCGCCGGGCCGCGCCGGAAAATGGATTTCCAGACGTGCGTTTCCCGCAGCCGGGCAAGCGTGTCGTGAAATGTGCTGGCCACGGCTTAGGCCTTCAGAACCTGGTTTGGTTTTACTGTTTCAAGCTTGTCCACTTGCAATTCTCCGTCGAGGGTCAGCGAAATCAGGAAATGCGGCAGGGGCCGCGGCGCGGGTCCCTCGATTTTTGTGCCGTCGGACTTGAATTTGCTGCCGTGGCACGGGCAGGCGATCTGATTTTCTTCCGGTTTCCATTGCGTGATGCATCCCAGATGCGTGCAAACGGCGGAGACGGCGTAGAAGCCTTCCGATGTCCGCACGATGTAAACTTGCTGTTCCGGCAGGATCGTGACCGTATTCACGGGATAGAGGTCCGGGCCGCCGGCGCGGAATTTCGTCGGCGGCTCGAACAGAACGTTGGGCGAAAGGTAACCGTAGGTCACCACCGCCGAGCCGGCCGCTGCGATTCCCAGCGCGCTGAATGCAATGGTGTTCAGAAAATCGCGCCGATTGACCCCGATGCGGTCCGTCTCTGATCCCAGTTCGCTTTTTCCGGGTTTGTCCGTCTCGTTCATCGGTGGAATGCGCCCCCCTCGATCTGCACCAGCTCCGTTTCGTTGTCAAACACCTCGAATGCTTCCATGGTGATGGTGTGCGCGGGGCAGCGCTCGGCACACAGCCCGCAACGGATGCAGATGGTTTCATCTTTCACCATCACCGAACCCTCCGTCGCTCCCAGCTCCCTTGCGTCGAGGTGCTGCAACGCGATGGTGTCCAGCGGCACTTGCTGCCCGAGGGCTGCCTTGGTCTCCTCCGAAAAATTGAACTCCGAGAGCGGGACCAGCCGCAGGCAATTTTCCGGGCACACGTCCACGCAACCGCCGCAGAGAATGCACTCGGTTCCATTCTCTTCGTGGCCCTCGAAAATGGTATTGATCCAGCATTGCAGGCAGCGCGAGGCTTCCGCGCGCGCCTGCTCTTCCGTGAAGCCGGTTTCCACCTCCGCGATTCCCGTGCGCCTCTCGATGGGAATCACCGGCACGGCCAGACGCGAATACTCGTCGTAATTTTCGGCCATCTGGTGATGGTCGAGCACGGTGATCTGCACGTATTTCGGCTTGGGCTTCCATTCCGCGCCGCGCAGGAACTTGTCAATCTGCTCCGCCGCTTTCTTGCCGTCCGCCACGGCGCTGATAATCAGCCGCGGCCCGAAGGCCACGTCGCCGGCGGCGAAAATTCCGGGCACCGTGCTCATCAGCGTCTCGGGGTTGATCTTGATGGTGCCCTGGCGCGTGGTCTCGATTCCATCTTCCGGCTTCAGAAACGAAATGTCCGACGCCTGCCCGATCGCCAGAATCACCGTCTCGCAGGGAATCACGGTTTCGGTCCCGGCTTCGAATGTGGGATTGAAGCGCCGCTGCGCGTCGAACACGGAAATGCAGCGAACCGTCTCGAGGCCGGTGACCTTTCCATCCTTGCCCACGAACTGTTTGGGGCCGCGCGATGGATGAATCTGAATTCCTTCGTTCAAGCCTTCCTCGATTTCTTCTTCCGCAGCGGGCATTTCCTCGCGCGATTCCAGGCACACCAAGTGAACCTGACGCGCACCCATGCGCAGCGCCGCCCGCGAGACGTCCATGAATTCCTTCATGGCCACGTCCATTTCGCTGGAGGTCAGGTGGTCGGGCAGGTCGGCTTCACCGGCGGGGGCTCCAACTTGTTTTTGCTGCTCGCGCGCGGCTGTGCGGGCCACGTCAATGGCCACGTTGCCGCCGCCAATCACCACCACTTGTTTTCCAATCGAAAAACGGTAGCCCAGGTTGACGTTGAGAAGAAAGTCGATGCCCTTCACCACTCCATCCAACTCGTGCCCCGGCAGATTCAGGTCGCGGCTGCGATGCAGCCCAAACGCCAGCAGCACCGCCTTGAATCCCTGGTCGCGCAAATCAGCCAGCGAAAAATCGCGCCCCAGCCGCATGTTCAATCGCAATTCCGGCCCGAGGTCCAGAATTTCCCGAATCTGCGCCTGCAATACGTCGCGGGGCAGCCTGTATTCCGGAATGCCCAGGTGCAGCATGCCACCGGGCACCGCGGCGGCCTCAAAGACGGTCACGGCATAGCCCAGCAACGTTAAATCGTGCGCCGCGGACATTCCCGCAGGCCCCGACCCGATAATCGCCACCTTTTCCGGATGGATTACTTTCCGCTTCTCTGAAAACAGGTCAATCGGATTGCGCGATTCCGGGCCGTGGCGCTCGGTGACAAATCGCTTCAGCGCGCGAATGGAAATGGGCGAATCGAACTGCCCGCGGCGGCACGCCGTCTCGCAGGGATGGCCGCAGACGCGTCCGCAGATGGAGGCAAAAGGATTGGGGACCCGGGCGTAGCGATACGCTTCTTCGTATCTCCCTTGCGCGATCAGCGTCACGTAGCGGCCCGCCTGCGTATGCACCGGGCAAGCCTGCATGCAAGGGAAATTGGACTCGAGCCATTCCAGATCCACGAGCTTGGTGCGCGGTTTCACCAGAATGGCTCTCCGAATCCCCGAAATACTACTTCTTCACCGTCAGGTCAACAGTCACGCTCTCGCCCGTCACGTTCACGGATTGCGAAACCGGTTTGCCGTCCTCACTCCACGTCTTAAGCGTGTACTGCCCGGGAGGGACATTCTTGATGTCGAAGTTTCCTTCCTTGTCGGTGACGGCAAAATACGGAGTGGCCACCACCACAACATAGCCGGACATCTCCGGGTGTACGTTGCAGAGCAGCGACGCTACCCCTTGATCGTTAAACTGAAAGCCCTTCTTTTCGCCCTTCGGCCAGGTGCCCAGGTTGTGGGCCAGTTTCTTGTTGCCGCTGACCGATGGCCAATAGACATTGTGTCCGACGGGGTCGCTATTGAGGAAATCCACGGTCGTGCCCGCCAGCACTACCTCGACGCGCGGCACGAAAGTCATTTTCCGTTGATCGATGGTGATGTGCGCCGCCGGGGCGTCAAATTTCTTTCCCGGGATGGCGTCCACGTACACCGCGATATTTTCCGCCGAGCGTATTCCCTGCACCGCCACCTTGCCCTTGATGTCTCCCGCCCATGCCATGCCCGCCAGGAATAACGCCGCCAGATAGATGGCCCCGGCGATTGCTGCCCTCTGAACATTGCTCATGCAAATTCTCCTCTCCTTGTAAGTGCCGGCCGTTCTGCACCGGTATGTATCACAATCAGAACAGGAAGTCCGTGCCCAATACGAATCCATTGGCACGGAAGAATTGCGTCGAGCCCGCGACGGGCTGTTCAAACCGCCGCTGATACTCGAACGCCAGCTTGATGTTGGCCCGCACCAGCACTTGCACGCCGGGGCTGAAGCGGTTGCGCGTATCGTACCGCGAAGCACCGTTGGCAAAATCGGTCGGAGAGTTCACTCCATCGTAGCGCACCAATCCGATCAGCCATGGATAAAACCAGTATTCTCCCTCGATAAACCCGCCCGCGAACGTGACCGGAGTCGTGGGCACAAACCCGGTGGCGGTAAGAATGTCCGTGGTGTTGGGGATGACGTTGGTGTCGTGGCCGTACATCCCCACTCCCCACAACTCGAACTTGCGGTACTTGAAGCGGAAATCTCCACCGAATCGGTAGAACGGTTCACGAATCGTGGGCAGCGTGGGGAACAGCGAGCCCCCGATGTTGAGAGCGTTGCGTCCGTAGTAGCCAAATGCTCCGATGCGGATGGACGTGTGATCGCGCGGCCCGGTCGGCCCGGCGGCCTGCACTTCCTTGCGCACGCTGGAATCGCGCTCGAGGTTGAATGTCTGCGATATCCGGCCGTAAATATCCTTCGAGTTTCGTGTCGCTGTGTTGCTGTTATTGCCGTTGACGATTGCCAGCGACCAGGTGAAATTCCCATCATTCGGATAACCGCCGAATTCGATGCCGCGCTGCGGCACTCCGAAAAAGAAGGGATTGTTCGTGGTGCACTGCGTGTTGGCTGGGTCGGCCGCCACGGCGCACAGTGCAGGATTCACCAGCGAGACGCTGGCCTGATTGAAAATATCGTAGCCCGTCAGGTTGATGGTGCGCGCCTGCGTGAACGGCAGGTCCAGCTCGAACTGCCCGAACCTCACGTTCAACGCGTCCTTGGGGAGATGCAGCCAGCGTCCGATGTCATTGCCCTTCAGGTAGCCGTCGCCCATGAAGGCCGCGCCGTTCGCGCCACCGGCCGAAATGTCGTCATCAACCCAGAAGGAGATATTGGGACCAAAACTTCCCGCGGCGATGATCGTGAAGGTATTGGGGACAAACAGGTCGGTTCGCGGCACGAATCCATTGGCCAGGGGAATTTTGCTGTTGTAGTTGAAGAACCCGGAATACCGGAACGCGATCGGCAAGTTGCCGGGCAGCTCTCCAGGGTAAAGGGCACCGGGGAACGCCTCCTTTTGGGCCTTGGCGCCGAGAAGAACAGGGAGATCCTTTACGAACGTGTCATCATCCTTGGGGAATTTGAAGCCCGCCTTCTTGAATGCCAATCCGAAATCGTTAAGTTCCGGGAAGTTGCTATGGCACGTGGTGCACGAGGTCTGGTATTTCCGCGAGAACGCCGGAATGGCCTTCGCCCGCGGCGCCGAAGCCAGCACCCAGAGGAGGAAGCCCGACACCAGAATGGCACTGCTCAAGAAGATGCTTAGTCCTCTTCGGTTAATCATTTTCCCTCCTATTTCTCCCTGCCTAAAAGCAACAGATGTACCGTTTCGGCGGGAATACTACCGACGCAGCGATACTTGAGCCATGACAGGGGTCACAAACTGCCGTGATTGATATCACAATTTTGATTTGGCAACCAAGAGGGATGACTTCCAGGAGATGCCGGAGATTTTGTTCCGGCTATTGAGCCGAATGATTTCAGCAGGTGAGAAGGAATGGTTTGGGCGAGCGATGGGACTTGAACCTTGCCCGTCGCCAGGAGGGCCCCGGCTTGCGCTCCTTTCGCGTCCCAAGCGAAGCCGAGGGGCCGGGGCGCTCTCCGAAATCTTTGTAGGTCGCAGTGGCACCTGTCCCGATGAAATCGGGAACCGCGACATAAACCAACGCCAGCGATCCCCTACCTTGCGGCGCGCTTATTGCGTCCCGACAAGAAAGTCAGGACGCCCTTTGCCGCGCCCTTGTGGCCCAGCGCCCTGCTCTAAATTGATTTCGTGGTTGAACTGAAAACCTGCGTTCACCAAGGGAGAAATTCAAAACCCTCGCACCCCTTCAAAATTCGAAGGGGCGGGGCATCTTGAAAGTCAACAGCTCAAGCCCGGGCCACTCGCCCTCTTCTGACCCCATTTTCGGGTATTTCCCCGACTCGTCTTTCAGGCATTCACCTCCTTGTTGTTGAAAAGCGTTCGCCTATCCTTGCACTCAGGCCTGACCTAGCGAGCGCCACCCAGTCCTCGTCGCCGGTGGATGTTTGCCCGTCGAAGGGGTGGCAACCAATGAAAGAGGGACGCATTGAAAGGAGAACCGCAATGGGTTTCGTTGCACAGATTGAGAAGATGTCGGACCCATCCAGCACCGAGACCGTGTGGATCGATAATATGAGCAATCAAGGGGCTCGAGTCCTGGCCCGACAGAGCAGGCCGACTGATGATCTCCTGATCCTCACCTCACCAAAATCTGGATTCCTCCCGGTAATCGGTAAAGTTATCTATTGTCAACGCTTCCCGAATGGCGCTGTCGCTATCGGTCTCGAGTTTGACGGGTCGAGGCGGGTGTCGGCATCTGACACCACGCAGAAATCTGACCATGTCTGAGCACTGTGCTCAGGAGCTGCCGCGAGAAGCGGCATGAATAGGAGGAGCCAAGAGTGATTTTTCCGTCAAGCAATAACGCCGCCCTAAACTGGGACAATTCGCTCCCATTGACCCAAATCTTCCCACGCGCAACAAACACCCCGAACACGAAATCTAAGCAACAGAGCACATTCGATGCACTTGTATATCTCGAATCGGCGGGGGTATCGAGAAGGGTTATACAGTTGGAAAACAAACAGAACATCTACTGTCAAGGTGATGCTGCACACAGCGTCATGTACATTCGAAAAGGGGGCGTGAAGCTCACCGTGGTTAATGGAGCCGGTAGGGAAGCGGTGGTGACGATATTTAGCCCCGGTGACTTCTTTGGTGAGGAATGCATGGCGGGTGAGACGATCCGGATGAGGACAGCAACCGCGATCACGCCGACTACCCTGCTCGTCATCGAAAAAGCCGAAATGCTGCGTTTGCTCCATGGGGAACGCGAGTTCTCGGATCGGTTCATCGCTCACATACTTGCACGAGGGCTCCAAGCGGGGGAAGATTTGGTCGATCAGCACTTTAACACCAGCGAAAAGCGCCTGGCGCGCACGCTTCTGCGTCTCGCTCGCTATGGCCAAGATGACCAACCCCAGCCGGTGCTTCCCAAGCTCTCGCAGGAGGTGCTAGCGGAGATGATCGGTACTACACGCTCCCGCGTAAATTATTTCATGAACAAGTTCCGAAGGCGGGGCTACATAAAATACGATGGTGAAATTAGAATCGACAGGTCCCTCCTAAGTGTTGTCATGAATGATTGAGACTTCACTAGCTGACCGCATCGAAGATAGGCAACGCGTTATTACCAGCGTGGTGGCTTCTGCTCTTTGGGAAGTCGGGCGGGGGGCCAGCCTTTGAACCTGAACCTCGTAGAACTTGAATTTCAGGGTGCCCATCTTTCGTCCGCCGTGGCGGAAAAGGTGGGGATTTTGACTCTATCTCACCCGAATTTTTGCCTTCGGGTCTTCACTCCAGCATGGGCCGGGAACGCCGTCTTACCTGGGAACGCCATTCTCCTGAATGGCGGGTTGGTCTTCGAATTTGCGCCTGCGAGCGCCAATCGTGAGATTGGCGTTCCCAGGAAAAGCCAAAAATGTAACCTGAGTACTATGGACTCCAACGTTACGTCTTGCCAGAGTACCTTGGGGAAATTGTCGAGTGACAGGCAGCGGCCAATCCAGCAGGGGGCAGTTCCAAATCGGGAAATTTTCTCTGCGCCTCAGCGGTGAGGTGTTGCCCTTGTCCCCGCGAGCCATTGCGCTATCCCGTTTGTTTTCTTCATCAGATGTTAATAGTCAATTAATACTCGCCGCTAGTCACTGCAATTCTAATCGCAACACCCTGGAAACCGGAATCGCCGTAACCCCTACAAAACAAATGACAGCGGTACTTTCTAATCGCAACAAAAAGACACCCCCCGGGGGAGTAACTAACTTACAAACAGAAGGCCGAATTCCAAAAGCGGGAAAAAGCCATCCTTCGGGCGAATTGCACCCTCCCATTCGGCAAGTTCAAGGCGGGCACGATGACGGGCGGGAGAAAAAGAACCCGCCTGAAGGCGGCAGCCAAGGACATGGGGGAGGGGATTCTGACACCGAGGCGAATGATGTCAGCAGGTCAGGGGGAAGGTTTGGGGTGAGCGATGGGGATTGAACCCACGACCCTCGGTGCCACAGACCGATGCTCTACCAGCTGAGCTACGCTCACCACCAGTCTTGCGAAATCATTTTACGTCACGGGCCAGTGAATCGCAAACATTGCGGCACCGCGGCGATTTGCATTGAACCGCTTCATAGATCAAGGAAAGAAAGGACGGCTGCCAGTTCACGCTTTTCGCGGAAATGGAATCGGGGCGCGCCGCCGGCGTCTCGGCGCAGCGGGCTTCAATCGCGCGCGCGCCTGATCCGCCCACGGCCCATTCGGCGCATATCGCAGGTACAGCAACCAGTGCTCGCGTGCCACTGCAAGCTCGCCGCGCTTCTCATACGCCAAAGCAAGATTGAAATGCACATCAGCATGAGCCGGCATGGCACGAACCGCGCGTTCCAGGTGCTCGATGGCTTCGTCGTACTCTCCCAGCTCTTCGAGCGTGCAGCCCAGGTTGTACCGTGCGATCCCGCTGATGGGATCCAATTGCACGGCGCCGCGGAACGCCGCGCACGCATCGCTCAATTGTCCCAACTGGTAGTAGGCCACGCCCAGATTGATGTGCGCCTCCAGCCAATCCGGCGCCAGCTCCACCACGCGCTCATAGGTATCAATCGCTTCCGGCAGCATCTCCTGCTGGCGTTCACATTCGAGCGCAGATTCGAACAACTCCTCGGGAGTTCGCGCCGCCATGGCGCGCAGATTTGCCGCAGGCGAAGCATGGAAGGAGAAAGCCCATTGCTGCCGCAGGGGATTGAACGGCCGGGTCATGCCTGGAGGAACCAGCAGCAATTCGCGTCCTTGTTCGACGATGCAGAGCTGCTCGAGCGCCAGTGGGGATTCGCCGAACTGCTGCTCCACTTGCGCCACAGCGCGGCGTACGCGCTTGGCGGGGATGCGGTGGTCCGTCAGCCGCTTCATCGTGCCGGCGGCCGCCAGGTCTCCAAAATTGTAGAATCGCTCGCCCCAGCGCGCCCGGGGACGCACCAGCCGCAGTCTTTCCCAGTAGCGCAGGCGGCGCGCATCCAGTCCCAGAATGCGCCCAACCTCTCTTCGCGTATATCGTTGTCCCAAGCCGCCAAACTCCCGGAGAGCAAACTAATTTCTGCGCATCATTATGCACCCACTGTCAATCGCGCGCTCGATTCAATTCGAATCAGTAATCCCCGTGCGATACTCCCCGCGGCGATTACCATAAGACGACATGCGGTTGCGCCGTACTTGTGGCTTGCTAGACTTTCAGTGAAAGCCGCCCGCCACGATGCCTCTCGACAGCGTCGAACGTGTTTACCTCGAACGCCAGGTCACTTTGGCGCGCACGATTCTCGTGGCCCTGGCGCTGGTGGATTTGGTAGAGACTTCCGGCGAGCCGGCGCGCCGCTCCGCCGCGATTTTTCTTTCGGGCTATCTTCTCGCCGCGATTTTCGCGGTCCTCATGCAACGCTTTTTCCCGGAAAGCAAATTTCAAATCCCTATTGCGGCAGATGTCGCCGCTCTGGCCGGCTTTCTTTTCCTCACTCCTTCGGTTTCGGCATTTTGGTTTCTGTTCCTTTTCGCTGTGTTTGCGCTGGCCACGCGCGAAAACAATTGGATGATGTTCATCCTGGTCGGCGCAGCCACTGGCGGAATCATCGTGCGCGTCGCCGCCGCGGACGGCTTCGGCTGGCACGGCGTCTCGCACTGGATTGCCGTTGGAGCCGGGACGGTCGTCTCCGGACTGGGGATGGCGTTTCTCGGTGCCCGCGAGCGGCAGCATTTGGAGCAGCAGCAGTTCCTCGAGAAAATCACGCGGCTCCTGCAATTCGATCGTGGACTGGCCGAATCCATCCGCCAGGCACTGGGTGAAATGTGTCTGGCGTTCGATTGCCAGGAGGCTTGTCTGGCCATCCGCGACGAGGACCTGGATCGCCTTTTTGTCTGGAGAGTCAGGCCCGTTGACAATCAGCCGATTTCTCCCGAGGGATTGCCGCTGCTGCGCTCCGATACTTTTCTGGCCGATTGCCTGGAAGTGTCCATCTGCTGGGAATTCAGCAACGGCAAGGGCACAGGCTTCGGTTGGGACCGCCGGGACGGCCAAAGATTTCGCGACATTCCCGCTCCTCCTAATAGTACCCGCCAGGAGCTGGGCGCCAAGGCGCTGATGGCCGTCACCATCGAGGCCGGCGGACGTCCCTCAGGGCGCGTGCTGCTCATCAACCCGCGCAAGCGATTCACATCCGCGGATCTCCGCTGGTTTGAGCGCATCATCCGGCACGTCGGGCCGCCATTGGAAAACATTTTCCTCCTGCGCCACCTGCGCGCCCGGGCCGTCGAAAGCGAGCGCAGCCGCATTTCGCGCGACCTCCATGATGGAATCCTTCAGACGCTGCTCAGCCTGATCATTCAGCTGGATGTCCTCCGTCGCAAGCTGCCGCAAACACCTGAACAAGCCAGTTTGGAACTCGGCAACCTGCAAAAGACGGTGCAGCAGGAAAGCGAGGAGCTCCGCCGCATGGTTACGGATTTGCGTCCATTGCGTGTGGAGAGCGCCGATATGCGCGAATTAATGGTAGGCTTCGCCGAGCGGTACCGGAACGAATCCGGCTTGGCTGTGGATTTGTTCATCGAAGACCGCAATTTGCGGCTTCCGGACCGCATTTGCAGGGAACTGTTCCAGATATATCGTGAGTCACTACACAACATAAAAAAACATGCGAACGCCAGCCACGTCGTGGTAAAACTAGGGCAAGATGAGACGCAAGTCTCTCTCGTTGTAGATGATAATGGCCGGGGCTTCAGTTTTTCGGGGCGCTACACAAGCGAAGAACTGGACCGGCTGCGTCTCGGGCCAATTTCGATCAAAGAACGAACGAGAAGCGTAGGGGGAACGCTGACGGTGGAATCGAATCCCGGGCACGGGGCGCGTCTAATCATCGCAATTCCATTGAATTAACATGACGAAAGCGAAACAGGTGATTCGAATCCTGGTCGCGGACGACCACGCTATCTTCCGCGACGGACTCCGCAAGCTCCTGGAGGGCGCGGACGAAATTCAGATCATTGGCGAAGCCGCGAACGGCGTCGAATGCATCAAGATGCTCGCCAAACTCAAGCCCGATCTCCTGCTCCTCGACCTGCGCATGCCTGAAAAGGACGGACTGGGAGTACTGGAAGAAATCAATTTCGACTCCACCACCACGCGAGTCATCGTACTCACAGCCGCCGAAGACGACCGCGACGTGGTCCGCGCCATGCGCCTGGGTGCTCGCGGCGTGGTGCTCAAACAATCCGCCAGCGATCTCCTTGTCAAGAGCATCCGCAAAGTCATGGACGGCGAAATCTGGCTCGACAATCGCATGACCGCGGAGGTCATCGACGCCTTCAAGAAATCCGCCGAATCCGGTCAGCGCCGCGAAAAGCCTCTCTTGAGCGACCGCGAAAAGGAAATCGTCCAGCTGGTGGCCCAGGGTTTCCGCAACCGCGAAATCGGCGAAAAGTTGTTCATTAGCGAGCAGACGGTGAAAAATCACCTCCACAATATCTTCGACAAGCTCGGCGTTTCCGACCGCCTGGAGCTGGCTCTCTACGCCATCCATCACCGCCTGATTGACCAGGCCTGATTTTTCACCCCGCTTTGGCTGCGCCGACGCCTCGCACCTTGAATGCACCGTCACCCTCGCCGACATCCTTCGCGCTTTCCGCAACGCCTCCCCCGAATGACCCGCAACTCTCGAATTCACCATAACTTGGGAGTTTTGCAAACTACCCGCCCGATGGCCTAGTACTTCTGTACCAAATCAGGAAGCCATAATTGGCTCTTCTGAGCTATTGGGCCTGCAAGCCCTAAACCCTATGCTCAACAAGAACTTGGAGGTAGGTGAACCTTGGCTTTGAAAGAGCGACGTGCAACGCGCCGTTTCCTTATGCGCTTGCCGCTGACCGTCCGCTGGACGGACGAAAGTGTAGTCGGTGAAGCGGCCACCGAATCCCGCGAAGTCAGTTCCCGCGGCCTGTATTTCCATTTGCCCAAAGGCCTGCGGAGTGGCTCGCCGGTTGAGATCGTGATGACTCTGCCCCACGAGTTGACGCAAGCCGGCCCGGTGCGTGTCCGCTGCCTGGGACGCGTCCTGCGGAGCAGCCAGGAGAACGCCGGCGACGTGGGAGTGGCGGCAGCCATCGAGCGCTATGAATTCATGCGCAGCGGCGAAAACGCCGCCTAAAGGTTTCTTACCCAGACCCTGCGGAGATGGGTGAGAAGAGGCCGGGCGGCTTGGGTCCCTCAGCCTAGCCCCCGGCCATTTTTTCGTCTTGTCAGCACGCCCCATTCCCACGTTCCCAAAACCTCCTGTCTTGACTCGCGTCCGCAACTCCTAGTCAAACTCCCGCTTCGGTGCAGGCTGGTCCAGGCCCACTCGGCCCGCTGCGATATCCGCCTGCATGTAGTTCTCGCCGCGCACCGGTGCGCCGGCGCAGCGCCTCAAAAACGAAATCTGGCCGACGTGCGTGAGCGAGTCGGCAATCGCGCCCTGAAACAGTTTCTCTGCCGACGCACCCAGCGGCGCGGCGGAGCCTAGATAACCATCGAGCGCTTTCACTCCCGCATAGAACCGCTCGACGCCTTCCTTCCACACCATGGGCTTCGAGTTGTGCCATTCCTGCTTGCCCCTCGCGACGGACAGCGCCCAGTCCATCAGATCGCCCAAGTGCGCCAGAATCTGCCCCGGCGTGCGCGACGATTCCGACGCCCGGAATTCGCCGAACCCCGCAGGCACATCGCTCAACGGCTTGCGTGCCCGGTAAGCCAGCGTCGCCAGCGTGTGCCGCAGCATGACGCGCCCCGCGTCCTTGCTTTGAGATTTGTGCTTTGGAGTTTCTTTTTTGTTCTTCATGGCCGCCGAATATATCATTGTGATGAGGCGTCCGTCAGGGCACGCTTTCAAGCGTGCCGAACTCGGGCAACAAGATGTCGGCTTCAGCCGCTGAGGCCTCAGGGGTTGAAACCTCTTGGACTCCAGTGACATTTCGGCATGGCTAAAGCCATGCCCTGACGAGTGAGGGAGTTGAGCGTGAACGAAGCTTATATCTGCGATGCCATTCGCACGCCGTTCGGCCGCTACGGCGGCGCGCTGGCCGCCGTCCGCGCGGACGACCTGGCGGCCATCCCGCTGCGCGCGCTCATGCAACGCAATCCTTCTGTTGATTGGGCCGCGCTCGACGACGTCATCTTCGGCTGCGCCAACCAGGCCGGGGAAGACAACCGCAATGTCGCGCGCATGGCTCTGCTTCTCGCCGGACTGCCGCAGGAGGTTCCCGGCGCGACCGTCAACCGCCTGTGCGGTTCGAGCATGGAAGCCGCGAGCGCCGCAGCGCGCGCGATCAAGTGCGGCGAAGCGGAACTGGCCATCGCTGGCGGCGTCGAGAGCATGACCCGCGCGCCCTTCGTCACCGCAAAAGCCGACAGCGCCTTCAGCCGCACGCCGCAGACGTTCGACACGACGATCGGCTGGCGCTTCGTCAACCCGGCATTGAAAACCCGCTACGGCGTGGACTCCATGCCGGAAACCGCCGAAAACGTCGCTGAGGAATTCCGCGTCAATCGCCAGGATCAGGACGCTTTCGCCTTCCGCACCCAGCAGCGCTGGGCGCGCGCCCACGCTGCCGGTTTTTTCAAATGCGAAGTCATGCCGGTTCCCATCCCGCAGCCGAAGGGCGATCCCAAAATCTTCGATACCGACGAGCATCCCCGCCTGGACACCACTCTCGAAGGTCTTGCGAAGCTGAAGCCCATCGTCAAGCCCGACGGCACGGTCACCGCAGGAAACGCTTCGGGAATCAACGACGGCGCCTGCGCGCTGCTCATCGCCTCGGAAGCCGCCGCCAAAAAATACCGGCTCACGCCTCGCGCGCGCATTGTAGCCACAGCCGTCGTCGGAGTGGCTCCGCGCATCATGGGCTTCGCTCCGGCCCCTGCGACGCGCAAAATCCTGGCCAAGACCGGCCTCACCCTCGCGCAAATGGACGTGATCGAACTGAACGAAGCCTTCGCCGCACAAGCCCTGGCCGTCACCCGCGACCTGGGCCTCCCGGACGACGCCGCGCATTTGAACCCCAACGGCGGTGCGATCGCCATCGGCCACCCGCTGGGCGCCAGCGGCGCGCGCCTGATCACCACCGCCCTCTACCAATTGCAAGCCAGGAAATCCCGGTTTGCGCTGTGCACCATGTGCATCGGCGTGGGCCAGGGCATCGCCACGATCATTGAACGCGTCTAACGCTTCACATTCCTCCTTGTTTTGAAGCAAACACAAAGGTTGCGCGAGTGAACAGGCGCAAGCGGTAGGGAAATCACCCATCGCTTTACGGAGGGGATGAATCCCCTCCCTTCCGAAGAATGTTGACTCGGAAGGTACTCCCCGGGGGGGTGGCCTTTTGTATCGAGTAGAAATTGCCTCGGTCGTTTGTTTTGTGTGGGTTACGGCGATTTCTATTCGCACGGTGTAGCGATTAGAAATGCAGAGTGTCGGCCGATGGGGTAACCAGGATGCTACTCCCCCGGGGGGTGGCTTTTTGTTGCGATTAGAAAGTACCACCGTCGTTTGTTTTGAGAGAGTTACGGGCAATCCGGTTTCCGCTCTGTTGCGATTAGAATGACCGGGATTCGTGATTGGGGAGTAGCGATTTGTGAAGGCTGGTTGCAGGCGCGTGCTGTGGAGGGGGAAATTTTGAAGGATGCCGGATCCGTGTTTTGGCGCGATACACATGCTCGATAGGTAGCACGAATGGAAGCGCGGCGAGGGACAGAAGAGGTACAGAGCGAGGATTGATTTGGTCCAGTTATAGTACACCTGTCCGAAAGGACAGGGCGGTATTCAGCGACGGGGCATTCAATTACAGGATCGAGTCAGAGCCACGAACTCCCACCTTTTCCGCCGCGGCGGACGGAAGATGGGCCATCCGGAAGTTCGAATTCCGTAAAAACTAAATTCGAATGCTGACCCGCCCACCTAACCAACACTGATAAACTTCCGAGCATGTACGGACTCGGCCAGCCACTAGATAACCTCATTCTTAAGACCGAGCGAGCCAAAAAGCACGTCCTTGACCTGGAGGCCGAATTTGAACGCTTCATGCAGACGAAGCCTAATACTTTCGCCTTCAAGACTGACGCCAATACGAGCGACCGCATTTATTACGTCACGAAGGTTACCCCCGTCCCAGTTGAGTTTTCGCTTCTTATTGGGGATGCCCTGAACAATATCCGGTCTGCGCTTGACCACCTTGCTTACCAATTGGTTTCCGTCGGTGGCGGCACCGGAGAAATTCTGAGGCAGGCCAAATTCCCCATCGGGAACAGTCCCTCTGACTACATAGCCCAAAAAAGCGGAATTGTACCTGGATTACGGCAGGACGCGATAAAAGCTATCGATGCGATCGAGCCGTATGAAACTGGGGTTGGGGGATACCTCTGTCACCTCGCCGCGCTTAACAATTTCGACAAACATAGATTGCTCGTCCCCGTCTGGGGCTGCATAAGCGGCCATACAGCGTTTCCGAGCGAAAAGGAATTTCTTGCAAAATTCTATAGGAAGGATGCTTCGCATTTTTCGTCCGCCATGATGGTCAACAAACGGGCCTTCCCTACGAAGGCAGGCGATGTAATCCTCACCGTCCCAAAAGCGGACGTGGAGGAGAATATGCAATTCCTGTTTAATATAACGTTTGGAAAGCCTGAGATTGCTAAAGGGAATCCGGTCATTGAAACGCTCCATGAAATGACGAAAATGGTCCGCAATATCATCTTCGATTTCGACAAATATGGCTGCTTTCGGTGAGACTTCACTTTTGTAGCGCACCACGGGCGGGTGGACAAACGCTTGCATCTGTAATTCACACCCTCTTGCCTGACGCGCATGAAGTGTGGGGTATCCGAAAAGTCAGGTGCGCAAGTCTGGGCTATCCGCGCCATCCGTCAGTTCAATTTCCTAAAAAAGCTAAATTCGAAGGCTGGCCCACTCGCCTAAGCTTAAGTAGGCGAAACGGGGCACGCCTTCCGAAAGAGGATCAGATTTCTTTGTAGAAGTAGGGGACAGTTGGTTTAACTGGACTCTTCGTCACACGAAGAGTTGAATATCCCCGCCGGAGTGATATCTCAATGTGATTTTTATCAACGTACGACTTGAGCGTTTTGTGCCGTAAAATTGATCTCATCATTCTTCGCCAATTCTGCATTCCAGAGATTACTTTTCGTCCGATGAAGTGGTATCCCCGGCCAGTTTTCAAAAGGATCCCGCCAATTGGCTTTAGCGCGGATTCCACTGCTGGATCCACCGCGTCCATGTCGATCATTATGAGATGGTCGTCTTTATATTGGTTGACCCGGCTGTTTAGTCCGACCACATAATCCACTGACCTCCGAACCCGCAATCCGCGCAGAAGCCGGGTCGCGCCCGTGATGATTTGTGCTACTCCGAAAATCCCGAGGTAGAAGGGCGGCTGCCAAAAAGTTAGGCGGGTGTGATGGGAATATGTCTTAGGACAATAAATATCGAAGGAAAAGTCCTTTATCGTATCTGGGTTCTCCTCAGAAATACTTCTGAGAAGATCAAGCACTTCAACTCGAGGAACTACTGAGATCGCAAAAGCCACGTATGAAGTCAATGCCGCCAGTTGTTTCTTCAAGACATTTGGGTCCGGCGCGTGAGTAGTCCTGTAGTCAAACTCATTCCTCTCTTCATGCAGAAGGACATGGAGTTTAATATAACGCCTTGGAAAGTCGCGATTTCGGCCGTACGTTTTATGGAGCTGAGTTTGGAGGTGATTATGACTTGGATTTGCCGAGATCACATGACAAAGCACGGCTTGAGAGACATAGAAACAGGTGAAATACAGGTGAACCACAGCTTCGCGGTATAGGCCGGCGGCAATAAGTTTTTCGGCGGCATCACGCTCGGATGTTCCGAGCGCCATGAGTGAGCTGGCGCGTCTCTTCTGCCGTGGGGTGTATTGAAGCTTTCTCATACCCTGGCCTGATTCCTTAGACCGGACTGCGATACAACGGTATTGCTGCTGCGACTGGCAAGGGGCTCGCTATGGCTATACTACCATGATAGTTCACGCATAGGTTGATTGAGTCTGCTGATTTGCGTCTGATTGTGGCTCATGTGCGAGATACGGTCCTATCCAGACCGGTGCGATTCGAGAATGGGGGCCAGCGGCGGAAGAGTGTCCCCCCCTTGTCAGCAAGATAGAGCAATAACTCGTGTGATTGCCGCATAGCCTTGGGCGAGTGGGATAGCGACCTAGCCGTGGGTTCAGTTCTGCTTGCTACGGGGGTAGAGCCAATTTTTCGGAGAAGGGCTGGCCGTTAATTTCGACGCGGACGGCCTATTTCGTTTCCATCTGGGCGGCGAAGGTTTGGACGACGATTTTTCCGTCGCGCAGGATGAAGGTGTCGGTGGCAAAGGGGACATGCAAATTCGGCGCGGTTCCCGACCAGAGGATGAAGGCCACTTCGCCTTCGACGACTTGCTTGGACAGCTTGAGCGCGGAGCGGCCGGGAGGAAACACGTCGGCAAAGAGGTGCGTGAAGCAGCGGCGGATCTCTGCAAGCCCCTTGAACGTTTCGTTGGCGGTGATGATCAGCGCGTCATCGGCATAGTCCACCAGAATGGCGGCAACGTCGCCGGCACTGAACGCTTTCAGGTGATGCTGCAAGACTTTCTCTGTTTGCTCCGTGACACCGGCCTTTCCTGCTTCGGTCATTGTGTTTCTCCTTTCGTCTGTGCTGACAAAGAGTGTGCCCAATCGACATCAGGAAGGCAACAGCAGGTCTCTGCCTGGCGCCTGCCGGTAGGCAGGCCTCGTCGCCCGCCGATGATGCTGGCGTCCTCGCTCGGGATGACAGGCTGTGCGAACTGGGGCGAAGAAAGTGTAACTGCGTTCACAGACAGGATTGTCTGTTCCACCCTCGACCTCCAGAATGCAATCGCGGATTCATCTAAATTTCAGGAAGGCGTTATATATTCCGGTCGCTCTCGAGAGGGGTCGAGAAGTACATTTGCGGAGGAGGGTCACAATCATGACGCGCAATAAAAAGGCGGCGATGTTGGCAGGGGCATTGATTTTGTCGGGGATTGCAGCGGCGGCGGGGGCTTCGGGCTACCACGTGGTGAAGACCATTGCGATTGGCGGCGACGGTGGATGGGACTACGTGACCACCGACAGCGACGCGCGGCGCGTGTACGTTTCCCATGCCACGCACGTGGTGGTGCTGGACGCCGATTCGGGCGCCAAAGTCGGCGACATTCCGGACACGCAGGGAGTGCACGGCGTGGCGCTGGCTCCGGAGTTGGGCCGCGGGTTCGTGAGCAACGGGCGTGCGGATAGTGTGACGATTTTCGACATGAAGACGCTGGCCACCATCTCGACGGTGCCGACCGGCGGGAAGAATCCCGACGCGATTTATTACGATGCGGCGACGAAGCGAGTGTTCGCGTTCAACGGTCGCAGCGCGAATGCCACGGCCATTAATGCGGCGGACGGCAAAGTGGCCGGAATGGTGGAAGTGGGAGGCAAGCCGGAATTTGCGGTGGGAGAAGGGAAGGGGCGCATCTTCGTCAACATCGAGGACAAATCCGAGTTGCTGGAAATTGACGCGGAAAAATTGGCGGTGCTGCATCGCTGGCCGCTGAAGCCGTGCGTCGAGCCTTCCGGGCTCGCATTTGACGCCGCGCACAGGAGATTGTTCGCGGTGTGCGACAACAAGATGATGGTCATCGTCAACGCCGACAGCGGAAAGATTGTGGCCACGCCGCCCATCGGCGAGGGGCCGGACGCGGCGGGCTTCGATCCCGCGACGCAGTATGCCTTCAGCTCGAATGGCGGCTCGGGGACACTGACGGTGATTCACGAGGATTCGCCGGACAAGTTCACCGTCGTCGAAGAAGTGCCCACGCAAAAGTACGCGCGCACGATGGCGGTGGACTTGAAGACGCACAATATTTTTCTGCCCATTGCTGAGT
>Ga0210407_10000204_pt1 | contig 74081 bp, 59 predicted proteins | sample IncBWC27MmetaG_FD_150860 | JGI IMG/M metagenome (GOLD analysis project Ga0210407, IMG submission 150860) | Forest soil microbial communities from Barre Woods Harvard Forest LTER site, Petersham, Massachusetts, United States - Inc-BW-C-27-M | ecosystem: Environmental > Terrestrial > Soil >...
GGGCGATGCTCCCATTTCTTCTCGTCTGCTCAATCGTCCAAATAAAAGCAATCCACCTGCCACGGCTGACGCAAACTGGACGCCCATCAACTGTCCTGAATTCAAAGGGTTGTGAAAACCAGCCAGGCATCGAATCGCTTGGTTAAACGTCAAATGTGGTGTCGAAGCAAGATACGGACGCCAAATACGGAGGCCGACAGGCAGCGACAGCGCCATACGGGATGCCAGCCCGGCAGACACGATGTCCGCACGTTGATAGCCGGAGCGCCTCCGAACACCTGCCAACGAAGCAATCCTGAAACTTTCAACTTCTGGCGCCATATTATTTCCCCCAGGAAATCTTTGCGGAAGATAATGCGTCGTTTGATTCACTCCCTCATGGCGACCTCTCAGAAATCTATCTTTGTATGAAATCCGATGACCAAGGCGTTGGCTGAACTCCCGCCCGTATTTACGTAATATTGGAGAACAGGCTGGAGCACTACGGCATGTGGTAACTCCAGGAGAAAGTTCGCTTCAAAGGCGTGTTCCGCCGGGTGCGCTGACGTAACGGGAAAAGAAACGGGAAAGGACTGGTTGATGCCGGCACGAACATACGCAATCCCAATTGTGTGGTGAAGCCCAATGGACAGGGGCTCGTTCAAGCGCACAGCAACGGTTAGATCCTGATTGTTTCGGCTCCTGTCAGCAGGCGTCCAGTCGGTCCCGATGCTCAGGTCGATCCCTCGGTCCGTATCGGGGTTCGCACGATAGAGCGCCTGGCTTGCAATTCCGTAGATCAGGTAGTTTCCAGAGACCGGATTGGGGCTCGAGGTCGATGCAAACTTTCCTGGATTGTAAACTCCCCCGAACTGATAAAGACCAACGTAGCCTTTACGGGTTTCAACAGTATCCGTGGAACGCAGGGCAGATGCTTTCCTTCCCGGGCTATAGCCGATCTCCGACAACGACATTGCGTCTCCACGAAATTGCGGCACAAAACCTGTCGGGTTGTACGCATAGGGATTCTGCTGCGCAGCTGAAACCATGTATTTAATATAGAGGTGTGTTGCCGGGATGACGCGCACTTCGGCCGCGGGCGTTGAAGGAGGATCGAAGTCTTCATTGGTCGAGCTGAGATTTCCCAAAGCATACTGAAGCGGTTCGAAGATGAAGGAAGGGGCAAACAGCTGGGAGCCATAAAAGTCCTGGGCGGCAAACTGACCGGCACGCATAATTAGCCGCTGGTCAAAAGCTCGTTTTTCCAGCCACCAGGAGTCGAGGCGACAGGTGTTCTGACTGGCTATGCCGCTGGGGCCAGTAATAGTTCCCAGGTAAGTCCCAAGATTGCCTCCGCCCTGCCACAAAGCTGTGATATGAAAGCTAAGACCCGGCGTATGCGTCAGCCTGGAAAAGTCCAGGTCGACTGTGCCGCGAACGCGATCCCAAACAGCGAGCCGCTCCTCTTTCGCGCCGCTGACATTCCACAGCCAGTCGCTCTTATAATAGAGGTCAAACTTTACTCCTCTGTTCAGCAGCCTGGTGCGTGCTCCGCCCCAATCGCCAAGTAAATGAGGTTGTTGCTCTGCCGAGTGCTCACCATGATCGGCTCCTCCGCTCAGCGAATCGTCAATCGACTGAGACCAGGCCGAGGTAGCAGCGCAGCTCACCATAGCGAAGAAGAAACACTTCCAAAGAAGGCTGTGACGCATGCAATCCTCAAAATCAGGAATCTGTCCGAGCGCGCTCCGCGGATGAATACCTTTGAGGTTCGTCCAGTGGAGTCGCGCTTGCGCAGAATGTTGTCGTCCCGCGCAGCCGAAGATTCGCGGAGTCGGTGCAAATCATCCATTCCCGTTGGAGTTACCGGGGCATCAATGCGAAGAGCGTGAGGCAGTCTGTTTCTTGCAGGCTGCTCCAGATATCTAAGGGCAATTGAATTGCCAAATATGTGCAGTTCGTAGGTGACTGAAAATAGAGGCCGACTGCCTGGGAACGCGCAATACGGGACGCCAACCCCGGAGACCAGGTGTCAGGATGCTGACACTCAAAACGCGGTTATCTGTTTGCCTCTGTATCGAACGGGCCAGAATTCAGTCCGGCTGGAGATGAGACCGCCGGTGCGTCAGTTGGCTCATTGCGTCGACCGTGGCAATCGATTGGAGGGTCGAACCCCGCATCATGGCAACTCTGCTACGCGGGCAAGCGATCCCTGTTGGTACGCGAGATGCCAAGTTTTTGCATGCGGAAGTAAAGCGTAGACCTCTTGATTCCCAATCGGGCAGCCGCCCCGTTTGGACCGGCGACAACCCATCGGGATTTTTCCAGAGTTTTGAGAATGTGTTCACGTTCGGCTTCTTCTAACGTAATGGCGCCCGGCTTGTCAGCTTCGGGGCAACGCTCCAGTTCCTCGAGAGGCGGGCACAGGACATTCTCCGAGGTAAGGATTACGCTCCGCTCGATGAAATTCTGCAGCTCACGGATGTTTCCCGGCCACAGGTACGAACTGAGCGCGGACATTGTTTCCGGAGGAATGTGTTCGATTTGTTTGCCCATCCGGCGGCCATAGAGCTCCACGAAATGCGTCACCAGCGCCGGAATGTCTTCGCGGCGTTCCCGCAATGGTGGCAGTGGGATCGGAAACACATTCAACCGGTAATACAGGTCGCTGCGAAATTCATTGCGCTTCACCATGTCCGCCAAATTTCGGTTGGTCGCAGCCACAAGCCGAACGTCCACCTTTTGAGTCCGAGTGCCTCCCAAGCGCTCGAATTCCTGCTCCTGCAGGACGCGCAGCAGTTTGGGCTGCAGTGCCAACGGAATATCGCCCACCTCGTCCAGGAAAAGCGTCCCTTTGTCGGCCAATTCGAAACGACCCAGCTTTTGCACGATTGCGCCGGTAAAAGCTCCCTTCTCATGACCAAACAGTTCGCTTTCCAGGAGATCGAACGGGATGGCGGCGCAATTCAGCTTTAGATACGCGCGTCCACATCTCGAACTTATGTTATGAATGGCGCGCGCGATCAACTCCTTGCCGGTGCCGGTTTCTCCCTGGATAAGGACGGTGGAATCCGTGGGCGCGACGCACTCGACTTGTTCGAGCACGGTTTCCAGTGCAGGACTGTTGCCGATGACCTGCTCGAATCTGCGCGGATTACGGTCTTGATCAACGGGTCCGAATCTTGCGACAGCTCCCACAGAAGACCTCCTTGCTGATTCCGATACGGGCTTTCGTTAGGGCTTAACTCGCCAACGCCGCTCGAACACTCTCAACCAGGGCATTGTCGTCGAATGGTTTCGCCATAAACTCCACTGCGCCTGCTCTCAACGCTTGCATGCGCATTTTTTCGTCGCCATGTGCCGTGATGAAAATGGTCGGAATCCTGCAAGCTTCAGCGTTCAGCTTGGCCTGCAGTTCGAGACCAGACATTCCGGGCATGCGGATATCCGTGATCAAACAGCCAGTCTCGCGCTGCTGGCCGGACTTCAAGAAGTCCTCCGCCGAGGCAAATGTTTGGGCCGGCAAGCCAACCGCCTTCAGCAGGCCTTGCAGCGCGCTGCGCATCAAGTCGTCGTCATCGACAATTGCTACTAGTTTGGTTTTTGTCTGAGTGGCCATGGCTGAAATTTAACAGGAGGGCCAAAAGCGCCGCAATTATACTTTGGTATAACCGCCCGGATACGGCCCAGATCAGCGCGGCAATTAAGTTTCTAGAGTCCTCGGTTGAAAAGGTGGCAGTCAAACGCGCAGAGCTGTGAACCGGCAAACTGCCTTGGGCAATAACGGTGCGGGGTTATTAACCTACTTCTTTCCGGTCGGAAGCTCCAACTTTGCCGCCATTCTAACGAGCTCCGCCAATGATCCGGCCTGCATTTTCCTCATTACGTTGCCGCGATGGATCTTCACGGTGATTTCGCTGATCCCAAGCTCAGACGCTACCTGCTTATTGAGCATGCCCGAGACCACCAGACCCATCACCTCGCGCTCACGTTCACTGAGCGCCTGATAGCATTTTCGCAACTCGGCGAGGTTACTCCGCTCTCGGCGTGTCACCCGGTCACGATCCAGGGCCTGGTGGATCGCATCCAGCAGATCCTTGTCGCGGAAAGGCTTGGTAAGGAACTCCACCGCGCCAGACTTCATGGCCTTCACCGTCATCGGAATATCTCCATGACCGGTTATGAAGATGATGGGAATTTGCACGCCCGCGTCGGCCAACTGGCGCTGAAAATCCAGGCCGCTGATTCCAGGGAGGCTCACGTCCAAAACAAGGCAACTTGGCCCATTCGGCGGCTTGCAACGCAAGAATTCTTCCGCCGTCCCAAAGCATGCGGACTGTAAACTCGCCGATTTCAGCAGTCCTTGGATGGACGCACGCACACCGGCATCGTCATCAATGACGAACACCGTGGGAGCGTCCGCGGGCGTCATACAGGCGCCTCAACTTTGGTCGGCAGGGTGAAATAAAAGCTTGCGCCGCGCGGAGAGTTCTCCGCCGCCCACAGGCGCCCGCCATGCGATTCAACGATGGACCGGCTAATGGATAGGCCCATACCAGTCCCTTGAACCTTGGTCGTAAAGAACGCCTTGAAGATCTGGTCCGCCTGCTGTGAGGGCAGTCCTGCGCCTGTATCGCTGACGGAGACTAGAAGTTCCTCATTTCCCCCTCGCTGTGACTTAATGGTGAGCTCGCGCGTCCCATACACGTCCTTCATCGCATCGATGCCGTTCATCATCAGGTTCATCAGCACCTGCTGCAGTTGCACGCGATCTCCCATGACCTGAGGAAGATCTTCCGCCAGCTCCGTCCGGACGGATATGGAATACCCGGTTGCCTCGCCGCGCAAAAGGACGATCATCTCTCGAATAACTTCGTTGGTGTCAACCGACTCCCGTTGCGGCGTGCTCTTCTTGAAGAGCAAGCGGATCCGCTTGATGATTTCTGCCGCGCGCGTTCCGTCTTTCACGATTCTCGCGGCAGCCGCGCGTGCCTCCTCCACATCTGGGTGGTCGCGCGTAAGCCAGCGCAAGCAGGTATTCGCATTCGTGACGGCCGCGGCAATCGGTTGATTCACTTCGTGCGCCAGGGAGGCAGTCAGCTCTCCCAGGGTGGTCATACGGTTGACGCGTGCGAGATCCGCTTGTGATTGGCGCAAAGCCTCTTCGGCTCGCCGGCGTTCCTCGATGTCGATAGCGGTTCCATACCAACTAACAATGTTTCCCGGCTTATCGTGCAGCGGCACGTTGCGGATCAGCAACCACCGATAATCCCCGTCCATCCGCCGCACCCGTGCTTCACTCTCCATCGGTTCCCCAGTTCCCACGGCCGCCTGCCACTCGCCCACGTACCTCGTGAGATCATCGGGGTGAACTAAGGAACCCCAACCCCAGCCCAGAATCTCCTCCATAGTTCGACCCGTAAATTCCAGGAAACGCTGATTGACGAAATCAATGGAGCCGTCAGGCCGAGCGCTCCAGGCGTGCGCCGGAATCGTATCGATGACAAGGCGGAGGCGATCTTCGCTACTCTGCAGAGTGACGTAGAGGTCTCGCAGGCGGCGGGCGGTATCGTTGAACACCTGCCCGACGTGAGCGAGTTCATCTTCCCCGGTCACAGACACTTGATGTTGAAACTCGCCGCGCGCCAATGCCTGGGAACCTTCCACCAATCGCGCCAGGGGCCGCGTGATGCTGCGGGTAATGGCCACGCCGAGGGTAGCGGCAATCAGCAACGTGAAGACGGCGGTCAGCGGCACAACCAGAAAAACCAGGCGTTGCACGCGCTTAATATTCAGCACGGTTTGGGCCTGCTCTTCGCCGACCTCGTGGTCAACATTCTCGACGAGAGCCGAGGTCAGGGATTCCAGTGGCGTTACTTCGTTCGCCAGGCGCAGGCGCACAGCCCGCCAGTCGCCGGAGGTGGCCAATGTGGTGATGGCCTCAAGCTGCGATGGCAGGGCGCTCTGGATGACGTGAAGGGTAGGCAGGATAGTCGGATCTCGCCGGGGGTTGAAAGGTGGGAGACTGAGGGCGCTCATTGCGCGACGGGTGTCCTCCAGGACCGCGGTGCGAAGAGGTCCGCCTTCTGTCACGAGTCGGCCGAGGTCTTGGGAGTCGGCGAGCTCTTCCAGCCGATCGTGAAACGCCAACAGACTGGTATGGACGCGTAGGACGGCAACCAATTTCTGGTCGATACCATTTAGGCGCTCCGCCTGAGTCCGGACCAAGTGGAATTGCCAAAGGATGACGGCATCCGCGGCCAACATCGACAGGATGATGAACACGAAGCCGAGTATCAAACGGGGGCCGATGTTGAATCGACCGGCGTAAAGAGTTTTCTCTTCAGCGCTCTTGACCAAGCGGTTCAATGCAGTTGCGGTGTGAAGCCCCATCGGTTGTTCCTATCGCGCGATCGCTGGCCTCGAACTCATGTCTTGCCGCTCACAGTTCGCGGAACGAACTTGAAGCAGCGGATTGGGGCGAGGTTAATCCACGGGTTCAGGTCTTCCCTTCACGGTTGTGCTGCTGATCCCAACAGGGGGCGGTCCCTTCTTGAAACCGGTGATGCTAACCAACTCCTTCTCCAGGGTGGCGGCCGCTTCTGGCGCCCTCTTTTCGCCAGTCAGCACGGAGTGCACTGCCTGGATGTAAGCGTCGGTCACGTCCTGGTATTTTTTGCCGGTGACGTTCGAAGGACGCGAAACCATGCCCGTCCGGAACGCTTGACTCAAAAGTTCAAAACGGGGATTTGGTTCAAGTACCTCAGGCAGCTTGTAAAGTTCCGGTAGAGTGGGTGGCTGCGAAAGCACGCGGGACCGCTTCACCTGCACGTCTCTACGAGTGAGATACCGGACCAGCTCTAAGGCTTCACGGGGATGAGCCGAGAATCTCGAAACTGCCAAACCCCATCCTCCGAAGGTACCCACTCGCCCTGCCTTACCACCAGGCAGCAGGGCTGTATCAAACTTATTTCGAATTGGCGACCCTGCCGCCTGGCTGTCGACATAGGCTGACGGCCAATTTCGCATGAATGCCGCGTCGCCTGCCACCCAAACGTTTAGTGAATCCCACTCTCTATATCCGACAACACCTGGGGGTGAGATGGAACCAACCCAGTGCGCCGCCCTTTGCCACGTCCGGATCGCCTGCGGATTATTCACGCTGATCACTTGGTCCTCCTCGATGATCCGCCCGCCGCCTTCGGCTGCCTGCCATTCCAGCGCGTCGCAGGTCAACGCTTCGTCAGCCGCCCCTTGCCACACAAAGCCCCAAAACTGTTTCTTTCCTTTGGCTCGTTCGCCAACCTGAATTCGAGCCGCCATAATCTCCAGCTCATCCCACGTCCTGGGTGGCTCACGATATCCATACTGTCGCAGAAGGTCGGTTCGATAATACAGAACTCCGATGTCGGCACGATACGCCATGGCCACCAGCCTGTTATCCACGGTGTAAACGTCGGCTATGGCCGGAAATTGGAGGGAGGCTTCGTTGCCAAAATACGGCTTTAAATCTACGAAATACTTGGCAAGCATCCCAGGCCAGATCACATCAATCCCGTAAACGTCAGGAACTGAGGCGCCTGTCTCGAGTAACTCTTTCCACAAAGCCAGCCTTTGCCGCGCGGACTCTGGCGACGGAAGGAGACTGACTCGGATTCCTGTTTCCCGAGTGAATTGCTGCAACTCCTGCTGGCGCGCGTCGCTGAACGTCTTGTTCGACCATTCCTCAAGAAGAGTCAATGTAACCGGTTCATGAACAGGTGGCCGGGCACAACCTCCCAAGAGCAAAGAAAACAACACAATGCAAAAAGGGCCTGGCATCTTGCAGGAGTTCGACCACTCTGCGTACAGACCGCGAATTCCTTGAGCGACCACCTTCTGAATTTTCATTATTTTTGATTCTTTCTTGAAAACTCGTCCTCTCCCTATCGGAGATGAGCGTCTTGTCGTGCAATCACTGATCGGAAGCCAAGCCGCAGCCCGAATTGAATCGCGCGAAGGGGCCCGCTGTGGCAGTGACTGTACCAAACTGCGAGCCAGCACCCAATCAATACTCACAAAAAGCATAGGCGGTATCGTTAACTAGGCCGCAATCGGTGCAACTGGCGCTCAATCTTCAATCGTGTGCCTCGACTCTGCTGGGTAAAGTGAAGTAGAAACTTGCGCCGCGCGGAGAGTTCTCGAGAGCCCACAAGCGCCCGCCATGCGATTCAACGATGGAGCGGCTGATCCGAAGTCCCATCCCGGTGCCATGAGATTTAGTGGTAAAGAATGCGTTGAAGATCTGGTCCGACTGCTGCAGTGGCAGCCCCACGCCAGTATCGCTGACGGAGACCAGAACTTGGTCGTTTTCCACTCGCTGCGATTTAGTGACGAGCTCCCGCGTCCCGTCCACCTCCTTCATCGCATCGATGGCATTGATCATGAGGTTCATCAAGACCTGCTGCAGTTGCACGCGATCGCCCATGACTTGCGGAATATCAGCAGCTAGCTCCGTCTGAACTAATATGTTGTATCGGGTTGCCTCGCTACGCAGTAGAACGATCATCTCCCGAATGGCTTCGTTTACGTCCAACAACTCCCTCTCCGGAGTACCCTTCTTGAAAAGCAGCCGGACCCGGCTGATAATTTCCGCTGCGCGCGTCCCGTCTTTGACGATTCTCGACGCAGCTTCGCGAGCCTCTTCCACATCGGGGTGATCGCGCGTAAGCCAGCGCAAACACGTATTGGCATTCGTTAAGGCCGCGGCAATCGGTTGATTCACTTCGTGCGCCAGGGAAGCGGTCAGCTCTCCCATCGTCGTCACTCGGTTCACGCGCGCGAGGTCTGCATGCGCCTGCCTCAATCTCTCTCGCTCTTGACGCGCCAGCTTGCGTTCAATGGCAATGCCGGCGAGGTGGGTGGCCATTTCCAGAGCGCGGGTCTCAGCCGGGCTCGGGCTGCGTGGTTCGCGGTAATACATGGCGAACGAGCCCAGCGCCTTGCCCGAATGCGCAAGTATGGGAGTGGACCAGCAGGAGCGTAACCCATAGGGCTCGGCCACGCCTCGGTACGCCTCCCAGAGCGGATCCTGGAGGATGTCGGTGACGACAACAGATTCTCTGCGGTACATGGCGGTGCCGCATGATCCCGCCTTCGGCCCGATGCAAAGGCCGTCGACGGCCTTGATGTAGGGCTTGGGAAGGCTGGGGGCGGCGCCGTGCCGCACATGCTGCCCGTCTTCATCGAGGAGCAGGACAGAGCAAAGCAAGCCGGCAAATTGGGCTTCCACGGCCAGTACCAGCTTCTCCAGTATTTCCTCCAGCCGAGCATCGCGGGCTATCATCTCCAAAATACGGTTCTCTTCGTCACGCAGCGTCTCCGCCAGGTTGCGCTCGGTGACATCCATCACGGTACCCACGAACTCGATCACCTGGCCCGAGTCGTTGCAGAGGGGGTGGGCGACACTCGTAATATATTTTATTGAGCCGTCTGGAAGAAGGATGCGGTAGTTGTATTCGGCGTCGTTTCCCTTGTAAAGCTCAGTTTCGACCAGTTCGATAGAGGCTCGATCATCCGGATGCACTCTCTCCAGGAAGCTTTCTCTGGTTGGCGTTGTAGCATTTGGATCGAAGCCATAAATTTGAAAAGTTTCGACCGACCAGAACTGCTGAGTGGTGCCGAGGTTCCAGGCCCAACTTCCTGTATGACTAAGCCGCTGCGCTTCCGCTAAGTATGCTTCGCTCTGCCGTAGGGTCTCCTCAGCCAGCTTGCGTTCGGTGACATCCATTAAAGTGCCGACGATTTCAGTGATTTCGCCTGACTCATCCGGCACAGGGTGAGCGATTGAGTGAAGGTGCCTTATTGCACCGTCCGGACGAACAATTCTCCAATCAAATTCAGAATCCTCCCTCAGTGTGGTCTCCTCTTGCGCCTTCTGCTCGATTACCACGCGATCTTCAGGGTGAGTTCGTTCAAGGATGTCCGACCACGTGGGCTTCACTTTTTCGGGGTCACAGCCAAAGATGCGAAAAGTTTCTTGCGACCAGAAGCGAACGCCGGTACGCACATTCCAAGCCCAACTCCCGCTGTGGGTCAGCCTTTGCCCTTGAGCTAAATAACCCTCGCTCCGTCGCAGCGCTTCTTCCGCCTGCTTTGCAGCGGTCACGTCCATCGCGGTCCCGACAAATTCCACGAGGTCGCCCGACTCGTTCAAGACAGGGTGGCCAGTCGTGTGGAGGTGTTTGATCGTTCCGTCCGGAAGGACAATGCGGTAGTCCACTTCAAACTCAGTCTTTTCGATTTCGGCTCTTTCAAAGAGTTCCACCACGCGCTTGCGATCCTCGGGATGGAACTTCCTGAAGAAGAATTCCGTGTTCGATGCGTCCTCATCGGACCTGATACCGTGTATCCGATAGATTTCCGGCGAGACTGTGACGGCCCCCGATGCAACATCATGTCGCCAGTTGCCCGTGTGGCTTAGTCTCTGCGCCTCAAGCAAAGATTCTTCACTGCGGCGGAGCTCTTTCTCCGCGCGCTTGCTCTCGGTAACGTCCTTCACCGCTCCAACAAACTCGAGTTCACCGGACTCATCTCTTTTAGCATGAGCCACAACGTGGACATATTTGACCGTACCATCCTGCATCACTAAGCGATATTCCTGCTCAAAATCCCTTCCATCCTGGGAAGCGAGCTCAATGGAGTCTTTCACAAAGCCCGCGTCTTCCGGATGAACTCGTTGGAGAATAAGTTCCACGGTCGGTTTCGTCGATGGGTCGAATTGGAAGATTCGAAAGGTTTCCTCTGACCAGATGATCTCGTCGGTGGACGGTTTCCAGCCAAAGCTCCCCGTGTGGCTAAGCCTTTGCGCTTCCGCCAGGAACACCTCACTTCGCTGCAGCTTCTCTTCCTCCAGTTCCAAGATCTGGACAGCGAATCTCCTATCCATCCAGGACGTCAGCAGAGCCAGCCCGAGGACAGTAAAGGTGACGGCAACAATTCCGACCGTACCCAATGTGGAGATGCTTATGGCATGAGATAGATCCGCCGGCATCTCTGAGGGCGCGAAACTGGCGGCGGCCATGCCGGTGTAGTGCATGACGGGGATCGCGGCGCCCATCACGGCGGCTCCGACTAACTTTTTCCAGCCGATCCCCGTTTTCTCATCCCGGAAGTGAAAGGTAATCCATAGCGCGGCGAGAGAAATCAGAACCGCGAACACGACGGACAGGATGACGAGAAAAGAATTAAACTGACATACGGCAGGTAAACGCATGGCGGCCATGCCGATGTAGTGCATGCTCGAAATGCCCGCGCCCATCAGGACACTTCCGGCGAGCGCTTGGAACGCACCCATCTTCTGCCGGCTCACTACGCCCAGGGCAACGGCCGAAGCGAGAATGGCCGCAAGCAGTGACACCAGAACGGTCGGCCAATGGTAGGCCACGGGAATCGGCAGGACGAACGCCAGCATCCCAATGTAGTGCATGGACCAAATACCGGTCCCCATCGCACCGGCCCCGCCCAGCAGCCAAACCGCGCGAGTCCAACCGCCCGCGGCCGTAACTCGGCCTGCAAGATCCAGAGCAGCGTACGACGCAAAGATGGCGATCAACACCGAAAGCGCCACAAGCGCGTAGTTGTACGAGCCAATCAAGTTCACGGCAGCCATGTGACTCCATCCGGTTGCTACGCGGAACACTCGCGCCGCGCTTCAATTAAAAATTAACCGTCGGGGTTCATTCCTTTGCCTCGAGTTCGGTGGGCAGTGTAAAACAAAAACTTGCGCCCCGCGGAGAGTTCTCGCCAGCCCACAAGCGGCCGCCGTGCGATTCAACGATCGATTGGCTGATGCGAAGTCCCATGCCGGTGCCATTAGGCTTGGTGGTAAAGAACGCATTGAAGATCTGGTCCACCTGCTGTTGCGGCAGCCCCACGCCAGTATCGCTGACGGACACCAGAACTTCCTCGTCTTCCCCTCGCTCCGATTTGACGACTAGCTCCCGCGCACCTTCGACATCCTTCATCGCATCGATCGCGTTGATCATGAGGTTCATCAGCACCTGCTGCAGTTGCACGCGATCTCCCACGACCTCCGGAAGACTCGCCGCCAGGTCCGTCTGGACTAGGACGGAGTATCGCGTTGCCTCGTTGCGCAAGAGGAAGATCATATCTCGAACGATTTCGTTAACATCAACCGGCTCTCGATTTGGGGTCCCCTTCTTGAAGAGCAGCCGGATCCGGCTGATAATTTCCGCCGCGCGCGTTCCGTCTTTCACGATTCTCATGGCGGCCGATCGCGCCTCTTCCACATTTGGGGTGTCGCCGGCGAGCCAACGCAGACAGGTATTGGCGTTCGTCATGGCGGCGGCGATCGGTTGATTCACTTCGTGCGCCAGTGAGGCTGTCAGCTCCCCCATGGTGGTCACTCGGCTGACGCGCGCCAGATCTCCCTGCGCCTCGCGTAGCGATTCCTCCGCATGTTTGCGCTCAAGGCTTTCCGCGTGCAACGCCTCGTTGCTTCTCTGCAGCTCTTGAACGATTCCTTTCAGGGCATCGCGCACCCGTTTCAATGATTCTGTGGCGCTTCTTTGCGCGGCGCTCAGCGATCCAACAAGCAGGGCTGACATCGCAAAGACGACAAGCCTTGGGATCTCGCCAGGCTTTGCAGCCAACGAATATACCGGAGAGAGGAAGTAATAATCGAAAGCGAGACTCGAGAGGACCGTCGCGAACAATCCCGGCCCGACTCCACCGAACCAGGCAGCGATCATGACGGCGCAGAGAAATAGTGATACGGGGGCCGCATCCAAATGCAAAGGTGGCCAGCGTGAAATGATCAGTGCGAAGGAAACCGATAAAATGGCGATCCCGTAGCCCCATATCACCGGCGGCTTGGGCCATAGAAGAGGATTCGATCTGAACATAGTCTGTTCCACCAATACCGCAATAATGCTGCCCATCGCTCCACGTGTAAAGCTCGGCATTCGCTTCCGTCTGGGACGGCAGATTCAGTCGATGCAAATTACGGCTTGAACGAAGTGAAACGCGATTCTGGGCCGATGCCAGGGCATTTTGCAACAAGGTTATTTTGCCGGTGCTTGTTTCCGGATCTTGACAATTCTTCCCGTTGGGATGGAAATGCCTTGGTTTTGTTACATTCAACTCTCTGCGCTAGGCTTCAAATTGGTTAAGCGGGACCGCTTGTGAATCCAGCCGAATAGATAGAGTGCCAACATCCCGACAGATTCGCGTAGGACCCTGTTCTGCCCAAAATACCCTGAATCGACACATCCTCCACTCTGTCAACCATTTCCAAGCCGTTGCCGTCACCTGCAGCCTCTGGCGCGCCTATTGCTTTAGTCAGCGTTGTCTGCGGTTTGAGCAAAGGGCGAGGAGGTGCGGAATCATGGAAGCCTTTCGTGCAAGTGATGTCAACGGGGACTCCGACGGCGCGCTGGTGACAGCCGCAAAGTATGGAGATACGCGGGCTTTTGAGGAATTGGTTTTGCGTTACAAAGCGAGAGTGCTTGCTGTAGCGCAACGCATAACCAATAACAGGGAGGACGCCGAAGACGTGGCTCAAGAGAGTTTTCACAAGGCTTACCTTCACCTCGGCGACTTCCAGGAACAGTCGCTATTCTCCACCTGGCTCACGCGCATCGTCATGAATGAAGCCTTCATGTTGCTTCGTCGAAGGCGGAGAGCTCACGAAGTCTTGCCGGAGGGCCCTGACGATGATGTGAAGTCGGTCTCGGAAGCATTCGTTGACCGGAGGCCCAGCCCCGAAGAGTCCTGCTGGCGGAGCGAGCGCACGGAACTCTTGACCAAAGCAATCAATCGCCTGGGTCCAAAGGTTCGAAGAGCGATCTTGCTCCGCGACATTGAGGAACGATCTGCCGGAGAAACGGCTAAGATTCTTGGCACATCAATTAGCGCCGTGAAGGCGCGTTTATTTAAAGGACGCCGAATACTGCGTGCAGCCGTAAGTCGAGGGGTCGTTTGGGGAGTCCCCGAGACGAGCTCGACCGACGCGCAAACTTTCTGATTTAAGGAGCGCAGTTTTTCGCCAGGAGAGCACACGCGGGGAAGCTGAATCCAATCAAATTCATCGGTTCCTTATGAAGAGGATCGGGAAGAGCTGCAGGCGAAGCAAAGCAAATGAAAAGTGTGGCGCTCGTCACCGGAGGATCGCGGCGGATTGGGACCGGAATCCTTTTCGCAGGTCATCCAGTCTTCAGCTTTGTACCTTCCGCTGCGAGCGCAGAAAACGTCGCCAGGTACCAAGTTCTGAAATCCAGCTGACCTCGTAAACCAACTCGCACTCTTCGCTGGTGTGCTGCTGTTCATTCCACACGATGCGATTTTCCTTCTCCCAGTGCAGCTCGGACCCCGCTGGAAACGCCGCAACCGGAAGAACCTCTGCATGAATAGCGCCTGCTGACATAAGTCCTACTTGCTGGTGCCGGTATATCAATTGGCACTCCGCGCTGGATCTTCAGTGCATTTCAGCTTCCATTCAAAGGAGTTTCGATAGTTCAGCCTATTCAAGAATAGCCAGCCCAACCGCTTGTCCTGGGGAGGGTCCGACTTTAGATGACTTCGAGCTTTTCCGCCGGGATCTTCATGGCTGTGGCCTTGTCGATGTTCAAGTGCGCCTTTAGCATCTCGCTTGGTACGCGCCTGAGCCACTGGTTCAGCGAAACATCCATGAACACCTCCGAGGCAAACATCTCGAGGAATACCAGATCGGTGTCTCCCGTGTTTTCGATGTAGTGTGGCGCGTTAGACGGAACAAACCCTACATCATTGGCATTGAAGTCCATTGTGCGTGCGTTGTCGACCGGGAAGAATACCGTCATGCGGCCTTTGCCGGCGATCCAGAACTGCCACTCCGAAGCGTTGGGGTGCCAGTGAAGTTCACGCAGGCCGCCGGGCTTGATCGTCACCAGACCGGCAGCGATGTGCTTCGAAACCGGGAAGTTCCGCGAGTCCACAATCCGGACCGATCCGCCTTTGCTCTCCCGAGTCGGCGCCATCGACTTCATATGGAAGGTGTACTGGTATTTGGATGCAACCTTTTCGCCGCCGATCTCGGCTTTATCCTGCTGCAGAGAACCAGGCACGGTACCGGGGAAGATGTAGAGGGGCGCTCCGGGCGTGTTGTCGAAGATGCTGGCTTCAAGGCCCGTGTTCTTTGCCAGAACCTCGGGCGGGGTGTGAGCGATCCACTCGGAGAGAAGCATCGTGCCGTCTTCCGAGAAATTGCCTTGATTGAAAACCAGGAGGAACTCCGTGCCATCCGGGCCGAGACCCTGAATCGAATGCGGGAAACCGGCGGGAAAAATCCAAAGATCTCCTTCGCTCACGTCGTCGATGAACATCGTGCCATCGGGGTTCATCACAGTGACGCGCGCATTACCATAAAGCACATACGCCCATTCATCGGCGGTATGCCAATGCATCTCACGGTAGCTTCCTGCGGTCAGGCGCATATTGACGCCCGCGATATCGCGCGAAGAGGGCAATACGCGTTGCGTGACCTCATGCGTCCAGCCGCCCTCTTCGACACGCTTCTTCGCCAGATCGAAGGAGTACCACAGGGGTACAAGGTCGCCGTGGTCGGTTGGCGGAGGGGTGTTCGAGTTCGGATTCAAAGCGAGAAGGGCGCGGTTTTCCTGCCCCGGATTGCTTGACGAGTGGTCGTGCTCTGCTTTCTGCGTGCTTGCCTTCTCTTGAGCGTTCACAGCCAGGGAGGCTAGTGCCGCGCTCGCTAGACTAGCGGAACCCACCCCCAAAAAGGTACGTCTTGACACTCCTTCGCTGCCGGCACTGCTAACTTGTTGTTCACTCATCCGAATGTCTCCTTTGATTGATTTGCATCCGTCCCGAAGCCAGGGTCCTCTGCATCGGAAATTCTTTAGAGCTCAACAGCTTCTCTCAGCGATGCCGGCTTACCCATGCGTTCTGCTCAGCTCCACCACGGGAGCAATGAACGCCGCCCGCGAAAAGAGCTGCAGCACTTGCTGTGCCAACTTGGATTTCCTCCAAACACTTTGCAAATGCCGGCAAACAAGGTCAGGTACGGGACCGGACAAGAAGATCCATAAGTCTCACTGTCAGACGATTGGAACAGTTTCTGGACAGGTGACAGTCACTCTGACAGGCAAACCTGATTCTTGGTACGTTCCGTGCGAGAACGAAGACGTCAGCATCGAAAAATGTTCGTTAGGGAATCAAACGAATAACCTCGCTGAAACTGTCAGCAGAGGGACATCTTGTCCAGCAGACTGGCAGCCCACAATGCGCTCTCGCTTGCAATCAGCTTTTACTTTCCGTCACTTACGCGCCCAAATTGTTTGGCAACCTTGTTGCATTCTCCAGCTGCGTCGCGCGAGGCATCGAAGCTTTTCGTGGCCACACAAATAAGGAGAAATCACTATGGTTATTGAAACCATCGACAAAGTTCACGCAAATTACATGGGGACCAAAGGACACCACTGGCTTTCGTTGTTAATGGTTCTACTCTTCGCACTAACGATTTGCCCGGGCAAAGCGCACGCGCAAATCATTGGAAACCTTGAAGTCAACATCCCATTCCAGTTCCATGCTGGGAACGCCAAACTCCCGCCGGGCAAGTACGTTATCCGCATGCTCGACAACTCCGACCTGTCGGTCATGGAAATTTCCAGCGCGGACGGCTCTACTTCCGCCCTCTTCCAGGTCCAGGAGGCGGAGGCCAATTCCACGCCGCCCAAGAGCGAATTGATCTTCAACAAATACGGGAATCGCTACTTCCTTGCGAAGTTGTTTGACGAAGGCAACCCGAGCGGGAGCGAGGTACCCAAGTCCACCTACGAAAAGAAGATCGGTCAAGCATCCACGGAAGCCCAGACCCACATAGCTGCAAACCACCCGGGGGCAGCAGGGAAAGTCGCGGTCAACTGAAACAACAACTCCCCGAGCGCGAGCGGGCGGTTCTTTCTCGCGCAAGAAGTTATATCGCTGAGTGGTGAAAAAGGAGGAACGATGAAATTGCAAAGAGTCGTGTTCGTTTTGATGGGAATGATGCTTTTGTTCGCAAGCACGTCGCCAGCACAGCAGGTGAAGACCGATTACGATCGCGGCGCTAACTTCGCCCAATACAAGACCTACTCCTGGGAGCAAGTGAAGACCAAAGACGCCCTGGATGTCGATCGGGTTAAAAGCGCCGTCAACGCGGCCCTGGCAGCAAAAGGCTGGTCCCAGGTGGATTCGGGCGGCGATGTTTCAATCATTGCCGTCGAGACCACGCAGAATCAGCAAACCTTGAATACGTTTTACGACGGGTTTGGAGGAGGCTGGGGCTGGAGACGGTTCGGCGGCGGAGGTTTTGGACAGGCGACGACCACAACAGATACCTATAAGGTGGGCACCCTGGTCGTTGATCTCTTCGACGCGAAAACGAAGCAGCTGCTATGGAGAGGCAGTTCGAGCGACACGCTCTCCAACAACTCCAACAAGAACATCAAGAATCTGGACAAGGGCGTTGAGAAAATGTTCAAGCAATTCCCTCCAGGCTCTTCGAAAAAGTAAAGGCGCCCCAGATGACTCGCCACTTATGTGCAGCCGTCACTCTGGGACTCCTTTCGTTCTCCATCCCTCTACGTGCGGCCAATCGGCCGCACGCGGGGACGGACCGCCGGAATCCGGTCGTTTGGGCGAACGAGGATCTCGAAAAACTCCACGCTCTTGGGCTCATTTCTATTGTGGGTCGAGTGGATGAAGACAGGCCAGCGTCGGCATCCGTGCCCGAAGCGTACGTCAGAACTCAGGACCCGGAGTGGTATGCCACGCAGGCAACGAAGTTACACAGCGAGCTCGAAGACAGACAAGCTCAACTGCGTGAATACCGGTTGGCGCTCGACGATGCCCGAAGCCTAAGGGAAACGGCGGGGGGCGTGAGCCTCGATGATGGCGACGCGGGCATCACTCCCGAAGCCGGCATCGAGTTCCTCCAGCAGCGCGTGAACGAAACGCAAGCGGAGCTCGACGCACTGGAAGACTTGGCCCGCCACAACGGCATCCCGCCGGGAGCACTGCGCGGCCAGTAAGGCTTCTTAACGCTGTTGACGAGAGTTCATGAAGTTGCTTCAACATGGTTTAACAGCGAGGGGACGATCCCAATTTTGAACTGGAGAATATGTCATGAAGTTGTCTAAGCAGGTTTTTATCCTACTTCTCTGCTGTTTGCTTGTGCGATTCACGGCGCAAGCCGAGTCTTTCAGTCCTACGGGCCAATCCAACGAACAGTCACAGAATCCGCCCGCGAAACAGTCCGCTCAACAGCTGCAACAACTCGTCGCGCCGATCGCCTTGTACCCGGACGCCCTCGTCGCGCAGGTTCTCGCGGCGTCAACGTATCCGGACGAGATTGTCGAGGCGGACCGCTGGATGCAAAGTCATCCCAACCTTAAAGATAAAGATCTCGCAAAAGAAGTCGACAAACAGCACTGGGACCCCAGCGTTAAGGCTCTGACGCAATTTCCGTCGGTCCTCGAAAACATGGACAAGAACCTTTCTTGGACTTCATCCCTTGGCGACGCTTACGCCAATCAGGAGCAGGATGTGACGGATGCCGTCCAGACGTTGCGTCAGCAAGCTCGGAAAGCTGGCCGCCTGAACAGCACCGAACAGGAGAAGGTATCGACTCAAGGCAACACGGTCATCATCGAACCCGCCAATCCTGAGGTGGTCTATGTGCCTGCGTATGATCCCTGGTCCGTCTATGGCGAGCCGATCGTCGCATATCCAGGCTGGTATCCTGTGCCGGGGATCTTTTGGGGCGGCGTCGGGCTGTCCTTCGGTATCGGATTTGGTATCGGCTTCTTCGGAGGATTCGGATGGGGTTGGGGACATTGGGGATGCGACTGGGGCGGCCACCGGGTAATGTTCAACCACAATACTTACGTCTCCCACAGTCGAACAATCATCAACCGCAACAACTCCAATCGTCGAAGCTCCAACTCTGCTAGGTCGTTCCACGGGAACGGATCCCGCGGGAGATCGTCTGGATTCCACGGGGGATCCACAACTCGTGCGCACTCAGGAACACGCTCCAGCGCGTTCAGCGGCTTCGGTCACGGCGGCGAGGCTCGAGGCTTTTCCTCTCGTGGCCGGTCGAGCTTTGGCGGTGGCCATGGCGGTGGAGGGCGCAGGTGATCGCATGTACCCGTGTGTGAAACTCGTCGAAAATTCAAGAATGGAGAGCAACAACATGCTGCAGAGGATTTCAATTTTGGTTCAACGGGAATGCAAGAGCTTGATTCGATTTGCTGCTTCCCTTCTTTTCGCGCTTTCCCTGGGATCTTGGAACGCGCCAGCGTTCGCCCAGCAGCCCGGACAGAAGACCTTTGCCTCTACTGAAGACGCCACCCACGCCTTCTTTTCTGCAACACAAGCGCAGGACGATCAAGCCCTCTTGAGCATCCTCGGACCAGCCGGGAAAACGATCATTTCGTCGGGGGACCCGACGGAAGACCTGGATTCCAAGGCAACTTTTGTCAACAAATATCAGCAGATGCATCGATTCCTCACGGAGCCGAACGGAACGGTGACTCTCTTCGTCGGTGCGGAAAACTGGCCGCTGCCAATTCCGCTCGTGAACAAAAACGGATCGTGGTATTTCGACACGGACGCGGGCAAAGACGAAATCTTGTTCCGCCGCGCGGGTAGAAATGAACTTGCCGCCATGGATGCGTGCCACGACTTAGTCGACGCACAGCAGAAGTATTTTGCGCGCACACCCAGTGAGGCCCCCAAACAATATGCACAGAAACTGGTCAGCGATGAAGACCAACATAATGGTTTGTATTGGGAGGGCACTCACAATCAAGTCGACAGCCCGGTTGACCCTGTCATCGCGTATGCGAGCGGAAATAGTCCAGCCGACCAAGGTACCGATCCGATCCCTTTCAATGGATACCTTTTCCGGATTCTCGCGAGCCAAGGGCCCGATGCGCCGGGTGGCGCCAAGAACTATGTCGTCGACGGAAAGATGACCGGCGGATTTGCCTTCGTCGCCTACCCGGCCGAGTACCGCTCCTCGGGTGTAATGACTTTCATTGTCAACCAATCGGGGACCATCTACGAAAAGGATCTCGGCCCCAACACAACGAAACTTGCGGAAGCAATGACCGCCTATGATCCGGATTCCACGTGGCAAAAGGCTGAATAAGGGAAAGCGTTGCAGTAGCCCATATCACACGTTGTCCTGCCATGCGGCCCCGATGCTGCCTCGATTCGCGCGGCAACCGGTTGTAGGATATTGGGGAGGTCGCAGCCCGTGGGATGGAGAATTCGAAAATCCTTCAAGATCTTCGCGCCCGAAAGCTCGTTGCGAAAAAGGGTTGCCTATAGTCTGGCCATCGTAAGGTTGCTTCTTGTCCCCGTAATTCTCTTGTCTGTTTATTATCTGTTCGCCATGGGCCGGATCGTGGACCGCATCGTGAACGTCGATGCGCCGGCGGCAAAACTGGCCGAACAGGCTTCCATCGAGATAATGGAGGCCCGGCGAGCGGCGCGAGACTACCTTCTGTTCCAGGATCCAGATTCTCTTCGCGCGAACCAGGAATCGGTCGCGAAGGTGAAGCAAACCCTGACTCATATCAAGGATCTTGAGCCTGACGAAGAGACGATCGTTCAGAAAGATTTAAATGCTATCGATCGGTATCAGCAGCAATTCGCTGTGGCAGTATCGACTGTGGCCGGGACAAAGCAAGAATCCGCCGATCGGATTCGCGAGGCGGTCCTGGCCTATGAAAAAGAATTGGACGATCTTGTCAAAGCGGTTAGGCACGAAAGACGAGCCCAGTTGATTCAAACGCTTCGCACGCAAGCCGGATCGCTTGATACTCGAATTACTGAAGCTGTACAAACAGCGAACCCCGCCTTGAGCCGAGCCGCCCCGGACCTTCGGGCCGCAGCCGAAGAAGCCTTGCAGTTGACGTCAGAGATGGAACAGACAAATTGGGGACACGTCCAGGTGGACCACCAGGAGGCACGCCGATTGCTCCATCGAGCGAAATGGGCCCTGAGCATCGTTTCGGCTGCCACTCTTTTCTTCAGCGTATGGGTCAGCTTCATACTCCCTGGCCAAGTCGCTAAACCCCTCGTCAGTCTCAAAGAGGCCGTTGATCACGCTGCAACCGGGAATTTTGAGATCGATTTCGAACTCCATGGAGAGGGCGAAGTCGTGGAGCTTGCAAAAAGCATAAAAAAACTCACTTCTCTTTTGCGAGCAAAGCCATAGCGTTGCCTATGAACGCGAAGAACGGACCATCAAGAAAGTTCGCGGTAGGTTCGATTGCAAATTTCAGAATTCGCCCGCGTGTGCAGGATTTTCTGGACGGCGATCCGACATGGGCATCGTTACTCGACCATTGATGCGATCTCCTCTTGAAAATTCTCCTGTCAACATGCCGACAGCCATTCAATTCACTGGACTCTTCGCACGCCTGCGCTCACATCTCGTTCCCGCCTCCTTTCTAAAACGCTCTTATTTTTCAACGACTTCCTGAAACCTTCGATCGCCCATCCACTGTGGCATTTGAGCTGCATCTGGTAGCGTCCGAGGCAAGAAAAACTACTTGAAGGAATTCACATGCGAAAATTACTGCCCTGTCTGACCAGTATTCTTTCGGTTGCTCTACCATTCTTCACTGAAGTGGCGAGCGCATCCGATCAGGTCAAAGATGACGACCGGCTGAAAAATTGTGGAACTGTCTTGAAAGAGATTCTCGACGTTCCTGACAACATTCCGCAAGACTTGCTCGACAAAGCGGATTGCGTCGTTGTCTTTCCCTCCGTCCTAAAGGCCGCATTCATCGTTGGCGCAAGCTACGGGCGGGGCGCCATGTCGTGCCGCAAGGGCGAAGACTTCCGGGGACCTTGGGGCGCTCCCACGATGATGGCTCTTGAGGGCGGCAGTTTCGGCCTTCAGATCGGTGGACAAGCTACGGATTTTGTCTTGCTCGTCATGAATGAAAGCGGCGCCAGGGGCATTCTCGCCAGCAAGGTCAAGCTGGGAGGCGACGCTTCCGTAGCTGCTGGCCCGGTCGGCCGCGATGCTTCAGCCGAATCGGACGCGACGCTGCGTTCCGAAATCTTGAGCTACTCTAGAGCGCGTGGTTTATTTGCTGGTGTCTCCCTCGAAGGCTCCACAATCCGTCCGGACAATGACGACAATCTCCGTGTCTACGGCAAGAAGATTCCCGCGAGGGACATTGTTCTTTCAGGAACAGTTGCTGTGCCCCCACCCGCCGCGCAATTCATCTCGACCCTCGATGCCAAGACCCCGAAGCACAGGCCGTGAGGAAATCTATCGATGTGGTTCGGGCTGGCCAGGTGGAACGATCAACGGGGGGTGAATCATGATGTGGATTGTCAGGCTGGCACTAAAGCAGCCCTACACAATAATCGTACTCGCTATCTTGATCTTCCTATTTGGGGGTCTATCGATCGTTCGGACTCCCACGGACATCTTTCCGAACATCGACATTCCGGTGGTCAGCATTATCTGGACCTATAACAGTCTCGAACCACAGGACTTGGCCGACAGGATCGTCACCATCACAGAGCGCAACCTGACCACCACCGTCGATAACATCGAGCACACAGAGTCGCAGTCGCTTTATGGTATCGCCGTCGTGAAAGTGTTTTTTCAGCCCACCGTGAGTATCGACAAGGCCATCGCTCAGATCACCGCAAATTCCCAAACGCAGCTAAGACAGTTGCCCGCTGGGACCACGCCGCCTTTGATCATTAGCTACAGCGCCTCAACGGTCCCGATTCTCGAACTTGGGCTCTCCGGCCAAGGCATATCAGAGCAGGCACTCAACGATTATGGTCTCATGACCATCCGGCCCCAACTGGTCACGGTGCAGGGCTCCGCCGTCCCGTATCCGTATGGGGGAAAACAGCGCCAGGTACAAGTGGACCTGAACACTCAGGCCTTGCAGGCGAAGGGTCTTTCCCCCTTGGACGTGGTCAACGCCATTGCTGCTCAGAATCTGATTCTCCCCACTGGCACATCCAAAATCGGTTTGAAGGAATATGACGTCGACATCGCCAATGCGGCTCCCCAGACCATCGCTCAACTCAACCGCATCCCTGTAAAGACCATCGGCAGCACGACCATCTATATCAGTGACGTCGCTTGGGTGCGCGACGGCTTTCCGCCGCAAACGAACATTGTCCGTGTGAACGGCCAACGCTCTTCCCTCTTGACCGTCCAAAAGAACGGCAATACTTCGACCCTAAGCATCATTTCTGGAATCAACGCTCTGTTGCCGTTTCTCAAAACTCTCGTGCCGCCGACGCTGGATATTAAACCTTTAGCGGACCAATCCATCTTCGTGAAGGGCGCCATTAAAGGCGTGGTGACCGAAGCGTCCATCGCGGCCTGCCTTACCGGCCTGATGATTCTCATTTTCCTCGGCAGTTGGCGGAGTACGACCATCATTGTTGTTTCGATTCCTCTCGCGATTCTGACTTCAATCATCGTTTTCAGTTCGCTGGGCGAAACCATCAACATTATGACGTTAGGTGGACTCGCCCTGGCCGTCGGAATTCTGGTGGATGATGCGACGGTCGAGATCGAGAACATCAATCGCAACCGCCAGGCGGAACCAGAGAAGGACATGGATCAGGTTGTCCTGGACAGCGCCGAGCAAATCGCTACGCCCGCCTTTGTGGCCACAATTTCGATCTGCATCGTGTTTACTCCGATGTTCCTGCTCTCCGGCGTCGCGAAATATCTGTTCGTTCCGCTCGGCGAGGCCGTGATCTTTGCCATGCTGGCCTCCTATCTGCTCTCACGCACCGTTGTTCCGATGATGGCCAAGTATCTCTTGCGCTATGACACCCCGAATACCGCGAAATCGCGCAATCCATTCGTTCGTATGCAGGTTCGCTTTGAGGAAGCGTTTGAGCGGCTCCGCGAGCGCTATCACGGATTGCTGGAACGTTGCCTTCATCATCGCCGTGCCTTCCTTGTCGCATTCTTCACCGCTTGCGTGGCTTCCTTGGTTCTGATCATTCCCTGGCTGGGGCGAGACTTCTTCCCCACTATCGACAGCGGCTCGTTCAATCTCCACATGCGAGCCCCGACCGGTTTACGAATTGAAGAGACCGCCCGCCTCTGTGATCTGGTCGAGCGGTCGATCCGGCAACAGCTTCCGCCGGGCGAGATCTCCAACATTATCGACAATATCGGACTTCCCTACAGCGGCATCAACACGTCCTACCTGAATACCGGAACCGTGGGCACCTCGGATGCGGACATTTTGGTGACGTTCGGCGTTAACAACCACAAGACAGCTAAGTACGTTCACGACCTCCGAATCAGCCTGGCAAAAGAATTTCCCGGCGTGACCTTTTCTTTCCTGCCTTCCGACATGGTCACCCAAATCCTGAATTTTGGTTTGCCGGCTCCGATCGACATTCAAGTAGTGGGTAACGATCTAGAGGGGAATCAAGACTTCGCGAATGCCTTGCTTGACAAAGTGAAATACGTCTCGGGGATAGCCGACGCGCGCATCCAGCAGCCATTCGATGAACCCTACATCCACCTTTCGCTGGACCGCACAAAGGCGCAAGAGATCGGCTACAATGCGTCGTCCGTCGCGCAAAACGTTTTAATTTCGCTTGGTGGCAGCTTCCAGACCGCGCCAACATACTGGCTCGACCCTAAGAATCGAAACAGCTACGACATCTCCACTCAGACCCCGCAGTATCGCGTCGACAAGCTCCAGGATCTCGCGAACATGCCTATCACGGGACCCACTCCTGGCGTCGCACCGGCCCTTCTCGCGAGCGTCGCTTCCATCCAGCGCGGAACCGGCGCGGCGGTGGTCTCCCACTACAACATCCGGCCAGTCATCGACATCTTCGGCGCGGTGCAGGGCCGCGATCTGGGCGGCGTATCCGGGGATATTACACGCATCATCGATCAGATGCGGCCGAAGCTGCCCCGCGGCTCGCAAGTTGTCCTGCGCGGCCAAGTTCAGACTATGCGCTCCTCCTATATCGGTCTCATATCGGGGCTGGGCCTCGCTATCGTCCTTGTCTACCTCCTCATCGTGGTGAACTTTCAGTCTTGGCTGGACCCTTTCATCATTATTACTGCGCTTCCCGCAGCCCTCGCTGGCATCGCCTGGTTCCTGTTCGCCACTCACACCACGTTAAGCGTGCCGGCACTAACGGGCACTATCATGTGCATGGGTGTAGCCACCTCCAACAGCATCCTAGTGGTGCAATTCGCCACCGAACAGATGAGAGAGGGCAAAGACCCCGTCGCCGCGGCTCTTCAGGCTGGATTCACTCGCTTCCGCCCCGTGTTAATGACTGCGCTCGCCATGATCATCGGCATGCTGCCGATGTCGCTGGGGCTTGGAGATGGTGGCGAGCAGAATGCTCCCCTTGGCCGCGCCGTAATTGGTGGATTGCTCTTCGCCACGGTGTCCACATTGCTCTTCGTTCCAACGGTGTTCAGCATTCTGCATGGACTGCGCCATCGGCCTGCGGAAACCACTACTCAACCATAGGGATTGCAAAAAAGGAAGTTCGGGGGTGATGACAATGCAGTCGCAAGCAGCAGGAAAGGCTTCCGTGCAAGAAGCGCAATCGCCGGGCAGCCCCGCCACACAGCGTCGATCGCGACGAGGCTGGCTCATCGGGGGCGCAATTTTTCTGGTTTTCGCCGGGGTATTGGTCTCCGGCATTCTTGAGCGCATCCACACAAACGCCAGTCTTCGCACTGAAACCGCGGATTTGGCGGTACCCACCGTTTCGGTTGTTGCGCCTAAGCGGGCCGCACCGTCGCAGGAAATTGTGCTGCCGGGAAACGTCCAACCGTATATCACGTCGCCGGTTTTCGCGAGAACGAACGGTTATCTGGAACATTGGTATTACGATATAGGGGCGCATGTAAAAAAAGGCCAGCTTCTGGCGGTAATCGCGTCTCCTGAAGTGGACCAGCAACTCCAGCAAGCACGGAGCAATCTATTAACCGCACAAGCCAATCTCGAACTAGCTTCGATCACCAAGGATCGCTATCAAGGACTTAAGAAAACCAATGCTGTGTCGCAGCAGGACGTCGACAATGCCGTGGGTACTTACAATGCGAATAAGGCAATTGTGGAAGCAGACCAAGCGGCCGTTCAGCAGTACTCTGCGCTGGTGTCTTTCGAAAAGGTTTACGCTCCGTTTGACGGCGTTATCACCGCGCGAAACACCGACATCGGTGACCTGATCAACTCAGGCAGCACTGCCAATGTGAAAACCGATCTCTTCCACATCGCGCAGCCCGGCGTGCTACGCGTGTATGTCAATGTACCTGAAGACTTTTCGCAGCAAACCACCCCGGGGCTGACGGCAGAACTGACGTTGGCGGAGTTTCCCGGACGCAAGTTCACGGGGAAACTGGTGCGCACCGCCGAGTCCATTAACTACGCCACGCGCACGCTGTTGGTTGAAGTGGACGTGAACAACCCTTCAGGGCAGTTGCTTTCGGGCGCCTATGCGGAAGTCCATTTCAAAGTGCCGGGGCAGGTCTCCACCTACATTTTGCCGGTCGACACTCTTCTCTTTCGGAAGGAAGGCCTGAACGTCGCCATTGTCGAGAACGGGAAAGCGAAGCTGATTCCGGTAGTGCCAGGTCACGACTTCGGCGATTCGATCGAAATCGTTTCGGGTCTGCAGGGCAACGAATCCGTCATTATGAGCCCCCCCGATTCCATCGTGACCGGGGAAAAAGTGCAGATAGCACAGCCTGCGGCAACGCCAGTCCCGGCTTCCGGAGGAGCGAAGCAATGAATCTTATCCGCGCCTCACGAATAGCAGCCCGAGTTCGCAAGCCCATGGCGGGCAGCATGTGTGGACTGAGCGTCCTTTTGCTTGCGGGTTGCGCCGTTGGGCCCAATTATAAACGCCCGGCCGCGGAAGTTCCGCCCGCCTACAAAGAAGTGGGCAATTGGAAACAGGCCCAGCCGAACGAGCAGAATCTCGGCGGTAACTGGTGGGAGATGTTTCAGGACCCTCAACTGAACGCCCTCGAATTGCAGGTCAACGTCTCCAACCAAAACTTGAAGGCGGCTGAGGCCCAATACACGCAGGCTCGCGCGCTTTTCCGCTACAACCGGGCGGCCTATTTCCCAACGATCACCGCGGGCGTAAGCGCAACTCGAAACAGAATCTCGAACCACCGGCCCGCGAGTATCGTCGCCAATGGAATTACGTACAACGACTTTCAAATTCCCTTCCAATTGTCTTATGAAGTTGACGTCTGGGGACGCGTGCGCCGCACCGTTGAGTCTTATCGCGATCAAGCACAAGCCAGCGCCGCCGACCTGGCAACCGTGAACCTTTCCATGCATGCCGAGCTTGCTTTGGACTATTTCCAGGCTCGTACACTTGATGCCGAGGAACAGCTTCTGAATTCGACCGTCACGCAGTACGAGCAAGCCCTGGAATTGATCGAGAGCCGGTTTACCGGAGGCATTGCTTCTGAGCTGGAAGTCCAGCAGGCCAGAACTCAACTTGAGACGACTCGCGCGCAAGCCATCGATGTCGGTGTTGCCCGCGCGCAATTCGAACATGCAGTGGCAATTCTGATTGGTAAACCTCCAGCCGAATTGAGTCTCGCTGCTCTTCCACTCACGGCGCCTCCTCCTTCGATTCCGGCTGGTCTGCCTTCAGAGTTGCTTGAGCGCCGTCCCGATATTGCGGCAGCGGAAAGGCGCATGGCCTCGGCCAACGCACAAATCGGCGTAGCCAAAGCGGCCTATTATCCGACCATTAGTCTGGGCGCCACAGGCGGTTTCGAGAGTGGTGTAATTACCACGCTCATTTCTGGCCCAAGCATCCTCTGGTCGGCAGGCGGTTCGGCAGTCGCGCCGATTTTTGATGCCGGTCGCCGCCGAGCGAACCTGGACCAAGCCATAGCCGCCTACGATCAAACCGTTGCCAACTACCGCGAAACGGTCTTGACAGGCTTTCAACAAGTCGAGGACAACGTCGCTGCTCTGCGAATCCTCGAGAAGGAAGCGCAGGTTCAGAATAAAGCGATCGTCGCAGCCCAGAAATACCTGGAACTCGCCAACACTCGCTACGTGGGTGGCGTCACGAGTTACCTGGAAGTCACAACCGCTCAAAGTGCCGCCCTCTCGGATGAACTCACTGCGGTAAACATTCTTGGCCGCCGCATGGTGGACGCAGTGACCCTGATCCAGGCTCTCGGCGGAGGTTGGGATCGTTCCGCCTTGCCCGAACACCCCGAGTGTTGTGGCAAGCTGACCGGCAACTCCAGGTAACACTGCCGTGTCTCTGGCAGTCGTGCCTCCTCGATTAAGCGTGTCTTCCTCATTTGCGGTTTTTTACGCCAAGGCTTTTGCGATTCTCGGCGGCCCGCTCGCCTTCGCTTTTGTCGGCGGCTATGGTGACACTGCTGGTTACCTCCTGGCGAACACATTTACCGGGCACATTACAGGCGCGTTCGTCTTGTCGGCAATCAGTGTGGCCGGCGGCGATTGGCACACCTATTTCCTGTGTCTTGCCGGAATCGCTTGTTTCTTGAGTGGCGTCTTCCTCGCAGCCGTATTGGATCACTATCTGAAAAATAAGTTTTCGAAGTGCATCCTTACCATTGTGATGGCCGCCGAGACCGTCCTGTTCACGTTCGGATTTTTGGCAATGACCTCGTCTTTGAAATCCAATCACGAATTGCTGGTTGCTTGCTTGTCCCTTGCCCTGGGCCTGCAAAATGGCGTCTGGCGCCGCTCCGGCGGCATCAGTGTACACACCACGTTTTTCACCGGGATGATTTTGAATCTTGTCGAGAAGGAAACTGAAATCGATTTGTTCCACACGCCAACCGCCCCAGTAACGTCACTCAAGTCGAGGATTGGCTTCTCGTGTGGAGTGTGGCTGGCGTTCCTCTTCGGAGCAACAATCGGCGCCGCGGCTGTTATTCATCTTCACGCAGTCGGAATTCTGGGAGTGGTGCTCGTACTCATCCTCATGTTGGTCTCGTCTCTCCTGGCGGTTCTGTTTAAACCTCGGACCGACAGCCACCCGGTCGGACCCACATCCGCAACGGGGGCAATAGCCTAGGCAAATGGCATGTCAAACCGAAACAGCGCTTAAACGAGAGGCTTAGGAAGGGTTGGTAGCGATACCGGGATTCGAACCCGGGTTTCCGCCGTGAGAGGGCGGCGTCCTGGACCCCTAGACGATATCGCCATGGTGAGCCGCAGCCATTTCCGCTGCGTTTACTGCACCACAAATTTTCTCACGCCACCACCCGCCGCGCAAGCAACCTTCTCAGCTCGTCTCGACGCTCGCCGGAACTCCGCTTATTCTCGCCGCCTTGCCCATGCACTTGTCCAGCAACTCATCCAGTTCCTCCGGCCGGATGGGTTTCGTCAGGTACCCGTCCATCCCAGCCGCCAGGCATCTCTCCTCATCACCCTTCATCGCATGTGCCGTCAACGCAACCACCCGCTGGCGCCCTCCGCTCAACTTCTCCTTCTCCCGAATGCGCGCTGTGGCCTCTATGCCGTCCATCTCCGGCATCTGCACGTCCATCAGCACCAGATCGTAAACCGCCTTTTCCAATGCCCGCAGCACTCGCGCCCGTTCGTCGCAACTTCCACCAAGTGCCCTCGTTTCTCAAGCAGCCGCATCGCCAGCCGTTGGTTCACCAGATTGTCCTCCGCGAGCAGGATGCGCAGCACCTCCATCGTGGGCCGGCCCTCCCGCCTTGTCGCCCGCGCGCTCGCGGCAATCTCGCTTCTTTGCACCGCTGCCCCCAGGATGTTGGCCAACGCCTCACGCAATTCCAATCGCCGGATCGGTTTCGCCAGAAACCCCGACACTCCCAATTCCTTGCAGCGCTCGCCATCCCCGCGTTGCCCCGCCGAGCTCAACAACAGAATTTTTGTCGCTGCTAACGCCGGCATCGCCCTCATTTGCGAAATCAGTGCGAGCCCGTCCATCCCCGGCATGCTCCGGTCCGTCACCACCAGCGCATACTCACCACCGTTCTCTCGCTCGCCGCACAATTCCGCCAGCGCTGCCTCTCCGCTCTCCACGCTCTTTACGTTCAACTCCCAGCCGCGCAGCATCCCCTCCAGAATTCGCCGGCTCGTCTCGTTATCGTCCACTATCAAAACTCTTGCGCCTCGCGGAATCTCCGCCCCGGCGCCGGCTCCTGCTGCCAACTTGTTCGTGGAGCCCTTTAGTCGCGCGGTAAAATGAAACTTTGTCCCACGCCCCACCTCGCTCTCGGCCCAGATCTTCCCTTCCATCATCCCCACCAGCCGCGACGATATCGTCAGTCCAAGTCCCGTCCCTCCATATTTCCGCGTCGTCGAAGTATCCGCTTGCGTGAATGGATCAAAGATCAGTTTCAGTTTTTCTCCCGGGATTCCCACCCCTGTGTCCAAAACTGCAAAATGCAGCACGCCCTCCCCGCTTTCCGGCCTCACGGTCACCGTCACTTCGCCCTCATCCGTGAACTTGATCGCGTTCCCCACCAGATTCGTCAATATCTGCTGCAAGCGGCCCGCATCTCCTTCCACAACCTCCGGCACTCCCGCCGCGATCTCGCAAAGCAGCTCCAGCCCTTTTTCCTCGCTGCGCAGCGCAAATGTCTTCAGCGTGGCTTCCACGCAATCGCACAGATTGAAATCCACCGTCTCCAAATCGATCTTCCCCGCTTCGATCTTCGAAAAGTCCAGAATGTCGTTGATCACCGAAAGCAAGGCGTCAGACGACATCTTCACCGTTTCCAGATATTCCCGCTGCTCCGCGTTCAGCTCCGTGTCCAATGCCAGTTCCGTCATCCCGATCACTCCATTCAAAGGAGTGCGTATCTCGTGGCTCATGTTTGCCAGAAATTCACTCTTGGCGCTGTTCGCAGCCTCCGCAGCCTCTTTGGCCCGCCGCCACTCGCTCACCACCGCTCCCAGGCACAATCCCGTCAGCCCCAGCGCTAGCATCGCCAGTTGCAACCGCGGCATGGCTCCCTGGTGTGCTTTGGTTGCCCACGCCGCGAACATCATGCCCAGATTTATGCCAAAGGTTGTCAGCGCCGCTCCCGGCAGACCGTAACGCACCGCCGTCCATATCACTGGAATAAACAGCAAGTACAATGGCTGATACGGTATCGCGGGTGCAAATCCGAAAAGCAGCCAGATCGCCACGACCACCGACGCCATCTGCGCACCCGGCTCAAGGAATGTCCGCGCCGTCACTGGACGCCGCTTCTTCGGCCGAACCTGAATTTCTGTCCCGGGATTCGTCCAGGCTTTCAGTCGCGGCGTCACATGCAAAAGCAGAAACGGAGTGAAGGTGATAATCGCATTCGTGTCGCTCGTCCACCAGTTAACCGCGGTCCCCAATGCCTCCGAACTTGTGGCCAGGCCATCTCCCAAAAACGTCAGCGTTCCGGTGATCGCGCTGAAAATCGCTGCCGTCAGGAACACCGCCACGAATCGACCAGCGTCACGCAGTGACCCAAGTTGCGAATCGATTCGCCATCGCCCCCGCAGCAGGCTTGCCCCGCCCATGTAGGCGACGTACAGCAGGATCGCTCCCGGCAATCCGCACCACGACACGATCGGCCGGTGATAGTTCACGATCGCCGCCGTCAGGCTTGCGACAAATACCACCGGGTAGTATCGCTTCCCTCCCCACAACATCAGGGCCAGCGACAATCCCACCGGTAGATAACATGGCGGCGAACCCTCCCATGCCTGCGACGCCGTCGACGATCCGTCGGTAAGCAGGAACACCGCGACGAAAATCGCGGAGATTAACAATTGTTTGAGCAGCGCAGAATGTTGGTTCGTCTTCGCCGCGCGGGAGTTCTCCCTCGCTTCGGCCGTCGCTGGCTCGGGTCCGTTGACTCTCATCGGTTCAATATCCGTTCCACGCGGACATTGCTCCGTCTCGGTTCGGCGGCCTTCTTGAGGTTCTCGGTCATCAGAACGCGCTTTGTCATCCATTCCCGAGGCCAGCACCCTCGGGCCAACGATCCCAACCGGGGCCGAAGAAGTGCTTCGGACGCACTCCAAAGACGCCATTCCTCTGTTTTATCCGGTCCGGACACACCCCGCTTTAACCTTGCGGTGTCCGCAAGAAAACTCTTGCAACTCCCTCTCCATCTCCCGATTTTCTTCCGGCCGATCCCCGCCTATTCCAATTCATCCATCCTCTGTTCCAAATTGGAATCTGCGCGCTCCCCACTCGTCTTCCATCCGCCCATTCTCCTCAGTTCTCCTCCTCCCCACTCCTCTGCTAGACTTGTCCCCGTTCCGCGCACCAACTTTCGCTCCTGGAGAATCCTAAATGAACTCGATCGCTCCCTTCACCCGCAGGCAATTCCTCTCCAACGCATCCCGTTTCAGCGCTCTTTACACCCTCGTTGGTTCGATCCCGCTCCGCGCTCTCGCCTCCTCCACCGCCCCTTCCCTCGTTGACGACCCGCGCATCGCGCAAACCCCCGTCGCCGATGCTGGCTTCGCCTCCGTCCGCAAAATCGGCGATGGCCTCTACGCCACCATCTCCGACACCTCCAAAGGCTTCGTCACCATCTGCAACGGCGGCTTCCTCGTCGGCAAAGACACCGGCCTCCTCCTTGAAGCCTACGGCTCCGCCCCCGGCGCCGCTTTCCAGATGGACACCTATCGCAAAGTTACGAAACTCCCCGTCACCAGCGCGCTTCTCACCCACTATCACTTCGATCACTCCATGGGCAGCTCCTTCTACGGCGCCAACGGCATTCAACTCTGGGGACACGCCGCCGTTCCAAAGCGCATCATGGAATCCTACGTTGCCATGCAGGGCGCCGATCGCGCCGCGTTCCTAGCTCCCGCCGAAAAACACGTCAAGGACGCCAAAAACGACATTGCCAAACAGCACGCCCAGGGCGATCTCGTCGCCATTAGCAACCTCTTCGACCTGGCCAACAAAACTCCGTTGGCCTTTCCCAATCGACCCCTCGATCCAGCCAAGCTCCCGTTGAATCTCGATCTCGGCCACTTTCCCATCGTCATCGAACACTATCCTGGCCACTCCGGCACCGACCTCATCGTCCGCGTTCCAGATCAAAAAGTGGTCTACGCCGGCGACCTCGTTTTCAGCAACGCCTATCCCGCCTGTTTCGACGAAAAGTGCACCATGTCCGGTTGGCGCAGCACCCTCAAGACCTTCGCTTCCTGGGACAAAGACACTCTCTTCGTTCCCGGCCACGGCCCCGTTTGCGGCCAGGCGGGCATCCAGAGCCTCCGCGAAGTCTTCGACGACCTCGCCCTGCAAGCCGAAAAAATGCACAAAGCCGGCGTTCCTCTCTCCGACGCCACCGACGTATATGTCATCCCCGAAAAATTCAAGAACTTCGCCATCTTCGCCTGGGGCTTCTGCATCGCCGCCGCCATCTCCAAGCTCTACGCCGAAATGGGCGCAGCCTAGCCAACTCTTTCTCCAAAAAATAAAGGGCGCCCCGAATCTTCGAGGCGCCCTTTTCTTATTTCTTGTGGCACAGCGATTCCTCGCTGTGCTCTTGGGTTTTTCCTATTCTTTATCTGTCATCCTGACCGGAGTGGCCGATTTTTTCTTCGTTCGCGCCGCGCGAACGTCGGCCACGGAACGCGCTTTTTTGCGTCCCGCGTGCATCACCGGGACGGAGGGACCACGGCAACACATCAACCCATTCTCAGCCACTGAGATCATCACGCCCCGTTTGGAGTGCGATGGCTCTGCCACCGCTTTTACGGATTAAACCCCATCATCAAACTTTCCGGCAGCGCCAATTCCACCCCACCGCGTTGTCATCCTGAGCGCATCCGACAAGGATGCGCGAAGGACCTCAACGCCAACCCGACCACAGCTCCCCGGCACTCACCGAAACGACTGCACGATTCTTCCTCAAATTCAGAACTTATAGATCAAGTCCATCCCGAAGAAGAACTGATTTCTGGCCGTTCCGTTGTTGTATGCCCGGAGGTCCCACGAGTGGTCAAAGCGGAGTTCAGGACGGAGCATGATCGTGGTGCCAATGTATCGGGTGGCATACAGCGTATTTTCCGTATATTTGGTGGCGAACCCTGTGCGTTGACCCTTCTTGTCGTCGAGGAAGTCTGATCGGAATCCGATCATGAATTTTGAATTGATCTGTCGATTTAGATAATTCACGATCGAATATTCGGGCGCAGTACAACGAAGGACTCCGGCCCTGCAGAAAGCGCCGTTTGCGCCAAGTTCAGGGGTGATCGGATTCGTTACATTGCCCGCGACGTTCGGCACCTCTCGTTCATACATGTACCAGGCCTCAGTCGCCATATGCCACTTGCTGTTGAACTTGTGGTACCAGGTGAAGTCATAGTCTTGCAGGTTGTTGTACGCGTACTTGCCGTCGTTGATGCCGTTCGCGCAGCCGTAAAAATTGTCGTTATTGCTCTTTGTCGAATAGTTCAAGCAAAAGATGGCTGAGGGCTTGGCGTCAGATGTCCACGGCGCAACATCGTGCCCCGCTGATAAGCCCAGCTGAACCATCCATTGCTTGTTCAATTTGAGGGAGCCGTAGATCCCGGTGTCGGTGAAGGGATCGATCGTGTAGAGCAGCGAGTGCGTCATGTTGTAATTGTTCGGCGCCAATTGCGCTTCAATCCCAGGAACCGAGAGGAACCTTCCAATTCGGATGTCCAGCCCGTCTTTGACCGGAAAGTACAGGTCAACGTACTCGAGGACGGGATCAAAGCCATACTGGCGGTTGAACTTCAAAAGTTGCTGGCTGAAGTATCCCTTCGCGGTCGTAAAGCGATAGTCGATACCCTCGAAGGCCGTGACGTGGAATCCCCAATCAAAATGGTCTTTTTGCACGGTGTCAGGCAAACGTTCCACATATATCACCGCTTGATTGAGTTCGATCTTGTTCGGAAAAATGTCATAAGAAACCGGGAAGTTGTTGTGGCCTGATGTGCTGAAATTTATGCTGGTCGCCACCCATCCGTAGATTTTTATGCGGCTGTTTTCAAGTCCGAGGGCGGACATCAAGGGATACGTATTGCCATCGGGTGCGCCGATGTCGGGGGCCCCGCCGTAGATCCAGTCGGAAGACGGGAATGGAGGAGAATCCAGCGGAGCCGGAAGACCCCGTTTCGCCGGCAAGGTCGGCGTCGGGTTCGTGCCAGCCCAATCCTGATGGTAGAACTGTACCAGACGCTCGAAGAAGTTGCCCTTCAAAGCGTAATTGCTATTGATCCCGGACTTCTGTCCATTGGCTGGTTGCGCCGAGCCTTGAGGAACTGGATTCTCCGGGCTGGACGATGGCGCCGCTGCCGCTGCGCCCGGCATGGACGTCGTCGAATCCACCGGCCCTCCACTCGCCGCACTGTTCGTCACTGGCGCCGGTTGTACAGCGGCCGGTGCCGAATCATTTCCCTTTTTGGTATCGTCCGCGCGCCCCACTCCGCAAACGCCAATGCTTAACAACGTCCCCCAAACAAACGACAAACCACGATTCACCAATGTGCGCACTTCTTCTCCCCTTACCCGGAATTTTAGCAACGAATTGGTTCAGGAACGGCACCTACCCAGTGCCGCTGAATGAAAGATGATGACGCTCTCGTTGCAAATTCACGATAGCGTCGCACTCATAAGAATTCCGTGAGATCAGAATCAGTCTTCCCTAAAGCCGCTCGCTCACTTTTTCTTGACGATTTTTTACGCACCAAACTGCGTCGCCAAACTGTCCGATCCCGTCAATCCGGCTCCATCCCGCTGTCATCCTGAGCACATCCGACAAGGTCCGGTGTTGGGACTCCCGTGATGTTTACCGCAGATGCGCCTGCTTGCCGCAGGCAGACCAAGGACCTCAACTTCAACAAAACTGGCCCTACTTAAAACTTCACAAGAATCGAGAGATCAATGAACGATTCATTCTTCCTCAAATCCGGAAACCACACGCTGCTCAATCCCCCGCCGCACGCCGTTTCCGCAGCCCCCAAACTTGTCTGCCCCGATGAGGAACCGTTGCTGCACGCAAAGAATTGTGGTGCGTTGTTATTCCCGCCCGGAGGCGTGATCCCACCTTGCCCCGTCCAATACGGCACGTTCGCATGCCGGTAGTCATACTCCGCCCGGAACGTGATGTATTGCTTCGGCATGTAGTCAAACGTGATCGAAGAATCCCACGCCTTGAACGGGTCTCCCGGATTCCCCGTAAAGTATGGCGAATTCGTCGCCGCTGTTATCGCCGTCTCTCCATTGATCGGCGGAATCAGCACAAGATACCGCCCCGGATTGTTGATCTGCCCGCCGCCAATCGTCAGCCCGAACAAATCCCGGTGGAACCAGAACCGGTTGTAAACCATGTACCCCACAAAGCTCTGCTTCGGCCCGCCCTTATGATTGCCGTAGCAACTTACTCCAGAACCATATTCGCAGCCGAGGTCTCCCGTCAGTGAAAACGCCATCTTGTCCAGCGTCTTCTCCGGTTTGTCGTAGTATTTGACCTCGATGCTGTTGTCCGTGTGGATGCGCGAGCGGCCACGGATGAACAGGTCATCCTCACCCAGTCCATAATTGTTCGAAATGATGTTCAGCCATGGCTTGGGAGTCCATTTGATTTGTCCCCCAAGTCCCGGCCTGTGATTCGCCGATCCATACGCCTGCCAGCCATTGATGAACCATGGCTCAATCTTCAAATGTGCCGTCGGGAAAATCTGCACGCGCACACCATTGAAAAACCACGGCGTGTTTGACGACACGTACGATGGCTGGTACGCCCAGTTGTCGAAGTTGTAGAAACTGAACAATCCGATGTACGACAGGAAGATCCCCGCGTCCACATTTACCCCGTGTAGCACGTTGAAGTGGTACCCGCCATAAGCCTCTGACAAATACCGGTACGCACTCACCAGGTCCCATTGCCCGTGTCCCGGACTCGGGTCATTCCGCGGCGTCGTCGCTGAATACATCCCAAACTGCGTCATCAACCGCGCGCGCACATTGTCGTAGTGAAAGTCTCCGCCAACGCCCAACTGTTCCAACTGCACTTCCGACGATCGAAACAGCTCGCTCGATCCGCCAATCGAATGATCCGTCGGATGGTTGAAGTCCGACACATAATTTATGTCCGCTCGAATCTCCGGGGTAAAGAACTTCGTGTCCCAATAAATCTCTTTCGTCCGGGGATTCCCGTTCAGCCACGTCCAGTCCGCATCCGAAAACGGCTCGATCTTTTTCTTCTCCGGCACCTGCGTCGGGCCCGCGGACGTGCTCGATTCTTTATTTGGCCCGATGGCCGCGGCAATGCTGGTCGCCATCGAACTCGGCACCGCTCCCGCTGGCGCACTCGTCAGCATTGCCGACGGCGCACTTGCAGCCGGCTTCGCTGCGACCGTCATCCCACCGGAAACACTTGTCCCCGGTTCCGTGCCCTTCTCCCGCACCACCGCTGACTCTGCGGCCGGCTTCCCATCCTTCGACTCCAAGTCCGCAACACGCTTCTCCAACTGCTCCACGCGCTCCAGCAGCCACCGCTCCCGATCCGTCAGCCCTGCCTCCGGCTTGTTCTCAGCCGCCTTCGTCACTGACGGCTTCGAATCATTTCCCGGTTTGCCGTCGTCTGCGCGCCCCACGTCGCAAACGCTCAAACTCACCAGCATGCTCAACCCAACCGCCAACCCACGATTCACCCACTTACGCATGGCTTCTCTCCTACCCAATTTTGGGCAACGAATTTGGTCCAGGAACGGCACCACCCCGGTGCCGCTGAATGTCAGACGATGTCCCCGTCGTTGCAGATCAACGATAGCGCCACCCCCATAAGATTTCTGTGAGGACCGAATCAGCCTTCCCTAAGGCCGCCCGCCCATTTTTCCCTTGACAATATTGTACTACTCTATATAATTACCGACGGGTTAAGGTGCGCCCAATCCAATCCCATCCCTGCAAATTCCCGGCAGCTTCCAGTGCCCTCTGCTGTTCTAACTGGCTTAGATTCCGCACTTTCAAAAACGACCCGATAAGTTCCTTAAATTCCACACTTACAACCCAATCAAATGTCTATCAAAACGCTCAACCTATAACCCCTGTATTTCCGCCACTTGCGCGAGGTGCTACCAACCTACTTGTTTTCAGTCACCTCTCGACTAGGGGGAGGGGGGTACAGACGTTAGACCGGGAGGACTCCTGATACTGTGAATGAATGGCAAGCACCTGGAGGAAGGAGCACCCCACGCCATGCGGCAGACGCTAGCCCAGCCCGTAAGGGCTGGGTATACCACAACAAACAGCCCAAGCACCGTAGGTGCGGCAGATTTTCCTACTCGAGTATGTCTGGAAATTCCCGACTGACGAACACTTCGCCGTGCGTTCCAAACGCGGCGCCTTTCCGGGTCACGGGTCACGAAACACGGATCATGGGTCACGAAACACGGATCATGGGTCACGAAACACGCGCCACGATTCTCCCGCTAAACGCCCGTCTTCTCTTTCTTCCCAATCTCCTCGGCCATCTTTTCCATCTCCGCGTGGATCAACCCATTCGTCGCCAAAATCGTCTTGCCGCCCAGCACATACGGTTTCCCGTCCAGGTCGGTGATCTTTCCCCCGGCCTCTTCCACAATCACCACCCCGGCCGCCGTATCCCACGGCTTCAACCCAAACTCCCAAAATCCATCAAACCGCCCGGCTGCCACATAAGCCAGATCCAAAGCCGCCGAGCCATCGCGCCGCACCCCGTGCGAGCACAACGTGAAATCCCAGTAGTAATGAATGTTCGGATGCGCATGCCTCTTATGATTCGGAAATCCCGTGCACAACAAACTGCCCCGCAGCGCAGCGATCTTCGAGCACTGCATTCTCTTCCCGTTGAAAAACGCGCCTTCTCCCCGCGCCGCCGAAAACATCTCCTCGTAAATCGGGTTGTACACCACGCCCAGCAGCAGCTCATCGCCCTTTGCCAGCGCCATCGAAACGCAAAAGCACGGATACCCGTGCGCAAAATTCGTCGTCCCATCCAGCGGATCCACGTGCCACTTGTATTCCGAACCGGTCTCTTTCCCGGTTCCCTCTTCCGCCGCCACCGCATGCCCCGGAAAATACTTTTGCAGACGGCCCACAATCACCGCCTCCGATCGCTTGTCCGCCTGCGTCACCAGGTCGTAATCGCCCTTGTACGAAATATCCACCGGCCGCTGCGCCTCTTCGCGCAGCACCGCCCCCGCCTCCCGTGCAATTTCAACCGCCGCCTCTAAATAATCAATCGCCATCGCATCTCACAATGTGAAATTTGGATTTTCTCAAACTAATTACTGAATACTGTTTACTGATTACTTGTCGCCGGTCACTGGCCACTTCTCGCCTCACTGCGCTCCCACCAAATATGCCGTCCGATGCCTCGCCGTATACCCCGGCAGCATCTTCACTTCAATCTTACGGTACGAATTCGCCGCCCCGCGCGGATACGGGTAATACGCCAACCGGTATTGCGTCCGCAACTCGCTCTCGATGCGGTCAAAAATAATGGGCAACTCCTGCGGCGAATCCGGAAAAAACATCGCGCCGCCGGTCGTCTCCGTGATGGTCTGCAGCGCATGCTCTCCCGCGGTGTTCCGCCCGTTCTCGCTTTTCATCGCCCGGACCAAAATCGTGTACAGCAGCACCTCGCCGCGCAGCGCCGCCCGCCGCGCAGCCTCAAAATCCGCATGGCTGGTGGTCTCTCCTCCGTCCGTCACCAGGATGATCACCCGCCGCCGCTCGCCGCCCCGCTTCTCCAGCGCCTGCGAGCCCAGCATCACCGCATCGTAAATGGAAGTTCCCGCGCCGTCGGGAATCTTCGCCACCGCTTCCTGCAGCGTCTGCACCCTCTCTGTAAACGTAGTCCGCTGCGTCACCGTCTCGTCAAACGAAAATACCGCCATGCGGTCGTCCGGCCGCAGCACCTGCCGGATAAAACGCGAAGCCGCCTCGCGCTCGAACTGGATATCGATGTGCGCGCTCATGCTCGCGTCAATCATCAACGCCAGGTCCAACGGCAACTTGGTCTCCGGCTCAAAAAATTCGATCTTCTGCGGAACGCCTTCTTCCAGCACTTGAAACGCTTCCTGCGGCAGGTTGGGCGCAGGCCGCTTGTTCTCATCCAGCACGCTCACCAGCACATTCACCAGATTGACGTTGACCTTGATCGTGCCCTTCGGTGTCGGCGGCTCTTTCGCCTTTTCCGGCGCCTGCTGTGGCGCCTGAACCATCGGCTCGGGCGTAGCGGGCGGCTGTGGCTGGCCGCTCGGCGGTGGTGGCTGCGGTTGGGTGCTTGAAGGCTGCGCCCATGGCGGCCGATCCGGCTTTTCCTGCGCCTCGGCAAGAGACGCCCCGGCAAACACGGCCAAGGAGGCAAACAACCAGATGGAATTTCGTGGGGCGTGGGGAATCATCAAACAGCTAGGATGCACTTTTTGCACTTGGGGGTGTCGGAGGCAGTTCGCCGTCCGCCCAAACCGCTCCATCCGCGAGATACTCCTTCTTCCAGATGGGCACCGTACGCTTCAACGTATCGATCGCAAACCGGCAGGCGTCAAACGCCGCGCCCCGGTGCGGCGCGCTCACCGCAATGAACACGCTCGTCTCGCCAATTTCCAGCCGCCCCAGGCGGTGCACGATCACCACCCGATGAATTGCAAACTTCTCATGAATCTGCGCCGCAATCTCTTTCATCTTCCCGAGCGCCATCGACTCGTACGCCTCGTATTCCAGGTAGCTCGTCTCGCGCCCGTGCGATTCGTTGCGCACAAATCCATCGAACGTAACGATCGCCCCATCCTGCCCCGCGCGTACGTGCCGCACCAGCGCCTCAGCGTCAATCGCCTCGCGCACCAGCTCAAACTTGTCTTCCTGAATGGTTGTCGTCATATGGTGCGGCTCACTGCTACCCGGAAAGGCGCGTTCTCAGTATTCGCGGAAAAAGTAAAACATGTCATTCCGAACCCCGTTTGCCTTTTGAACGGGGTGAGGAACTCTTCTCCATCGCGCGCTCTTCGCGCGATGAATCTGCTTTTTCCTTTTTCTTTCTATTTTCTATTTTCTAATTTCTATCTTCTAAATTCAGCCCCCACTCACCGGAGGCAAAAATGCAATCTCATCCCCGGCCGCAACGCGCGTATCCCAAGCCGCAAACTCCTGGTTCCGCGAAACCACCATCGAGTTCCGGAATCCTGCCAATTTCGGATACCGCTCCGCGTAGCGCTCAAACACCTGCGCCAAGGTCGCTCCTTCGGGCAGTTCTCCTGCTTCCTCAGCCAGCCCAGTCAATTCCCGCAGCCGCCCAAAGAACAAAACCTTCACCCGCAAACTTGCCGTTACCGATGCCATCCAAAAATTGTAACCTGTCGCCCCGCGCCCCGCCACCCTGCTCGTCCAAACCCACCAAAACGCAGTGCACGTGTAGGGCCCGCCTTCCGAGGCGGGCCGCTCTTCCTTTTGAGTGCGGAGGCGAAGCCTCCGCTTTTACCCATGCAACCGCACCACCCGACTCACAAATACACGCGCACTGTCATTCTGAGGACATCCGACAAGGATGTCCGAAGAACCTCAACTTCAATTATTCTTCGTAACTCATGTTAGCGCGACGAACGGAAGAAATCGGGCCGCTTCTCTTCACTGATCACGCAACACGCACCACAATCCCCCAACTGCGCGATAATCAATCCACCAAAAAGGACCCCATGAAAATCCTGATCACCGGCTCCACCGGACTCGTCGGCACAGCCCTCATGCAAGATCTCCAGCGCTCCGGCCACACCGTCTGCCGCCTCATCCGCCCCGGCACGTCCACTCGCGCCATCGGCAGCTCCCAAGGCTTCGACGTCAACTGGAATCCGGCCACCGGCGAACTCGGCGGAGCCGCCGTAGGCGCCGACGCCGTAGTCAATCTCGCCGGCGCCTCCATCGCCGGCGGACGCTGGACGCCGCAACGCAAGCAACTCCTCCGCTCCAGCCGTGTGGACACAACTCGCGCGCTCGTCCAGGCGCTCGCCAAAATGTCTGCGCGCCCCCGCGTCCTCATCTCCGCCTCCGCCACCGGCATCTACGGCAACCGCGGCGACGAAACGCTCACCGAAGCAAGCCAACCCGGCAACGATTTTCTAAGTGGAATCGCAAGAGAATGGGAATCCGAAGCTCTAAAAGCCGAAGTCCTCGGCATCCGCGTCGTCCGCCTCCGCTTCGGCGTTATCCTCTCCAAAAACGGCGGCGCCCTGCCGCAAATGATACGCCCCTTTCAATTCGGCGGCGGCGGAAAAATCGCCACCGGCAAACAATGGATGAGCTGGATCACCCTCGACGACGTCGTCACTATCCTCCGCCTCGCGCTCGAAAACGCCAACATCACCGGCCCGCTGAACGTCGTCTCCCCACAACCCGCCCAAAACGCGGACTTCACCAAACTCCTAGCCGCCGCCCTCCACCGCCCAGCGCTCTTTCCCGTACCAGCCTTCGCCCTGCGCCTCCTCCTCGGCGAAATGGCCGACGCCCTGCTCCTCTCCAGCCAACGCGTCCTCCCCGCCCAACTCCAAAAGCTAAACCACCAATTCCTTCACCCCGACCTCTCCACGGCCTTAGCCGCAGTGCTCTGATTCTCTCTGCTGACTGCTTTTGTAGGGATCGCTTACTCTGGTGCGCCCTTCATGTCCCGAACGCTACTATGGCGCGGTCCGGTGTTACTTTGGAGTGCGGTAGCTCTGCACCGCTTTTACGCACTAACCCTAACTCCCAAATCTCCCAATCAGCCACCCAAACGAAAAATTGTCATTCTGAGGACATCCGATGAGGATGTCCGAAAAACCTCAACTTAAGACGTCTCTATTTTCAGACGCTGGTTCCGCTGCGAACACTTAATTCGTTCGGCGCACGAACTACAAAATATTGCCATTCAAATATTCAATATCTTCAACAACGCATCCAAGTTCGACTCATCCACTACCAACCGCACCTCGCGTGCCGCCTCCGCCGTCAATGGAACCACGCCCTCATCAAACGCCTGGAACAACCGCATCTTCGCCACCGCATACTCTTCGCTGCTCGTCAGCGCGCGCCCATTCGCACGCGCCCAACCGTCCAGCGCCGCTTGCATCACAAAAATCCGCAACCCGAATCTCGTTCCGCGATCCGCCGAAATCGCGTAAACAAACTCCCCAGCCGCCTCTCCGTTCACCGAAACGCGATTCAACTCATAAAAGTAATACTGATACACATACCCGTTCACCGCGGAATAGCTCTTGATCCGTCGCACCGCCTCAGGCTTCGCCATGGCGGGATTATTGAAGCCACCCCAGCGAATGTCAATCCACGCGCGATTACACCCGGAAGGTATTGACGGGGAATCCGCTCTTCGCTCGATGTAGCGCCGCCATCCTGGCGGCAAGCACCCGCGCCGGCAGGATGCCTGCCTGCCGCAGGCAAGCCGGCGCCACCAAGGCCACCGGCTGCTTGCACATTCACGGTTCCCAGTTCGGGAATACATCCTAGAACCAGCGTTCAAATCGGAACGTCCTGAAACCTTTCGGCCCACCCGGCGCACGCGCATTTTTCCGCCCCGCTCGTTGCCGCTCGCAAGCTCCAAGCTCTTCGTTTCCTTCACCTTAGTAAACACAAAGTTTCGCCAAACACTCGGCCGCAGCTTCCGCGCCGCCCCGCGCTTTCGCTGGCCCTTCGTCTGCAATCGCAAACACCATGCGCCCTCTCTCGCAATCGCGCCTAAAACAAAGCTCCTCCACTCGGAGCCCTCTCGTCCATCGCCGCACGGCACGGACAATTTTTCTCCTCGCCCTGAGTGTCTCCATCACCGCCTGTGCAAGCGGCCCTGGCGGCGGCTCCACAACTCCTCCCCCTCCGCAGATCGCCGTAACCATCGCTCCCAATTCCGGCACCGTGTTGCTCGGCAATACACTCCCTTTCTCCGCCACCGTCGCCAACTCCTCCGACACTTCCGTCTTCTGGAGCGTTAACGGGATCTCCGGCGGCTCTCCGCAAGTCGGCACCATCTCCGCCGATGGACTCTTTACCGCCCCCGCGGACCTTCCCTCCGGCGGGAAGGTGCAAGTGACCGCCACCAGCCACGGCGATTCCTCCAAATCCTCCACCGCCGGCGTCACAGTCTCCAGCGACATCGCCGTCTCGTTCTCTCCCATTTCCTCTTCCGTCGAACTCGGCGCGCTTCAGTCCTTCCGTGCTTCCATCGCCAGCAGCGGCAAACCCGATCCCGCCATTCGCTGGAGCCTCTCGGGCCCCGCTTGCCCGAACAACTGCGGCACCATCGACGCCAACGGAAATTACATCGCGCCCGCTATTCTCCCCTCAGCTCCCAACGTCACCCTCATCGCCACAAGCGTCGCCGATCCTTCCAAGCAAAACACCACCACCCTCACCATCACCAGCCATTTCACGCTGCAGCTTGCCGCGCCCTCCAGCGTCCAACCCGGCGTCACCGCGGCGATTGTCGCCACGCTCACGCCCGTTCCTGGTTCCGACCCCAACGCAGTCCTCTCCTGGTCTCTCTCCGGCAGCGGCTGCAGTGGCAACGCCTGCGGCATTCTCTCCGTCATCACCACGCAATCCGCCGGCGGAGGCGCCATCGCCGACACCGCCAGCTACACCGCGCCAGCCACTCCTCCGCAGCCCAACACCATCGTCATCACTGTCACGCCGCAAGCCGATCCCACCAAAAAAACACAAGCCACCATCACCATTCAGGGTGGACCAAGCCTCAGCCTCTTGCCTTCCACCGCCACGCTCGCCGCTAATCACCGCGTCACTCTCACTGTCACCGAAAATGGCCCCGCGGGTGCCTCCCTCGCGTGGAGCGTCAACGGAATCTCCGGCGGCAACTCGACCGTCGGCCAACTCTGCGTCGTTGCTACGTCTGCTTGCCAAACCATCACCAGCGGCACCCCCACGCAAGTCGACTACATCGCACCCGGCGCGATTCCATCCTCGAATCCCGCCTCCGTGCAGGTGGCCGTCGCCGGAAATCCCGCGATCTCCTCTTCCGCTCAAATCACCGTCATCAATCACATTCTCGTCAGCGTATCCCCCAACAGCCTCACCCTCCCGCCGCTTGGCGTGCAGGGCTTCACCGCCTCCGTTCTCGGCACCAGCAATCAAGGCGTCGTCTGGCAAGTCCAGGGTTCCGCCTGCTCCATCAGCGGAGCCTGCGGCTCCATCACTCCCAGCGGCACGTTCACCGCGCCCGCTGCGGCGCCCACTCCGAACTCCATCCAGATCGTCGCCCTCAGCCAGGGCGACTCCACGCAATCCGGCACCGCAAACGTCACCATTTCCTCTGGCTCCAACATTCTTTCGCTGCATCCCGCCAGCGTCTACGCGGGTGGAGCAAACGGCTTCACCCTCGCCGTGGACGGCAGCGGTTTCGTCCTCTCGAATCCCGGCCCCGGTTCCACTCTCCTCATCGCCGGCACCGCGCATGTCACCACTTGCACTTCCATCAACTCCTGCTCCGCCCCGGTCAACAGCACCGACGTAGTGCAACCCGGCAACGTCCCCGTCCAGATTCAAAGCCCCTCCGGCACTCTCTCCAACATCGTTTCTCTCGTCGTGGCCGCACCCGGCGTCACCGACGATGTCATCTCTCTCACCAGTTCTACTCCCGTCATCTCCGGCAAGAACATCACCGTCGTCGAGCCCACCACTGCTGGCGTCGACGATTCCTCCGTCTCGTTTGATCTCAACGTCGCCGCCCTCGGCGCATTCAACACCTCCACGAACGCCTGCAATCTCGGCGGTAATCCCATTCCACTCACGCGCCCCGCTTCCGGCACCAGCGCCGCCGACATCTGTCTCTTCTCGCAGTCCGGCTTCGACACCAGCATGGCATACACCATCTCCGGCCCCGGCGACGTCGCCGTGATCTCCAAGCAGCCCGCCGGACTCGGCATCATCCACCTCACCGTCCAGATTCCATCCACCGCGCTGCCCGGCGCGCGAACGCTTTTCGTGCAGAACGCCAATCTCGACAAAACCGCTGCTTCCGGAGTGCTGGAGATTCAATGAACAGGAGTGAACTTCAATGAGCTACGCGCAACGCCGTCAATTTCTCTGGGTGCTTTTTCTGATTGGACTTGCCCTGATCGCCGTCGTCGCCCAAGCCACCACGCTGGTGCGCCTCCGCTTTCAGGATCTCGTGCACTACTCCTACTCCATCGCCCGCGTGCGCTGCATGCACGCCGAATCCCGCGTGGAGAATGGTGAAATCTGGACCGACACCAGTTTCCGAGTCCTCACGCACGACAAAGGCTATCTCCCAGAGGAAATCGTCGTGCTCCAGCCCGGCGGCAAATTCCAGCACTTGCACTCGCACGTCGAAGGCGCTCCCGAATTCCGTCCCGGTGAAGAAGTCTATCTTTTTCTGTCTAGGCACCCCGGCGGCCAGTTCCTAATCGTCGGCTGGGCCCAGGGCACGTTTCGCATCCGTCGCGAACTCCGCTCCGGCGGCGAAACCGTCACCCAGGATTCCGCGGAAACCCCGGTCTTCGATCCCGCCTCCGAATCCTTCACAAAAACAGGCATTAAGAATCTCTCCATCGATGTATTCGAGCAGCGCGTTCGTCGCGAGATGCTGCGCGAAACGGAATGACTTCCTCAGCACAGGGCAGAACAATGGATTCTTTAACCATCGCTCGCACTCGCACACTTGTCATCCTGAGGGCCGCGTCGTTTGCGCCCCGAAGGACCTCAACGTCAAAACCACCACACACTAAGCCGCTGGCACGCGTATGCGCGTCCCAAAATCGTCCCATTATGTCCATCGCAGAAAATCAATTTCAATCGAGATAATCCCATGCAAACTTCGCTCCGCCAATTCACGTCCATCGCTATGACGCTCTTCCTCATCCTCTGGTCCGTCATCACCGCCCAGGGATAGGCCTTCAACGAAATCGTCCCCGACGTCCGCCAGCCCGGCAGCGTTTCCGGCGGCTCCGCCTGCCCCTTGCCTGCACACCAGCTAACCAGCGCCGCGGCCATCGCTTTCCGCTGGAGCACCATGCTTGGCACAAATCCAAAAACGATCCACACCCAGAATCAGACCGCCAGCGGCAGCCTCAATGAAATCGAACAGGTCATCCAACAATCCCTCAGCGTCTGGAGCAGCGTCAGCGGCACCACTCTCACCGCCTCCTCCATTGCTCCGTTCGTCCGCAACTCCGCCGCGAATCTCTGCGGCTCCGACGGCATCAACTCCATCTGCTTCGATCAGCCGGACATGGCATTCACTCCCGGCGTCCTCGCCTTCACCCGCGTCATCACCGCTGACCAGATCGGCATCCAGCTCGGCAGCGGCGCCCCCTCCACGCAAGTCGGCCAGATTCTCGACGCGGACATTTATTTCAACCCCAGCGATTCGCTGGTGTCCTTTTCCACTCCCGCGGCTCTCAGCGCCAACCCGAAGTCTTACGATCTCGAATCCATCCTCACCCACGAACTCGGCCACGCCCTCGGCTTCAGCCACTCCGCGGTCTGGAGCGCGATGATGTTTCCTTTTGCGCCCGCGCCCGGCACGTTCAGCGGAATGCGCCCCACCGCGGAGCAACCCGACGCACCCCTCGGCGACGACGATCGCACCGGCCTGCGGGTTCTCTATCACGATCCCCCGACACCCAATTCGTCGGCTCAATCCAGGGACGCATCCTTCCCGCGAATCCGCTCTCCTTGCCGGCTTCTCCTCCCGGTGTCACCGGTGTCTTCGGCGCACACGTAGTCGCCGTGGACGCCGCAAGCGGCTCCGTCATCGCCGGAACTCTAGGTGGATGGAGTTGCCAGGCCCCCGGCCCGGTGCAATTTGATGGCACTTACCAAATCGGCGCTCTCGCCGTGAATCACACTTACAAAATTTATGTCGAACCGCTAAACGGCGCCGTCGGCCCTTCCGAAGTTTCTAACGCCGTAGTCAGCCTCTGCCGCAATTCCTCCACCGACCCCGGCTGGCCCCCGCTCCAATCCTGCGTAGTCCCCCAACCCAACATCGAATTCACCACCGCCACCCGCTCGACGCAGTAGGCACTGCCTGATGTGGCACAGCCACTCCTGGCTGTGCTCTTTGTTTTTTTCTTGATTTGTCATCCCGACCGGAATGGCCGATTTTCTCTGCCGCGCCGCAGTTTGGCGCGTCGGCCATGGAGTGGAGGGACCATGACAACACTTCAACCCCATCTCACCCACTGTGAGCAGCAAAGTTTCTTTGAGTGCGGGAGCGAAGCTCCCGCTTTTAAGGCTTGAACCCAACCACCCAACTCCAGTATTCAACTCGCTTCCTCAACTCCCCGCCGGCACCATCCACCCGCCGCCAAACAGCAACCCCGGCGCCAGCGAAGCCAAAAACACCGCGCTGCGTTCACCAGCCGCCTGCCCGGCAGCGCTCTCAAACGCCGAATGCAACGTCGCGCCGCACATCGAAGATCCCAGGTTCCCCTTCGTCACGGCAATTGGCGGAAACGCGCTGCACGCCACCCCAAGTTGCTTCGCTAGCAGCGCCACCAGCCGCGGATTCGGCTGGTGCGTCGCAAACGCACCCACCTTCTCCCGCGAAATTCCGCTGCGCCTCTCCACTTCGCTCAGCACCTTCTCCATGCGGTATACCGCCGCGCGCGAAAGTGCTTCGCCGTCAAACCGGATCTCCAGTCCCCCGCCGCCCGAGTCGCTCACGGCAATCGCCTCCGCATATTGCGCGGCGCATCCAAAAAAGAATTCCCCGAACCGGTACGCGAACCTCCCTTTTTCCGGCGGCTTGTTCGACAGCAGAAACGCGCTCGCGCCATCTCCAAACAATCCGCCAAATTCCCCGGCCGTGCGTCCGGGACGCAGCGTCCGGCTGTGCACGTCCGCGGTCGCCACCAGAATCTTTTGCACCTGGCCCGCCACCAGCATGGCCTGCGCCACGCAAAGCACCTGCAGCAGCGCCAGGCAGCCGCTGCCCACATCCAGCGCCGTCGACCGCTCTCGCAGCTTCAATCGCGCATGGAGCTGGGCCGAAAGCGACGGGTACGCATGATCCGTTTCGCTGGCCGCGATCACGCCGTCGAGGTTCTGCGCGTCCTCCTCGCACTGCTCCAGCACTTTCCGGCAAGCCCCGACCGCAAGCGAACCTTCCGTTTCGTTTTCCGCCGCGTACGCCACCGACACAATTCCCGCCCGTGCTCGCAGCTTTCCGGCGGGCATGCCATACGCCTGATCCACTTCTTCGGAAGGAATGATGCGGGAACCAAACTCGCTGGCGGCACCGGTTAAATACACATTCTTCGCGTCCAAGGCTTGAGCCCCTTTGTTCGATGGCCTTCTATCTTATCCGCCCCCGGCGTCTGCCCTCGGACAAGAAATCACTTCTCTTCCATCATCCGGCACTGCGCATCCCTTTTCCAGTCCCGAAACAAAATAGTTACTTAGGGATACCTATGTGGAGGCCTCGCCATCCTGGCACAGCCATTCCTGGCTGTGCTCTTGGGTTTCTCTTTTTCCGACTCCGTCATCCCGACCGGAATGGCCGATTTTCTCTGCCGCGCCGCAGTTTGCCTGCCCTGAGCGGAGCCGAAGGGGCGCGTCGGCCATGGAGCGCGACTTTTGCGTCCCGTGTGCTTCACCGGGACGGAGGGACCACGGCAACGCTTCAAAGGAATCCCATCCAGGGATATCAACGCGATTTTCGTGGAGTGCAATAGCTTCTCTACCGCTCTTGCGGATTCAACCCATCACTAAATCACAAGCCGGCCACCGCGTTGCCACTTTTGCCGCTTGCCCATCCGCCTCTTCGGCGGCCAGCCCCGCACATGCTATCGTGGAAATATCCGCGCTCTCGCTCGATCAATCGAAACGCCAGGTATCGCGTATTCTTTTTGCAATGTACGGTAAACGGACAAGAATCCTTATCTATCGGCTCTCCCTGCTGGCCAGCGCTCTCTGCCTCGCCGCGGGATATCCAGCGCGCGCCCAGCGCCTGCGTGGCGAACTTCATGTCGAAGTGCGCGATCCAAAAGGCTCCACTCTCGCCGCCCGCGGCGAACTCCTCAGCGAAGGCAACGGCTTCCAGCGCAGCTTTCAGATTCCCGCGGACGGCCACTTCGTTCTTCAAGACTTGCCGTTCGGCGTCTACCGCCTGAATCTCGCCGCCGAAGGCTTCGCCGCCTGGAGCGACGTCGTCGAAGTCCACTCCGAAGTCCCCGTGAAACTCGGCGTCACCCTCGGCGTCGCGCCGCTCACCACCCAGGTTCAGGTTACCGACGAGCTCACGCTGGTCGATCCCACGCGCACCGGCACGCTCTATTCCGTCGGCAAGCAATCCATCCGCGAGCAGCTCAGCCTGCAGCCGGGCCGCGACCTCTTCGATCTCGTCAATGAAGAACCCGGTTGGCTTTACGAAGCCAACGGCGTGTTGCATCCGCGCGGCTCCGAATACGATGTGCAGTTCGTTATGGATGGCCAGCCGCTCGTGCAGAATCGTTCTCCCGCGTTTGCGCCGGACATGGATTCCGATTCGGTGGAATCCTTGCGCCTGCTCACCGCCAGCTATCCCGCCGAATACGGACGGAAACTCGGCGGCATCGTCGAACTTACCACCGACAAAAACTCTCTTCTCGGCTGGCACGGAGAATTCGCCGCCTCCGGTGGTAGCTTCGACCAACTGGATGGTTCCGCCGCCATTTCCTATTCCCGCGACAAAGAGCGCTATTCCGTCCGCGCGTTCGGCTTGCACTCCACCAGGTATCTCGACCCGCCCGTCACAAGAAATTTCGGCAACGACGGCAACTCTGGCGGATTTTCCGCGGCCTACGAGCGCGACTTCTCCGACAATGACCGCCTGCGTCTCACCGTCGCCCACAATTCCCTGCGCTACACCATTCCCAACGATTTCACCCAGCAGAGTGTGCTGCAGCGCCAGGACGCCGCCAGCTCCGAAACCAGCGGACAAATCTATTTCCAACACACTATCTCCTCCAACCTGCTCCTCAGCTTTTCCGGCAGTGTCCGCGACTCCAGCTTTTCTCTCCGCTCGAATCCTTTTTCCACTCCGGTCATCGTCAATCAGGATCGCGGCTATCGCGAAGGCTACCTTCGCGGCGACATCGCCGGCCACCGCGGCCACCACGATTGGAAAGCCGGCGCCGATTCTTTCTTCACTCCGGTTCACGAAGCCTTGCAGTACCACATCACCGACCCATCGCAATTCGATCCCGGCACGCAGCTGAATCTGAATTTCGCGAGCAGCAAGTGGGACGTTGAGCCTTCTTTTTATGTCCAGGATCAGATGCGCTACGGCGGGTGGAATATCAGCGCCGGCCTGCGTTTCGATTATTACGGTTTCGTAGTTCACGATTCGGCCGTCAGCCCGCGGCTCGGCGTCTCGCGCTTCGTTTCTTCGCTCAATCTGTTGCTGCACGCTTCCTACGACCGCGTCTTCCAGACGCCCGCGATGGAAAATCTTCTGCTCGCCAGTTCCCCGCAACTCGATTCGGTAAATCCCGTCGTCCTGCGGCTTCCCGTTCCCGTCGCCCGCGCCAACTACTACGAAGGCGGCATCACCAAATCCTTCTTCGGCAAATTCCGCCTGGACGCCAACGTCTTTCGCCGCGACTTTCACAATTATTCCGACGACGACGTGCTTCTCCAGACCGGCGTAAGTTTTCCCATCTCCTTCGCGAAGGCCCGCATCTTCGGCGAGGAAGTCCGTCTCGAGGTTCCCCACTGGGGCCGCGTCTCGGGATTTGTGAGTTATGCCAATCAATCGGGGATAGGGCGGGGACCAATCAATGGAGGGCTCTTCATCGGCAGTGACGCCAGCGCCGGCCTTACCGACACCAGCAAATTCGGCGTGTCACAAGATCAGCGCAACACGCTGCACGCTCGCGTGCGCCTCGATGCCGGACACGGCTTCTGGCTCGCCGCCGGCGCTCAGTACGGCAGTGGTTTGCCCGCCGACCTCAGTCAAAACACCGATGTCCCCACGCTCATCGCGCAGTACGGCGCCTCTGTCGTCTCCCGCGTCAACCTCACGAAACAACGCGTGGAGCCCAATTTTTCCATGGATCTCGGCATGGGCGCGCAACTCTATCGCAAGGAGGCCCGCTCGCTACAATTCCAGATTCAAGCCACCAACATCGCCGACCGTCTCAACGTAATCAACTTCGCCAGCATCTTCTCCGGTACCGCCATCGGCGTCCCCCGCAGCGTCTCCGCCCGCCTCCGCGTCTCGTTCTGACAATTTGCAGGCTCCGCCGCGATCTGTCATTCCGGGGGCGGTGTTTGCCCGAGGAATCCGCTTTTTGATTTTGCTTTTGGCTAAAGGCTGTCGGCTGACGACTGTCAGCTTCTTGCTCTTCTTACCGCCGCCGAATCTTGCTCAGCAGCCGCAGCATCTCCATGTACAACCAGATCAACGTAACCATCAGCCCGAACGCGCCATACCATTCCATGTACTTCGGCGCGCCCAGCCGTGCTCCGGTCTCGATCATGTCGAAATCAATGATCAGGTTTAGCGACGCAATGATCACCACGAACAGGCTGATACCGATTCCCAGCGGCGTGGCGGCGTTTAGAAACGACATCTGCGAGTGGCCGAAAAGGCTCATCATCATGTTCAGGGCGTAAACCAAAGCGATTCCGCCTGTCGCCGCAATCACGCCCAGCTTGAAACCACGCGTCGCCTGCACGATGCGCATTTTGTAGGCGAGCAGCATCACAAACATCACGCCGAACGTAAGGCTGATTGCCTGTACGGCAATGCCTGGGTATGACCTTTCAAAAATCGCCGAGATGCCCCCGAGAACAAGCCCTTCGAGCAGTGCGTAAATCGGCGCGCTGACGGGCGACCACTCCTTCTTGAAAATGGTCACCAGCGCCACGACAAATCCACCGATCGCGCCGCCAAGCATCCAGGGGTAAACCGCCTCCGGTGTCGGCGAATGACTCAGACCCCAGGTCCATGCTGCGGTGGCCACCACAAACAGAAGCAGCAATCCGGTCTTATTAACCGTGCCCTGGATCGTCATCGTTTCGCCGGTCGGAATTGCGCCGACAAACGCACTCTCTTTTAATACGGGATTAGTGGAACGCAGCAAATCAGCCATGGGCGGAGCCTCCAATGAAGCTACTATATGCGAATGTTAAGAATATCACTAAGCGACGGGTTGCAAGATTCGGGAAGGATAAGTTTGGTACCGCTAACGGGAATCGAACCCGTATTTTAGCCTTGAAAGGGCTACGTGCTAACCGTTGCACCATAGCGGCACTTTTGCGTGAACTACAACCTTTTGATTATACGGAATTCTCCCACACTCCGCCATTGACGCGTGTTCCTGCTACAGCTACGGCAGAGCAAACGTGAAAAGGCCCGATCCGGCCGCAATGGCGATGTACTCTTTTCCGTCAATCGCATACGCCATCGGCGCGGCGTACACCGCTCCTCCCATTTGGAAATGCCACAAGGCCTTGCCCGTCTTCGCATCCAAAGCAATGAAGTTTCCTTCGGAGTCTCCGGTGAACACCAGGCCGCCAGCGGTGGTCAGCACCCCAGACCAACTCGGCGAAGTGTGCTTGAACTCCCATTTCCGCTCACCAGTCAGCGGGTCCAAGGCGCGCAACGCACCCCAATAGGGCTCTGCGTCATCCGCCGGGAAATAAGCGCTTCCGTAGTAGGCATGCCCTTCCTCATTGGCTTGCTCTGCGGTGCTGAATACATCGCACTGCTCCCGCGCGGTTACATAGAACAATTTGGTTTGTGGATCGAAGCTGGGCGACATCCAGTTTGTTGAACCGGCGGCTCCCGGACACACCTTGTTTCCTTTCAGTGTCGGCGAACTCTCGCCGGTGGCCACCGGGCGGCCTTCGGAATCGAACGTAGTGCTCCAGGTCGTCTTTGCATAGGGCTTCGAGAAAACGAGCTTCCCTGTGGTCCGGTCGATCAGGTAGAAATAGCCGTTGCGATTGGCGTGCGCGATCAGCTTTTTGCCGTCGATATCGAGCATGACCGGGACTTGCGTCGAGTCCCAGTCGTGTTCGTCGTGTTTCGTGTATTGAAAATACCAGTTCAGTTTGCCGGTTCCCGCGTCCAGCGCCAGCAAACTGTTGCTGTAGAGGTTGTCGCCTTCACGTTGCGCCTTGCGGTTGGAAGGCGCCGGATTCCCCGTGGTCCAGAACAATTGATCGGTATCTTTGTCATAGACCCCGGTGATCCATGCCGGGGCCCCGCCGATCTTCCAAGAATCGCCGGCCCAGGTTTCATGTCCGGGCTCGCCCGGACCCGGCGTGGTGTAAAAGCGCCATTTTCGTTCCCCGGTGTTTGCGTCGTAGGCATCGACGAAGCCGCGCGTGCCGTATTCACCCCCCGAGATTCCCACCACAATCATGTTTTTCACCGCAAGCGGCGCGAGCGTGAAACTGTAACCCTTGCGATAATCGGCGGCAGCCACGTTCCAGACAACGTTCCCGGTTTTCGTATCCAGTGCGACCAAATGCGCGTCTAGCGTTCCGTAGAAGACTTTGTCTCCTAGAATCGCAACGCCGCGGTTGACTCGCCCGCAACACGTCCGGATGTCCGAGGGATAAATGTATTGGTATTGCCAGATCGGGCGGCCCGTACGTGCATCCAGGGCAAAGGCGTGATCGTCCTGGCCGGTTCCGTACAGGATTCCGTCTACCACCAGCGGCGTGGTTTCAAATTTCCCCAGTGCTGCCGTCTGATACACCCAGCGAGCAACCAGGCCTTTTACGTTTTCGGAATTGACCTGTGTCAGTTCGCTATGCCGGTGGCCCGCGTAATCGCCCGAATAGGTCAGCCAGTTTTGCGGTTCCTTGGAAGACTGAAGCAAGCGATCGAATGTAACCTGGGCACGGAGGGGAAAGCACGCGCAGCTCAGCACAAAAAGGCGAAAGCATGCTCTCTTCATTGGCAAGGCCTTCACTTTGCGCTCACTTGAAACAAATAGGCCAGGAGATCCTGCAAGTCGCGGTCCGGAAGCGTCTTTTCATCATAAGCAGGCATCAGTGATTCGCGCGTCTTTTGGAAGGATTTGAGCGCGTCCTTTTCAAAAAGGTGAATCTGCTGCTGCGTATCCATCATCTGGAGGCTAAAATTGTCCTCATTCAGAGCGACGCCCGTGAATTGCTTTCCGTCCGCAGTCACCACCGATACTGTTTCATATTCCTGCGGAAATTCCTTCGTATTTTCAATCAGACCGATGGCAAGGTGCCGGCTCGGATTTCGCACCGACTCGATAAGCGCTTCAGTCGAGCGTGAAGTGGCGATGTTCGTCAATTCCGGGCCGAGCCGCCCGCCCTCTCCATTCACCATATGACACGTGAAGCAACCGCCCGAGCCATGAAAAAGCTTATCGCCGCGGGCCCCATCGCCCACCCGCGAAGGAGCCGCCTTCTTCTCCACGCTTCGAATGTAGGTGATCACCTGCCAGATCTCTTCCGCGGTCATTCCCACGCCCTGGCCGGTTGTTCCATTCGCAGGCATCGCGGTGCCGGGAACTCCATCGCTGATGGTCCGAAAGAGGTCGGCGTCTTTTGATCCATGGCGCTTTCGCGCCCGGGTCAAGTCCGGACCGCGTCCGCCGCCTCCCGCGCCCAGTCCATGGCAGAACGCACAGTTCGCGCGGAATTGCGATTCGCCGGCCTTTGCCGCCTTGGCGTCTCCTGCGAACGGATTGCTTTCCTGAGCCAACGAATTCGTCCGTGCCGTCAGCGAGAGCAAACCCGCGCAGAGAATTGCAGCCACAGCGAGCCTGCCCATGCAGCTTACGGTTGCTAAGCACCGGTTGATGGCATCTTCCGCTCTCATCGCCTAGTTTCTTGAGTGAATTCGCTTCCCAGGAATTGCGAGGCAGATAATAACACAAGGCAGGAGGGGGACGATTACGGTGGAGTTGTCTCTGCTGAATCAAGCGCCGGGAAATGGTTGCGTCTAGCCCTTCCGGTCTTCCCATTCCTCATGCCAAGCCGTCTGAATAGCTTCGAGTTTGCCCTCGTTGGACTTCTGCGCGTCGCCTGCAAACCCCGGCAGTTCCGTAATCCACTTGTGCATGTCGGTGAACCGCACCGTGTAGGGGTCAACGTCGGGAAATTTGTCCGTCAGCCCAATCGCAATGTCTTCCACGTTGTCCCAATCAAACGTCGGCGGCATCTCGCTCGCTCCTGTGATCCCTTATCGTTCCCGTCCCGAAAACCATCCGGATTCAAAAGTGGCCGCTATGAAATCGCGTCATCAATGTGCGCAGTGGCTCTTAGTCACCAGTCACTAATCACCAGTCACCAGCCACCACTCAGTGCCCGTCCAGTTCTTTCGCGTAATTCTTATTCCACTCCGGAATCTCCACCACGATGTCCGTCGTCCCATCCGGCACCGTCTGGCAGCCGAGCCGCGACTTAGGCGTAATGCCCGGCGCTTCATCGAGTTCGTCGAGCTCCGCGTCCGTCGCTTCATTGCACGATTCCAGCCCTTCCTTCACCATCACGTGGCACGTCGAGCAGGCGCACACGCCGCCGCACGCATGATCCAGCCCCATCTTGAAGCCCTCGGCAATGTCCAGGATGCTTCCCGGCAGGCCGTTGTGGCCATACGGAAACTTTTCCGGATCCACTTCCACGGTCTTCCCGCTCGGCAGAAACGTCACCTTGAACTTCTGCGTCGCCTTCTTGTATTTCACTTCTTCGATATACGGATTGCTGCCGCCCATAGCTTCTCCCTAAACTTCCGCTAATTTTTTGCCTTCCAGCGCCGTCTGCAGCGCGGAGTTCATCAGGATTTCCGCCAGGTGCTCGGTCGCATGGTTTAGCTCATCAATCTTTTTCCGGATCAACTTATAGTCCGTGCCCTTCACGGATTCCTGCAGCGCCGCCACGGTCTGCTCCACCTTTACGCGTTCCGGCTCGGACAAGCTGGCCGCCTTCGGATTCCCCACCGCTTTCGCCGTCGCAGTCAGGATCGCTTCCGCTTCCGTGCGAGCTTCGATCAACTGCCTCTCCGCGAAATCCTGTTCCGCATACTCGATCGATTCCTCCAGCATGCGCTCGATGTCCGCGTCATTCAGGCCATAGCTCGGCTGCACTTCGATCAGGTGCTCCTGGCCATTGCGCAAATCCTTCGCCGCCACCTGCAGTATGCCGTTCGCGTCAATCAGGAATTTCACCTCAACACGCGGCAAGCCCGCCGGCGCCGCCGGAATCCGCAAATTGAAACGCGCCAGCGACCGGCAATCCTTCGCGAGTTCCCGCTCTCCCTGCAGTACGTGAATATCAATGCCCGTCTGGTTGTCCACACCGGTGGTGTAAAGCTCCTGCGCGCTCGCGGGAATCGTGGAGTTGCGCGGAATGATTTTCGCCACTGCGCCGCCGTACGTCTCGATGCCCAGCGAAAGCGGCGTCACATCGAGCAGCAGCATATTCTGCACGCCTCGATCCAGAATGTTCGCCTGCACGGCCGCGCCTAGCGCTACCACTTCGTCGGGATTCAGCTCCGTGTGCGGCTTGCGGTCGAAAAACTCCTGCACCGTGCGGCGAATCAGCGGTGTGCGCGTGGTGCCGCCAACCAGCACAACTTCTTCGATCTGCTTCGGGCCCAGCTGCGCGTCCGCCAGCGCCTGGCGCACTGGCGCCATCGTGCGGTCCACCACCGCACGGATAAGCGCTTCCAGCGCTCCGCGCGTGAATTCATGTTCGAATACTTTGCCGTTCGGCAACGGAAAACGCAGGGTGGCTTTATCCGTTTCCGACAAGCGGTGCTTCAAGGCGATGAGTTCCTTGCGCAGTTCCTGCGCCAGCTCGCCGTGCGGGGAAAAATCGATCTGATCGTCCTGCAGAATCTCTTCGTGCACGAACGCCTGCAGCAGGTGGTCGATATCGTCGCCGCCCAGGTGTGTGTCGCCGTTCGTAGAAAGCACCTGGAAAATATCGCCTTCGCTCGTCGATATCAGTTTCAGCACGGAAATATCAAACGTGCCTCCGCCCAGGTCGTAAACGGCCACCATGCCGCGCTGTTTTTCGTGCAAGCCGTAAGCCAGCGCCGCGGCGGTCGGTTCGTTGACCAGTCGCAACACTTCGAGGCCGGCGATTTTCCCTGCATCTTTCGTGGCCTGGCGCTGCGCATCATTAAAGTACGCGGGTACGGTAATCACCGCGCGGTCCACGGTTTCGCCAAGGTAGGCTTCGGCCCAATTCTTCAACTCGCGCAGGATAAACGAGGAAATTTCCGGCGGCGTGAAGATTTTGTCACCAAGCTGCACACGAATGACGCTCTTGCTAGCAGGATCGATGCGAAACGGAAAAAGTTTTAGTTCGCTCTGAACGTCCGCGGGGCCGCGCCCCATCAGCCGCTTCACGGAATAAATCGTCCGCTCCGGCTGCGTCAGCAATCTCCGCCGCGCCGGCTCGCCAACAATGATGCTGCCGTCCGCATCCAGGCTCACCACCGACGGGCAAAGCGTGCTTCCCGTCGGGCCCGGAATACACTTCGGCTCGCCCGTCTTCGCGTCCACATACGCGACCAGGCTGTTGGTGGTTCCAAGATCGATTCCGACTGTTCTTCCCATGAAAGTTCCCAGTATTCAGAAAATCTTGTAGCTCACCCCTTTAGGGGTGAGGGTTTCCAATACCCATTCGGCCAACCCAACTCACCGAGAAACCCTCAGGCCTGAAGGCCTGAGCTACAGCAATTCCTTCTGTACGTTCACAACAAGATTGCGAATATACGAGCGGCGATTCAGCAATTCGTTCAGCTTTGCCATGACGGCTTTGCGCTTCGCCTCATCTGCGTTCGCGTCAACGGCGGAGTCCCACTCTTTTGCGACACCTTGCAGCTCGCCGTCAACTTCTTCCAGCTTAGTTTGAAAATTCTGCTGCGCGGATTCCAACCGATGCTTCAGAGCGGTTGTGTCGCCGCTCGCTGCCTTTGCGTCCCGCAACTCATCCAGCGATTCGTTCAGCTCAAAAACCTCTTCCAGCAATTCCGGCGGGGCCTGTTGTTTGTTCTTGCCCTCGATCCGCGCGCCCTCAATCGCCAGAAGGTATTCCACCCGGCCAACCGGTTCCCGCAGCGTGCGGTACGCATCATTCAGCTCCGAGCTGCGCTTCAACGAAATCTCGCGCTCTTCGGGGCTCGCGTTCACGTAATTGTCCGGATGCAGCTTCCAGCTCAGTTGCAGGAATTTCTTTTCGAGCGCACTCATCTCAATCCACAGCTTGCGCGGAATCTCGAACATCGCGAAGTAATCGCTCTTCTCCGGAACCTGCAGCATCTTGCCGCACGACGAGCAGAAATGCGTCCCGATGGTGCGCTCGTGGCAACTCCAGCAGACCAGCGGCGAGTGCGTAATTGGCAACGGAGAACTCATTTTCCTAGCTCATCACCCTCGACCGCAATTTCGGTTCGGAGTCTTTGAATCGCATCCATTGGGACGTTGTGACCGGCCCCTAGATGCGCCTCAAGGTGCCGGATCATTTCGCTCCGGGCAAGCGTTCTCGTCTCAATACCTGAGCCGAGCCCACATCCCATGCAAACCAGCCCGCCTTCTGCTTCATAAACATACACGTCAGAATCGCGACTAAAGCGGGCGTAAGCCATGGTCAGTCACTCAAAAAAAGTGGCTGGCGCGCGATGCTGCCAGCCGGGCCATATCAATTCCATCTGCGCGTTGCGTTTCAGGCCGTGAACGAGCTGCCGCAGCCGCAATTGCGCGCCGCATTGGGGTTCTGGAACACAAAGCCCTGGCGCATCAGCGTTTCCTCGTATTCCAGGGTCGTGCCGCTCAAATACAGCAGGCTCTTCGGATCAACAAAGAGACGCGCGCCAAACTCCTCGAAAATTTTATCGCGGTCGCGCGCCTGGGTATCCAGCCGCATGGCGTACGACAATCCAGAGCACCCGCCGCCCTGCACGCCCACGCGAAGCCCGCCGACTTGCGGCGACACGCCGTCTTTCTCAAGCAGCGCAATAATCTTCTTCGCCGCCTTCTCGGTCAGGTGAATCGCCGGCGCCGTCTTCTCTTTTTCTACTGTCTGCGTTGTGGTTTCCGCCGTCATATTCCGCATCTCCAAAAACGTCTCTGGAGCGACCTCTGGACAGCATCCTCCGACGGTCGCAACTCTCCGCCGGAAGACGCCACTACGCCCGCGCTGCCTCGCAATTAGTGCGACGACTTTTCGTGCGCGGGAACTTCAATGCCGTGCTTCTTCTTCCAATCGCCGATGGCCGCCTTGATGGCGTCTTCGGCGAGAACGGAGCAGTGAATCTTGACCGGAGGAAGCGAAAGCTCGCGGACGATGTCCGTGTTCTTGATGTTGAGCGCTTCTTCGACGGTCTTTCCCTTCACCCATTCCGTGGCCAGGGAAGAGCTGGCGATGGCCGACCCGCACCCAAAGGTCTTGAACTTTGCTTCTTCAATGATCTTGGTGTCCGGGTTGATCTTCATCTGCAACTTCATGACGTCGCCGCATTCCGGCGCGCCGACCAGGCCGGTCCCGACATTGGGATCTTCCTTGGGCATGCTGCCGACGTTGCGGGGATTGTTGTAATGATCGACTACTTTTTCGCTGTATGCCATGGATGGGTTGCTCCTTCGAAATTCAATTCCAGTAACAATTAGCCCTTCGCCGCAACGAGAGAGCCAAAACCTGCATTCTTTATGGCCTTTTCGGTCAAGGCGATGTTGGTCAAAAACGCCGAACGCCCCGCGGTAAGTTCCCGCAACGCGTCGCGGACATAATCCGCTCCAAGGCCCAGCACGTTCAAAAACGCGCGGACATCCTGAAGATGATGAAAAGAACGCTCCGCGGCTGGGGCCGGCTCGTCACCATCCTGATACGCCTGATACGTCACGCGAAACGGCGCGGATGTACCCGCAATCGAGCGGTGAATTCTGAGTGTTCCTTCACTTGCAATAGCGCTTGCCATCTTTTTCCTTCCAGTCTTCACGGGATTAGGCGGTTTGCCACTTGACCTTGGAAATGTCGATGCCTTCCTTGGCCATTTCGTAGAGCGGCGAAAGTTCTCGCAGCTTGGTTACAACCTGCACCATTTTGTCGATCACGTAGTCGACTTCTTCCTCGGTCGTAAAGCGCCCGAGTCCGAAGCGGATCGACGTATGCGCCAGATCCTCGCCCACGCCTAATGCTTTGAGTACATAACTCGGTTCGAGGGTTGCCGAGGTGCAGGCGGACCCGCTCGAAACCGCGACGTCGTTGATCCCCATCAAAAGTGATTCGCCTTCGACATAGGCGAAGCTCATGTTGAGATTGTTCGGCAGGCGATGCTCCATCGAACCATTGATGTACACCTCGTCCAGCTTGGCTTCCAGCCCCTTGCGCAAACGTTCGCGCAGCCCGAAAAGCTTCTCGGATTCCTTCGCCATTTCCTGCTGACAAAGTTCCGCCGCCTTGCCGAGTCCCACGATGCCGGGGACGTTCAGCGTGCCGGAACGCATCCCGCGCTCATGGCCGCCGCCATCAATGATGGCCGAAAGCTGCACGCGGGGATTGCGCCGGCGCACATACAGCGCGCCAACACCCTTGGGTCCATAAAACTTGTGGCCAGAAATAGCCAGCAGATCGATGTTGTCCTTCTGCACGTCAATCGGAATCTTGCCGGCAGCCTGCACGCCGTCAGACGCGAAGATGATGCCGTGTTCCTTGGCGATCTTCCCGATTTCCTGCATCGGGTTAACGATGCCAATTTCGTTGTTGGCGTACATGATCGCGATCAGGATGGTGGTAGGCCGGATCGCCTTGCGCACATCCTCGGGATCCACACGTCCGTCTTTGTGGACCGGCAGATACGTCACTTCAAAACCGTGCTTCTCCAAATTCTTGCAGGTATCGAGAACAGCCTTGTGCTCGATCGCCTGGGTGATGATGTGGTTGCCCTTTTCGCGGTACATTTCCGCAACGCCCTTGATCATCAGGTTGTCGGATTCCGTTGCGCCGCTGGTGAAGATGACTTCCTTCGCCGTCGCGCCAATCAGTGAGGCCACTTGCTGGCGCGCATTCTCCACCGCTTCCTCACCGGCCCAGCCGAACGAGTGGTTGCGGCTCGCCGCATTCCCGAATTTCTCGGTGAAGTACGGCAGCATCGCCTCCAGCACCCGCGGGTCCATCGGGGTGGTGGCGTGATTGTCCATGTAAATCGGCAGCTTGACGGCCATTTCCTTGTTCTCCTCTAACTTTCGAGACGCACCGCTCAGCGGCTTACCGCCAGTTGGCCCATCCCTTTCAATTCCACGAGCGCCGGTTCCTGCTTGTCTTCGCTCAACTGCGCGATACTCACCGTGCTCAAAACGCCCAAAATACTCTCATTGACCCGCTGCAATGGTTCTTTGATGGAGCAACGGTCGGTTGCGTCACAATTTCCATGGCTCGTCACGCAAGAAGTAATCAGCACCGGCCCATCAATCGCCGTAATCACTTCCAGGGCGCTGATCTTCGCCGGCTCTTTCGCCAGCTGATAGCCCCCACTGGAGCCATGCTTGGCCACCACCAGCGTCTGCCGGGCCAGCTTTTGTAGCACCTTGGCCATCAGCATGGAGGAAATCCCATACTCCTCGGCAATCTCACTGGCGCTGCACGCATGCTTCTCGCGGTGGTTGGCCAGATGCTTCATGGCGATCAGGCCGTAATCCGCCTTCTTGGATAATTTGAACATCGGGCGTCCCCAACGCGGTGATACGGAGCGAAACCAATTACGACTGAACCAGTCGCATATCTACTATACGACTTTGCCTCGCTGTTTGTCAATCCCACGCCAGGGTCTAAATCCAAGACAAATCTTTATTTCTCCGCTACTTAGACTACGACCAGTTTAGTCCTAGATAGAGGCTTTTTCACTTAATTGCCCCATTTCGCGCTTGAACGGTCTTTATTCTGCCTTGAATGGGGCCGAATCCCGCCTAGTTTCGGGGTATTCTGGAAGCTGGGCAAAATTCTGGAGGCGCGCGGAGCGACATGGGGCCAATTCGAAGGGTAGTACGATTCGCTTGGACGCTGCTTGCATGTTCTTCACTATTACTCATCGGGACAGAGACTTCGCTGGGGCAGGAACCGGCAGCCAAACACCCCAGGACTCCAAAAACCTCTTCGAAGGCTGGTAAGCAAAAATCTCCGGATATGTTCACCCTGGTTGGGGCGGGAGATATCGTGGGCTGCTCGGATATGTCGGGTGCCGAGGCGACAGCCAAACTGATTGACGCCATTCCCGGTACGGTCTTTGCCGCCGGCGATCTGGCGTATCAGCGCGGTACCTACGAGGAGTTCCAGAAATGTTATGGCCCCACATGGGGCCGCTTCAAGGACCGGACTCGCCCGACGCCCGGGAACCATGAGTACCACGGTGCCACCGCGACTGGTTATTTCCGCTATTGGGATGGGCGTGCCGGCGACCCAGGAAAAGGGTATTACAGCTACGACCTCGGCGCCTGGCACATCGTCGTTCTCAACACCAACTGCGACTCCAGCCAGCTAGGCGGTTGCGCGGAAGGTTCGCCGGAAGAAATCTGGTTGAAGCAGGACCTCGCCGCGCATCCCGGCGCCTGCACGCTGGCCTACGGCCATCACGCCCTCTTCAGCAGCGGACTCTTTCCAAAACACGCCGAGCACCGGGAACTGCGCGCTTTCTGGCAGGATTTGTATGACGCGCACGCCGACTTGATTCTCGCCGGGCACGAACATTCCTACGAGCGGTTTGCTCCGCAGAATCCAGAAGGCAATTCTGACCCTGAAAACGGCATTCGCGAAATCGTCGTCGGCACGGGAGGAAGAAGCCACACGCCGATGGGATACGCCAAACCCAACAGCGAAGTCCGCGACGACAAAACCTACGGCGTCTTGAAACTGACTCTTTTCCCCGGAAAATACAGCTGGGAATTCATCCCCGTGCCCGGAAAAACTTTCCACGATTCCGGCGAAGGAACCTGCCACAACGCAGCTTTACCAGCAAATTAACAGAGCCCACCGTCTTAGGGACGGTCTTCTGGGGCGTACCGCTCGTGGCATTGTCGAAAATCGAGCACTTGTAGCGCCGTCATCCTGGCGGCAAGCGTGCTGGCCGGGTGCCTGCCTGCCCTACCTGCCCTGCTTGCCGCGGGCAGGCGCAAGCAAGCCGGCGCTACCAATTCATTTCGTGCAAACGCCACCGGCGGCGGCTTCAACCAACTTTTGAAAAGCCGGGAGCTCGGGGATTGTCAGTTGAGACTTGTGCGCCTGCTGCTCCAGCGCGTCGAGAGTGGCGAGTTGCATTTTCTTTTGATCAGCGAAAATCGCCGTGCCCTTTTGGATAGCGTCGAGCGCGTCCATAGCAATTCGCGCGGCCCGCGAAAGCGCGCCGGACGCCGGGGCCGCCTCCTTCACCAAATGAGAGTGCTGAGCAAGAGGTTGCAAACGGTCTTCAATAGAAGCCCATCCTTCAAGTTCCCCGCGAATCTGCGCAGCACCGGCTGGTTCATTGCAGCTTGAGCCAACGAATTGATCCACCAGCAGCGAGAAGCGCCGGGAGACATCGCTCTCTGGGTAAACTGCGTCCACCAGGCGATTCAAGGGGGTAAGGCTGGTCGGCGCGTTGCTCGCGCTCGCTTCGCGCGAATAATCTTTCTGGTGTTCGAGTGCCTGGGCCAGCGCGCGCAATGCATCGAACTCCGCGGGCGTCCACGATCCCGCGATCCGCTGAAGCATCCCGCGCTGAAACGACCGATGTGTTAGCCCCAGCCATTCGAGGCGCGTGGCCTCGGTGTCCATTCGCGCGTACATGGAAGCCACATCGCTCGCGCCTTCCGGCGACCACAGCCGCTCGGCAATCGCGGCGTTGCGCGGCCAGATGCGCGAATCGATGTTTTCCGCGTTCACGTATTCAGACCAGATGCAGGATTCACCGCCAAGAATCAGTTGCTTCTGCTCCGGGGTGAGAGCAGCGACGGGTCCCCCCAACGGATCGGCAGTATAGTGCCGCGCGGCGCTCCAGCCGAGGTCCAGGTAGTAGCCGTTTGAAAGGATGCCGCGGTATCCCATCTTCGCGGCGGCGGCCAGCGAATCCACACCGCGCCACGATTGAATCACAATCGTTTTCGGCACACCGGGAACCAGCACTTCGTCCCATCCCACTGGCGTCTTCTTGTGCTTCGCTACCAACTCCTGCACCCGCCCGCTGAAGTAGGCCTGCAGCTCCGCGGTGCTTTTGATGTGATGCGATTTCATGAATGCCTGGATTTTGGGATTGGCGTCCCACTCCTTGCCGTTCACCTCATCGCCGCCGATGTGAAAAAACTGGTCGGGAAAAAGCCTGGCCATCTCGCCGATAAATTCATTCAGGAACTTGTACGTTTTTTCGTCCGTGGGATCCATCGCCGGATCGAACACGCCCCACTGGCGCTCAATCGCGTACGGGCTGCTGCCGCTGGCAAGTTCGGGATAACCGGCGAACCACGCGGTGCTGTGCCCTGGCATGTCAAACTCCGGAACCACGCGGATTCCCCGGTCGCGCGCGTATTCAACGATCTCGCGAATCTCTTCCTGCGTATAGAAAAGGCCGTCGGAGCCCTGCTCGTGCAGCTTGGGAAATTTTCGGCTCTCCGCGCGGAATCCCTGATTTTCGGAAAGGTGCCAGTGAAAGACGTTCATCTTCACGGCTTCCATCCCGTCCAAATTGCGCTTCAAGACGTCCATCGGAATGAAATGCCGGCCGGAGTCGATCATCAGGCCGCGCCACGGAAACCGTGGGCGGTCTTCGATATGCAGCGCCGGGACGTTAAAGCCTTCCGGGGTAATGGCGATTAACTGGAGAAAAGTTTGCAGTCCGCGGAGTGTGCCCAACGGATTGGCGGCGTGAAGTTTCGCTCCGATTGGTGTCACATCCAGACTGTAGGATTCGTCTTCGCCAAGTTCCTGGATGGCTTTGCTTTCGTGGTCGGTAGTGATTTCGAGCGTTACCGGACCCGTTGTCTTATTTGCGCGAAGAATGACGAACCCGGTTTGCCGCTGAATTTGCTGTTCGAGGCGCAGGCCGGCACGCTCGAGACGCGGCTCATGGTATCCGGCGAACGCGATGCGGAAGCTCGTCTCAATTTTCAGCGAGCCGTCGGCGCGTTCCACCTTCGCCGGCAGCGGCATGATGTTCAACGGTGTGTTCGATTGCGCGTTTAGCATGCAAGCTCCAGCAGCGAGCACGAATAATACTGGCAGAATGCGCCGTGTCCCTGACCCCACCCGGTTCATTGGCGATTCCCCCTCACAAGTTTAAATCGGTTCAACCCAGCAGAATACGCTGCACGCGCCGCAGTAAGGGTGTCACAACTCTCGCACGAGGACAATTCCCTTTCCGGTGTTTCCTGCCCGCCGCAGCCACGAGCCCCTGCAAAAAACGGTGTCATCCTGCCTGCCCGCCGTACGAGGGAGGCTATCCGATAAGGATAGCCGAAGGATCTCACCGTCAAAATCTTCCATGGCGCCAAAGTTGAGATCCTTCGCGGCGCAAACGACGCGCCGCTCGGGATGAAATTGTTGGTTACGCCACGACGACGGATAAATTGCTCTTCCTAAGAAATGCAGGTTAGAATGTGCCGCGGTAGCGCGTGCAACGTTCATGAAAACTTCTGTCGCCATTTATCCAGGTTCCTTCGACCCCGTCACCAACGGACATCTCGATCTGATCATGCGCGGCGAGAAAATGTTCGACCGCCTGATCGTCGCCGTGCTGAAAAACATGGAAAAAGAGCCGTTGTTCACGGTTCCGGAGCGCGTCGAAATGCTGCGCGAAGTCACCAAACTATGGCCGGCCGTGGAAGTGGACGTGTTCCAGGGCTTGCTGGTGGATTACGCGCGCAAGCGCGACGCCGCGGTGATCCTTCGCGGCATCCGCGCTATTTCCGACTACGAGTATGAATTGCAGATGGCGCTGATGAACCGGAAGCTCGAGCCTCGCCTTGAAACCGTGTTCATGCTCCCCGGCGAATCCTACAGTTATTTGAGTGCGAAACTCGTCCGCGAAATCGCGCAGCTTGGCGGCCCGCTGACCGGCCTGGTTCCTCCACTCGTGGAACAAAAGATCCGGGCAAAACTTGCCATCGCCTCCTCCTAAACTCGCTCCCTCTCCCCGCCAGCGGTTCTCGATTGAATTTCCTCCCCTTTTCCTGAAAACTAGTGAGTTACAGCCTCGCTCCAAGGAGAGCACGTGCAACTAACCAACCGCATCAACCGCATCCAGGTTTCCGCAACTGCCGCCGTCATCAACGCCGCGGAACAACTGAAAGCCAAGGGCGTGGACATCGCCGACTTCGGCCCCGGCGAGCCGGACTTCCCCACGCCCGATCACATCAAGAAAGCCGCGATCAAGGCCATAGAGGAAAACCGCACCAAGTACACGCCGACGGGCGGCATCATGCCGCTGCGTGAAGCGATCACCGCGTGGCATAAGCGCGAACTCAGCTCCGACTACACGGCAAAAGAATCCGTCGTCACCGTCGGCGGAAAGCATTCCATCTTCAACGCCATCAGCGTGCTCATCCAAAATGGCGATGAAGTGATTTTGCCCGCGCCCTACTGGGTCAGCTTTCCGGACATCATCAAGTACGCCGGCGGAACACCGGTGATCGTCCAGACGCGCGCGAAAGACGGATTCGGCGCCAAGGCCGTCGACATCGAAAAGGCCATCACGCCAAAAACAAGAATGGTGATCATCAACTCGCCCAGCAATCCCTCGGGCGGCGTGGTGGACGGCCCGGAATTCGAGAAAATCCTGGCGATCTGCAAGAAACGCAACATCTGGGTGATGGGAGACGAATGCTATTCGCACTTCGTCTACGATCCGCACAAGCCGTTTTCCATCGCCAGCGCGAAAGAATCCAAGAGCAACGTCATCATCATCGGCAGCGTTTCGAAAACGTTTGCGATGACCGGCTGGCGCATCGGCTACACACTGGCGCCGGAAGAACTCATCCAGGCCATGATTAAGGTGCAGAGCCAGTCCACATCCAACCCTACTTCGATCGCCCAGTACGCCGCGCTCGAAGCCATGCGCGGCTCGATGGAGACCGTGCCGCCGATGCTCGCTGAATATGCGAAGCGCCGGAAGCGCATCGTGGAAGGATTGCGCGCGATTCCGGGCGTGACCTGCGAATGGCCGGGCGGGGCATTTTACGCCTTCCCGAATGTTTCCGCGCACCTGGGCGAAAGCAAGAACGCCGTGGCGAAAAACTGCACCGAGCTTTCGAAACTGCTGCTCGAAAAGGCGCACGTCGCGCTGGTCGCAGGCGAAGCGTTCGGCGCGCCGGGATTCCTTCGCCTTTCGTATGCGACTTCGATCGAGCGCATCGAGGAAGGGCTCCGGCGGCTGGAGAAATTCTTTTCGCGCGCGGAGGCCGCCGCCTAGACCGTGATGCAACCTGTTCTCTCGCGCCTTGAGCCGTTTTTCAGCCCGCGGATCTGGGGTCAGCGCTCGCTCGCTCCGTGGTATCCCGACAAGGTGAATCTGAAAGAGCCTCTAGGCGAAGCATGGCTCACAGCATTTGAATCGCGCGTGGCCAACGGGCCGTTTGCGGGTAAGACGCTGCGCGAGGGTTGGCACGCCATGCCTGCGGAATGGCGCGGGCGGCGGCACGCCTCTCTTGCCGAATTCCCGGTGCTCATCAAATTCATTTTCCCCAACGACAAATTGTCCATTCAGGTGCATCCTAACGATGCCTACGCCGCCAAGTACGAGCAGAACGCCGGCGGCCGCGGAAAAACGGAAATGTGGCACCTGGTTTGTGCGCAGCGCAGCGCGGAAATCATGGTCGGCTTGCAGCCGGGTGTGAACAAAGAGGTCTTTTTGCAGGCACTGGCGGCGGGCACCCTGGAAAAACTGCTGGTGCACCTCCCGGTGCAGACCGGCGACACATACTTCGTGCCCGCTGGAACGCAGCACGCAATCGGGCCGGGGATGGTCATCTGCGAAATCCAGGAATATTCGGACCTCACCTATCGCGTTTACGATTTTGGCCGCGTGGACTCCTCGGGCAAGCCGCGCGAGCTGCACATTGAGAAAGCGCTGGAAGTAACGAATTTCAGCGGGGGAAGCGGCGGCAAAATCGAGCCGCTGGCGTTGCATTCTCCGGACGCGAAGAAGTATCTCCTGGCCGCGTGCGAATTTTTTGCCACCGAGCGCTGGGATTGCAACCGGACCACGCCCATCGAGAGCGATCTCCAGGAGTTTCAGTTGTTCGTGATTCTCGAAGGCACCGGCGTGTTTTATGATGCAGAGCAGGCGTTGCCCTTTCACCCCGGAGAAGCCTGGTTTCTACCGGCGAATTTGCCGACGATTTTGCTGCAGCCCGATGGCGCGAGTTCGGTCCTGCGCGTGACAGTTCCGGACACTCAGGCGCTGCGGCGTCAATTGCGAAACCAGGGATTTGATGATCAGGCGATTTCGCGCGTTGTGATTGGTGCAGAGTGAAAAAAGAAAAGGCGCTGATAACCCACGCTGTGATTCTTGCCGGAGGGCGCGGCACGCGCTTCTGGCCCCGCAGCCGCACCCGCACGCCGAAGCAGCTTCTGAATATTGTCGGCGAAGGCTCGATGCTGCAGCAGACGGTGGCGCGTCTCGCGCCGCTCGTTCCCGCGCAACGCATCTGGACGGTGACCAACGCGGAGCAGGCCTCTGCCTTGGCAAAACAACTGCCCGCGGGCGCGCGGAAACATGTGCTGACCGAGCCGATCGGAAGAAACACAGCGGCGGCGATCGCATTGGCCGCAATTCATGTGCGCCACGCAACTGGCGGCGACGCCCTACTTGCCGTCCTTCCCGCCGATCATCACATCGCTCAGCCGGAGCGCTATCGCGAAATCGTGCGCTCTGCTTTAGACGAGGCGCGGAAACCGGGCCGCATGGTGGTGTTGGGCATTCCGCCGACTCGGCCGGAGACAGGCTACGGTTATATCGAGCGGCATGGAGATTCCATCACCGCAAAGGGAGCGCCGATTTTTGCCGTGCGGTGTTTTAAGGAAAAACCGGAGCTTGCCGCCGCCAAAGAATACGTGGCATCCGGAAATTTCCACTGGAACGCGGGAATGTTTTTCTGGCGCGTCTCCACATTTTTGGATGCGCTGAAAGAATTTCTGCCGAAGACGCACACGCTGATTGAAGAGCTTGCCCGGCACATCGGGAAACGAAGCTATGCCGCCAAATTAAAGCGCATTTACCCGCAACTTGAAAATATTTCCGTGGACTACGCAATACTGGAGCGCGCCACGCAGCATCCCGGCGCGCCGCGCGTCTTCCTAATCCCCGCGGAAACGGGCTGGAGCGATATCGGCTCGTGGGCCGCGGTTCACGAACTGCTCGCCAAGCATCCTGCTGAAAATATATTTGCTGGCCCCGGGCACACCCTCGATGCCGAAGGCAATTTCCTCTGGAGCCCGGGCAAATACATCGCCGCAATCGGCGTCAGCGGCCTGGTGGTGGTGGAAACGCCCGACGCCCTGCTGATCTGCCCCCGCGACCGCGCCCAGGACGTCGGCAAAATCGTCAAAGCCCTCGAAGACCGCAAGCAAAAGAAACTCCTGTAATCACGAATTCCCGGCCAAACTGAGGGTCCTTGGAGTAAGAAAAACACCACCCGGAATTTATTGGTCCAGCTATTTGGCTGACCAGTTGTGGCCGGGTCTTGAAGGTTGGCCTCCTAGTACTTGAATGGATCGCAAGCAAAGTGCCCTGTTTTCTTAGAGAAGTGCTTTGCCAGGTTATCCGTCGTTCCTTCCGAGCGGGGGGCAAGATAGCGCACTCACCGTGAAAAATTTTCATATTGACGAGAACTCTTCGGTGGCTCACCTTAGCCCTATTGCCGCGTCACAAATTTGTGTATCGAGCCGCCAAATAATCGCATCAAAGGGAACTGAGGTGTCTGGGAAGTTAACCAATGCTGAAAGTCGAATCTACAGGAAACCGCCGCCCATTCCTTATTTTGATTTTCAGGAATTTGATTTGGCTAAGTCTTTGTGTCCTGCTTTGCAGCTCTGCTGCTACCGCTCAGTCTCCGCAAGCCCCTATCGTGCAAGATGACAAGAATGGTGTATCCCGCTTACCGGGAGATCAGGCTCCAGCCGGCGTGCCACAGTCCGATCGGCAACCGTCGGGAAGCATCAACGGAAAAATAATTGATCAATCCGGAGCCAGCATTGGCGGAGCCCGGGTGAAACTTACGCGTGAAGATCAATCTCCCGGTCAAGAGGTACTGACAGACAACGATGGGCAGTTCTCTTTTTCCAATATCGTTCCCGGGCCATTCCAGCTAACCATCTCGTCCGAAGGTCTCGCGCCCCAAGAGATTTCGGGAACCGTGCATCCAGGGGAGCCCTACGTTATCCCGCTGGTGATGATGGTTGTTGCCACCCAGGTGACGGAGGTGCGGGTGGGGCTGACGCAGGTCGAAGTGGCGGACATGCAGATCAAGGATCAAGAGAAGCAGCGCGTTTTCGGCATCATTCCGAACTTCTTTGTCACCTACGATCACAATGCTGTTCCTCTCAACGCCAGGCAAAAATTCCGACTGGCCTGGAAGTCGTCATCGGATCCGGTGACATTACTTGGGGTTGGCGTCCTGGCCGGAGTTGATCAGGCGGGAGACCGCTGGGGTGGCTATGGGCAAGGCGCGCAAGGGTATGCCAAACGGTACGGCGCATCCTATGCTGACGTTTTTGCGGGCACGTACATCGGAGGCGCCATACTGCCATCGCTTCTGAAACAGGATCCGCGTTATTTCTACAAAGGTACCGGCAGCAAGCCATCGCGGCTTTTCTATGCGATCGCGAGTTCGTTTCGCTGCAAGGGCGACAATGGACGGTGGCAGCCGAATTACTCAAATATCGGCGGAAATCTTGCCGCCGGGGCAATTTCCAATCTCTACTATCCGGCGAACGATCGCCGCGGAGCGAGTCTGGTGTTCTCAACGGCGCTGATCAGACTTGGTGAAACGACCATGGCCAACATCTTTCAAGAGTTCTTTGTTCCCAGGTTGACGCCGAATCGTCCTACTCGTGCCACCCCCCAACCCTAGAGCACGTGTGGCCTGGCAGTTGTGGAAACGCCCGACGCCCTGCTGATCTGCCCGCGCGACCGCGCCCAGGACGTCGGCAAAATCGTCAAAGCCCTCGAAGACCGCGAGCACAAGAAACTACTGTAACGATCGCCGAATGCTCGGAAGAGCAGCACGGTAGGCTTGAAATCGGCGAGATTGCACTGTAAAGTTCCCGCGCAGATGAGCGAAAATCTCAGCAATTTTTTGTGGGGCACTTTTTATTTGGCTGCGGGAGCCCTCATACTTCACAACTTGGAAGCAATTGTGCGAGTCGACCAACATTCAAGCACTCGAATGAAGGCGTGGTTCAACAAAAAACTGGGCAAATCTGTCTCGAATACCGAATTGTGGTCTGTCGGGACACCGAGAGGATTCCGAAGTTCCAGAATTGTGTTCCGAGTTGTTGGTGTTATTTCTCTCCTCGTAGGGTTGGTGTTAGTGGGCCTATCGTTCCGAGGTAACTTGCATTGAAACCTGCTGCCTACGAAGAGCGGAATCAACGGCAAGGAACACTTCGAGATCCCAATACCTAAACAACGCGGCTATCGGGCAACCAGGCGCTGGACTGGAATCGCCCAGTGGCCGAAAAAGGGGTATTGATCACTTTTTCTCTACATACCTAATCCCGCAATCTTTGGCGCGTCGCCTTCCTCGCGTATACTCACTTACAATGACTGCGATTCAATTTGGCACCGACGGATGGCGCGGCATTATCGCTGAGGATTTTACGTTTGCGAATGCGCGCACAGTGGCCGAGGCGATTGCACGCTACGTGGTGCGCGACGAGGATGCGCGCAAGGGCGTGCTGGTCGGCTACGATCACCGCTTCGCTTCGGACCGCATCGCCACGGCCGTGGCCGAGGTGATCAGCTCAACCGGAACGCCGGTCTGGCTGGCGGACAAACCGTGTCCCACTCCCACGATTTCCCTGCTCGTCCGGCAACGGCAGGCAGCCGGGGGACTGGTCGTCACCGCGAGCCACAATCCGTATTCGTGGAACGGCATAAAGTACAAGGCAAGTTACGGGAGCAGCGCGCTGCCCTCCATCGTCGCGCAGATTGAAAAGGAACTCGCTGCCGTAGAATCATCCAGTGTGCCGCCTCTGCCTCCGCGGAAAGAACTGATTCACCCGCTGGAGCCGCGCGCGCCGTATCTCGACACCATTGAAAAATTGATCGACTGGCAGCGGCTGCGCGACGCGAAATTTCGCTTCGTCGTGGACCCCATGCACGGCTCGGCCGCGGGCCTGCTGAGGGAACTCTTTACGCGCAACGGCGTGGTTTGCGACGAAATCCGCGGCACCCGCGACCCGCGATTCGGCGGAGTGCATCCCGAACCCATCGAGCCGCACATCGAAGCGCTTCGCAAGGCGGTCCTCGCCGGAAAATACGATGCCGGGCTCGCCGCCGACGGTGACGGAGACCGCATCGGGGCCATCGACCGCGACGGTGCGTTCGTCGATCCCCACCAAATTCTTGCGCTGATGGTGTGGCACCTGATCGGTACGCGCAAACTTCCCGGCGACATCGCCAAGACATTTTCCGTAACGAAACTCATCGACAAATTGGCCGCTAAATTCAACCGCACGCTTCACGAGGTGCCCATCGGCTTCAAGTACATTTGCGAACTGATGCTGCAGCAAGACATCCTGATCGGCGGCGAGGAAAGCGGCGGCATCGGCACCAGTCTCTATCTGCCGGAGCGCGATGCTTCGGTTTCTGCGCTGCTCCTGGCGGAGCTGATGGCGTGGCACGGCAAATCGCTCGGCGAGCTCCTCGCCGTGCTGCACGCGGAATTTGGCGAATTCCATTATGGCCGCATCGATCTGGATGTGAAGCCGGGACAGAAAGAAAAGGCGATCGCCTATTTCACGAATGAAAAAACCAAGCGCGTCGATAATTGGGACGTCACCCGCCGCGAAAATATGGACGGCATCAAGCTGTATCTCGGCGACATCGGCTGGGTGATGGTGCGCCCTTCGGGCACCGAGAATCTTTT
>Ga0210407_10000205_pt1 | contig 73984 bp, 81 predicted proteins | sample IncBWC27MmetaG_FD_150860 | JGI IMG/M metagenome (GOLD analysis project Ga0210407, IMG submission 150860) | Forest soil microbial communities from Barre Woods Harvard Forest LTER site, Petersham, Massachusetts, United States - Inc-BW-C-27-M | ecosystem: Environmental > Terrestrial > Soil >...
ATAAACGGCCAGAAATTCGAAATGAATGCCGGCCCCATGCTGACGGTGGATACCGGTTCGCTGCAGCATTGGCGCGTAATGAACCCGACCAAAGAGGTGCATCCGTTTCACATCCATCAAGTTCACTTCCTGGTGTATGCCGTCGATGGGAAGCCGGTGAAAGATCCGGTCTGGCTCGACACGGTGAATGTTACGTTCGGCGGCAATGTCGATCTTGTGATGGATTTTACCGACCCGATCATTCGCGGCATGTCACTCTTCCACTGCCATCTTCTAAAACACGAAGACAAGGGAATGATGGCAAAGATCCTGTTCCGTTAGGCCGGACACGAGTCGTTAAGTCAATGCTACTCGACGTGACGCCCGCTATAATGGCCTGCTCGCGAAAATAGGTTTGCTGGTTCGGTTATGACTGCGACTACCTAACTGAGCTACCTGCAGTTGCGATTCGGAATACCTTCAAGCTCTGTGTTTCGCGCGACGACGCAATACGCGAGACCCCGAAATCGTTTCAATCTTCCATCTCAAAGGAGGGAGTGAGGATCACTCTTAAGAAGGACCGCAAAATCCCGCGGATGCGCCGTGGCTGCAAAACCGCAGCACAATGATCTTAAGATATGAAAAAGTTTAAATTATTGAGCTTAATGGGTATCACCTCGCTCGCGCTGGCTCACGCAGGATGGGCGGCTGGCCACGGCGGTGGCGGAGGCGGCCACGGCGGTGGTGGTGGGGGTTTCCACGGCGGCGGTTTCCACGGCGGCGGTTTTGGTGGTGGGTTCCGCGGGGGAGGCTTCCGAAGTGGCGCTTTCCACGGCGGTCCCGGTTTCCGTGGGGGACGTTTCGCCGGTGGCGGTTTCCATGGCGGTGGCTTTCGTGGTGGCCGTTTTGGTGGGCGCCATCACGGATTCTCTAATGATGTCTTCATCGGCGGCTACGGTTATCCGTGGTGGTCGGGCTGGGACTATCCGTACGGATATTACGGTTACGACTATTACCCGTACGATTACTATGGATACGGATACGGCGGGTACCCGTACGGCTATGGATACGGCAGGTACGGTTACTACGGTGGCCCCAGTTATGGATATCGCTATGGCAGCCGAGCGGGTTATGGATACCGCCATGGCAGCCGATCAGGGCATGTCCGGAGTTCGTGGAGTCGGTGACAAGCCCGGCTACGGCTCTTTGAAATCGCCTGCCTGTTAGTGCCTGTCGATAACGACGCAGATTATGGAAGCTGATCAATATGGCAAGTACCGACAAGCACGGAACGGAATTGCTTCTGTCCCTCAAACATCCTGAGCCATCGGAGGTAGCTATGCGATTGGGACGAGGAATATCGCAATCCTTCTGCATCGCATTATTGCTGTTGGCCTGCTGCACGCTCTCAGCGCAGAGCGAAAAAGGTCGCGTGCGGAATATTGTCCTCGTTCACGGCGCCTGGGCAGATGGTTCAGGTTGGAAAGGCGTTTACGACATTCTTGTCAAGGATGGTTATAACGTCAGCATCGTCCAGGAGCCGGAGACATCGTTCCAGGAAGATGTGGCGGCGACGAAGCGCATCCTCGCTCTGCAAGATGGACCATGCATTCTTGCGGCTCACAGTTATGGCGGCGCTGTAATCACCGAAGCGGGAACGGATCCATCGGTTGTTGGTTTGGTCTATATCGCGGCTCACATGCCGGATGCGGGAGAGAATGAGGCCGACGACGGAAAACGGTTTCCAAGTGACCTGAGCAAATCTGGTGCGATAAAGAAGACGGCAGACGGTTTCACTTACCTGGACTCCGCGCAGTTTCACGATTACTTCGCAGCCGACCTGTCTGCTGAGCAGGCCGCTTTCATGGCGCGATCGCAGGTACTCAACGCGGCTGACAATTTCAAAGCAGTCATCACAACAGCTGCTTGGAGAAGCAAACCAAGTTGGATGTTAGTTGCGACGAAAGATCGAACCATCAATCCGGACTTGGAGCGGTGGTATGCCGAGCGAGCCAAGAGTCATAAGGTCGAAGCCGCGGGCGCCAGTCACGCCGTTTACGTCTCACATCCCAAGGAGGTTGCGGATGTAATTGAGAGTGCAGCACGTGCGGTCTCGAAGTAATGGCGCAGAGTTAAGATCATGCGTCTACTTAACATCGAATCCTCTCCGCGCGGATCCAGGTCCGCGTCTATTGCCGTCACCCGCGCCTTCCTAGAAGCCTACCGTCAGGTTTGTCCTGGGGTCATGGTCGATACCTTGAACGTCTGGGAGGAAAAACTGCCGGACTTCGACCAGGAGGCCATCGGGGCGAAGTACAAAGGCGTGTACAAACAACCGATGGACAAGGCCGAGAGCGTGGTCTGGGACAAAATCCAGGAGCTGGTAGTACGCTTCCAGCAAGCGGACCGCATCGTGCTCGGCGTGCCGATGTGGAACTTCGCCTACCCTTACAAGCTCAAGCAATTGATTGATCTGGCCTGTCAGCGGAACATGCTCTTTACCTATGACGGCAACGAGTACGGCCCTTTACTGAAAACGCCCCGTGCCTTCGTGGTCTATGCGCGGGGCGGGACCTATGCGGAAGACTCGCCGACGCCCGCTTCCCGGTTCGACCATCAGCAAGGATACATTGATTTCTGGCTGAAGTTTATCGGGGTCAAGGAGGTCCATACGCTGGTGGTGGAAGGCACGACGTGGCGCGAGAAACGGAAGGGGGAAGAGAGTATCGCGCGTGGTCAAGCTGAGGCAAAAAAGTTGGCGGCGGATTTCTAACCTTTGCCAAACTTTCGACACAATAGACAAACACATATGCAAACCAAACCGTTCGTTACAGGAGGAATAAACCACGTGCCTGCTGGCTTGCGAGTAAAAGGAAAGGCCCTAGTCCGTAGCATCGACAAAATAAGTGCATTCGTCCTTCGCTATGGCTTAGTCCTTGTGGTTTTCTGGATTGGGTGCCTGAAGTTCACCGCCTACGAATCCAAAGCTGTTTTCAACCACGCCTCTCATAGTCCACTCTTGGCCTGGGCTTATCACATCCTAGACGTGCGAGATTTCTCGCGCGGCCTTGGCTTAGTTGAGATTGCCACTGCGTTACTAATAGCGGCTGGACCAGTCTGGCCAAAGGTCTCGATTGTCGGCAGCCTAACCGGAATTGGAATGTTCTTAACTACTCTGAGTTTTGTCATTACGACGCCGGGAGTATGGCAGGCAGGGTATGGATTTCCCGCCCTCGCCGCGTCTCCTGGCCAGTTTCTGGTCAAGGATGTTGTGTTGTTGGGAGCGGCTATCTGGACCCTGGCCGATTCTCTGATCGAAGAAGCTGCCACGTCGAGGCGAAAAGAAACGTGACAAATATGGGACTAGAAAAGCACCGACCGAACAACGAAGAAGAGTTACCGGTAGTGCTCCTACACGGTACATCAGGACAGTCAGAAGACTGGTCCCAGGTAGTAGAACAGGTGACGAGGCACCGCCCTGTGATTCGCCCAAACTATGCTGAACCGGTCGCTGGCACTGACTCGGCAAATGCGCCGGCAGTATCCGATTTCGCAGATCGAGTTGTGGCAGCAGCCGAGGCTGCTGGCAGGCGTCGCTTTGACCTTGTTGGCTTTTCCCTGGGAGCGGCGGTTGCCATATTCATTGCGGCGGAGTATTCGGAGATGGTTCGCTCGCTGGTTCTTGTATCAGGTTTCAGTTACGGGAGTGACCCGCGAATGAGATTACAGTTGGATCTTTGGTTGCACCTGGCGCGGACGGACAAAATTGCCTTTGCAAAGCTACTTCTCGTGAGCGGCCTCAGCCGCGAGTTTCTCTCAGCGTTCGACGAAAATACCATCAACGGAATCATCCAGAGCTTTGTGGCGATGAGTGACTGGCCGCTGATCGAGCAGAATATCAGGGTCGATCTCGCTGTGGATGTGCGGGACCAGGCCAAGAAGATCAAGGCACTGACATTGTCAATCACCGGGAAATACGACCAGATTGTGCCACTAGTCTATACTCAGGAGTTGGCCGATTTGATCCCCACTGCAAAGAGGGCCGAAATCGCTTCAGGACACTTGTCTTTTCTCGAAAAACCAGTCTATCTAGCCTCAGCGATGTTGACATTTCTACTTGAGAAGCATTACTGAAAAGCCCGCTTTAGGACGGACAGCTTATGGAAATCGGAACCATTGGAGCAGGAGATTTCGCGCAAGCGTTCGCAAAGCGGGCATTGAAGGCAGGCCATAAGGTAAAGCTTAGCAATAGCCGAGGTCCCGACAGCCTCCGAGAAATTGTCGATCAACTTGGTCCTGGAGCAATGGCTGCCACCAAGGAAGAGGCAGCGGCTTGCGAAATGGTTCTTCTTGCTGTGCCTTGGGACAACGTGCCCGAGACACTTGCAAGTCTTCCCAAGTGGAACAATCAGATTCTGATCGATGGGACCAATCCTTTTCACGGCAAGGCCGGACGTTTCACGCCGGCCGATGTTGGAAACCTATCCACCAGCCAGCTTGTTGCGGCGCTAGCTCCTGGAGCACGAGTCGTTAAAGCACTAAACAATATAACCGTGCCTAACTTCGGGGCGGATCCGGTCGTGAACGGGGCGAGACGAGTTGCGTTTATTTCGGCAGACGATGACGGTGCGAAGAAGCGAGTCGAAACCTTACTCGAAAGTTTTGGCTATTCAGTCATTGATCTCGGAAATCTTCGCGATGGAGGGCTGATCCAGCAAGCAGGTGGTCCTCTCGCAGGCCGGGATTTCTTGGAGCGAGGAGAATCCTAATGAAAGCCATTCATCTCACTGCTTATGGTAATCCAGCTCAGAACTTAAGGATGGTCGAAGTTTCGGAACCAAACGCGCCGTCTGCAAACGAAGCTCTGGTGCGCATGGAGTATGCGCCGATTGATTACAGCGACCTCCTTTTAGCGAACGGAGTTTACTTTTTAAATCCGAAGCTTCCTTCTGTCATAGGAGGTGAAGGGGCGGGAATTGTCGAGGTGATCGGGCCGGGAGTCACCAACGTCAAGGTAGGCGATCGTGTTACCGTCCCATTTGGAACATTTACCTGGTCTGAAAAAGTCCTTGCTCCAGCCGAAGGTCTTTTCGTCGTTCCTTCTTCAATCGATGCCAGAACGGCTTCGATGTTAAACATCAATCCGACGACCGCGGTTCTTCTCTTAGACGAATTTGTAAAGCTAAAGGCGAAAGACTGGATTGCATTAAACGCAGCAAACTCCCACGTTGCGCGATGCCTGATCGCGATTGCAAAATCGTGCGATCTCAAGGTTGTAGGTATTGTCAGGCGGTCCGAGCTTATCCCGGAGATTGAAAAACTGGGCGTTGATTTCGTAGGCGTGGAATCGCCGAACCTCCCAAAGCAAATTCAGATTGCAACCGACGGAGCACCAATATCTTTGGGTCTTGATGCCGTCGGTGGTCCAGCGACAGCGACGATGGCCAGCGTGCTCTCATCAGGTGCTCATCTCGTCAGCTACGCGTGGCTGAGTGGTTTGCCGATTCATGTGCCGCAAGGCGATCTCATTGGCAAGAGGTTAAACATCCACGGCTTCTGGATGTATTACGAAGAGTATCTCCCCAAAATGCGAGCGGCACTGACCGAGGCAGCAAAAGTAGTCGCTTCCGGCAAATTAACTTTACCAGTCATCACAACATACAAACTATCCCAAATCAAAGAAGCAATCGAACACTCCCAGCGTGGTGGCAAAGTTCTATTGGATTTCAATCAGCCAAACTAGCGCCATGTCCTACAGCATATCGACCTTGCTAACCCGCAATCTTCAAGACGTCTTCGGTGAAAACGACCCCGCGCGTCGGCGCGCGGCCATTGACGAGCTCTGGATCGAAGATGGCGTGTTCTATGACCCAAAAACGGGCGTCCACCGTGGCCGGGACGAGATTGATCGCGTCGCGGGCGCGATCAAGGCTACTCACCCGGACTTTCGATATCAGCCAATTGCCGACCCTGAGGAATTGGGGAATTGCGGGCGGGTCCAATGGGTATCGGGCCGCCCTGGTGAGGCGCCAGCTTACGCCGGGACTGATTTCATCATTGCCCGGGAGGGCCGGATTGCCGCCCTTTATCTCTTTTTCGACAAGCTACCCTGATGAAAGGAAATCATAGGACGATCAAAGAATGGTCTGCTCATGTTTGGTGAAGAGTTTTCAACAGAAGGAGAAATTAGATGATAAGTAAAATCGAAGTAGAGCGATTCACCCTGAGAGCCTCCAAACCGTTTGATCAAGTAGTTGCGGCTCTCAACTCCGCGGTCGGTCATCCGGACATGGCTGAATTTTGGAAATCGACTCATCAAGCGCAGTCCGATGCCGAACTACAGAACACAATCGAAAAAGGCCTCGGGCGAACAGGACTGATGTTGTTTGCGGAATTCGATCACGGCGCAGTCGTGCGCAAAGGAACAGGTCGCGCTACACCGAGAATGATCCGCTTTGTCATTGGCAATCCACTTATCATGCGAGAGATGGCGAAGCATGTTCCCGACGCCGGCTCTTATGCTCCGGTCACAGTCCTTGTGGATGAGCACGCGGATGGCGTTCATCTTTCCTATGACAGAATGGCGAGCTTACTCGCTCCTTACGAAAATGTAGAGGCTCTTAAAGTCGCCCGAGAATTGGATGCAAAGGTTGAGGCGCTGCTTGCCTCGGCGGCGGCCTAACGAATCGTTCCGACCCCCGCCCACCGCGTTCCCGAATCATTTGGTTGTCTTGGAGACTCGCGCAACCAGTTCATCCAATCGTGAAAGTAATAGCTTCAAGATCGGAGACCTGTTCGACTTCTTGTAGCCAAGCACCAGGTCGATAGTCGGCGTGTCTCCTTTGAGAGGACGGCTCGTGACAGACGGAGTGAGAAAGTTCTCTGTGTAAGCAGGTAATAGCCCTACGCCGTGCGTCGATGCTATTAAGGCCAAAGCGCTCTGTCTGAAGTTGGATCGTTTTGTACCGATAAAGGCGTGGTCTATCTCGTGAGTTGGCGTGATACGGATTCCGGACCGCTTCAGATAGTTGTCGATGACTCCGCGCAGTACGGGAGCAGCTGTGTGCGACACCGTGACAAATGCCTCGTCCACTAAGTCCGCCGCGCGGATTGCTTTGAGAGCAGCGAGACGGTGGCCGCTGGGCAAGAACACAAGCAAGGGCTCCTTGATGAGAAGACGGAACGCCAACTCCGGGAACCCTCGTTCCCGTCGAAGAAAAGCTGCATCAACGGTTCCCTTCAAAAGGGCATCCGCGAGCGCTGGCGAGTATTGACTCGAAATCGTCACGTCGATGTTCGGCAATTCTTCGCGCAAAATTCCGAAGGCTTCGGGCATCCAGGTCAATTCGTGGTTCGTCAGGAAACCCATCACGAAGCGTGGCTTCGCTGGATGAGCGATCCCGCGTGCAGCGTCGGCTGCCGCTTCCACCTGCGATAAGACCAACCGGGCGTGATCGAGAAACGCTCGACCCGCCGGGGTCAGTTCGATCCCGCGAGCGCCGCGCGTTAGCAGTTGGGCACCGACCTCGTCTTCAAGATCCCGGATCTGCCGGCTCAACGAAGGTTGTGACGTGTGCAGTTTTCGCCCTGCTGCCACGGTGAGACTTCCCGCATCGGCGACGGCAACAAAATAGCGAAGGTGTCGCAGTTCCATGTTTCCACTCATGCTTCTGAAGCATGAACGCCAAACTTACAAAGTCTTTTTCAAGGCGCTCGAGGAAGCTAACCTTGCCATTAGTCAGAGTTGCATGAGCAAATTGAGAGAAGAGCCTACGAAATCTGGTTGGCGGGCGGAAGCCGTAACGGTGACGACCTCAGCCATTGGTTTCAAGCTGAAATTGAAGTGTTGGAGGAACGCGCTTGACCCTAGCGGCAAGCAGCAATAAACCAGTAACAAGAAAGAAAAAAACCAAATGAACACAGTTACAACAAAGAATAGAATGCAGTTATATCAGGAGGATTGGGGCAAACGGCATCCCGCAGTCTTCAGCCACCGGCCCACGGACCGGCTTGCCACCCCCACGCTGCTAAGCATCGTGGCAATCGCCGCGATGGCGTTTTCGGTTACCGCGGGGCCTGCTGAGGCGCAGACCGCCCAGCCGGTAAAGAACGTCGTGCTGGTGCACGGTGCATTCGCCGATGGCTCCGGCTGGGAAGCCGTCGCCAAGATCCTCGAGAAGGATGGCTACAAGGTGTCGGTGGCGCAGCCCCCCGAGACCTCCTACGCTGAGGATGTCAAGTACACGAAGGCGGCCATCGACGCCATGAACGGGCCGGTGATTTTGGTCGGCCACAGTTATGGCGGGTCCATCATCACCGAGGCAGGCAACGATCCGAACGTTTCGGCACTGGTCTACATCGCCGCCTTTGCGCTCGATGACGGTGAGAGCTGTGCGTCGATCGAACAGGCCCTGCCGCAAGCCTCCAAGGCATTCAAAGCGGACAGCGACGGCAACTGGTGGATAGAACCGGAGCATTTCGCGGCCGACTTCGCGGCGGACGTTCCGGCGGCCGTGTCCCACTTCATGGCCCAGTCGCAGGTGCCGATCTCCACCGACTCGTTCACCCACAAGGTCACGGCGCCCGCCTGGAAGACCAAGCCCACCTGGTACATGGTGGCTACCGCAGACCGGTCGATCAATCCGGACCAGGAGCGAATGATGGCTAAGCGCGCCAATGCCAAGACGGTCGAAGTGAATGCCAGCCATGTGGCCTACATGTCTCACCCGAAGGAAACAGCTAAGCTTATCGAACAGGCTGCCACCTCCGCGCCCGTCAAGCGATAGGTTGCGCCCCGGCTCACGCGAGAGTAGACCTCCGCCGATGCTGACAAGATCGGCGGAGGCCCAGATCAACGTAGTCTAAGGAGAACCCAATGAAGGATCATATCACCATAGAAGGCCGGGACGGCGCGTTCGCCGCCTATATCGCGCGACCGAAGACCTCGCCGGCTCCCGCCGTCGTCGTTTTGCAAGAAATATTTGGTGTGAATATGGACATGCGCGAGTGGTGCGATGAACTTGCTGCACACGGCTTCATAGCGGTCTGCCCCGATCTGTTCTGGCGCCAGGAGCCGGGCCTCGATCTCAACCACTCGTCCGATGCGGAGTGGAAAAAAGGATTAGCCCTGTACGCCGCCTATGACCGGGATAAGGGCGTCCGCGACATCGTCGATACCGCTCATGCCGCAGGCCAGCTAGAGGGTGCCTCAGCCAAGGTCGGCGTGATGGGCTTCTGCCTCGGCGGCCTGATGACCTTTCTAACCGCAGCGCGGGAAAAAATCGACGCTACCGTAGCCTATCACGGCGGGGACACGGAAAAATACCTCGACGAAGCCGACGAAATCACGGCGCCGATGTTGATGCACCTCGCTGAAGAGGACGAATTCATCTCCAAGGAGGCTCAGACAAAAATCAAAGCCGCACTTTCAAACAAGCCGAATGTGAAGATCTATAGTTATCCTGGATGCAATCACGCCTTCGCGCGCCACACCGGCACTCACTACAACGCCGCGGCGGCAGCCAAAGCGAACGGCCGAACTTGGCAATTTCTTCACGATCACCTGAGCTGATTGCGTCACGCCAAAGCGCGTGACGCAGTTTGTTTTAGCTCAACTCGCTGCGCGAAGTAATCGACCAAGCATCGGCTGCTTCACGCTTTGCGGGCGACACGCCTGCCTCTACAGAATGCGACCAGAGCTTTTCAACAAAGCCAACCCATCTCACAATAGGCAACCGCGGATTGCGCGGATGACACGGATAAGAGTTGAATCACTTTCCGGCCATCGGAAAAGCGCGCTGTCTTGTCACGTCGTAGCATTTGCAGAGACGGATGATGGTTCAGAAACCGAAGGGGTGAGAGCGCGCGCTTTTCTGCGCCCGCGTGGTCTGCGTTTTGCTTTCTCAGTGCCCAGAGTTCATGAAAGACCGCTTACGCATTTTAACTGTCGAGGATGAGCCGGCCGTGACGCAGATGCTTGCGCTCCTATTGGGCGGCCCGGCCGCGAAAGTAACCAGCGCGCCCGATGGCTGGATGGCGCTCATGAAAATCGGCGCGGCCAAGCAACCTTTCGATGTCATTATTACCGACCATAACATGCGGCGTATGAACGGGCTCGAATTGGTGCGTCGGCTGCGGGTGCGCAAGTTCCCGGGCAAGATTATTGTCCTCTCAGCACATCTGACCAAGGAGAACATCCGGGCTTACGAGGAGTTGAATGTGGACATGATGCTCGCGAAACCCTTCGATGTAGAAGAGTTGCAACTCGCGATGAACCTCCTCACGAAAAAACCGTCAGCGAAGGTCACCGCGCCCATGGCGGCGCGGGCGTGAACTCTGGCACCGTCGCGGTTGAAAATGTAAATACTCAGCTCTGACTTTCACGGCTAGCTCCGCTTCTAGCCGCGTTGATAGTAGTCAACCGCGTAGGGCGTACCGCCAAATAGTTGCCGGATTGTCTTGTACTCGCCGCGAATTTCTTGCATCGCTTGTTATCGGTTTAGATCGGATGCGATTTCGGCGAAGCCGTCCTCCACTCCCTGCTCAGCCTGCCAGTCCTGGTCGCCGTGGCGACCGTGGACGGCGAAGCCTCCTTGCTCGCGAAGACTTTCGGAGTTCGGAGTTTAAGACGCGACCCCAGTTTCTCCCGCGGCCTAATTCGCTTAATAGATCGACAATCAACGAATCTAGTTCTGCTTCTTGTCAGCGGCGGCCTCTTTAGCTTGGTCGCGTGGCGATTCAGTCTGAGTTGAAATGATCTTTCCCGTTTTCGCATCGACCAGGACTTCGGTGATGTCGCGTGTGCCGGCCCGCGCGATATCGAACGACCACACCAGATGACCCTTCTCTTTCTCGATCTCCGCGCTCTTCACAATCCCGTGAGAAACTTTCGCGAGCGCGATCTGTTCCGCCTCCGCCTTTGTGATCTTCGCCTGCTTCATCAACTCGGCCTCACTTGGTTGCGCGGCGAAACCGTGAGCGGCGAACGCGAACACCGCGGTGCCTACTGCGAGACTGAACATTAGTGTTTTTTTCATACGAACTTCGACCTTGTCCGTGCCCAAGCGTTCAACTGAGCGCGATTGCGCGGAGGTGAGTATCCTCTCGCCCAACAGCGGCCGCGCGAATTCTGCTTTCTTGTCGCGCCAGAGGTCCTGCGAAGGCGGAAACGATGTAACGATGTAACGATGTAACGATGTAACGATGTAACGATGTAACGGTTCACGTCCGCCAAAATACATGTAAAGTGAAGATCAGACCCTATTCTTCCACGTAGACCCCATTCTACCACGTCTCGCGCATTTCATGCAGACTTACCCTTTGGCTCTGAATATCATCAGCGCTTGCTGGATATTATTTGCTGTCATCTGGTTATTGGCGGCTTTCTGGACCAAGCGGTCTGTCTATCAGGAAAGCAGGTTGCAGCGAATGTGTTACGTCATACCGATACTTGTCGGCGGTTTTTTGCTGGCGAAAGGCCATCGGCTGTCTGATCCGCTCAACCATCGCGTCATTCCACACGTTGAGGCACTGGCGTGGACCGGCATCGTCTTATGCGTCGCCGGCTTAGCGTTTTGTATCTGGGCAAGGTTCACGCTCGGGCGCAATTGGAGCGGTGTGGTCACATTAAAAGGAGGACACGAGCTGATTGTTCACGGGCCCTATGCGTTGGTGCGTCATCCAATTTATACCGGGCTACTGACCATGTTTGTTGCGACTGTCCTCGTGCTGGGGCATGTCGCCGGAATTGTCGCTGCGCCGCTCATATTCGTAAGTATCTGGATAAAACTGCGCCACGAAGAAAAGCTCATGCTCAAGCAGTTCCCGAAGGAGTATGCGGCTTATCAACTGCGCGTGAAGCGCATCATTCCGTTCATGCTTTAAAACTTTCGGTGGTCTTCGACAATGGAGTGAATGGGATAAACGATCCCGCTGCGGCGGGACTGCGAGGGAAGCAGTGAGTGAGTTGGGCGACGAATGAATCTCAATCTTTGCGGCGATGACGTCGGGATCAGCAAAAGTAAGCGTTGGTTCCAATTTTCAGATTTCAGCGTTTCAGATCTCAGCTTTTGACCGGCGCTTCGGCGGGAGAAATTGAAGGAGGAGGGCCATGGTAAATGTCTCCCTGTTGAGAAAAAGAGGTGACAAAGGCGGCCAATCTCTGCTTCAATAATGTGATCGCGATCTGATGTACGTGGGCCCAATCACCAGCGAGGAAAAGTCGACCCTCAGCACGTACATCGGTGTCGCCATCGCGGTCGCGCTCACTACCGGGGCGCTCTACTTCTTTTTTCTCGCGCAGCAAGAGAAAAAGGAGACCACCGGTTTCGATCCGAAGCGGCCCGTCCCGAGCGACGCCGTCCTGAAACACCGATTAAAGCCGGACCAGTATTTCGTCGTGCGGGAAAGTGGCACAGAGACTGCCTTCCAAAACGAGTTCTGGAACAACGAGCGCACCGGCATCTACGTCGATGTCATTACCGGCGAACCACTTTTCACTTCGTACGACAAATTCGATGGCGGCACCGGCTGCCCCACGTTTACCAAACCAATCTCGAAAGATCTCCTCGTCGAGAAACTGGACACTTCGCACGATATGCAGCGCACTGAGGTGTGCGCCAAACGAAGCAATGCCCACCTTGGCCATCTCTTTTCCGACCCGAAGTCGCCGACCGGACAACGTTACGCCGTCAACTCGGCCGCCTTCCATTTCATTCCAATCGAAGGAATGAAAGATCAAGGGTACGAAGCGTTCCTGTCGCTCTTGGAGAAAAAGTAGCGTCCGAAGTAGATCAGAATACAGCGCGAGGGCGGCGCTGGATAGACGGTTAGGCCGCGGAAGGGTTGCGGTCCGGAGCTGGGCAAGCGGAGCGTCAACGGCGTCTCAGCATTTCAGCATGTCAGGTTCTTCTCGATTTTTGCTTTCCGCTGGGCACTCGGCCATACTCTCGCGCATGAGCCTGCGCAGCGGCGACCATGGAAGAACATTCTTCGACCTGCTTGTCGAGGTCGTCCTCATTACCGTAGGCGTTTTTCTCGCCTTATGGGCAAACAATTGGCACGAAGACCGCGAGCATCGCGCGCAGGCCCAGGCCGCCCTGCGCAATTTCGCCGGCGAAATGGAATTGAATCGCCAGGCCACCGAGCACACCCGCCAATATCACGAAACGCTCGCGCGCGAATTACACGAATTTCTCGTGAGCAAAGAGCCGCCGACCGACGATCGCTTTAATAAGAGCGTCCACTTCCAAGGGATGCGCCCGGTGACCTTCGAACATACCGCATGGGACCTGGCGTTGGCCACCCAAGCCTTATCCTACCTCAAGCCGGATTTGGCTTTCGACATTTCCAAGGTCTATACCCAGCAAGTTGCCTTTCAGAAACTGGAAGACAGTTTCCTCTCCAGTGCCTTTACGCCGGCCGTTCTTTCGAGCGAGAACCTCAAAGGCTTAGCCCCCGCGATGGAAATCTACCTCATCGAAATTAACCTGCAGGAGCCCGCGATAGTGAGCCGCTACGAACAAATCATCCCCGAAGTAAAGCGCGCGCTTGCCGGGCAAGGTCGGTAGAATTTCAGCATCTCGGCTTTCAGAGTTTCAAAAACGGGCGTCTTCGACTGCATGTTCTTGACTCACTGCAGGGTATCGGACAGAGAATGGATAAGGAGACAACCCCTCGCGCTCATTCCCATCTTGTGATGATCTCCAATTCCATGGCTCGCAAGCGCACGCGACGCGACTTCCTTTCCCTCGCCGGCAAAAGCCTCGGTCTGGCCGCGCTTTCTTCGGCAACGGTTACCTCGTTACTCAAAAGTGTCGAAGCAGCGACGAAGACCGTGGCGCATCTAACCCCGGAGGTGGCAGCCACGGACGAAGACTACTGGGCCATCATTCAAAACTCTTTCACCGTCACGCGTGGCATCATCAATCTGAACAATGGCGGTGTTTCGCCCAGCCCGCGGATCGTGACCGAGGCGCTGGTGCGTTACATCTGGGAACAGGAAGACGCCACCGCTTATACCATGTGGCAAATTCTCGAGCCACAGTCGGAAACGATCCGCACCGGCCTGGCGGAACTTTTCGGCTGCGACCGCGAAGAGATCGCGATCACGCGCAATGCTTCCGAGTCACTCGAAACTCTTTTGATGGGCATGGACTTCAAGCCGGGCGATGAAATTCTCACCACCACCCAGGATTATCCGCGCATGCTTACCACGCTCCGTCAGCGGGAGATGCGAGAAGGCCTGAAGCTTACGCTGATCCAGATTCCCATTCCACCCAAGAACCTCGATGAGATTAGCTCGGCATTTGAAAAAGGAATTACAAATCGAACGCGCCTGATTCTGATTTCGCACCAGATCAACATCACGGGACAGATCACTCCGGTGAAGGCTGTCTGCGCCATGGCTCGCGCCAAAGGAATTGAGACCATTGTGGACGGCGCCCATTCCTTCGCGCAGTTCGATTTCAAACAGAAGGACCTGGGTTGCGATTACTTCGGCACCAGCCTGCATAAGTGGTTGTACGCTCCCAAAGGCACGGGCATGCTTTACGTCAAACGCGATAAGATCGAAAAGATCTGGCCGTTGATGGCCGCGGAATCCAAGCAAGCATCGGACATCCGCAAGTTCGAAGAGATCGGCACGCACTCGGCTGCGCCAAAACTGGCGATTGGCGAGTCGCTCCTGTTTCACAACGGGATCGGCGGCAAACGCAAAGAAGCGCGATTGCGTTACCTGTCACGTTACTGGATGAACCGGCTCAAAGATGTGCCCAAGGTTCGCTTCAACACTTCGTTCGATCCGAATCAATCGTGCGCCATTGCGAACGTTCACATCGAAGGGACAAACCCCGACGCCGTTGTTAAGTATCTGTTCGATAAACATCACATCTTCACCGTGCCCATCGTTCACGAAGAGTTTCAGGGCATTCGGATCACGCCCAACGTTTACACCACGCTCGGCGAGCTGGATCGTTTTTGCGAACAGATGGAGATGATCGCGCGCCACGGGTTACCGTCGTAGCGGCCTCCACTGTAGCGGCAGGCGTGTCGCCTGCGTCTCCTCGATTCCCCCTGCAGCCGACACGGCTGCCTCTACAGGAATGGTAGGGACGCCGCGCTGCGGAGTCCGCGGCTGCGGGACGAAGACCGAACGCTTCAACGCTTTGACGGTTCAACACTTCAACGCTTCCCTGCGCGCCGGAGCCCCGCGGCTGCGGGACGAAGGAGGCAACGCTTCGACTAGCGCGAGGCGCAATCTAGACTTCGTGCGTATTTTTTGAATCCAAAATCACCGCTGACGCATCTCAATGAAAAACCGAGGTTTTCATGATCCAGGATTTCAAGTTCGCGTTGCGGCAGCTTCTTAAGGCACCAGGATTCACGGCCGTAGCGGTATTGACGCTCTCGTTGGCGATCGGAGTTAACTCCGCCATTTTTGCGCTAATTAACAGCGTGGTTCTCCATCCCATGGTCCCGCTGCGACCGCAGGAAGTCGTGAACGTTTTCAACTGCCGCCAAAATGCCAGTCACGATTATCGGCAGTTCTCCTACAATGAATATCGCGAGCTACGTGAGAACAGCGCCGACCTGTTTGTCGATCTTGCCGCACTCGAGTTCGCGGTGGCCGGTATCGGACGCGATCACGATATGCGGCGCAGCTTCGCGTTCCTCACGTCGGAGAACTTTTTCTCGCTAATGGGTGTCCAGCCATTTCGCGGACGATTCTATAACGCCGAAGAATGCAAACCGAACGCGAACATTGCGGTGGTAGTAGCGAGCTACGGATTTTGGAAGCGCCAGGGCGGTCGCAACGATTTTGTCGGCAGTACGCTCCAAGTCAATGGCCAGCCTTACACCGTGATCGGTATTACGCCGGATGGATTCAGCGGCGCGAGCGCGTTGATTGCGCCTGATATTTGGGTGCCGCTCGGCATTCGTTCGCAGCTCGGCTCCGCCTTTGGCGATTCCGAGACGATGCACGATCTGGCGAATCCAAAAAATTATGCGCTGAATCTCACCGGCCGAATGCGGCCCGGCCTAACGATCGAGACCGCGAAGTCGCGGCTGCCGGTCTTGTCGCAACGGTTCAATGCCATGCAAGCGGTTGATTCCGAATTTGCGCGTGAAGTGCAAATTCAGAAGCCGTCGCGTTTCAGCCTGAGCACATCCCCGGAGGATGACGGCCCGATCACGTTGATCGGCACGTTGCTGATGGCGATGGCCTGCGCGGTCCTGCTCATCGCATGCCTGAATCTGGCGAACATGTTGCTCGCTCGCGGCACCGCGCGTACGAAAGAGATCGCCTTGCGCATCGCTCTCGGCGCGTCGCGCTGGCGAATCATTAGGCAGCTGCTTTGCGAAGGTCTCTTGCTCGCGATTTGTGGCGGAGTAGTCGGGCTCGTTCTCAGTGTCTGGTGCAACAATCTCCTGCTCCATTCGCTCGCCACTTTGCTCAACAACGTGAACTTTTCGTTCATTGTCGATCTTTCGCCAGACGCAGCCGTGCTCGCAGCGACGTTTCTGTTTTGCCTACTCGCCGCGGTGCTATTTAGCCTCGGCCCCGCCCTCAAAGCGACGCGTGCCGATCTGGTTAAGGACTTGAAACAACAAGTCGGCGAGCCTGCGCGCATCGGAGGGTTCAGTCGTTTCTTTGCGCCGCGGCATATCTCGGTCATGGCGCAAATCGCGCTCTCGCTCATGCTGCTGTTCGCCGCCGGATTATTTTTCCGTGGCGCGCTGAAAGCCGCGGGCTTGAATCCCGGGTTCGTTGCCGCCGGTGACCTAATCAGCGACATAGATTTCACCCTGGTGAAGAAAGAACCGGCGGACGCGCGACGTGAGATCTTCAACATTGCGCGACGCGCGCGCGAACTGCCCGGCGTTACCGCGGTCGGCGTTGCCACAATGCTGCCTTACAACAATTTCACCAACACGCGCCGGATCATGTCAACGCGGGCAACATTGTCCAACGATCCGAAAGCGCCCGATCCCGGCGCAACCGCGCTCTATACCGCGAGCACGCCGGGATATTTCGACGCGATCGGCGTGAAGTTGTTGCGGGGGCGCGATTTCACGCAAGCCGAATGCGAGGACAAAGACGGACGGCGCGTCGCCATCATCGACGAAGCGATGGCGAAGAAGCTTTTTCCAAAGGAGGATGCGGTCGGCCAGCATGTTCGCTACACCATTCCACCGAAGGATGGCTCGCCTAACGACATGGAAGTCATCGGAGTTGTCGGCACACATCGCCATGATGTGCAAAACGACACGCCGCTTACGCGATTGTTTGTTCCATTCGCGCAAGGCTACAGCGGCGATGTGGTCCTACACGTTCGATTCAACACTCTGGATCGACAAGTGGTAGCCGGGATGATCCCGACCATGCGCTCCACCTTGCGCGAAATCGATCCAGACCTTCCGATTCTGACCATCGCACCATGGGTTGATCTGATGGAAAGAAGCGTCGGCCTTTGGATCGTTAAATTGGGTGCAACCCTCTTCGGCGCCTTCGGCGCAGTCGCGCTTCTTCTTGCGATCGTCGGCGTTTACGGCGTGAAAGCGTACGCGGTCGCATGTCGCACCCGCGAAATCGGCATTCGCATGGCGCTCGGCGCGCATCGTAAGGATGTTTTCGCGCTCATCATGCGCCAGGGCGCGATGCAGACGGCGCTTGCGGTCAGTGTCGGACTTCTGCTTTCATTAGGTGCGGGACGTGTGCTCTCGCAAATCTTGTACGAAGTAAGTCCAAGCGATCCATTCGCGCTGATTAGTTCGAGTTTGTTGCTCGCGGTGGCCGCACTCCTGGCCTGTTTTCTTCCGGCGCGTCGCGCCATGCACGTGAATCCAATTACCGCGTTACGCACGGAATAAGCGGCTACGACATCGTTGCTAAACGATTTTGCAAGGTACGAAAGTATCCTCATCAAACAAATAGACGGCGCACATTCGGTGATAGCCATCTGCGATGACGAGTTTCCCTTTGCTTGGATCTCTGACGAGCAGCAGCGGTGAAAGCTTCTTGCCGGCCGCGATTTTCATATGATTTTTTCGGACGTGAGAATTGGTTACGCCCAATAAAGGTAACCGTGAGGCGCGAAAAATATCTTTCGCCGCAAACGACGTCATAGGCGCACGGGACAGGGCTTTGGCATACTTCGCCGCGGTTTTCTCATCATAAAGAAGCGTTAAGTACGATTCCGCTGCCGGATAATCGTGTTCTTCAGGCTTGCTCAGCCATTTCTTTTTGGATTTCTTCCTCATACTAGCTCCTTTGTAGCCCAGCTTTGCCTGCCGCGCCGCAGATTTGCGTAGGCGGGTCACGCTTGGATTCGTCGGAATTCATTTTGCGTCACTTCGTATAGTGGCATATGGCTGCTCTGTTTTTCCAGCAATAAGAAAAAAGGACTGCCCCTTGCCCCTTCTCTAGCAGGGTGCGTAACTCTCTACTTTCTCCGTTCCTGCATCTGGGGAATGCTTGATTAACATTTATGGACCGATTCATCGATGCCGCAGTCGAGCAGTTCGCTCGTGATCACACCGAGCCCGAAACCGATTTGTACGCTCGTCTCCGGGAAGAAACTTACCGGGAGATGAAGTGGCCTGAGATGCAGGTAGACCTCATCGAGGGTCGTTTTCTCAAAATGCTGGTCCGCCTGACGGGCGCCCGAATGGTGCTCGAGCTCGGAATGTTCACCGGCTACAGCACGTTGATGATGGCTGAAGCTTTACCAGAGGAGGGTCGTCTGATCACGTGTGAAATCGACCCGAAAGCCGAGGCGATCGCGCGCCGATACTTTGCGGAAAGCCTGCACGGAAACAAAATCACGATCCGAATGGGACCTGCTTTGGAGACGATCAAGACGCTAACTGGCCCGCTCGATCTGGTCTTTATCGACGCCGACAAGCCTAACTACGCAAATTATTACGAAGCATGCCTGCCATTGCTCAAGCCAGGCGGACTGATCGTGGCCGACAACGTCCTGTGGAGCGGCAAAGTCCTGCATCCGAACGATGCTGATGACCACGCCATCGTTGCCTTTAACCGTTTCATCCAATCCGACCCGCGAGTTGAGAATGTCTGCCTGACCGTGCGAGACGGTATGATGCTGGCATGGAAACGGGTATAACGTTGCGCATTGCTAATCGAATAAAGGTAGTAACGATCGTGCAATTCTTTGGGGTCGCAGCAGCATGATCGTCCGACTCGAGTTGCCAATCGCGCGTCAGCACGAAGCGAAACTCAAAGCAGAAGAAGAGCAAAAAGCCCGCGCCTCAGTTCCGCAGTTCTGATCTCTGTCTTCTGGGCTTTCAGCCAGTGTCGATTAGTAGCTCTGATGACCCCTCTGTCACTTCACTTCAGACCGGAGAGGGTCCGATCCAGGTTATAAGCCGTGCTGATCAATGCTAAATGGGTGAACGCCTGGGGAAAATTTCCAAGATGCTCACCACTTGGACCAAGTTCCTCCGAATAAAGGCCGAGGTGATTGGCGTAACCGATCGCCTTTTCGAAAAAGAAGCGCGCCTTCTCAAGATCGCCGGCGCGCGAGAGGCATTCCACAAACCAGAACGAACACATATTGAACGTCCCTTCCTTGCCCGAGAGACCATCGGCAGCCGAATCGCCGATGTTATAACGATAGACTAGTGAATCTTCCACCAATGAATTTTCGATCGCTCCCAAAGTTGAGAGCCAGCGCGGATCCGTCGGGCCGCTGAATTTCACCAACGGCATCAATAAAGTGGAGGCGTCGACGGTCTGTGCTCCTTTGTATTGGACGAATGAATGAAGGTCGGCGCTCCAAAAATTCCGGTAGATATCGGTGTAAATCTCGTCGCGCACGCGAAGCCAGCGTGCGAGCGGCGCGGGGAATGATCGCTTGAGCGACAGCCGGACCGCGCGATCGACCGCCACCCAGGCCATTAACCGCGAGTAAAGGAATTCGCGTCGTCCGCCGCGCACTTCCCAAATGCCTTCGTCAGGCTGCTGCCAGTTGGCGCAAAGCCAGTCCGTTACCCGGACGAGACTTTGCCAGAGATCATAGGAGATCGGCTGGCCGAATTTATTGTAGATGTAAACCGAATCCATAAGTTCGCCGTAAATATCGAGCTGCAATTGTCCGGCCGCGCCATTGCCGATCCGTACCGGAGAAGAGCGGGCGTAACCTTCCCAATGCAGCAACGTTTCTTCGATTAGCTCGCGGCGCCCATCCAGGCCGTACATGATCTGTAAAGCGCCATCCGAGCTGCAGTCGTGACAGCGATCCTCGATCCAGCTCATGAACGCCGCCGCTTCCTCGGTATAGCCGAGACGCATCAAGCCGTAGACCGTGAATGAAGCGTCACGGATCCAGGTGAATCGATAGTCCCAGTTGCGTTCGCCTCCGATTTCCTCCGGCAGGCCGAAAGTCGGCGCGGCGACGAGTGCCCCGGTAGGCGCATAAGTCAGAAGTTTGAGAGTGAGCGCCGACCGATTCACCATCTCGCGCCAGCGGCCTTTGTAGGAAGACTTGCGAACCCATCGTCGCCAGAAGTTCATCGTCTCTTTGAAAGCCGCCACCACGTAATCCGGATCTGCCGCCGCTCCCTGGCTTTCCCCGGCGTTTTCCAGGACAAAGGCCGCGGTTTCACCCGCTGCTAGCTTGAATTCGGCAATGACCGCGCCGTTCTCGATTCGCACAGGCAGGCTCGTTCGCAGCCGTAGCGCGAGACGGTCTACCGCCTCACTGGTGAAGAGCACTTCGCCGCGTTTCGCCTCGACCTTGTGGCCGGCACGCCCGTAATCGAACGCCGGGGCGCAGATCATGCGGAAGCTCAAGTCGCCGCGCACCGCCTTGGCCCGACGGACCAAGTGGTGAGCGCGACCCTCTGCCTTGATCGTCATGAAATCAGACACTTCCGCGACCCCATCGGCCGATAGAAACCGCGTGAGAAGCATATTTGTATCAGGGAAATAAATTTGCTTGCGGTGCTCTCCTCTGAGGATGGGCGCGAGTTGAAAGTAGCCGCCCTTCTTATCATCGAGCAACGCAGCGAAAATCGAAGGCGAATCGAAGTGCGGAAAGCACATGAAATCGATCGACCCATTCATCCCGACCAAAGCAACCGTTTGCAGGTCTCCTATCACTCCATAGTTTTCGATCGGTTCGTATGGCATAACGAAAAGTGCGCTGGTCTGGAACGCACCAGACCATATTGCGAATGATTATGAGAAAGCGAGCTTTTCGAACGCGCGTTCTGTTCCGTCCGCGAAGCGCAATGTTAAATGCCCGGCTCGGCCTGCCCGTCCTGGTCGCCGTGGCGACCGTGGCGGGCGAAGTCTTCTTTTTCGTATCGTCTGCTCTTTTCTACCCCGACAATTTTCACAGGATCGATATCAGCGCTTTGAATCAGCCGCGATTTCGGCGAATGGAGCGAATGGGACGAACGACATAGAAGGTAAAGCTGCGAGGGGAGCAGCGAGCGAGTGTGGGCAACGAGCGAGTTTCAACGGAGCGATTGGGATGAGCGATCCGGCAGCTGCCGGACTGCGACGGAAACAGTGAGCGAGCGTGGGTAACGAGCGAGTTCCAACTGGGCATGGGCGGTGGCTGCGTTACGGGTCGAGCTTGAAGTTGAGAACGATCCCTTCCATCATCTGCTTGTGAGCAAAGTCGAGCTAATGGAAGCCGAACTGCGTAAACTTTCGCAAGCAGAGCTTCGTCAAATCCGCGACTGGCTCGACGACATGATTGAAGACGAGCTGGAATTTACGCCCGAGTTCGAACGATCGATTCAACGGGCTGAACGTGACATGGCGGAAGGAAGGACCGCGCGCGTTCGTGAGCCCGAGGCGGAGTGAGCGCAACGCCGGTTTACTACTCGAGTTTCGATTCTGTCTTTCTCAAGCTGCGGGCAACTCTTCGCCTGCGTACGAACCGCCGCGCGGCCATAAAGAAAGCGATCGCAAGGCCCCATTCGCGCTGATTAGTTCGAGTTTGTTGCTGGCGGTGGCCGTACTCCTCGCCTGTTTTCTTCCGGCGCGTCGCGCCATGCAGTGAACCCAATTACCGCGTTACGCACGGAATAAGAGACAGAGAGACTGAGCACACATCGTCATCAACAACGACTCGGCAATCAGTTTTCTTTTTTCCGCCCCGCTTCAACGCTTCAACGCTTCAACGCTTCACGTTACCGAAGGTTGAGTGATCTGAAAAAAAAGCATCCGGTTGGGCCGAAGTTTTCGAATTTTCAGAGACAGTCTCCGCTGGAGGCTAACAAAGGAAAATCTCATGAAAAAAAATCTCTCTTCGCAGTCCGGCCTCTTTAATCCGCGCGTCTTCGTGGCTTTTACTCTTTGTTCCGTTGGCGTCTTGCTGGCTATGGTCAGTTTCGCGGCGCCGACATCTAGGCACATCACGCCCACCTTCGGGCATCCGATCATCAGCGGTATTGGCGGCGTTGGCTTCGAACAAGGCCTGCGGGTCGATCCTTCGAATCCGAACCACCTTTACACCAGTGTGCCCGGCTCGCTTTCCTCTGACACTAGCTGGATCTGGCACTCCCTCGACGGCGGTAAGACCTTCAAGTGGGTTATCGACGCCATAGCTCTTGAAGGGAAGGTCACCACCTGCTTTGGCGGCGGTGATACCGAAACTGGTGTGGACTCGGCGGGGCATCTCTACTTTGCCGACCTGACGCTCGCAAACTTCAGTACTTCCCGCTCGGACGATCACGGTGCGACCTTCACTTGCAGCGACACCGGCGTTCCGGACGCAGTCGTTGACCGGCAATGGTATGCGTTCGACGGCGACCCGACCAACGGCGGCAGCATCTACCTGACGAATGACGAATTCGCACATAGCCCCGCAATGTGCGGCTCACCGACGAACTTCGGTCAGAATGTTCTCGTCATGTATCGTTCGCCGTTGCCAGGCGGGGAGGCGACTGCTGGGATCCAATTCGGCCCGGCAAATCAAGTCAGTAATCCGCTGGGTTGCGACGAAGGGATTATGGGCAACAACGAGGTGAGCCCTGTGGCAACCACACTGGGTCAGCCTACGGGCGTGCCAGGTCAATTCGCCGTTCTCCCGACACCGGTTAAGCATGTTTTCGTCGTCCACGATGATGCGCTCCTGAACAGGATTTTGATCGGCCGCTGCTTCCCGGTGGCGTTTGGCCCGCCTGTCCCCAATGTAAGCGATCCAAGCGGCTTGAATTGCGTTGATCTGCCGGTATCGAACCTTGGCTCGTCGAACAAGACCGGCGGGAATTTTCCGACGATGGCAATTGACAAAGCGGGCAATCTCTACGCCGTGTGGGAGCAAGCACCTATCAATGACAGCGGTCAGGTGATCGGCGACACCGTGCTCGAGTACTCGTTTTCCACCGATCAAGGCAACACCTGGGCCGCTCCAATTCAAATTCAGACATCGGGTTCACCCGTGGGCACCCTCCACAACAACGTGTTTGCCTGGGCCGTAGCTGGGGACGATGGACGTGTGGACATCGCCTGGTACGGCACGCCCGGCGTTGCACCGAATCCTTCTAACGGACCCGACTCTTGTGCCTGCGACTGGACCTTGTGGATGGTGCAGACATTGAACGGGCACGCTGCCACTCCAACCTTTACCGCGCCAATCCTGGCGAGTGAGCACTTTATCCATCGCGGCAGCATGTACACTCTCATTGGCGGTCAGAACGGCAACCGCACGCTTGGCGATTTTCTGCAAATGCGGATGGGTCCAAATGGCGAGGCGGAAATCGGTTACGCCGACTCGAATAATGTTGACGAAGGCTTTGCCCCGCACGGCATGTTCGTCCGGCAGAACGCCGGCAACGGGTTATTAGTGGCGCACTCCCCCGTGAACATTTCAGGGCTGGCACCGTTCAACGCCGTGTCCGACCCAACCGGGGACGGCAAGTATGAAGTAAACGGTGTTAGCAGCGCCAATATGCCTCAGCTCGACATCACCAACTCGAGCATCAGGCTGCTCACCACGGCGCCTTGTTCGGCCGCCGCCCCTTGTTATCAGGTAGTGATGAAGCTAAACAACCTGTCTCTCTCGCCGACAACCACTCAGGATCCGGACCTTGATTTGGTCTGGCTTACCCAATGGTTCGTTCCATCCACGACGGATCCGAATGGTGGAAAGAATTTCTTCGTCTATGGCGAGTCGTTCAACGGCGGCGCGCTACAGTGCTTTGCTGGCGAAAACGCCGCGCAGGCGGTCGGCGGCGGGGTGACGCTGACATATCCCGGCATCACCCAGCTGCCTGCAGCGAACTGCCGGGCGACGACCGGCCCGAACGGCACGATTACGATCGACGTGCCACTCTCCAATGTGAACGAGCCCGGTGCGATTGATAACCGCCTGCACGAAGTCACCGCCAGCACGATGACGCTTCAGCAGCGTGCCAACACCGTCCCTCCTGTCGCTGGCATTGGCGGCTCGCTGTTCAACTTGATCGACGTGGCCCAGGGATACACATTCAATCCCACGCACTGAGGAGGAGGGTAACCACACTGCGTCTTGAGTTGGGCGTGACCAGATGCTGACGGGACGCCTCCCGCCACAGCTTTAACCACGAATGAACGCGAATTCACACGAAGACTTTTCAACAGAAGGGAACGAAGACCTTTGTTCCCTTTGCTTCCTTTTGTAAGACCGCTTTGAATTGGTGTTCATTGGTGTCTATTCGGGGTTGAAATTCTGACAATGGCGGCACCCGCACCCGTGCGGCCAGCACGCTTCAGCGATTCACGATTCACGATGTAACGTTTTAACGGTTCAGCGCTCAACGCTTCAACGATTCAACGATTTAATGATTTAACGGTTCAACGAGCGCGAAGCGCAATATCAAATGTGTTCGTAGGCGAGGTACGTGTCATGCTCGCTGAGATGCAGCGCCTGTGCGAAGGTCCTTGAACATTCTTACCGTTGACGATGAGTTTGGCGTGGCTCACGCCCTGGCGTTCGCGCTCAGTCATCCTGCTCGACAGCTTACGCTCGCCTTTAACGCCGACGAGGCACTTGCCAGAGTAACCGATCATCCCCAGCCTTTTGATGTTGTTATTATCGACCATAAGATGCCGAAAGTGTCGGGGATCGAGTTAGTCCGGCGGCTGCGCGGGGTGAATTTTGGCGGCAAGATTCTTGTTTTATCCGCCCACCTGACCGACGAAAACCGGCGGGCCTACGCGGAGCTCAAGGTGGACACGATGCTAACGAAACCCTTCGACGTGCAAGAGCTTCGCGAAGTCATCGACACTCTATCGAAGGTCTCCTAACGGGAAGACACGGCCCCATTCTCTCCCGGCCACCATTGACTCAGCGCAGCTGCCGCTGCGCTGGTAACTCCAGCACGATCTCAGCGCCTTCCCGTGCCCCTTCAATCACCATTGCCTTTCCGCTTTTCCTAACTAGGTCCCGCGCCTGCTCCACCATTCGATCGATCATATCATCGTCATGACTGGGATCGTGATGGAAAAGGAAAACCCTTTTCACATCTGCGTCGAGCGCAAGCCCGACCGCGCTGCTCAGTGAACTGTGCCCCCACCCGATGTGTCCCTTATATTCCTCATCGGTATATTGCGCGTCCAGAATTGCCACTTCGCAATCCCGCAAGAACTCCACCATCTTGGCTCGCTCCCCGGCGGCAAAATTTCGCGCTTCGGTCCCATCGATTCCATCCTGCGCCGCGAGCTGCAGTTTGAGATGCTCGTACGGTTCGTTGTCTGGCATGTATGCGATCGATCCAGCGCTGGTAAAGAGCCGGAAGGCGACGCAGATGCCCGGATGATTCGCAAACTTGGCCTCCACTTTCACCTTGCCGATGTGAAACTCCATGTCCTTAAGTTCTTCGATCGCGAGATGACTCTGCAATTCATGCAAGCTCACCGGAAAAAACGGCGTCTCCATCTGGCCGGCCAGAATCGTGCCCAGACCAGCACGCGCTCCTTCATAACCTAGTATCCGGATCAGGTTTTTGCTGTTGTAGGCAGGGGGAAAGAACGGCAGACCCTGGATGTGATCCCAGTGCGTGTGTGTAATGAGAAGAGTCAGCTTGATCGTCCCCGGTCCCAGCTCCTTTTCCAGCGCCAGACCGAGACCACGAATCCCGGTGCCTGCGTCGAGTACGATAATTTCGCCGTCTGCCCGCACTTCTACGCAACTGGTATTGCCTCCATACCGGCTCGTCGCCGGCCCCGGCACCGGGAGCGAGCCGCGCACGCCCCACAACTTTATCCGCGGCAGTACCGAACCGAGTTCGTCGGCGGAAGTCGTCGCTCGTGGTCGCTGCGGAGTCTGCGTTAGAAGTCGATCGATTGACTCCCGCAGGACTTCCCATGTAATCGGCTTCAGCAGAAATTCGTCCGCCCCGGCTTCCAGCGCACTGGCGCGATCAACCGCATAATCCCGTCCCGACACCACGATGATCTTGGTCGGCTGAAGCTGTTGCCGGATGGTACGACAAACTTGAAAGCCATTCGATTTCGGCATCAGCAAGTCGCATAAAATAACTTCCGGCCGGTTCCGGAGAGCAAGTTCCACTCCGGAATCGCCATCGGCGGCCTCAAAAACTTTCCAATCTGCCCGCGCGAACAACCTGGCAATGGCCCGGCGGCCATCCTCATCATCCTCAATGATCAATACGCTTGGCATCAGCATACTGCGGACTCCATCGGTCCTTCGTTCGGCGCGATTTCGCGAAGCATGCGGCCAGACTAACCGACAACGCTACTGAATTGCGAGAAAATACGAACGTCGCCGCCCTCTGATCCTTCGAATGACGGACTCGGCCATGGCGTCGTCCCAACAACTATTAACAATTAACTGATAGCCAAAAGGCTTTAGCCCATGCGACTGTCGATTGTTAGCTCTGACCCCTCTTCCCCTGATCAGAGTCGCGATTGAGCGATAACGCATATTCCTCCGGACTTTCGCAGGAACGTCAGCGACGATTTCGGCGGCGATGATGTCGTCTTCTTCTGGTTTCGGCTTTTCTTGTCGCGCCGTAGTCCCGCAGCTGCGGGACGAAGGAGGATCAGAGTTTGAAACTCCGTCGCTGCCCACGCTCCCTCGCTGCTGCCCTCGCAGCTTTACCTTCTATGTCGCTCATCCCATTTGCTCCATTGAAACTCGCTCGTTGCCCACACTCACTCGCTCCTACCCTTGTCGCTTTACCTTCTATGTCGCTGATCCCATCAGCTCCATTCAGCTTTTCCGTTTTTCAGTTTTCAGAACACGCTTTCTTCGAGACTTCTTATTGGCCGGGCCGTTGATTAACGAAGGCTGGTCGCGCTGTAGTCCCGCCACTGGTTAGGACCCGGAAGAAAATTGATCCTCTTTGTTCTTGAATAGGACATTGAACGTGGTCAGCGAGCCATAGCAGCGCGTGATGTATTGCTGCAGGTCAACCTTATCTGCGTCAGTGAGTTTATCACTCGCGTTCACCTTCTGCTCGAGGACCCGCAGGTTGTTGCGCATCATCACGATCTTGTGAAAGAACGTCTCCAGCGGCACTTCCTTCGCCTGCACCGACGCATCAGCCGGGCGCAGCACGAGGGTGCCCCTTTGCCACCGGTTCGCGATGCCTTGCACAATCGTGTCATCTTTTTCCAGCCCGAGCGCCTCCACGATAACGTGCGCAGTTTCGCGGATGAAATTGCTCAGCGGCACCTGCAGCTCGGACACCGCTGCGGTCGGCTCCGCCGGGGTGAGCTCGGCTGACTCGGGAGCGATCGTCCGCCGCACATCATCGAAGGAAATATCAGCAGTGAGCTCGGTGAGTGTTTTCACCTCACCGACGCCGTATTGCGGGTGCCGCACGTGCATCCCAATGTGAAGGCTCTGAATTGGCATCGACATCGCTCAACCTGCACCAGTCGCACGAACTCCGCTATATCGGATAGGTTTTTGATTTGAAACTCCTTTGCTGCCCACGCTTAGTCGCTCCTACTCTCGTCACTTTACCTTCTATGCCTACCGCGCCGTAGCGCGTTGGCGTAGGCGGGTCGCTCCTCCTATTCGCTCCATTCAGCTTTTCAGCGTTTCCCAATTTCAGTTTTCTTAAAAAAGCGCTGTCTTCGAGCGATTCATCCTTCAACCAGACCTGAATCCACTGGGAGCGGAGAATGAGACGGTCAGTGCCGAGAGGCCGACGAGCTGGGAAGCGAGGAGTCAAGATGTCGAGGTTTGCTATTCGCCGATTTCAATTCGGTCGATTGACGATATAACGCTTTTAACGGCTCCGCGGCCGAGAGGCGCGAGTGTCGATAGTAAGCTCTGACCCCCTTTTCTGAGGGTTTGGCAACTTTAATCCTCTGTTCCCCCGATTGACAGCGGTGCCCCTGCTGCGGGAGACTCGTTGCTTGCACCTCGGTGGACGAAAACTCTGCGCTGAGGCCTTCGTCGCGTGGCTCACGATGCTCGCGCCCGTCCCGGCACACGCGGGGCTGACGCCCCAGTGGCCACAGTACGGCTTCGACGCCCACCACACCATGTTCGATCCGTTCGAGTACATCCTGAACCGGTCGAATGTTGCGGGGCTCTCGCTCCAGTGGCAGTTCATGACCGGCGACGGTACAGGGATCGCCCCGCTCAGCGGCCCCGCCCTCTCGGACGGCGTGCTCTACGTTGCTTCGCAGGCACAGACGACCTTCACGGCGCTGGACGCCGCGACCGGCACGAGTCGCTGGATCTACACCGGGATCAGCACGTTCTCGGATCCGGCGGTCTGGAATGGGCACGTCTACACCGCCTCGCTCGACGGCAACCTGTATGCGTTCCCGACGAGCTGCGTTGGGACCTGCACACCCACCTGGGCGGTGCCGGTCGGCAGGCTGGGAACGAACTCGCCGCCCACCCTCGCCAATGGGAGCATCTATATCGGTGGATACGACGGTCGCGTGTACGCCTTCGACGCGACGACCGGCGCCCAGCTCTGGTCGGCCCAGGTCAACCCGCGGAACGTCGTCGATCCCCTGAACTTCGCGCCGGCGGTGTCGGACGATCGGGTGTTCGTCTCGGGCGACCGGGGCGTGTACGCATTCCCAGGGAGTTGTAGCACGCCGTGCGCACCTCTCTGGGTCGCCAGTACGCAGTTCTCGCCGACAGCGGCACCGACGGTCGCCGGTGGTTCTGTGTTGGTGGCCGACTATCAGGGCACGGTGTACGCGATCGATGCGGCCAGCGGCATCATTGAGTGGAGGGGTACCGTCACGGCCAGGCCGTATGCGATCGCCGTCGCAAGCGGAGTCGCCTATGTGACCTCGGGGCTCGGGGAGCTCGTCGCCTTCGCCGTCGCGGGCTGCGGGGAGGCAGTGTGCAGCCCGCTGTGGACGTCGGCGCCGTCGGGGCTCACCCTCTTCACGCCGACGATCGCCAACGGCGTCGTCTATGTCGGCGCGCTCGATTTCATCTATACGCATGGCGACGTGCTTGCGTACCCGACTACGTGCACCGACGGATGCGAGCCGCTCGCGACGCTCGTCCTGGGCGGGGCGAACGAGACGCCGGTCGCGGTCGCCGGCGGGCGCATCTACGCGACCACGGTGAACGGCAACATCGACTCGCTCGGGTTGGCGAACCAGTAGCACGCCCTCACCACGCGCTCAGACTGCGTTCGGGACTGGCTGCCTTCCGGTGCCGAACCCGGCCATCGGCGCTCCCACCTGTCGAGTCTAGTGCAGGAGTCGGAACGGGTGTGATCTTTTTAGATCTGACCCAAATTTCCCCCTGGCGAATGGAGCTTTTGGGATGAGCGACATAGAAGGTAAAGTGACGAGGGTAGGAGCGAGTGAGTGTGGGCAACGAGCGAGTTTCAATGGAGCGAATGGGATGAGCGAGATAGAAGGTAAAGCTGCGAGGGAAGCAGCGAGCGAGTGCGGGCAACGAGCGAGTTTCAATGGAGCGAGTGGGAGGAGCGACCCGCCTACGCCAACGCGCTACGGCGCGGCAGGCATAGAAGGTAAAGTGACGAGGGTAGGAGCGAGTGAGCGTGGGGTAGCGAATGAGTCTCAATCGGATTCATCTCTCTTCTTGCTAATCACGCGAACAAGTTCTTTCATGCTCTAGCCCGAAGAACCCAATCCTATGAAACACATCCAAACTTCTCTACTGCTAACAGCAGCATTGTCCCTCGCTGCGGCTTCAGCTTATACGCAGGCAGCCAAAAGCTCTCCTGCGGCCGGCGCGTCGGCGTCACCGTCAACTCCACCCACCATCGCGTCGGCGATCGATCGCGAGATTAGTCTTGTTGAGAAGGAAGTCGTCGAAGTGGCCGAGGCCATGCCGGAGGACAAGTTCGATTTTTCTCCGGAGAAACTGAACCTCCCCGGCAGCGACTACAAAGGTGTGCGCACGTTTGGCGAGCAACTGAAGCATATCGCCGCGTCCAACTATCTCATTTGGTCGCCGATTACGGGCGAGAAACCACCGGACACGGTCAACGACGGCAAAGGCCCGGACAACATGAAAGCCAAGGCCGAAATCATTAAATTTTTGAAAGATTCCTTCGCCTTCGGCCACAAATCGGTCGCGACCCTGAACGCCTCGAACCTCGTCCAACCGATTACCTCGGGTAGTGGCAGGCCGACCACGCGCCTCTTCCTGGCAACGTTTGCCGCAGCTCATTGCTTCGATCACTACGGGCAGATGATCGAGTATCTGCGTATGAACGGTATCGTTCCACCGGCAAGCCGCGGGCGATAGGGGCAGAGCGTAGATGACGGAGAACTAACGCCGGCGGGCTTCGTTATACAAGAGGGGTAAGAAAAATTTCTTGCTCGAAAGTCTAGGGTCGCTGTTGGCAAAGCTGGATTCAAAGCGCGAATCCTGCCCTAAAGCGCGAGATTCGGTTCCCCTAAACTTTCGGAATCGGGTTGTTGACGTGCACGTATTCGACCGAAGCCTAGCCGAGCGATGCAAGCCTTTCCTTTTGGACGAGCAACGCGTGGCAAGTCCGGAACACCACCGTGCAAGTCTGGACAATTGGAGAAGGAGTTGGGATTGGAAGCAAGTTCTCTCAGACATGCTGCGCGGCTAATAATTTTCGAAATCATGATGTAACGTCGTCCTTCAATTCTCTTCCCTTACCTGACCCGACCCACGCGTGTGGATCGGGTCCGATATTTTCCCGATTTAACTTAGGCTTTGGGCGCCGACCGCTACCGGATTCACGCCGCCGCTGGTTCCCGCACTAAGGAATGAATCCAACTGCCCCGCTAATGGTGCCGGCAATTTGGTTTTCAAGAAACCATGCATCACTTGCACAGCCTTCTGCGCGTTTTCCTGACTGATTCCAGTTTTCTGGACGATTATGTTAGTTAGTTCTTTCATAGTGCTAGGAAGATCGGTCTCTTAACGTGCTCGCGCGCGCAACATCTTGTCCAGATTGGACCGTTTCTTGCACCCGCCTCGTCGAATGGAGCGAACGGAGCGTGCTGGGAAGCCGCGACGTAGATGGGCAAACCCGAGAGGGCGAGAGAGCGGGAGCGAAAGAGTCAATGGGCTGAGCGATCCCGCTGCGGCGCGGCAGGCATAGAAGGCAAAGCGACAAGGGGAGGAGCGAGTGAGTGTGGGCAGCGAGCGAGTTTCAATGGAGCGATTGGGATGAGCGCTCCCGCTGCGGCGGGATTGCGAGAGAAGCAGTGAGTGAGTGTGGACAACGAGCGAGTTTCAATGGAGCCGTGGGGTTTGTAGCGCATGGCGCCGCCCGCCTTAACGGTTCAACGCTTCAACGGTTCAACCGCAGCAAAGCTGCAATGTTTAATATTTGACATTGCGCGTAGCGCTCGTTGAAGCGTTGAGATGTTGAGATGTTGAGATGTTGAGATGTTGAGATGTTGAGATGTTGAGATGTTGAGATGTTGAGATGTTGAGATGTTGAGGTGTTGAGCGAATGGCAGAACGGGCGGGCACATCTATATTTAAGATTTGGGCGCACTGTAAGGGTGGAGAATGGGGCCAGCTTTCGCCGAACCAGAATGAATCCGGAGGAACCCCGAAAGCTTTCGGGGCCGTCCGCCGGCAGGCAACGAAGATCGAATGAAAGAGATGAATCCTGAGCAGCAGAGCAAGAAGACGCTCGATGCGTGGCAAATCTCCGCGCAGTACTGGGACAAGTATCGCACGCTCATCGCACAGATGTTCGCGCCGTTAACGACCGGTTTAATCGAAGAAGCACGGATCGGAGTTTGCCAAAAGGTGCTCGATATCGGTGGCGGAAGCGGCGAACCGTCGCTCACTATCTCATGCATTGTTGGGCCGACAGGGTCAGTAATGTTCACCGATCCTGTGGCCGGTATGGTCGAGACCGCTCAGGCGGAAGCAAGCAGGCGCGGCCTAACGAATATCGATTTCCGGCAATGTTCAGCCGATGATCTGCCCTTCCCGGATAGTTCATTTGATGTCGCCGTCGGCCGGTTATCAGCAATGTTTTTCGTCGATCCCGCTAGGGGAATACGGGAGGCGCTGCGAGTAGTTCGCGACGATGGCTGTGTCTCGTTTGCCGTTTGGGGTCTGGAGGAGGCTAATCCTTTCTTCTCGACTGTAAACGATGTGGTCGATCGATTCGTGGAATCGCCTGAAGAGCATCCGGATGCGCCGGACGCATTCCGTTTCGCTACGCCAGGTAAGCTGGCTGCGGTACTAGAAAGGGCGGGCGCTAAAAGTATGGTCGAGCGCGAGCTGAATTTTCAGATTGAAGCGCCAATCGCGTTTGAGCAGTTCTGGCAGTTGCGGACTGAAATGTCCGAAACTTTACGCAACAAAATGGCGCGGCTGACGCCCGCTCAACTGCCAACCGTCAAGCAGGCTGCGGCCGATGCAGCAGAGCGCTACTTCGTCAGGGGGCACATGAATTTTCCCGCGCAGGCATTGATCGTCACCGGTAAGAAACCCACCGTATAAGAGTGGGAGAGGGAGAACGGAAATGGGGTCGCGTCTATCCCGTCAATCTGCTCGACTGCGACGGGGGACTTTGTTTTCTTCGCCACGGGCGAGAAAGATTATTGAAAACTTCCTGTGATGAGAAGCCGGAAAGCTGAGGGGAGGGTCCGCCACGGCGGATAAACTCCGGAGAAGGATCAGAGGCCGGAAGTTGGGAGCAAGGAGCACTGATTGCAACGTCGGCGGCCGCGGATGATCTTGGTCTGCCTACACGGTAATTACGGCGATCGCAGGTCATGAAGAGACGGACAAAGCGCACCACGAGAAAGACGAAGTTTGCGGTTGGCGAGCACATACGGGTCGTGCCGTTGCACCAACCGATTCTCGCGGCTCCGCCGAAGGCTGACCTGACCTACCGCGGTGGCGCTCTTATTCCAAATGTTGAAGTGTTTACGATTTTTTGGGGGAAGCTTTGGGGATCGTCGCCCGGTTCGACTGATACCATGAGCAAGCTCAACAAGTTCTTCGGCGACATCCTTGTCAGCCCCTTAATAGATCAACTCGCGGAATACAACGTGCCGGGCGAGACGATCGGGCACGGTTCTTTTATTGGGACGAAGGTGATTAGCGCGAACGCGCCAGCGCGGAGCGTGACCGATTCGGTAATACAGGCGCAATTGAAGAAATGGATTTCATCGCAGGCGATTGTGAAGAACACAGCGAACACGCTTTATTTTATTTATCTTGACCCTGGGATTGTCTCGATCCTGGGAGGGAGTCGTTCGTGCCAGAGTTACTGCGGCTATCATAACAACGCCGGTACGGCCGACTACGCAATAATGCCTTACCCGTCTTGCAGCGGTTGTCTTGGCGGCCTGCAAACGTTCGATGCATTAACGGCGACCAGTTCGCACGAGCTGTGTGAAGCAATCACCGATCCTGTCCCCGGTTCGGGTTGGTATGACGATACAAATGGAGAAATCGGTGACATTTGCGCCTGGAACTTTAAGCAAATGCTTGGTTACACGGTCCAGCTTGAATGGTCGAATCAGCGGCAGAAATGCGTGTGAAGCAGGAGGCGGTTGAGGAGCAGAGAGCAAAGCGGGAAGGGCATTGAGCGGACAACGGACAACGGACCACGAGCCGGGAGCGAAGCGGGAAGCGCAAAGAGCAAAGCGGCGCAGGAGGGATGGCCCGCCACGGCGGGTAAACTTCGGTTGGAGGACGGAGGTCAAAGAGGCCAGCGACGCTTCTGCTTCGCTCGCAATCCTCAGTTCTTTACTGCCGTGGCCTGCTTCTCGTAAAAGACGACACCTACGCGCCGAATGTGGTCGATCAAATCAGAATGTGAAATGTTCGCAAAGATCGATATGTCGATCTTATACGGCAGTAACAGGTCGTCCAATTTATCGTCGATATGCGCAAGAGTGCTGTTATTTAGCTGATCGCCGAACAAGGTGAGGTCAATGTCCGAGCCCCGCTTATAGTTTCCTTTTGCTCGCGAACCATAGAGGACCGCTTTCTCCACATCGGGAAAACGCGCGAGCACTGAGCGAATGCGATCCGCCGTCTCACTTGTCAGGCCATGGTTCATGTATCTTTCTCGCACTCTAGTTCCATAAACCTCGCCTGGAACTTTTCAAACTGGGGCACATAGCGCGAAAGAATTGCCTCCCCGATTTTGTCGGCAGTCTCTTCATCGTAGGTGTGCGTCGTCTCGTTGCGATTCTCGATCATTTGCATCCAGGCGTCGCCGTTGTCGATTAACCCGGCGGTGAACGCCTCCCGCGTCGCGTCCTTCGAGCCGAAGAGGTTCGATCTGCCGCGCGACTCGAGGAAGTCCTTAAGCGTGTTCCAGGCAAGCTCATGGGTGAACTCGAACGCCTGAATCAATCCCTGCTGCTCCAATTCGGTAAGCTCGCGTAGCTGCGCGAGCGCCGCCGCGCTCGACAATTGACTGAATGCCTTCCGAAAATTTTGGAACCGCTGCCGCCAGCGCACATCTTTGTTCTTCAACGGGTCAGGCATCTCGTCGGGCGAGAACTTAACCGAGACTTTTTGGGATGGAAAGCGCGTGTTCCAGAGATCAGAGGGCAGAGGGCGGCGGACAGAGGACGGAAAGACCGAGAAGCGTGATAAGTGAGACGTGATCGGTGAGACGTGAGCCGCGCCAATGGCGCGACGTAGAGAAATTGCGGAAGCTTCGTCGGAACGCACTGCTTACGGATGAAATCCGATCTGTTTTCTCGCGGGGGGCTTCCGGCGTTACTAATTCTTTGATCGCGGCAAAGACTACCGAAAATTGCTCGTCATACTTCCGTTCGAGCGCATCAATCTTGCGGGCCAAATCGCGGTTCGTGTCCATCAGGCGACGGAGTTGAACGAATGTGCGCATAATGGACGATGTTTACTTCAACGGCGCGGGAGCTGCGCAGCACGCTGGAAAGCATCGCGACGCCTTGTTCGGTGAATGCGACCGGCAGGGAATCGGAACGACGGTACTTCTGGGATGTGGTCACAATTTGTGACCAGATGCCGGGCCGGTCTCTCGATGTGGTCACAATCTGTGACCTCATGCTCTCGAACTCTTCGCGGGAGAGCCGAAAGGCAAAGTCTTCGGGGAATCGGCTCTTGTTGCGTCGCATTGCCTGATTCAACGCTTTGGTCGTTACGCCGTATAGCTTCGCTAGATCGACATCGAGCATTACCTTTTCGCCCCGGATGAAGAAGACGAGTTTCGCGACGTTCTCCGGCTTCAAGACGATAGCCATGGGTGCATCCCTAGCCGAAACTTTTTACGATTGGAAAGCGGCCTTTGCGCCGGCCGCCTCGGCCTTTTGGTCTTCCAGATTGGAATATCAAACTTTCCGTCTCTTTGTCGGTGAGTTGGAACATGAAATCCCTGGGGAATCGGGCTTGATTGCGCTTCACCGCCTTGTTGAGATTGCCCGTCGTCACACCATAGAGTTGCGCAGGTCCGCATCGAGCATGACTTTCTCGCCGCGAACGAAGAAGACGAGCCGCGCGACGTTTTCCGGTTTCAGGATGATTGCCATGCGCCGTGGGGAAGAAACTCTCAGACTTTTTCCTGCGCGTAGCGGAAAAGGCGAGGAAATTCGAAGGACGGAGGACTGGGAAAAGCAAAATGTAATTCGTTGAATTGACTCGCGATTTCCCAATCGCTCGGTCGCCTCACCATGCGAACCAACTCCGAAAGCTTTCGCCCGCCGCGGCGGGCAGGCTAAGCAGGGCATTCAACATTTCACAGCTGAGTCCGCAACCGACACTCTGGAACCCACAATGACGCTTATTCCGTCAGCTCTGGGACCTGCTCGTCTTCGTATTTCTCGATGAGGACGCCGAGTACGTCCATGAGTGAAGCGAGCGGATGATTTTCGTCTTCGCCAACCTCGTCAGTGACGCGATCGAGCAACTCTACAAGTTCCCGATAATCACTGTCGTTATGGGGAACCCGTATCGCCTGCGAGATCGGCGGCCATGCTTTTGTTACCTTTTCAAGTTCTGAGGTAGACATCTTATTTTTTCCATTTGCCTGCGTTGTACTCCGGGTGAGTCAAGACGTGGCGGATGTATATCTTGCTCCTATTATAATGCACAGCGGCGATCAGTCGAACTTTGTTGCCGCCGATATTAAAGACAGTGAATTTTCCGACTTGGTCAGCGTGCGGAAAGACCTGGCGCAGCTGCACGAAATTCAGAAATCGGCTTTTCTGCATAATCGCGTACCAATGCGCGAGCGATGTCTTGGCCTCCGGGTGCTTTTCAGCAAACTCATTCAAGCGCCTCCTCGTAATGACGTGCATTTGGGAGGCGAGACTCTAGCTGAAACTTTTTCCGATGGAAAGCGCGGGACTACGTATTAGCGGTGATTAGTGAGAAAACGGAGTCTCGCTTTCGACAGTCACATCTGATCTTCTTGGGCTCGGCCGTTCGCGCGCACACTTATGCGAATCCAAGCGTGGAACCTTGTTTTTCTGATCGGCGTGATTGTCTACGTGTGGATCCGTGGCGTCTTTGGCGGACGCACGAAACGTAATCAGAAACTGCTCAGTCGCGTGGATACGCGCGATCGGGCCTTGCTTGCGATTGTCGTTCTGGGAAACGTTATCCTGCCGGCGCTTTATCTGTTCACACCCTGGCTCGGGTTCGCAGATTACCGTCTGCCCGCGTTCATCCCATGGTGCGGGGCCGTAACGATGGTTATCGCACTCTGGTTCTTTTGGCGTGCGCATGTCGATCTTGGTCTCAACTGGTCGATCACGCTGGAAATGCGCAAAGGTCATGAATTGATCGTGCACGGTGTTTATCGACGTATCCGCCATCCGATGTATGCCGCGATTTTTCTGTTTGCCGTCGCCCAGGCGTTGTTGTTGCAAAATTGGCTCGCGGGTTGGGCAGGCTTCGTGACGGTTGCAATTCTTTATTTGGTCAGGACGCCCCGCGAAGAAAAGATGATGTGCGAGTTCTTCGGCGACCAATATCGCGATTATATGCAACGGACGGGGAGGCTGTGGCCGAGGTTTTTCTAAATTAATCCGTATTTTTTCCGAAGAGAAGCGGGGTTCCAGAGGTCAGCGATCAGAGGGCAGCAATCAGAACGGAGACGACAACGTCCAACACTCAACATCCAACGCCCAACGCTCAATGAAGAGGGATACATGGGGGAACGTGACTGGTGATTCGTGATTAGTAGATGAAGCGGGAACGGATGGCGGAGATTAAGGTCTAAATCCGATGCCGGGCTTTGAAGGCGACGGCGGTGGCGGAGGCGGATTGAGAATTTGCATTACCTCCTGCAAAACTTGCACGATGGCCGACTCGTGTACGTCCAATCGCGCGGTGAGCTTTTTCTCGAGCGCAGCAAGTTTCCGCGCAAGCTCGGGATTGCCGCGAAGCGCTTCGCGCATTTTGACGAAAGCACGAATGACGAAAACGCTCATTTGAACGGCGCGCCTACTGCGAAGAACGTTTGCTGCCTGTAACGCACCGTGTTCAGTAAACGCGTACGGCCGGTATGCCGCGCCGCGGTGCTTGCCCGAACTCATCGCAATTTGCGATGAGTTCTCGCGCTTTGACATGGCAATTTGCGATTTCAAAGAATCGAACTCCTCACGCGTGAGTTGAAACATGAAATCCGGTGGGAAACGATGTCGATTGCGTTTGATCGCTTCATTAAAGCGGAACGTCGGGACCCCGTAGATTTTTGCGAGATCGCGATCCAGCAAGACGCGCGTGCCTCGGATCGTACGGATCATTCCGTCAATCTGCTCGATTGGGATCAATGATTTAGGTTTCCTCGGCATTGGCGACAAAGATTATCCAGAAACTCTCGCCGTGAGAAGGGGCAAGGATAAACGGAGAATGGAGCGATTGGGAGGAGTCGTTATTGGTTAGTGGGCAAAACGAGCGAATTTTTTCGTTGGCAGATTTAGTGTAGTGTTGCCGCGGCAAACATGGGCTACGGACTGCGGCGCAATAAGGTCGAGGGCGGAAGCGGTGGCAAGCGCGGGCACTCGAACATGGTGCATTGGGAATACACGGAGGGAATTAAGCAGCGGTCGCGCAAGGCGCGGCGACGGGCGGCCAAGGCTCTAGAACGTGAGGCGAGGCAGGCGCGTAAGTGATTATTGGCGGAAATCCCCGGGTTTAAGGCCGGCGCCTTGCTCCCACTCGCGAATCTCTTGCTCATCAGCGACGGCGCGTCGCAAATCGATGAATGTTTTCTTATCGTCCCAACCCTGCTTCTGCGGTTTGCATAAGCCGCAGGCGCGCCGCTTCGGGGCACGATAACGGCGTTGAGTGAACCTAGTTTTCAATGGACTCGAATTATTCCGTCAGCTCTGGGACGTCCAACACTCAACGTCCAATGTCCAACGTCGAATTAAGAAGAGCAGTCTACTTGGTCGGCGTGCGGAAAGACCTGGCGCAGCTGCACGAAATTCAGAAATCGGCTTTTCTGCATAATCGCGTACCCAATGCGCGAGCGATGTCTTGGCGTCCGGGTGCTTTTCAGCAAATTCATTCAAGCGCCTCCTCGTAATGACGTGCATTTGAAACTTTTTCCGATGAGAAGCGGGCTTCTAAAAAACCGAAATACTAAAAAGCTGAAACGCTGAAAGCTGGGAGAGGAGGATGGAGGACAGCGAATGTAATTCGTGAATCGTTACATCGTTAAATCGTTGGGAAGGGCGAAACAGGAGCCAGAGCAATATCATCCGAAAAGTTTGTCGAACGCGTTGTAGGCGGCGGGTTGACCGAAATCTTGACTTACACTGGACCCGCCTTCGTCCCGCAGTCGCGGGACTACGGCGTGGCAGGCTCGCCTTTGGTCCGAGGCGGACTGCCGCTTGCCCCGGCCCCCGGGGCCCGTAAGCCCGACGCACTTGACTAATAACTTGACTTACGCTTGACTCATTACTGGTGAGTTACAAGCCCGTTTATACGATCACGCCGTTGCTGCTCTCGGAAGTGGAGCAAATCGCGGCCTTGCGTGAACGGATTCTGACGGCGGCAGTACAGGTGCCGTGGATTCCGGCGTTGCAGAAGGACACGCGGATTCGCAATGCGCATTCTTCGACCGCGATCGAGGGCAATCCGCTGACGCTGGAACAGGTGCGCGCGATCGAAGAAGGTCGAAACATTCCGGCAACGGCGGAGCGTCCGCGCCGGGAAGTAATGAATTATTTTGCCGGGCTGCGGTTCGTGGAAAAGAACGCGCAGCGCAAGGTGACTACGGGCGCGGAAGTGTTGAAGCTGCATCGCATCATGGCAAGTGAAGTGATGGACCAGGGCAAGGCGGGGCAATATCGAACGATTCGTGTCCGGGTTGGAAGCTATGTCGCGCCGCCGCCAGAGCGGGTGCAGCCGATGATGTCGGATTTGCTGGAGTGGTGGAACAGGGATGCGACAGAAATTTCTCCGATTCTGAGCTCGGCGATCCTGCATCATCAGTTTGAAACGATTCACCCCTTTGCCGATGGCAACGGGCGCACCGGCCGCATGCTCAGTTTATGGGAATTGTATCGACGCGGCTTCGACAATCACCACATCTTTTCGATCGACGAATTTTATTGGGAGGACTGCCCGCGCTATTACGCTGCGCTGGAGAAGGTGCGGCAGGACGAGGGGGCGCTGACGAGCTGGCTCGAGTACAGCGCAGAAGGATTGCGCGTGACGTTGGAACGAGTCTGGAGCCGGATTCAAAAACTGACGGCGCATGCCGGCAAGTCAAAGCTGGTGCTTCGCCCCAAACAGGAGCAGTTACTTCATCTGCTGCGCGAACACAAGGCACTGACGCCACGGGAAATTTGGGACGCAGTCGGCGTCTCGAAGCAAGGTGCCCTGGATTTATTGCGTCCGTTGATGAAAGCCGGGCTGGTGCGACGGATCGGAACCAAGAAGACCGGCCGTTATGTTTTGACATGAACACTCGGAACAAAACGAATCGGCTTGGGCATTGGGAGAACTAAATGTATAAAAAGAATCGGAAAATATACATTTAGTCAGCCAAATGCATGCATCGCATGCATAGGTCCAAAGTGTTACCTATGTCCTGAACCTGGACCGCATTATTTCGAAAAAAGGCACACGCAAGGCCGTTTCAGAATCGATTCTTAAAGTACAATGAAAACATTTCTTTCGATGGTGATAGTTGCTGCGGTCGCCACGGCGACTGCTATCGCACAAATTGACACGGCAGAGAACGTTGTGCATTCGACCGTCCGGGGAACAGAACAGGCCGCTCGGACGGTTGCTCATGGCGTGAAGAAGGCCGCCGATACCGTGGAGGACGCCGTCACCCCGGATACCGACGCGCACCGAGTGGACGTGACGGTGACCGACGATCGAATCGACATGCCGGCGCAGGTCAAGCCCGGAAAGACTGCGTTCGTCGTTAAAAATGCGGGCACGACCACGCAGAACTTCGAAGTCGAAGGGCGAAGTGTTGACCGGAAGTTCGCGGCCGCACCAAAGCCGGGTCAAACCAAGGTCATGCACGTGATTCTCAAACGCGGCACGTACACGGTCTATTCGCCGGAAAAAAACGGGGATCAGACGACCCCGAAGGCGACTATTCGTGTGCGATGAGGCGATAGGCAAATACTGAAATACTGAAATACTGAAATACTGAAATACTGAAAAGCTGAAACCACGTAGAACGTGGCAGGCGCACGTAGAACGTGGCGAGCGCTGACAGCGGACAGAAGAACTTGGCAGGTTGAAGGAGTCTGAAACGCTGAAATACTGAAAAGCTGAAATGCGGACTTCCCGCCACGGCGGGTAAACTTCTTGCGGAATGCGGAGCACAGAATGCAGGCTACGTTTAAGCGATGGGGAAGAGCCGTACCGGCAGGATTTTTTTTGTCTTCGCGTTTGTCTGCGCGATCGCCATCCCGGCCATTGAAATTCAGGCGAGCGGTGGCGTCGCCACTGGGAGTCCGCCCGCAGGCGGAAAGAGTGGCCGGTTGATCGTGCAAAGGGCGCCGAATTTTGGTACCGATCTGGTCGTCCGGTTGTCGATCGACGGCACGCGAGTCGCAGATATTCCGCGGAACCAGCACTACGGCAGTTTTTTGTCAGCCGGGCATCATGTTTTAACCGTGCTCGCTCTCCCAAAGACTGACTCCCGCCGGCCGACGTCGATGCGTCTGACAGTACAATCCGGCCACGTCTATATATTCAACGCGACCTGGGAATCGGACCGCCTTGTCCTGCGACCGTCGACTTCTTACAGCCCGACCACGCGCGTCAATGCGGTGCAGAATTAAAAAGCAGAAAGGCAAAGGCTAATCGGAGGGCAGTCGCCACTGCGGCGCTTATTTCACTAACTCGCGCGCTTGCTGACGAATGATTCCCCGCAGTGAAACATTCACCACTTTCGAGTTGGGAAACACTTTAGCGACGTCCGGCTCCAGGACGACCACGTTGGTTCCCTGCGCATACCGCCGCGCGTATTTACCGCGTTCCCCTTGTGAAAAATCGTATTCGTTTGGCTTCTGTTTGCGGCCGGATTTATTCTGTATCTTTTTCATAACTCTTGCGTTCTCGACGGCTGGCCCGTCGCGCGCTAATGATCCGGATATTATCGCCGCGATCCGTGTGAACGACAACGAGCAATTTGCCGGTAAAGGCAGTGCCCATCGTAACGAACCGTTCTTCCATCCTGGAATGTTCTGGGTCGGGAATCGTTAGCGACAGAGGGTCTCCGAAAACGGTGGAGGCTTCTTCGAAACCGACACCATGGTTGGCAAAGTTTGATCGAGCTTTGGGCGGGTGCCATTCGAATGTTAACGGCATAAAACGATAGGTTCATTGACGCGCTCATAGTTCAGCCGATTCCAAGAGAGCTGTTTGAGCAGATCGAGGCCTTTTAGGTCCTCAAGCAGGTCCAGAACGGATTGCTGATTAGCAGGTCGAGCCATCCGGGGAGAAGTTAACCGAGGCGTTGTAAATTAGAAATTAGGAATTAGGAAGGGCGAAAAATTTCGGATTTCGAATTGCGGAATGGAAAGACAGAGGCAACCAAATGCCAGCGATCGCACGAATTACTGTTAGGCGATCGATGCCGCGTAAAAGGCGTTTGCCTCACGCGGCTTAGGGGAAACCGCGTAAAAGGAGTTGCCTCACGCGGCTGGGGGAAGTGAATAGATCGCGAACATCCAACGACCAAACAAACTAATATGAAAAAATTCACGAGCTTACTAATAGGCTGTTCGCTGGCGCTGGCTGGAGCCGCGATGGCGCAACAGCCAGACCAGACACCAAAAGGGAAGAAGGAGGGGCCTGAGAAAACGCACGCGGCCGAACCAAAGCCCGGGGCGACGGCCGCAAAGCCGCACGGAGCCACGAACGAGGGGGCTCCGTCAAAGGCGCATAAGCCCGAGGCGACACCAAAATCTCCCGCCGCCGCCGGTACGGAGACGAAGGCTTCCGGTGAACCGGCGGCCAATGCGACGCCCGGCGCTGGGCAGCACAGGAAAGGGATGAAGGCGGCTGGCGAAAACGCGAAGACATCGCCCAATGCAGCTCCGGCAACGTCGACATCGACAGGTGCAGCTCCGCCAGTTTCGGCAGCCGGCCAGCAAAACGCGCGAGCTAAGGGGGGCGCGGCGAAGAAGCCGGAGCCGCAGCAGGTGCAGCAGATCAAGGCGCAGCACGCGAGTTTTCATGCCCAGCCAAAGCCGCAGCAGGTTCCGCCGGTTACGTTCAACCAAAGCTATCGGATTCAAGGAAGCGAGCGGTGGCAGGGTCAGCAATATGAAGTATTCCGCTCGTATCATCCGGAACGGCACGAGGAGGGCTGGTATCGGTCGCATTACAACCGCGTCGAGCTGATCGGCGGCGGTTACTATTACTGGAACAGCGGCTATTGGTATCCGGCATGGGGTTACAGTCCTTCGGCCGAGTATTATGCTTACGATGGCCCGATCTATGTAGGTCACAGTGCTGAACCGCCGGACCAGGTGATCGCGGACGTGCAAGCTGAGCTGCAACAGATGGGCTATTACCAGGGTGAGGTGGATGGCTTGCTCGGGCCGTTGACCCGGCAGGCGCTCACCGCCTACCAGGCCGATCAGGGGCTCACCACGACGGCGGCGATCGACGAACCGACGCTCGATTCCCTCGGGTTGAGCTAACTATTAAAAAGCTGAAAAGCTAAAAAAAGCTGAAAAGCTGAGATATTACGAGAAGCCGCCGGGGCGTCCCGCGATCGCGGGACCTCGGCGGCTTTTCTGTTTTTGGGGCGCCAGACTTTTGAAAAGATGACCCCGCCGTCGTCCCGTAGTCGCGGGACTATGGCGTGGCCAGGCAAGCTGAATGTTAAGACGTTGAAGCGATAAAGCGATGAATCGATAAAGCGTTGCCAGGAGTCGAGGCACGTGTGTTGGCGCGCTCGATCGCGCCATCGCGTCATCGACGGCTCCCCGGATTTTATTTCATTCCGTCCGGGGTACGGTTGCTTCAGCCTTCGTTCTTACGATGTAACGATGTAACGATGTAACGATGTAACGATGTAACGATGGAACGATGGAACGATGGAACTCTGTGCCCCTTCATCGCTCCGGAGAAACGATGACCCAACCCCGAAAGCTTTCGGGGTCGTCCGTTCGGCGACTGCTCTTTCGAGGTACGAATTACGGCATTACCATCTACCCTTTACAGGAGAAGTTATGATTCAAAGCGCGCGTATTCGCGGCGTGTTGGCGCCCGTCGTCACCCCCTTCAGAGCCGATCTCTCTCCTGACGGGGAACGATTCATCGCGCATTGCAAATGGCTGCTCTCGCAGAGCTGCGGGCTCGCCGTCTTCGGCACCAACAGCGAAGCGAACTCGCTGTCGGTTGAAGAGCGTTCGGCGCTGCTCGATGCGCTGGTCGCGGCCGGGGTCGATATGTCGCGCATGATGCCGGGCACCGGCTGCTGCTCGATCACGGAGACCGTCAAGCTTACATCGCAGGCGGTAAAGCATGGTTGCGCAGGTGTCTTGATGCTGCCGCCTTTCTATTACAAGGGTGTCAGCGAAGAAGGTCTCTTTCGCCACTTCAGCGAAGTCGTACAGCGCGTCGGCGATGCGCGGCTGAGAATTTATCTGTACCACATCCCGCCGGTCGCGGTGGTCGGCATGACAACGGGATTGGTCGAGCGCCTGCTCAAGGCCTATCCGAACGCAATCGCCGGGATGAAAGACAGCTCGGGCGATTGGAACAACACCAAGACTTTCCTCGACGCGTTCGCCAAATCCGGTTTCGGCGTGTTCGTCGGCAGCGAATCCTTCCTGCTCGCTAGCATGCGGAATGGCGGCGCCGGCACTATTTCCGCGACCGCCAACGTCAACCCGGCCGCAATTCACAAGCTCTACGCGGAATGGAAGAATGCAGATGCCGACGACCAGCAGGCAAAGCTAAATGTTACACGCGACGTGTTTGGCAGGAACTACCCGATGATAAGCGCGTTGAAGCAGGGCATCGCGATCTACGCGAACGATCCGGCATGGCGGACGGTGCGCCCGCCCCTGGTCGAACTCACTGCGGAGCAGGCAAAGACCCTGGCCGCGGAACTCAACGCGATCTCCTTTACGATGCCGGGGCTCTCTGAAACGACGAAGAAGTTGATTGTTGATAGTTGAGTGTTGAGAGACGGGAGGTTTCCGATTTCAGATGTCGCCGGGATTGACGACCTTGAAGGCGAAAGCCGCGACGGCTCCGCCGAAAAGATCAGCGACGATGTGGATCCAAATTTGGGGGATGTTTACCACCTTCATCACACCGATGCCAACGGCGACGGCCGGATTGAAGGCGCCGCCGGAAATGGCGCCGACCGCGAATGCGCCAACCATCACGGTCATACCGATGGCCAGCCCGTAGAAGGAGTTGTTCGCCGTGCCTTTGGCGGTGGCGACGTTGAGCACAACGAAAGCGAGCGCAAAAGTGAAGACAAACTCTGCTACCAGCGCCGCGGGCACATTTGTAATCTCCATGGGAGTGCCGCTCTTGCCGCAAAGGAAGACGGCGACGAAGGCGGCAACCACGCCGGCCGCGAACTGCGCGAGCCAATATGGGATCACATCTTTGGCCGGGCATTTGCCACGCAAAAAGACAGCGAGCGTGACGGCGGGATTGAGATGTCCCCCGGAGATGTGTCCGGTAGCGAAGACCATGACCATGAGTGACGCGCCGATCGCCAACGGGGCGATGACGCCTGCCGCGCCAGGGATGACAGTGCAACCGACAGTGAGAACGAGGAAGAAGGTCCCGATAAATTCCGCGATATATTTGTTCATAGCTTTCTCTTGGGTGTTGGTGGGTTCTGCTTCACAGACATCACGCCAGCTGGCCGATGTCGAGCATAGAATAGGGCGGAGGGCAGGAAAGAACGTTGATCCGCCTTCGTCCCGCGGTCGCGGGACTTCCATCTCCGCTAGGGCTACGACGTGACAAGACGGCGCGACAGGTTGTTGATAGTTGGTAACCCCACACACCCCAACCGAAAGGAAAAACCACAGTGAACTGGTATGACTACATCGGTTGTTTCTTCTCTGGAATGTTTCTCGCTAATGTCGTGCCTCATTTCGTGCATGGCATCTCTGGTGACCGTTTCCCGACACCATTCGCTCACCCTCCCGGAAAAGGATTGTCTTCGCCAACGGTGAACGTTGTTTGGGCGCTATTTAATCTGGTCGTCGGATACATCCTGTTTCGGGTCGGAAAGGTTTCGAGCGCAGACGACTCAGCGCTTGTTATTTTCTTCGCCGGCATCGTTGCCATAAGCACAATGTTGAGCGTGCGATTTGCAAAGAAACAAGCCAAGCCGGGATTCTGGAGGATTATGGCCGATCCGTACGGTACCTGGCTGATTCTTCCCGGATGAGTGGCGACGAATGAGGACTACGAATGCTCAGCATGCGTTCACGAAGCGCATCGAGCATTCGTAATTTTTTTGCGATCGGCATTTGCGCGAGTCGTCGACGAAGCGCGCGTTTACTTTTGGAGATACTTTCCAGATCGAAACTCATGTGAGGAATTGTCGTTCGAATTGCTGCCAACGCTCGAGGAGGCCGTGACGCGCCACAATCTCGCGGAGCTTCCCTTTGTCGATGGCATCGGCTTCGATGAACTGAAGCAAGCGGGCTTTATCTTTGCCGCGTCCGGTTTGGAGTGCGATGGCCGCGAGATGTTCGGCGGTGAAGACACGCGCGCGAACGCCATCAACGTCTTTCTCGACGGCTTGGGCTAAGGCTTCTTCGAGCAAAGAACCTTTGCAAGGAAGAAATTGAACCGGCCAGCCGGCAATCACGATATATTCGCCTTCTGTCGTGCAGCCTTTGGATTTCAGGTAGTCGTAGATCGGTTCGGGACTAACGATGATCTTGTCGGCGTCACCCTTGAACGCAACAAAGATGTCCACATCCAGGGTTGCAACCGGTTCGAGATAAAATGTCGCGCCGACCGCGCCGCCAATCGCGTAGCGGTCAATGACGCTGTCGCCCTGCATACGGTTGATTGTTTCAATGACTTCTTTTATGTCCACGCCCCGAGAAATCTCGCTCAAAAGGCCGAAGGGGAAAAGGCAAAGAAAGTAGGAAGCCTCTTAAAGTCGAATGCATTATTTTCCTTACCAGTCACCTGACGGGTTGTTGATATTTGGTTATCGCGCGATTGCGCGAACCACCAGAGCGCAGATGATCTGCGAAAACCGATGTCACTGCGGCGGCCAAAAGACCAATGAAAGGACAAAAAGAAGTCCTGGCGGTCTGCTTCCGATTGCTCAACGCTGTAGGGAGAATGCAATGAAGGACTTGGCAAAGTCGCGACGTGAATTTCTAAAAACAACCGGCGCTATGGCCGGAGCATTTTTGCTCGCTCCGAGAGGCATCCTGGCACGAGCGGAGGAGCCAACTCCGCATAGTGAACCAGCGGTTTCGCCAAACGAGTCCGCTGCCGCAGACTACACCCTGCGCATAGAAACGTCTCCGGTTGAGATCGCGCCCAAGCGAATCATTTCCATCGCTACGTACAATGGACAGTTCCCTGGGCCATTGCTTCGGTTCAAGGAAGGTCAGCAGGTCACGGTAGATGTGTCCAACGACACCGATACGCCGGAGCAGTTGCACTGGCACGGTCAGAAGATTCCGACCGACGTGGACGGAGCTGCCGAGGAGGGTACCCCGTTCGTTCCTGCGCATGGCAAGCGGCGCATCGTGTTCACACCCAGACCGGCTGGTCTGCGGTTCTATCACAGCCACAACCGCGCCGGCGCAAACCTCGCGGCCGGGCAATACAGCGGACAAGTGGGGCCGGTGTACATAGAACCGAAACAGGATCCGGGCAGATACGACCGCGAAGTCTTTCTGGTCCTAAAGGAGTTCGAGCCCACTTTCAGCCGCGGCGGCGACATGGCCATGGATTTCCTGTCTCCGTCGACTCGCGTCAAGTCGCTTGAACAAACGGGAGAGTCGGCCATGAAAGCCTCGCTCGCGAAGGGCATGCCCCACGGGTATGAAGTCGGCTACGGATCGTTCACGATCAATGGACGTATGCTCGGTCACGGCGAGCCGATTCGTGTGAAGCAGAGGGAACGCGTCCTGTTTCATATCCTGAATGGAAGTGCTACGGAGATTCGCAGCCTTGCACTGCCGGGCCACTCGTTTCAGGTCGTCGCGCTCGATGGCAATCCCGTCCCGAACCCGGCGCAGGTACCGGTGTTGTGGCTAGGCACGGCTGAACGTATCTCCGCCATTGTGGAAATGAATCATCCGGGTGTCTGGATCATAGGCGATCTCGCCGATGATGATCGCCGGCACGGCATGGGAAGTGTTGTTGAATACGCTGGTCGCGCCGGACAAGCGAAATGGATCGCCCCACCGCCTTTTCGCTGGGACTATGCGCGTTTCGCGAAGGCCGGTGCAACGGCCCCTTCCCCGGACGAGACGATCGAGATGATCTTTGCGAAGGACAACGCCGCCGAGGGAGGTTTTAACCGGTGGACCATCAATGGCGTGGCCTTCCCCATGAGCGACGCGATGATCCCGGCTTCATTTCACGTGAAAGAAGGCAAGCGTTATCGCATTCGTATGCGTAATGCGAGTGACGATATCCATCCAATCCATCTCCATCGCCATAGTTTTGAGCTGACCAGCCTGGCCGGAAAGCCGACAGCTGGAATCTTGAAAGATGTTGTGATGTTGGGCGGATACCAGGAAGCGGAGGTGGACTTCATTGCGGATAATCCAGGGCTGACGCTTTTCCACTGCCACCAGCAACTGCACATGGACTACGGTTTCATGACGCTCTTCGATTACACGTAAACAAATATACAATTGAAGTGAACACCGGTGTCCTTGGTCGACTGGCCGCCACATGTGCTCCCTCGGCCACGATTCCGATTCGAATCGTTGCTGGCCGAGTGTTTCTAACCGAAGGCGCCTCCCTCAAAAGTGGCAAGGCCAGTTCCCTCACCCGCAGCAGAAGAAAATCCCACGAGTGTGGACTGGTCGCCGCGGGATTCCGGCGGGAAGGTGGACCATGAAAATATCACATTATATTTCCGTTAAACTAGTCATGATAGCAATCGCGTGCAGCTTTGCTGGAAGCACACCAATTCAGGCGAAAGAGGCCAAAGCGAACGCAGCGTCCGCCCATTCTGGCGATAACGCTCGTTTGGTTGTGACCAGGGCAGCCAATTTTGGAACTTTCGAGTACGTCAATTTGTTCATCGATGGCGCCCAAGTGGCGAATCTGGGGGTTAATCAGAGTTACGACGCGGTGTTGCGGCCCGGGCGGCATGTGTTGTCGATGAGTACCAGTCCAGAGGCTTATAGCCATACAACGCCAACTCAACTACGTCTCAACGCAAAGCCCGGCCAGACCTACGTATTTACCGCGGTTTGGAACGACTTTGAGCGCGCTTCGCTCGAGGAACTTTAAGAAAATGTTCTTAGTTGAGAGCGTAAAGCTCCGTGGGAGCCACACTCCTTTCCGGAGTTGATTCGCCTTTGATGGCGTCTACGGCGCGACGGGTTGTTGATAGTCGGCTGCTGCGCGCTCACCTCCACTATGTTTAATTTCGAAAAACAGAAAACGAAAATTATGAACGACATCAATACGATCAAAGCCACTCCACAATCTTCTCGCCTGCCCAACGCCCGCCCCACTGAAGCGAGCGGAACATTCGTAATCGGTGGCGACATTCCCGTTCGCCGGCTCGGCTTCGGTACGATGCAACTCACCGGCCCCGGCGTCTGGGGAGAACCGGCCAACCATTCCGAGGCGATCGCCGTACTCAAGCGGGCGGTGGAGTTAGGAATCAATCTCATCGACACGGCCGACTCGTACGGGCCCGAAGTTGCCGAGCGTCTCGTTGCCGAGGCGCTTCATCCATATCCCGTCGGCCTGTTGATCGCGACCAAAGCCGGCTTTCAGCGGCCCGGCCCAAGCCGATGGGTCGAGGACGGTCGCCCCGAGCATCTGCGGTCGGCGGTCGAGGGTAGTCTCCGCCGGCTGCGTCTCTCGCGAATCGATCTGTTACAACTGCACCGGATCGATCCGAAAGTAGCGATGGAAGATCAGATCGGCGCGTTGGTCGATCTTCAGCGCCAGGGCAAGATTCGCCATATCGGATTGTCTGAAGTCAGCGTAAACCAGATCAAGGCGGTCCGGCGGATCACCCCGATCGTTTCGGTGCAGAATCGATATAACCTGGTCGATAGAAATTCCGAGGACGTGCTGGAGTATTGTACCCGGGAGAACATCGGCTTCATCCCTTGGTTTCCACTTGCCACCGGCGAGCTCGCGAAACATGATGGTCCGCTGACGCGCGCAGCGAAGCGCCTCAAGGCACAGCCGGCGCAGGTCGCGCTGGCATGGCTGCTTCGGAAATCTCCGGTGATGCTCCCGATTCCCGGAACTTCGAAGGTCGAGCACTTGGAGGAGAACACTGCTGCGGCTCTGATTAAGCTCGATGATTCAACAACGGAAGAGCTGGAACGCCTCGGCGGAAAGGATTAGTGGTGGTGACCATCTGCTGTCCGATTTCTCCGAACGCATTCGCATCAATCGGGCGAAATTTGGATCTGGCTTACAGTCGCAGTACGATCTTTTCGTCTGTGGATCGGGTCCGTTCAGATCGGCAGCTGAAGTGTAAGACTTATGGCTCACCTTTTTGATCCGCTCACGATTCGAGATCTAGAGTTTGCAAATCGCGTGTTCGTCTCGCCTATGTGCGAGTACTCGAGCAGCGATGGGTACGCCAATGACTGGCATTTCGTCCATCTGGGCAGCCGGGCAGTGGGCGGCGCTGGACTAGTGCTTACTGAGGCGACGGCCGTTCTTCCCGAGGGCCGCATCAGTCCGCAGGACCTTGGTATCTGGAGTAGCGAACACATTGAGCCGCTGGCTCGGATCGTCAGTTTCATTCATAAGCAAGGCAGTGTCGCCGGCATGCAGTTGGCGCATGCCGGACGCAAGGCCAGTACATATCGGCCATGGGAGAGGCAGGGAACGGTTCCTTTAAACGAAGGGGGTTGGAAGAATGTCATGGCCCCGAGCGCGCTTCCTTTCGCCGATAACTATCCCATGCCGCAAGCCCTCACCCCTGCTGGCATTCAGGAAATAATTGCTGCTTTCGCGAACGCGGCACGTCGCGCCTGCGAAGCGGGCTTTCGGGTCATTGAGATTCATGCTGCTCATGGCTACCTCATTCATGAATTTCTGTCGCCGCTTAGTAATCAACGGGATGATGCTTATGGAGGTTCATTCGAGAATCGCACCCGCTTATGCCGTGAGATTGTTGCTGCGGTTCGATCCTCCTGGCCAGAGCGAGCGCCATTGTTCGTGCGCATTTCCGCTACCGATTGGGTCGATGGCGGTTGGGATATCGAACAGTCGATCGAGCTTGCTCGGGCACTGAGGCAAATAGGAGTGGACCTGATCGATTGCTCTTCTGGCGGCAGCGTGCCTCATGCAAAAATTCCGGTCGGTCCCGGGTACCAAACGCCGTTTGCTCAGCGGGTTCGTCGGGAAGCTGAAATCATGACCGGTGCCGTTGGGATGATTACTTCTCCGATTCAGGCAGAGCAGATCATCGGAACCGGACAGGCGGACGCGATCTTGATCGCACGCGAGCTCCTGCGCGATCCTTATTGGCCATTGCGAGCGGCCCATGAACTAGAGCAGTCAATTTCCTGGCCTGTTCAATATCTGAGAGCTGCCCCACAAGGCGCACAGGCTCGCGTTCCCGTAAACCTCAAGAATTTGGAATCATGCTTCGAGGAACAACACGCGATCCCGGGAACACGGATTTCGCCTTCTTAAATACTAATTATCCCCCTGGAATCAAAAGATTCTGCTCGGCCGAGTTGACGAGTGACCTCCGGGCCACGCATTCCGGCGTGATCAGCTAATTTCGAAACTCTATCTCGAACGAGGGAGTACGGATCACCTCGCAAGCAGTATTGGAAAATCCTTCGCATGCGCAATAGCGGCAGCGTGACGGCAAACGATATTTTGAGTCATGAAAACGAACTGCTTTTTGACCGGCATATGCGTTTGGAGAAATTCTGAACGCACCGGGCGCGTCCACGCTATCTGACTCGAACCTTCACTGAGGAAATTACCATGTCTGACCAAATCCACTTTTACGGCGAGCTTCAGCAGCGGATCCACGAGAATTTGCGGATCCAACATCCGGAATGGGTCGAGCCCAACGGCAGTTGCCCAACTTGCGACTCCTGTGAATCCAGCCTGGCGGAGCTACTCGGCTTTGGCCGGCGATCGACGGCTGTTCGACTGCGCAAATCATCTCGTATGGGCTATGCCGGCGATGATTGAAAAATCGACGAGGCAATGAGCATGAAACCGACGATTGAAATCAACGAGGCGAACTTCGAGACGGAAGTCTTAAGATCCAGTCAACCAGTGCTGGTCGAATTTGCCACGGGATGGAGTCTTCCTTCGATGATGTTGGACGGAGCGCTGGACGAGATTGCCGCTGAGTTTGTCGATCGTCTGAAGGTCGCCCGCGTCAAACTCGATCGCAGCCCCAATCTCGGCTTGTGGTACGGGATTCGATGTCTCCCGACCATGCTGTACTTCGTGGACGGCGAGGTCAGCATCGGGATCTTCGGAACCACGAGCAAGGAAGCGATTCTTTCTCAATTGAAACTAGTTATCAGCTCGCGGCGCATGCCGGAGCCCAACCTCGCTTCGCTCAACGACTCACAAGAATGAAGGAAATGTAATTAACATGGCGGCACTGCCCAACCTCAATCCTATACACCGTGAAAACACGAAACCAATTCAATGATTCATCATCACTGTCACGGCGCCAATGGATCGGTTCCGGCCTGGCCACCTGTGGCTATCTCGCGGCTGGCGGTCTCGCGCTGGGCCAGCCGGAAGAGAAATCGGCACCGAAAGGTTACACCCTGCCTGGCCCAGTCGCGAATCTAGGTCGGGCTCCCGGATTGCAGACCCGGCTGATCGCCGAAAATCCGAGTGGTGAAAGGACCTACGCCGTGATTTTTGCGGAAGGTGACGAGATCATGTCCGGCCTCACTGAATTTGCCGTGCGCGAAAAACTCGTGGCGGGCCATTTCACGGCTATCGGTGCTCTGGAGCGCGCGCGGTTCGGCTGGTTTGATCGGGCGCAAAATGCCTACCGCAATATCCCAATCGATCACCAGGTGGAGATGATTTCACTTATCGGCGACGTTGGTCTGGTCAATGGCGCGCCGCAAATCCACGCACATGGGGCGGTGGGTTTCCCTGACGGCCAAGTGCATGGCGGGCATATGCTGGAAGCCATCGTGTGGCCGACGCTGGAACTGTTTTTTACGGCATATAGCACACCACTCATCAAAACACATGACGCTGAAACGAGTCTCTTCCTCTTTGATCTGAAAGAGAGAAAGGAGGGTTCAAAATGAATGTCGCTGTTTTAGGTTTGGGAATCCTTCGCCAAGCGCTGCAGCGGACATCACAGATACCCGGCCGATATAATCTTCGAGGCATATGATAAAGACAATCTCTTATCTCGGTCTTGGGACCATGGGCAGCGGCATGGCGTCCAACCTTCTCAAGGCCGGGTACAAACTTACCGTCTGGAATCGGAACGCTGAAAAGTGTGAACCGTTCGCCAGGAAAGGCGCGCGCGTTGCCGAGACTCCGGCCGACGCCAGCCGCGACGCCGAGCTTGTTATGTACAGCTTGAGTAACGATCAAGCCGTCGAGGAAGTTGTCTTTGGCGCGAAAGGAATTCTAAGTGGCATCAACGAAGGCCAGATCGCGATGGACATGAGCACAGTTCTTCCCGCGACGACTTTGCGAGAACAGAAAGCGTATGCAACGCACGGTGTCGATTTTCTCGATGCACCGGTCTTTGGCAGCAAGCAGGAATCCGCGGATGCCAAGCTTTGGATTATGGCCGCGGGCAACAAGGCCATTTTCGAAAAAGTGAAGCCGATCCTGGAGCACTTGGGTCAAACCGTTCACTACTTTGGCAACAACGGAAATGCCGCGGCCATGAAGCTGGTGGGAAACCTTATTGTAGCGCTCGAAATGGAAGCGCTCGCCGAGGGGCTTGTCCTGGCGCAAAAGGCTGGCCTTGATCTGAACACCGTCATGGAAGTCGTGAAAGTCGCCGACTTCCGGTCACCGCTGCTCGTGAGCAATGGTCAGAATATTTTGAAACGCGATTTTTCTACCAGCTTCGCGCTCAAGCTCATGCTCAAGGACGCTGGCCTCATTGAAAAATTTGCTGAAAATCTGCAGTCACCCATTCCGGCACTGCGCGTTGCGGAAAAAAACCTCGAATCGGCTGTCGCGCTTGGCTTCGGAAAAGAAAACGCCTCCGCCCTAATCAAGGCGCTCGAAAAAGAAGCGGGCGTCGAAGTGAAAGGCGCTTCCCTGGCTAAGATCCCTGCCGTCTCACCCGCCTTTGCGCAGCTACGGCGCGGCAGCCAGAGACGGCCTAAAACCGCCGCTCATCTGTAGGGCGTCTATGTCAGACGCCTTCGAGGGCTACCTCGAACGAGGGAGTATCGATCACCTCGGCGGCAGGAACAAAAAATCCCACCCATGCGCCATGGCGATTCCTTTATGGCAGAGCGTAAATTCGGGGCGTGAAAACGAACAGGTTTCTCACCAGCATATTCGTCCTGGAGAAGACCCGGGAACGCTCTCAGCGTGTCAACCGTTTCTTCAAGGCGGGCGGCCGAGAAAGTAAGGCCGAAGTCGTTTCGGTAGCCGATTCTTATGCAAAGTCTGCTTTCTCAGAAGGATAACGCGACATGTGGATCGTTCGCTTAGCTCTCAGTCGGCCTTACACGTTTGTAGTAGCAGCGTTGCTGCTGCTTCTGATGACGCCTTTTGTCCTGACCACGACGCCGACCGATATTTTTCCCGCTATCAATATCCCGGTGGTCAGCGTGATTTGGAGTTATACCGGACTGCCGGCCGACCAGATCGCCCAACGGCTTGTCTATAGCGAGGAACGCGCGCTCACCACCACGGTCGACAATATCGAGCACATTGAATCGACCTCCTATGACAGCTTTGGCGTGATCAAAGTGTTTTTTCAGCAGGGCACGAACCCTTCGACCGCGGTGGCCCAATTAACGGCCGTTTCCCAAACCATTTTGAAACAGCTTCCACCGGGAACCACTCCGCCACTGATCATCCAATACAGTGCGTCCACCGTTTCTATTCTCCAGTTCGGAATTAGCAGCACCAAACTTTCCGAGCAGCAGGTCTTCGACATCGCTTTAAACCAGATTCGCGTCGGGCTGATCAGTGTGCCTGGAGTCAGCATTCCCTACCCGTATGGCGGAAAGCAACGGGTGGTTTCGGTCGATCTCGATCTCAAGGCATTGGAAGCAAATAACCTGGTCGAGTCCGATGTCGTCACTGCCATCAGCAATGGCTCTCTAACCTATCCAAGCGGCACGGCCAAGATCGGCGGGAAAGAAGTGCCCATTGACCTCAACGTTAATCCGCCGCGGATCGACATGTTGAACAACCTGCCGATAAAAAGCATCGGCGGGACCGTGATTCACATAAGCGATGTTGCCCAAGTGCGTGATGGCTATTTCCCGCAGGAAAACATCGTTCGGCAGGATGGTGTCCGCAGCACGCTACTGAGTGTTTTCAAAAACGGTAGCGCGTCCACTCTTTCGGTCGCGGCGGGAGTGAAGGCTGCCATGGCCAACATTCTCAAGACCGTGACGAGCGATATCCAAGTTAAGCAATTCGCCGATCAATCCGTGTTCGTGAAGGCGGCGGTCAGCGGGGTCGCTAGGGAAGGTGTCATCGCAGCCGCTTTGACCGCGCTGATGATTCTGCTGTTTCTCGGTTCATGGAGAAGCACACTCATCATTGCAGTGTCCATTCCGCTTTCCGTGTTGTCGTCTCTGGCAATTCTGAGCGTGCTCGGTCAGACCATCAACATCATGACGCTGGGCGGTCTGGCGCTCGCAGTCGGCATCCTGGTGGATGATGCCACGGTGACAATCGAAAACGTCGAGCGCCATTTGGCATCAGGTGAAAAATTGGAAGATGGAATTCTACAAGGCGCGGGTGAAATCGCGTTGCCGGCAATGGTTTCAACTTTCTGTATCTGCATTGTTTTCGTGCCGATGTTTTCGCTGGCTGGGGTGGCACGCTATCTTTTCGTGCCGTTAGCCGAGGCGGTTTGTTTCGCCGTTATCTCTTCCTACGTGCTTTCGCGCACGCTGGTGCCGACGATGATTATGTTTTTCGAGCGCCATCACCACCTGCCTTCGGATGCTGCGGCGACCTCCGGCGCGGCAGGCAAAGCTCTCGCCACGGCGGCTCCGTCCGGTGGCGAACATGTCGCACTTTGGGCGCGGCCGCTGGTCGCTTTGCAGCAGCATTTTGAAAAAGCGTTCGATCGCCTTAGGGGAGCTTATGCAAACTTGTTAGGGACAGTGCTGGGGCACAGAGCGGCTTTCGCCGTTGGATTTCTCTCCTTTTGCGTTGCCTCATGGCTGCTCGTTCCGTTCCTTGGCCAAAATTTCTTTCCCGCGGTGGACGCAGGAACGTTTCGATTGCACGTGCGCGCTCCTACTGGGACGCGGATCGAGCAAACTGCCAAGCTGGTTGACGAAGTGGAAGCTGCCATTCGTCGTCAAGTTCCCGCCAAAGAGCTCGCGGGTATACTCGACAACATCGGGCTTCCGGTTTCGGGCATCAACCTGAGCTACAACGACAGTGGAATATCAGGACCGGCCGATGCCGACATCCTGGTCTCGTTGCAACCCAACCACAAGCCGACAGCGAATTACGTTCGTAACCTGCGTCTGAGTTTGAACCGCGACTTCCCTGGGACAACCTTTTACTTCCTGCCGGCCGATATCGTTAGCGAAACAATCAACTTCGGACTTCCGGCGCCGCTGGACATTCAAGTTGTCGGACGAAATGAAGCAACCGACCAGCAGGTCGCGAACTCCATAGCTCAAAAAATCCGCCAAGTTCGCGGGGCCGTTGATGTGAGGGTTCAGCAGCCTAACGACCTGCAGCGATTCGAGTTCAACGTCGATAGAATAAAGGCGATGGAGCTCGGGCTCAGCGAAAGAGATGTGGCTGGTTCGGTGCTGCTCTCTTTGAGCGGCAGCAGCCAGGTGACACCGACCTACTGGCTTGATTATACCACTGGCGTCCAATATCTCGTCAATGTCAGGGTGCCGGAACGTCAGACGACTACGCTTTCTGAGCTAAGGTCGATGCCGCTTAGTGCCTCTAAACCTGGAACTGGCAACGGTCAGATTCTCGATAACGTAACTGACGTAACGCGGATCACGAGCCAACCCATCTACACGCACTATAACGTTATTCCAGTGGTCGATGTTTACGGAGGAGTTGGAGGCAGAGATCTCGGCGGAGTGCTGAGTGATATTAGACCTATCGTCGAGCAGGCCCAAAATACCGCGCCGAAAGGTGTCAGCATTGTTCTGCGGGGACAGGCATCGACGATGAGTTCCAGCTTTCTCGGACTGGGCATCGGAATGCTAGTGGCGATTGCGCTGATCTATCTGCTGCTCGTGGTCAATTTTCAAAGCTGGCTCGACCCATTCATTATTTTAACGGCGCTGACCGGTGCGCTGGCTGGCGTGATTTTGGGGCTGCATGTTACGAGCACGACGCTGAGCGTGCCCGCGATGATGGGAGCGATCATGTGTCTAGGCGTTGCCACCGCCAATTCTGTCTTGGTTGTGACCTTTGCGCGCACTCACCTTCAGGAAGGAATGGATTCGGTTAAAGCAGCATGGGAAGCCGGCACCGGCCGATTACGGCCAGTGATCATGACGGCGTCGGCGATGATTATCGGAATGTTACCAATGGCGCTTGGTCTTGGCGAAGGTGGTGAGCAGAACGCGCCGCTCGGGCGCGCGGTAATCGGAGGTCTCATGCTCGCCACCGTCGCGACGCTACTTTTTGTGCCTGTGGTATTCAGCCTGTTGCACCGCCAAGCAACCGCTACTGCCCAAGCAGAACCTAAAGAAAATGTTCCATCAACGGTCCTTGAGGAGGCCGTTTCCGCAACCTAAACACATCTCTCTATATATGAGCACAACTACTCCTACCGATAGCGTCGGCTCCGACGAACATAAAACAGACCCGATCCGGGCTCGCCGAAGACATCGCGTTATTCTGATGTCGGGTGGAGCATTGTTTTTGATCGCATTGGTGGGTGGCTTTGTTCCGCAATTGCGACAGCGGCAAACAGCTGCAGCCGATACCAAAGAGTTGGCGATTCCGACCGTAGCGGTGGTTTCGCCAACCGTTACCACGCCTAGCAGTGGGCTTAATTTGCCAGCCGAAGTCAAACCATGGCAGGAAGCATCTATCTTTGCGCGAGTTAACGGCTACCTAAAAGACTGGCTCGTGGACATTGGCGCGCACGTCGAGAAAGATCAGTTGCTAGCCGAGATCGACACACCGGATCTTGATCAGCAACTCGCGCAAGCCCGCTCGCAGGCTGTGCTAGCGAAAAGAAATTTGGAACAGGCCAAAAAGACGAACACGAAATGGCAGGAGTTATACAAAGAAGGTGTCGTCTCCCAACTTGATGCCGAGAACACCGACACTTCGCAGGGTACGAACCAGGCCAATACCGAGGCGTTTGCCGCCAATCTTCGTTTCCTTGAACAGGAAGTCGCCTTTAAACGTGTGACTGCGCCTTTCCCCGGTATCATCACGGTCCGTAACGTGAACGTGGGAGACCTAATTACCGCGAACAACACGAGCTTCGAGATGTTTCACATTCAGCAGACGGATCCTCTGCGCGTTTATTTCCGCATACCGCAGGAGGAGGCGACAAACATCGCGGTGGGACAAACCTTCAACGTTCAGGTCGGGGCGCAGAGCGCAAAAACGTATCCCGGAAAAGTGATCTCGACGTCGGGAGCAGTCTCTCCGGATTCCCGGACCATGCTTGTTGAGTTGCAGGTCGAAAATTCGAAGAATGAGATTCTGCCTGGCAGCTACGCCACGGTGCGAGTGCCCCAGGACGCTTTAGGAAAGCTGGTTACCTTGCCTGATAACACACTTATATTTCGCGAGAAGAGTGTCCAAGCTGGCGTCGTGGATGCCAAGGGCGTCGTCCAACTTCGCGACGTCAAAGTCGGACGAGACTTTGGCATCCAGTCCGAAATCCTAAGCGGCGTCACTGAATCCGATAAAGTAATCGTCAACCCATCCGACTCCCTTACCACCGGGACGACGGTTCGAGTTGCCGCAACCTCCACTCCATCCTCGACTCCGGCGGCAAAAAAATGAAACGACAAAATTACCTATCAACAAAGAACAAGAAAATGGAAACGATGAAAAATACGTTGCTTAAGCAAAGAACCACTAACCTCGCTGTGGTTGCACTCGTGAGCCTGCTTGGGGCATGCGCCACGACCGCATCACCTCGCGCCGAAAACGTCCTCTTGTCAGCCGGTTTCAAAGCGAAGGTCGCGACCACCGCTAAACAACGGCAAGAACTCCAAACGCTGCCCGAAGGAAAGGTGTCGCCGGTTAGGCAGAAGGGAAAGACGTTCTACGTCTATCCCGACGCGCCGCACAATCAGATCTACGTTGGCAACAAAACGCAGTATCAGGCCTATAAACATCTACGGGCACAACACCGGGATTGGCCAGGCCCGTTCGTGACAAAAGATTACAACGCGATGGGAGACGAGGTAACAGTGAGAGAATTCCACGGATGGGCACCCTTGGGAGAGTGAACAGAAGAAATTCGCTGAGTCACCGCGTTCTGGTGCAAGAGCCGATCCAGGGCTTTCAATTGTTAAATCTCCCTCGAAAGAGCGGACTCAAGCTCTTTCATCTGTAGGGTGCCAATTGAGTATTTGCATGACCGACAAGTTCGATTGATCTGGAGGGGCGACATTGGCCAAAAATTTCAAAGACCTGTCTGAACAGGAAATCCTCGCGCTGGCAATTTCGTCCGAGGAAACGGATGCGCGAATTTACGCGGACTTCGCCGCGGGATTGAAAGCCGATTACCCCGCAACCGCCCAAATCTTTACGGAAATGGAGGCCGAAGAGGATGAGCATCGCCGCGAACTGATTGAGGAATACCGTCGCCGCTTTGGAGAACATATCCCTTTGATCCGTCGAGAAGACGTGAATGGCTTCGTGCGCCGCAAACCGGTGTGGATGATTCAGCCGCTGGGAATCAAAACGGTTCGGCATCAGGCCGAAGTGATGGAGACAGAAACCCGGCGTTTCTACGAGCGCGCCGCTAGTAAAGTCAGTGACGCGTCAACGCGAAAACTACTGGGAGATCTGGCGGAGGCGGAGCGAAAGCATGTGACCTTAGCCGACAATCTCCAACAGGAATACCTGACTCCAGAAGTTGAGGCTCAAGAAGAGAAAGCCCATCGCCGGTTGTTCGTCTTGCAAATCGTGCAGCCCGGGCTGGCGGGACTAATGGATGGTTCGGTCTCGACCCTTGCGCCGGTTTTTGCGGCCGCGTTTGCGACCCATAACAGCCACGCCGCCTTCCTGGTCGGCCTCGCCGCCAGCGTCGGAGCAGGAATTTCGATGGGATTCGCGGAAGCAGCTTCTGATGACGGCAGTCTGACTGGCCGCGGCAAACCTTTGCTCCGTGGAGTCGTCTGCGGGTTGATGACGACGGCCGGAGGAATCGGTCACACGTTGCCATATTTGATTCCATCTTTTCGAACTGCTACGGCCATTGCCGTTGTGATCGTGGCAATTGAACTAATGCTCATCAGCTGGATTCGAAACCGGTATATGGACACGCCATTTCTCCGCGCCGCTTTTCAAGTAATCGTCGGAGGTGTGTTGGTGTTTCTCGTTGGGATCTGGATAGGAAGCTCTTAATCGCTGATTAACGCGCCGATTCGTGGCCGATCGATTCGAGCTACCGCATCACCCGAGCTAATCGCTGCAGCATAAACGTCCGTTATCTCTTCACGTTTCCACGGATGAACGGACTCTTCTCGATTTTCTTGGAGTTTTTTACGCCTTCGGTGGATCCGTTGCTTTTCTCGATATCGCACTCAGCGCGGCCGCCATCTTATCGACGATCTCCGCCCTGACGCCGAGGCCGTGTCGCTGGACGATCCAGCTTGGTTCGTTATACGAAAGCCACGTCTTGCCCGCTGGATCCTGCCACACGAGCGCCTTTAATGGCAGATCAATCCCGGCTGTCTGGGACGCCTCCATTAGTGGCGTCCCGCCGCGAGCGTTACCGAAGATGATGAGTTCGGTCGGTCGTAACTCCAGGCCTGCTTCAGCCGCCCCTGCGGCATGATCAATCCGCGCGAACACAGTCATTCCCTTCGCACGGATCTCGGCCTCCAACCGGTCCATCGTTTCCTTTGGACCGGACCTGCTTGCAATGGTCGTTAATCCTTCCATGTGACTCTCTTATTGTGCCGGCTGGCTCGCGTTGTGGCAAGGAGGGCCTAGTTGCGCGCACTGGTAGTTGCGCTCCCCAGACAACGCGTCTGCCGCTGGAAGCATATTGGAATTCGTACTGGAATTGATGGGCGTTGTCTTCCTTCAGCCGGCGCGGCCTGTGGATAGTAAATGTCAAGGTCCGCCATTCAGAACGAATTCTTCGACGGCTTTAGCGAAACCTTCTTCTTCGGATGAGCTCGTGGTGTAGGTGGCGGCGGATTTCACTTCTTCACCAGCCTGACCCATCGCGATGCTGATCCCGCTTTTTTCGAACATCGCCATGTCGTTAGGCATATCACCGATGGTGGCAATTTGCTGTGTCGGAATGCCGAGCATTTCGGACAGGCGCGTGACGACGTAGCCTTTGTTCGCTTCCGGGTGAGTCACATCGAGGTAGTAAGGCTGCGAACGCGCGGCCGAGACCAAGGTTTCGCGCTGCGGATTGGTTTGTCTCGTGTGAACTTTCGCCGCGAACTGCTCGCGCACCGCGGCTTCACACCGTTGCACCGCGTCAAGATCATCGCTTACTCCGACTAACTTCGCCACATCGTTGGTAAGGCCCTTGAAATCCGCCACCACCGTGGGCGGAAATTTGACCGTCCATTCTTCACGATCGACATGCGGTCCGTGGCGGTCGCACACGAACCAGTTCGTGCCACGATAAATCCAGCAGTCGAGTCCATGCTTCCGCATCGTCTCCATCGCAGGCTCGATTACGTCGGCCGGCAGCACGCGTTGTTCGATGACGGATAGGTTTGGCTTAACAAACATGCCGCCGTTGAAAGCAGCAATAGGTGTGGTGAGCGCCAACGGCGCGATCAGCATTTCCATGCCACGCGGCGGACGGCCGCTGGTAATCGCGAACTGAATTCCCGCACTCCGCATTTTTTCGACCGCAGCACGCGCACGCTGCGTTAGCACCTTCTCGTGAGTTACCAGGGTGCCATCTACATCGGCAACAAGAAGACGAATCGTAGCAAGCGTTCCGGTAGATGATACCTCAGGTTCCTTGTTAGTGGCCGGATGTGTCGTGGATATACCCATATAATTAAGCTGCCTTAGCTCGTTGTTTCTCGAGGTGACCACCGAACCCATAGCGCATCGCGGATAGCAGTCGATCGGCGTAATCAGCTTCGCCGCGCGAACTGAAACGTTCATATAACGCGGTTGTTAGTACCGGCACCGGCACGCCTTCGTCGATTGCCGCCTTGATTGTCCAACGGCCTTCGCCGGAATCGGAAACGCGGCCGGCAAAGTTCGCCAGCTTGGCGTCGCCCGCCAGCGCCGATGCGGTCAGGTCGAGCAACCAGGAGCTGATGACGCTGCCGCGTCGCCAGACCTCGGAAATATCCGCGAGATTGAATTCATATTTATAATGCTCGGGCTCGCGTAACGGCGTCGTTTCCGCATCGATTTCGCCGTCGCGCTTTCCAGCATTGGCGGATTTCAAGATGCTGATGCCTTCGGCGTACGCAGCCATGAGCCCGTATTCGATTCCGTTGTGCACCATTTTGACGAAATGTCCGGCGCCGTTAGGGCCGCAGTGCAAGTAACCATGTTCGGCTGTTCCGCCCGATTGCCCGCGGCCAGGCGTCCGCGGCACGTTGCCCACTCCTGGCGCAAGCGTGGAAAAGATGGGATCCAATCGCTGTACAATCTCTGTGTCGCCGCCGATCATCATGCAATAACCGCGCTCCAAACCCCAGACGCCGCCGCTCGTTCCGACATCGAGATAGTGAATGCCTAACGAGCCCAGTCCTTTCGCGCGCTCGATGTCGTCGATATAATAGGAATTCCCGCCGTCTATGATGGTATCGCCATTTTCGAGCAGCGGTGACAGCTCACCGATGGTCTGATCAACTACGGCCGCCGGCACCATCAGCCAGATCGCTCGCGGTCGCTCGAGCTTTGCAACGAGGTCTGCCAATGAGCTGACTCCCTGTGCACCCTCCTTGACCAGATCGCCGACTAGTGCGGGGGAGTGATCAAACACCACGCATTTTTGTCCGTTCTTCAGTAAGCGCCGCACCATGTTCGCACCCATTCGGCCAAGACCAATCATCCCAAGCTGCATTGTGATTTGTTCGTTCATAACTTTCTCTCCATCAGTTGAGCTACGTTGTCGAAGTATCTTTCTTTGTTGAAGCTTCGAAGATGCTCTCGATCGCTTTGTCGAGCGCTGCATTAAATTCGGAATCGGATTGGACTGCGGAGAGGCCTTCGAGCAACGCGCGCGAAAAACTTGCGATGACGCCGCGGTTGCGACGCAGCCGATCATTAGCTTCTTCCCGCGAATAACCGCCAGAAAGCGCGAGCACCCTGATCACATTCGGATGCGCGACCAGTTCTGAATAAAAACCATCCTTTTCCGGCAGCGTAAGCTTGAGAAAGACCAGTTCGTCCGCGGCCAGCTTGTTGAGTTTCTCCAGTATGCCAGTTTTGAGGAGCTCCTCCGCTGCTGCCTTCTCAGGAGACTTGATACTAACTTCCGGCTCGATAATCGGCACCAGGCCGGCCGCGCTAATTTGCGAAGCCAATTCAAACTGTTGCGCGACGATCTCCGTTATTCCATCTGCATTCCCCTGGTGAATGAACGAACGCATCTTTGTTCCAAATATTCGACTGCCTTTCGCCTTATTCAGCAAAGCGGCCAAGCTGGGTATAGGTTTCATCAACTGCACACCGTCCTTTTCTTCCGCCAGGCCTTTGTCCACTTTCAGGAACGGAACGACGCGCTTTACTTCCCAAAGATAGTCTGCCGACGGCTTCCCGCTGACGTTCCTGTCCATCGTATCTTCGAACAGAATTGCGCCGACGATCCGGTCTCCAGTGAAAACGGGGCTGGTCATGACACGCGTGCGCATCTGATGCACCAGCGCGAACATCTGGTCGTCATTTGACCACGAACCTTGTGGAATTCCGTAGGCAGCCAGAGTCCGCGGCGTACTGCCACCGCTTTCGTCCAGTGCGGCAACAAACCCGGGCCGCGTTTTCATTGTGCACAATTGCTCGTCGTTCAATTCAGGCCTTTTCATGACTGTAGTTTCATTTGCCGGTAGCGGCGGATCAGATTGTTGGTTGAGCTATCGTGTTTCAGCTCCGGCTCCGATGAAGCTTCTAACTCCGGAATGATCCGCTGAGCCAGAGCTTTGCCGAGTTCTACGCCCCATTGATCGAAGGAGTTGATGTTCCAGATCGCGCCCTGAGTGAAAACGCTGTGTTCATAAAGCGCCACCAGCTTGCCGAGCACCTCAGGAGTTAGCCGGTCGGCAAAGATAACATTCGACGGCCGATTACCTTCAAAGACACGATGCGGCACCAGCCACTTAGGCGTGCCTTCCGCCCTTACTTGTTCGGCTGTCTTGCCGAAAGCAAGCGCTTCAGCCTGCGCGAAGACGTTGGACAGCAGTACGTCGTGATGCCGGCCGAGCGGCGTAAGTGCGTGATCGAAGGCGATAAAATCACATGGAATAAGGCGTGTTCCTTGGTGGATCAACTGGTAGAACGAATGCTGTCCGTTCGTCCCAGGTTCACCCCAATAGACAGGCCCGGTATCGTAGTTGACCTGTTTGCCACCCAAAGTGACGTGCTTGCCGTTACTCTCCATTGTTAGCTGTTGGAGATAAGCCGGAAATCGTTTCAGGTATTGCTCGTAGGGAAGGACGGCGACTGTCTGCGCATTGAAGAAGTCCGTATACCAGACGGTGAGCAATCCAAGAAGAATTGGCAGGTTTTGGTCGAAAGGAGCGGTGCGAAAGTGCTCATCCATCTGATGAAAGCCGTCGAGCATGCTTCGGAAGTTGTCTGGTCCGATTGCCAGCATCGTTGACAAGCCGATGGCTGAATCCATCGAGTAACGTCCACCCACCCAATCCCAGAAGCCGAACATGTTTTCCGTATCAATGCCAAAAGCGGAGACCTTCTCAGCATTCGTGGAGACAGCAACGAAATGTCTGGCGACGGCAGCTTTGTCGCCGCCTAATCCTTTTAAGAGCCAGTCCCGTGCAGTCTGCGCGTTAGTCATCGTTTCCAGCGTGGTGAAGGTTTTCGACGAAACGATGAACAGCGTCTCCGCTGGATCGAGATCGCGAGTGGCTTCCACGAAGTCAGTCCCGTCGATGTTGGAGACAAAGCGAAAGGTGAGGTCGCGATCCGCGTAGTGCCTTAGAGCTTCGTAGGCCATTACCGGCCCGAGGTCAGAGCCGCCGATACCTATGTTAGTAATGTTCCGAATTCGCTTACCCGTGTGCCCAACCCATTCACCGCTGCGGATCCGGTTGCTAAAAGCGGCCATCTTGTCGAGCACGTCGTGGACTGCCGGCACAACGTTTTTGCCGTCGACCAAAATCGTTGCATTCTTGGGCGCCCGTAATGCGATGTGCAACACGGCGCGTTTTTCGGTTGTGTTTATTTTCTCGCCGCGAAACATGGCGTCGATCCTTCCGCGCAAGTCGCACTCCTTGGCGAGCTGCTGGAGCAGCTTCAGGGTGGTTTCAGTGACTCGGTTCTTGGAATAATCCAGAAACAGTCCTGCACCTTCCGCGATGAGTTCTTCGCCGCGTATAGAATCGTTAGCGAATAGCTCGCGCAAATGCAGCTTTCTGATCTCCTTGCTATGTTCGCCCAGGGCTTTCCAGGTCGGTAACCGCTTAAGTGATGCTCTCTTTTTTTTCATGATTTTAGGCTGCTTGCTGAAGTGCCGCAGTTTTCGATGAGATTACATTGAGTAAATCGCCAACGCCAATTGGAAGAAGAGTTCCTCGCCGCTCTTGCCCTTGCTTGCATAATCTCGAATCGCACGATCGTAGCTACTGCTGCTCTTAATTGCGTGATCGAAGATCGTTGGCTTTGACGTCAGCCCTGTGATGGCGAGCTCTGCGATGTAACGCTCAAGCGTTCCATTATTCAGCAGGTCACGAGTGATGTTATCGAGCCAGAGGCTCTGGCCCAGATTGTGGAGTTGTTGTGTCGTGTTCATAATTTATCGGTGATTCGTTAGGTCGAGAGGCCGCCAGGCGCGACCGTCGCGCTCGAGGAGCTCGTCGGCCGCGGCCGGTCCGTCACTGCCGGCGGTGTAGTTTGGAAAAGAGGACGGCGGATTATCTGCCCAAAGATCCAGGATCGGCTGAACAACTGCCCAGCCCGCCTCGATGTTATCGGCGCGCTGGAACAAGGTCGCATCACCGATCATGCAATCGTAGATGAGGGTCTCGTAGCCGGTGTTGGGCGCGGTCTTGAAATAATCCTCGTAGGCGAAGTCCATGGTGACGTTGCTCAGCTTCACGGTCGGGCCGGGACGCTTAGCCGCGAACTCTAGCCCAATACCCTCACACGGCTCGATGCGCAGGATCATCCAATTGGGATGCATTCGCTCGACGTCTGTGTCGCGGAAAAGAGTAAACGGCGCCTGGTGGAAACGGATTGCTATCTCCGTTACCCGCCGATTCAGGTATTTGCCGGTACGCAGGTAGAACGGGACCCCGGCCCAACGCCAGTTATCTATCTGCAACTTGCAAGCGATGTAGGTCTCGGTATTCGAATCCGGAGCTACGTCAGGCTCCTGGCGATACGCCCGGACGGTCTTGCCCAGGATGGTGCCGGCATCGTATTGGCCGCGCACTGCGTTCTTGAGCGCTTGCGCAGGATCGAGTGGACGTGTGGCCTCAATCACTTCCGCCTTTTTCGCCCGAACCGCATCGGCATCGAAGGAGATCGGCGGCTCCATCGCTGTCATTGCCAGTAGTTGAAACACGTGGTTCGGCACCATGTCGCGCAATGCGCCGGTCTTCTCATAAAATTTTCCCCGCTGCTCGACCCCGACCGTCTCGGCAGCGGTAATCTGGACATGATCGATGTGTTCTCGATTCCAGATCGGCTCGAACAGACCGTTGGCGAACCGTAGCGCCATGATGTTCTGCACGGTTTCTTTGCCTAGAAAATGATCGATCCGGTAGATCTGATGCTCTTGCAGGTGTTTTAGTATTTCCGAATTCAGTGCCTTGGCCGAATTCAAGTCATGGCCAAAAGGCTTCTCGATCACGACTCGGCGCCATTGTCCGTCTTTTTCCGTGACCAGACCCGCCGCTCCGAGACCCGCAACCGCCACACTGAAGAAGCGGTCCGCAATCGCCAGATAGAAGAGGCGGTTGCCCGCGATTCCTGCTGTCTTGTCGAGTCCGGCGAGATGCGCGTCCAGCCGGCGGTACATTTCGGCGTTTGTTAGGTCGCCTTGCAAATAGCTCATGCGATCGGTCAGCCATTGCCAGACGTTCTGGTCGATATGGTCGACTGCGAATTCGGCGTCGCTGCCGACAAATCCCTGCATTGTCTCGGTTAAACCGGTGCGCCATTCCTCTATTGTCTTCGAGGCGAGATCTACGCCGACAATCCGGAATTCGTTAGGTAGCCGCTGCGCACCCACCAGGTCGTAGAGCGCGGGGACGACCAGACGCTTGGTTAGATCACCGGCGGCGCCGAAAATGACCATGACACACGGCGGCGCAAGCGGTGCCCCATCCGGGGCTCCCGATGACGGATCTTCAGCTCCGCTTGGCCTTTTACGCAAACTTTTCATGAGAGAACTCTTCGATCGCCGAACCCATTTTGGGAAAGACTATCTTTTTTGCCTTAGCCTATCCAGCAGGCGTGATGAAGTTGCCGGGATCGTTTCATTCATTGGGACCATTTGACACGCGGAGAAAGCGTTGCTCCGTGGAAGAGGTCTCGACCTGACGTGGCGTTGGAAGCAGCGGGCGCCGGCGCGCGGCTTCCAGGCGGTGCTGAACACGCTCGACTTCGTGCAGAGTCACATGCTGCGCGAGGTCCTTTGGGAAAAACAGGTCCAGGGTCCAGCTCAGCGCCACCCGCAGCTTCTTTTCGAAGCTCGGCAATTTCATGAGGTAAATCGCTCGCCACAAACCCCAGGCCAAAAGGCCGGAGAACTGAAGGCCGAGGATGTTGGCGACTCCGGCGCGGCGTCCAATAATTGCGAGCTGGCCGAGAGTTGTAAACGAAAATGGCTTTTTCGGTTTCCCGCGAATTGTGGCGACGATGTTCTTTGCGCAGTGCCGGCCTTGACGTAGCGCGTGCTGAGCGGTTGGGGGTTGGGCTTTCCCGGTTTTTGTGTCTGGAACCGAAGCGCAGTCGCCCACCGCCCAAACTCCTGGGAATCCGGGCACCTCTAGGGTTTCATCGACGACGATACGGTTTTTCTCCTTTTTAAAGGGCAGAGTCTGCAACACCGCATGAGGCGTCACCCCCGCCGTCCAGATGAGGATCCGCGCCGCAATCGGCTCACCCTCTTTGAACTCCACCCCGCGCTCCGAATAGCCGCTCACCCTTGTTTCCGTCCGAATCTCGACTCCCCGATCTGCGAGTTTGCGTTGTGCGTAGCGGCCGAGGTCTTCTCCAAGCTCCGGAAGGATCACGGCGCTCGGATGAGCGAGGACGATACGCACATCTTCTTTCGTGACATTTGGATAATAGCGCGCCGCTTCGCGCACGAAATCGTTTAGCGCCCCGACGGTCTCCACGCCGGCGAAACCGCCGCCGGCCACGACAAAAGTGAGCATGTTCCGGCGAATGACGGGGTCTTCGACCAGGCTCGCCAGTTCCAACATCGCGAGCGCCTGATTACGCAGGACGACGGCGTCGCCCAGCGACTTCATGGTGGCCGCGGACTCCTCTACTCCCGGGAGATTGAAGAAACTGGTCTCCGAGCCAAGCGCGAGAAGCAGATGATCGTAGGAGAGGATCTTCTTCTGATCGCGATTCCACCCGAAAGCGAGGGTGACGCGCCGTTGGGCTGGATCGATCGATTCCACCTCGGCAATGAGAACATTCGTGCGTTTCAGCATCTGACGAAGCGGACTGACGATGTCGGTCAACTCGAGGTCACCTGCCGCCACCTCCGGTAACATCGGTGTGAAGAGGAGAAAATTTTCACGGCTCACGAGTGTGACTTCGATCTCCTGATCACGAGCGATGGTCTTGTCGAGATGCAATGCGGCGTACAATCCACCAAAGCCGCCTCCGAGAACGAGGACACGGGTTTTGTCAGGCATAGTCTTGTTACTGGGCGAGCGAACTAAAAAACCACGCAAAGATCAATCCGGTCATCAAACCGACGAGCGGACTAAACAGCGCGAACCAAAAAGATATGTCGAAACCCGGCCCAGGAAATGGTGCGTGATCGCGAGCTTTCATTAAGCGGAAGATTAGGCTTTCCATCAACGTTTTGATATTGGGCGGAGGACGGATTTATTTCTACCTCCAAAGGAGGAGACCTTTCCTCGTCCTTTTGAACGAGCGGTCGCCCGACTGACCGAAGGCTCATAGCTGAGAGTTGATAGTTGATAGATCACAAGAACTATTTTTCACTGCCTGACATGGCTATGCGAATCCTTATCGTCGGCGCCGGTGCGGTCGGCGGGTACTTTGGCGGACGGCTTGCCCAGGCCGGGCGCGATGTGACCTTCCTCGTCCGGCCATCCCGGGCGAAACAGCTCCGTCAGGATGGCCTTCGCATCATTAGCCCGCATGGCGATGCGGTTCTCACTCCGAAGCTGATCAGCGCTACCGAGATCGACACACCCTACGATCTCGTGTTTCTCAGCGTGAAAGCCTATGCGTTGCAGGCGGCGATGAACGATTTCGCCGCGGCCGTTGGTCCAGAGACGATGATCCTTCCGGTGCTCAATGGCATGCGCCACATCGATCTCCTGACCAAACGGTTCGGAGACCATGCGGTCATCGGTGGTGTCTGCCTCGTCGCGACCGAAATCGACGACGCGGGTCGCATCGTCCAGTTGGCCGACATGCAGCAACTTCTCTATGGCGAGAGAACCGGCGAGACGACGCCCCGGCTTCAATTGCTCGACGCAACGTTGCAGGGAGCGGGATTCGACGCCCATCTCTCGACGGACATCATGCAAGCGATGTGGGAGAAATGGGTCCAGCTCGCCTGCCTTGGTGCCATCACCTGCCTGATGCGCGGGACGATCGGCGAGGTCGTGGCTGCGCCGGGTGGGGCCGAGTTATCGCTTAAGGTGGTGGACGAATCTGCCGCCGTCGCTACTGCCTGCGGCCACAAGCCGTCCGAAGCCATCCTTTCACGACACGCCGCGGCGATGACGGCGCCGGGATCTCCGTTGACCTCCTCGATGTATCGCGATTTGCGCAAAGGCGCGCCCGTCGAGGTCGATCACATCCTTGGCGACTTCATCGAGCGCGGCTCCGCGCACGGAGCCGCCACGCCACTATTGACAGCCGCTTTCGTTAATCTCAGGGTCTATCAGGGTCGGCTCCAGAAGCCTTGAGACGCGCCGCGGTCAGATCATTCAACGTGGATTACACTGAGGCTGGACTCATGTTGCGAACAGCCAGTGAAAGCATAAACCTTGAGATACCGCTAAACATCAAGCTGATTCCCACCAAGGTTCCGATCACCCAGACGGAACTCGATGGCCATTGCGCCCAGATGAAAATCCCAAGAATGAGCGTAACGATACCGTCGAACAGGACCCACCCGGCGTGCCGGACCCGGCGGATACCAAAGTAAAGAGCGATCTCCAAGATTCCCTCGAAGAGAAGAAACACCGCCAGGACCAGTGTTAGAGAGAGCACGCCCAAAAGCGGGTTCATCAGCATATAAATTCCGGCGATCCCATAGACGACGGCGAGGAGCACCTGCCAAAGGAATCCGCCGACGCTGTGAGAATGGAAGGCAAAGAATAGATGCGAAATTCCCGCGAACAGAATTAACCAGGCAAGCAGAATGACAATTCCAATCGAGGAGGCCAGAGGCAGGCTAATGGCCAGAATTCCGCAGATAAACATCAGGATGCCCCAAACCATCGACCAGCCGCTGGCTTTCCTTGCAGCTCCAACAGTTATTTCCGCGTTCATAAGATTCTCCGTTTGTAAAGCTCGGCAGCCAAGGAACCAAACCGAGGCAACGATAGCAAGCCTTTAGTAGAAGTCGTTTTGCAGTTCGAAACGTCGTTTTCACACGCTTCAGTTGTTCGCGCCGGAACTGCAACCTGTGGGGACGCCTATTCAGCGCACGACCTCTAAGGTGATCAAGGAAACCCTGTTGAAAGAATAAGCGGAAGGAATAAATGTAGTCGGCGTACGCCCATCAATGCTGCGGGACGGCGGTGTGGTTTCCACTTCAGAAAGCTAGAGAACTGGGCCGCGTTAATAGGTGGAATACCTGCGAAGCTCAATTCGACAGGCGTCGCTGAAATGCTTCAAAAATTCGAATTCGCCACTGTGTAACGTCGTAAAGATCTCGGCCATTGTCCGGTTGGGTTTTGCGTACAAATCAACAACGCGATCGCAACATTCTTCGGCTGCGGTCAGAACGGCGTCGGACGAGACGAGCCGGATACGGCCGAGAATGGCATACAGCTTTACGAGCGTCTCCGGTTTCTCCAGGGAATGATCGAAGGCGTTCGCGAGCTGTTGCGATGCTTCGGTAATGAAATCTCCGTAGAGCATTTCGCGCTTGCGCGTTTCCGACTTTGCTCGCTCGCGAACTGTCTGGCTCTTCTGCGAAATCCACGTCGTGGCGATCGCTGCTGATGCACCACTCACCGAACCAAGCACCCCTGCCATTGCTGTAATAAGGTTCTGGTCCATTAGACTAGCTGCAATTTCGCATCCTCATTTGCTTTAGCTGTGGGTTGGCTGTCACTGACGGTGGCGCGGGCGCGGAGGTTTGGGTGCGGCACGGGCTTTTTTTTTGCATTCAGCTGCCGTCAAGAGGACCGACAAAATTCCGACGCCAATAAGAAAGTTTCTTACCGCGGTGGGTTCTCAATCAACTGTTTGAAATTTATGAGGTATTCGTTTGCGCTCTGAGCGGAAATGGAAGGATCAAAAACGGATCGCAGCTTTAAAGTGATTTCGGTGACGTTATCAGAGCGAGGCTCGAAGGATACCACACCCAATCCCACGCTCTCCCCGATCGTTCGCCAGGCGATCTTCCGCTCAGGGATTTGCCGTATGACCTCGAAGACACCTCGCTCTTCCTTCCCGCCTCGAAGATTGCTGAATGAGAAATGTGTATCGTCAATTCGTCGGACTTCCCCAAGCGATTTAATGAATTTCGGCAAGTCCTCAAAACGCAGCCACTGTTCATAAACCTGGGCGACGGGAGCGTTGACGACGATGGACTTCTCGGCTGCGTTCACAGAGCCAGGGCCAGTCAGTAATCAGTCAAGAGGCGAGAACCGCGTGTGATCACTCCTTGGAACCCCCGACTCCATTCCTCCGTGCGGTTGAAGAGGTTGATACTGAGAGAGAGAAATGGGTCGTGACGAGTCGCGCGCCATCGAAAGATCCTACGGCAGAGTTCTGCCAGGGTGTTTCTACGTCGTTTGGTTTTCATGAGTTGAGGTTCGGCGTTATATCAATGGACGGGAACTGGTCTATTTGAATGGCGAGAAATCACAACCCTGCCGCGGGCTCCAAAAACATTTGCGAGGGATCCTCTGAGCGAGGTAGAAATTCTTTGACCGATTCGGCGCGAACGAGAGTACCAACCAGGTTGAGTGTCAGCCAACAACTCTCTCCGTAAGGTTTCCGGTGACAAGCCAAGCACTTCGCACACGTTTGGGAATGAGTAGGGCCACCAGAAGTCATCCGATGCGACCCAACGGCGAGCATCGGCGTACATCTCACGGCCGATGCCATCTTGCGCCGTCCGGAATCTCCTTAAATCTCGCCTGGCTTGAACAAGTACGCCCTTCGCTAAAGCAACTTCGGGCCCGGAACTCGCCACTGCTTCTACCGTCTCATCGCTAAGGTTAGGTTTGATCATGCGGAAGTTTAATCCCTCGCCTGAGTTCCTCGCTATTGGGTAAAGGACGGAATTATTTGCACTGCCTCGGAACGAGATCTTTCTCCTCCGTACGAAGGAGGCGTGCCGGTTGCTTACGAATGCGATTCAGCGAACTGTGGCAAAAGCCCGCTAAACGTCAGATCAGCGCTTCCTGCTCATAAGGCACAAGCACAACAATCTTTGTGCCTTTGCCGCGTGCGGCTGCAACCGTCAAAATACCGTTCATTTGTTCGGCGCGTTCCCGCATTCCAGTGAGGCCAAAACCATCATGCCGTTCGTTCATCTTAAATCCGCCTCCGTTGTCGTGAAGTTCCAAACGAACGTCCTTGGCATTAAAGTTCAGTCGCGTCTCAAATCGTGTCGCGTGAGCGTATTTGAGAGTATTCGTCAGGGCTTCCTGTCCGATGTGGAGCAGATTTTCCTGAGCCATCGGCGGAAGTTCGCGCATCGCGCCCCGAACTCGGAACTCGGTCCGAAGAGAGGTCCCAGCAGTGGCACTTTTGATGAGGCCCTTCAATGCCTCCCAAAGCGTGCTCTGCTCCAGAGCTTGCGGCCGCAGTGCGCGTACTGACCTGCGTGCTTCATTCAAGCCATGACGAGCTAGCGCCTGCGCATTTTGCAGATGGTTGCGCGCCTCTTCCTTATATCCTCTTGAGGTTGCGTCCTCAGCTGCTTGCAACTGGACAATCACTCCAGTCAGTCCCTGTGCGAGTGTATCGTGAATGTCCCGAGCCATCCTATTACGCTCTTTCAAGACCGCTGCCTGCTGGCTCTGCTCGGCAAACTGATTTAGTTGAATCGCGAACATCGCCTGGTGAGCAAG